>Ga0335078_10001698_pt1 | contig 33247 bp, 30 predicted proteins | sample Lox_Sample_32_FD_206711 | JGI IMG/M metagenome (GOLD analysis project Ga0335078, IMG submission 206711) | Soil microbial communities from Loxahatchee National Wildlife Refuge, Florida, United States - Lox_Sample_3.2 | ecosystem: Environmental > Terrestrial > Soil > Wetlands | place: USA...
CCCAGCATGCCGCCCCTCAGCCGGCCCAGCGCGCCGTCGGCTCTGTCCTATCCGCTGCGCCGTTTCGGCCCACCTGCACAAGCGGACGCGCCCAGGGCGGGACTGCCAGGCCAAGGATGACCGCGCCTTCGGAGCGGGCCGGCCCGCCACGACGTCCCACTGCGGTGCTCAACGGAACTCACGGTCTCCTTCCGCAATGGGCCCGCGCACGCGGACGGCTGCGATCAGCGACTGCCGCGCACTCAAGACCCGCCCCCCGGGGCGTCGCGCCGACGACGCGCCGACTCCGGCCGGACGTGCTGTGGTGCCTTCGGCCCCGGCAAGCTCTGGCCTAACGGCAGCGTGCGCGACGCTGCCGTGAGCCGGCATCACCCTGGGCGGGTGAGGGCACATCGGCCGCACGTGGAGGCGCTGCCGCGTCGCCGGACTGGCCCGTTGTGAGGCACCTGATGCCTGGCGTGTCTTGTTCCGGATCCGCGAGTACGTCAAGGGTAGGTCGTGTTCTACCCCCTTATCGGCGCGATCCGCGGCCTGGTCGTCCTAATCGTCGTTCAGGTGGACGCGTCCGTGACGGTCCCGGTTGGCTGGCGGTGAATCCCGTCAACGCGAGGACGCTGCCGGCCCACCATCGTCGGCGCCACGGCCGGCCTGACCGGGTTCCTCGTGACAGTGAGCGTCATGGCGATCCAGATAGCCACGAGCACGTTTCCCGCCCGTTACATGCGCGTCTGGTAAACCGGGACCAGATGTTCAAGTGTGGTCGCGGTTCTGGCTGGGGACGCTGACCCACTCGTGCTCGCTGCTTCGCAGGCTGAACTCCAACCACGTGCCCGATATCGCGGCGAGTTCGGGTGGAAGCCTCATTCGCCGCGTTCACTCGTGCGGCGCCGCGCGGCAAGCTGGCGGGCGAGTTCGGTGCTGACCGGAGTCTTGCCAATGCCGCTCGGGCCGTCAATCGCGGCGAACAGGCCCCGCTGTGCGCTCATGCCGTCTGGCCTCGTTGGTGCTGTTCGCGTGGCAGCTCGACCAGGCGGCGGCGGATCTCGGCTACGTTCGCCTGGCCGAACTGGATGTTGACCGAGAAGTTGAACTCATCCCGTCCGCGCATGGCCTCGTTCAGGCCGCCCTCGGTCAGGTCGACAGCCGTGTAGTCGAGGAGTTGCCGGGTGGAGTTGCCGGGCGTCGTAGTGGCCCGTGGCAATGAGCCGGTGCCACTCCGGTGTGCCGGGACAGGGACGGAACTCGAAAACGCTGGCCCGGAACCGCCCAGGACAGCTGCCGGTGATGTCCCACAGCTCGTAAACGTGCCGCACTGTGGCGTCCAGCTCGTCGAAGCCACATAACCGAGGAACAGGTCGTCCACGAACCGGAATGTGGTGACGCCGCGGGAATGCGCCAGTTCGGCCATCTCGTCGATGATGCCGGCGGGCTCACGCGTGTGGATGGTGATGTCCGGGTTGGCGCTGACTGCCGCACCGCATCGTCGCCGCGTGGCGCGAGCCCGGTGCGGTGCATGATCTGCGCGCAGATGCCGGCCCATTCTGTGTTGGACAGCATCCGGTCACCTGGGACGGCGGGACCGCGCAATGCCTTGACTGGCTTTCCTCAGCCGGCGCCCGCGGATTCGTCGGCCCGGGTTACCGCGGGGTGCCGCCTGCGGGGCAGACGCTGGTGCCGCCCGGGGCGGCATTCCATGTCGGCAGGGCCGGGTAACGTCGGGATGAGGCCGAGGGAAGGACGGAACGCCATGTGCGGTCGGTACGTATCGGTGTCTCGCGCCCAGGAGCTGCGGGAGCACTACCGGGTCACCGGCTCCGGTGACGGTACGGAGCTGGCGCCGTCGCACAACGTCGCCCCGACCAGCAAGGTCTACGCCGTCATGGAGCGCGGCCATACGGACGGGGCCGGGGTGGAGCGGCAGGTGCGCGCCGTGCGGTGGGGTCTGGTGCCGGCGTGGTGGAAACCGGGCATCGACCCCAAGACCGGGAAGCAGAAGACCATGCCGTCGCTGCATAACGCCCGGGCCGATAGGGTGGCTGCCGCTCCGTCGTGGCGCGGCCCGTTCGCCAAACGCCGGGCGGTCATCCCCGCCGCCGGCTATTACGAATGGCTGCCTGCCGATGATGCCGGCGGGAAGCCGTTTAAGCAGCCGTACTACATCCACCCGGCCGGCGGGCTGCTGTCGTTCGCCGGGCTGTACGAGCTGTGGCCAGACCCCGCCAAGGACGAGGACGACCCGGACCGATGGCTGTGGTCGGCCGCGATCATCACCCACCACGCCACCTGGCTGGCAGGGGTGATGAACGACCGCACCCCGGTGATCCTGCCCGCGGACCGGATCGACGCCTGGCTCGACCCGGGACTCACCGACAATGACGTCGCACTGAAACTCATCAGCAGGATCGCCTGCGAGCCGCTTCAGGCCCGGGCCGTCTCCACCGCGGTCAACAAAACCGGGCGCGGCGGTTCCCGAGGGCCCGAGCTGATCGAGCCCATTGGCGAGCACCGCGACCAGCCCCTGCAGCTGGTCCCAGCCTGACGGCCGCGCCTGGCCGGCTCCAGGCGCCTACGGCGGCCGCGACGCTGGGCGCAGGCCGACGGGACCAACGGGTCGGTGGCGAACCGCAGGGGTGCGGCTACGCAGCTGCCCGGTGTCATAGTCGCGGCTGCCGATCGGCGACCTCGGCCACCGGAATACAGCAGCGACCTCCAGGACGGCCATCCTGACCCCTTCGCCCGGGCTGCACGCCGCCCACGCGCCGGGTTCACCGGTACCACCCTGGCCAAGGCGGGCCGGAAGCCGGACGAGCTGCGCCCGTCATCACTGAGAGATCTCTACCCATACGCGCCGGGCTGCCAGCGAGCGCGGAAGGGGCTAACCATGGGACAGCCGGTTGTCGCACTTCGAGATCATCGGTAAAGATCCAGCGAAGCTGCGGGGCTACTTCGGCGAATCGTTCGGATGGGAGTTCGACACGCCGTTCGCGCGACTGGCCAACTGGCCTTTGACCCTCGCTCTTCGGCTCAGTAGCGTCAATACCGGCTACAGATGCCGGGGCTTGCAAGGTGATCAGGGGCTCAAGTGGGTGAAGAGTTTGACGTTGTCGTGGTGGGCGGACGGTGCGCCGGCTCGCCGCTGGCGACGTTGTTAGCGCGCGCGGGGCTATCGGTTGCGCTGGTGGAGCAGGCGACGTTCCCGCGAGACACGCTGTCGACGCACATCTTCGAGTCCGCAGCGCTGGCGTTCCTTAACCGGCTTGGCGTTTTGAGCGCCTTGCGGGCCACCGGGGCACCGATCATCAACCAAGTTGACATCCGGCAGGAGGGGTTCCGGGCGCTGGTGCCAGCACCGCAGCGGCCCGGGGATGTCGGAGGAGGGATGTCGATACGCCGGCTGCTGCTGGACCCGATTCTGGCGGAGGCGGCCGTGGAGGCAGGCGCTGAGGTCCGGATGGGCACGGAGGTGACCGCGCTGGTCAGGGACCGCGGCCGGGTGACGGGCGTGCGCGTCGCCCACAATGGGTCAGAGCACGCGCTGGAGGCGAGGCTCGTTGTGGGCGCCGACGGCCGCAACTCGACAGTCGCCAGGCTCGCGAGGTCGCGCAAGTACAACCTGACTCCGAACGAGCGGTTTATCTACTGGTCGTTCTTCGAGGGCGCAGATCCGGGACCTGAGCCAACCGTGATCTTCCATCGCTGGTCAGGCAACCTCGTGATCGCCATACCGGCGGACAGCGGGCTGTATCAGGTGCTCGCGCTGCCCGAGCTCAGCGAGCTGCCGCGCTTTCGGCAGAGCCTCGAGGAAAGCTACTTGGAATATGTCCGCCGCTGCGCCCTGGTGGCTCGCGCACTGTCGGACGCACGGCGGGTCGGCAAGCTGTTCGGGAAGCTCCGCTGGGAGGGGTTCTTCCGCGAGGCCACGGGGCCGGGGTGGGTACTCGTTGGCGACGCCGGCCATTTCAAGGACCCATCTCCAGGCCAAGGCATTCAAGACGCGTTTCGGCAGGTCGAGTTCCTGGCGTCGGCGATCCTCGGCGCAATCAACAGGTCGCCGTCGGCGCTGGACGAGGCGCTCGCGGGCTGGGCGCGCTGGCGCGACGACGACGCCGACGAGCACTATTGGCTCGCCGCCGACTTCGGCAAGGCTGGCTTGGCGCCTGCGGTGCTCCCGGAGATCGCACAGCGTCTGTATGAGCAGGGCAAGCTGGGCTCGTTCATAGACCTGTTCAACCACCGCTCCGCGCCCTCGAAGGTGCTGACGCCTCCACGGTTGCTGGCCGCGACAGCCCGCTTGCTGGCGCGTGGCGGACGCGACCGGCGAGAGTTGCTGGGCGAGGTGGGCGCCCTCATCGGCGAGGACATCCGGCGAAAGCGCCTTGCCCGGCGTCCGCATTATGTCCCGCTCGAGGCGTCGGCGGACGCCGGGCCGACAGAGATCGAAGACGCGATGTCGGCGCTGTGAGGTGAACATGCTGTGGGGCCCGATTACTCGATCTGCCCTGGCCTGGGCAGTCTTGTCGGCTGGGATCATCGCTGAGTGATCTTCTCGGTGGTCTACCTGCTCGCATGCCGTCTGCTCGCCTGTCTGATGGTGCTGGCCTGGCGTGAGGCGTCCAAGGATGCCGAACTGCTGGTGCTCCAGCACGAGAACGCGGTGCTGCGCCGCCAGATCGGCCGGGTCCGCTACCAACCGGCCGACCGGCTGTGGCTTTCGGCACTGTCCCGGCTGATCCCCCGGCGCCGGCTGGGCGAGGTGTTCACGGTGACCCCGGCAGCACTGCTCGCCTGGCACCGGCGACAAAGTCGGCCCGCCGTAAAGCAGCAGCTGACGTGCTCCGCCAGATTCTGCGTGTCCTGCGCCGCCGCTGAGGGCGGGCTGGCGACGAGCCGCATGATGAGCAGACATCGCAAAGCTCGTCCGGCACGGACGACTGTCTGCCCAGGTGGCAGGCGAGCGGTACTGGGCTCAGGGTGGTGCGCTAGCGGGGCGCACGCCATCTCCCACAAGATCAGCTCTCGTTCGGGTACCTGTGGGTCATGGATACATATGCTGAGGATCTCCTGGCCGACATGGCCGCGCTGGTTGGCGGCGTGAAGTTTAGTCAAGGTGGCCGTGCGGGCAGCAGCAACCTGATCAGCGAAGCGCTGCTGAGGATCCACGGTAGCGCCATTTCGTGAGCGGTCACCCACACGTTTCCGCCAGCGGCCCGCCGGAGCTGACCGACCAGACGTGCGTCGAATGCCAGGCTAGGGCTGTGCAGGGCCTCGAGCCAGATCCCGATCACGGCCGCGTTGTGTTCACCGGAGACCGGGATCTCCGTAACTGGCCTCCCGGGGGTTCCGGAAGCCGGACGGGGCTGCAGTTCGGACGCTGGCACTACGATCCGGGCCGCGCGCGTCCATCCCGGCATGAGTTGAGAGGGCTGACCCCATATAGCGAAATGGCGCGATCTTCCAGCAGGGCGATGCTGCTGGGTTGCCTCACCGGCAATCAAGCCGTGCTGCCACGAGCCGGACTCGAGCAAGCTGACCTTGATTCAGCCGGCAGCCAGTCGGGGTGCCAGATACACATCGCCGTGATTGCGCGACGTCCACACGCGCCAGTCAGCGGAGCGGTAGCCAGCGGCACCAGGCAGCGAACGTCCGGCCTGCCTCAAACCATGATTATCGTCGGGCATGTCCCGGCTGGCTGCTTCGCTCACTGGTCACCATGCCGTGTTCATCGCAGCCCGCGTTCCGGCTCGGCAGACGCGCCGATTGCTCTCATCCCGTGGCGTCTGCTGCCCCAAGGTGACGGCAGGATTCAATGCCAAACCACAAACCAGTGACAAACGATCAATGACCTGACCACCAACGATGATGATCAGGTCATTGAACTGCTACTTCATGAGTAGCCCCGACCGGATTTGAACCGGCGCTACCGCCTTGAGAGGGCGGCGTCCTAGGCCGCTAGACGACGGGGCCAGGTTTGCCATACGTGCGCGCAACACACCCGGGCGAATCACCTCGCCGCCTGGCACGACCTTTTGCGGCTGCGCCCGGGGGACATTGCGGCTCAGTCAGCATAGCGGGTCACGGCGAGGCGGCCGAATCGGACAACCCGCCCCGCGGTCACGCAGGGCTCAAGCCCGCTGCGGAGCCCTGGGACCGCCGCGGAGCCCTGGGACCGCGCGGCATCGCGACGAGGCGCGGAGTCTGTGAGAGGACCGGCACGCCACGGCGGGATGGGAGTACGCGAACCGCGGGCGGTGACCGTCGGGGCGCACAAGAGCTGATGCCGGGCCAGACGCATCCGCTCAGCTCACACGTTTTGCTGGGGTACCAGGACTCGAACCTAGACTAACGGAGCCAGAATCCGTCACCAGGTACCGACAGATACGCCGAACGCCGCCGCCGTGGCGCGGCAAACGGCGCCTGACCTGGCACCGCGCGGTCGAGTACCGTTTGCTTGCTGTCCGGTTGCGTCCGACGGTCCACGGCCGTCTGCGGTCATCTTTTCCCAATGCGTTCCCCCGCGCGCATCTAGTGGCAGCATTGGCATCATTACGGATCATGCGCTGATCATGCTCGACTCCGTCAGCGCACGGCATCGGGGTGAGGCGAGTGGTCATGAGCACCGTAGGACCCAACCGCGATTCCGGGGCGCACGGAGTAGAGGTTGAAGCAATCGTCGCGACCGACCACCCGCTCGCCGCTTACGGCGGTGTTCGGATTGACGAAGCGGTGCTCCAAGATCTTGCCGATGCGATCCGATCAGGATCGTTCCCGATGTTCATAGGACATGACATCCGCCGACCTCTGGAGCCGACAGTCCTAGACGCCAGAGTGCGACAGAGGCCGGACGGCTACAAAGAGGTCTGGATCATGTTCAGCGTCAACGCTGACGATTGGAAACAGTTCGAGAGAGAGCGCGTCGCCTCTGGAGCGCCAGGCGGCTTCTCCTTCACTGGCTCGGAACGCGTCGCGATGCTACCCGCACTCAGTTCTGATTCCGTGGCTTCGGTGGTGCTTGACGCAGACGCCTCTCACTGGTCTGACGAGGACTTGCTCGCAGCGGCCGAGGACCTCCGGGCTATCGGCGCCGTGAGTGTTGGAAGGCGCTACCAATTCGCTCTTGAACCAGCAGCGATAGTCGCCGTTTCACTAGTCGTGGCTCCGGTTCTCACCGGACTGTTCACGAACGTTCTCTACGATGGCCTTAAGCGATTCTTGCGTCGGGGGCGGCGCACTACGTTTCACTTCCACGTCAAACGAGGCGACGGCAGTGTCATTGACGCTCGACTGGAAACTGATGACCCCGAGACTTTGCGACATGCTGTAGACGCGTTCGATCGGCTCGTGAACCCTGGACAACTGAACGAATGGGATGAAGGCCAACAGAACTGGAAGCCGCTCCAAAGGCGGAGCGGAGCCGAACAGCCGCCACCTACAGAACCGCCAACAGAATCTCCGTGAGGACTTTCGACTACGGTTTCAAGGAACCGCGATGTCATCGAGCGGGAATGCGTGACTGAGACGGGCACCAGCACCAGGACCAAGGCGGGGAGGAGGTGGGGCTACTGTCCGACTCGGGGGCGGCGGCCATGTCGCGCCCTCTCGGGCGGAAGCCCTGACGGGCGCGACGCCGCCGCCAGGTCGATTGCCCCGCTTCCGCAGGTCGGGCGAGACCCGCCGTAATGCTGCGCCTATGACGGCGCCTGCAAGATCGGGCCTGGCCCGTCCTCCGTACCTGGCATCCTCTTGCCGGGGAAGGTCACAAAAAGTGCCGCTCGCTGCGCTCGCGTCCTTCGGATGGCGCTCCGCGCAACACTTGACTGTGACCTTCCCCGGCAAGACCATCGGCACCTATCGGAAGGACGGGGCAGAGCGAGGTTAGGACCGCTACGCTTCGTCAATGGACGAAGGTCGCCTGACCCGAAAAGAACTTCTAAGCAACGTGCACGTTCGAGTCAAGCCTGTCTTCGCACTACTAGACGCACCCTCAGCCCGTAAGCTTGTGACTCTCGGATCAATATTGAAAGAGCGGCGATGGACAATAAGAGCGTCATTCTAGAATACTGGAAGGATCAACGTGCACAGGCTCGGCATACAGAAACTCAGCGCGCGACTTTTACCAACATAATTCTCATAGTAGCGGCTGCCTTGCTGGGGCTTGTAGCGAATACAGGTTTTCGCGAGAGCAGTCTTGCGCTTACCGTGACCATAATATTTCTTGGTCTATTCGGAGCAGCTACTTCAGCTAAATATTACGAGCGGTATAATGTTCATATCGAACAAGCGATACGATTTAGTGAAGTGCTCTCCGCTCAGCAGCAAGAATATGACTATGAAAAAATTCTCGGTCCCATTAGAATCGATCACGATAGTCGCAATCGCCTAGCACGGCTCCGACTAAATAAGTTATGGATCGCCTTTCATCTAATCGTAGCACTTATAGGGTTTGCTATGAGTATAATAATAATTGCAATTGCATAGCTCTTAGCGTGGCTTCGAGCTGCCAAACAGCCCGATCTTGCAAACTGGTGATGTTAGTTAGAGAGCGTGCCCGATGGACCGGTCGACAGCCGGGCCTCACGGACATGCATGAACAAGCCGACAAGGGCGGGGGGCCGTTCACCGGCAAACGAGCGATGACAGGCAACTTGTCCAGTCATTCCCACGGTCGTCCGCCCGTTGACCCTTAGACGTAAAGATCCCATACGTCCATACGTGCAGCACCAAGGTGCAGCAACCGGGCCGACATCAGGTGGTCGCAGCCGACCTCTGTAGGCCACGCACGCACCAGCGCCAGCGACCCCCATTGACCGCGCTGCCGGTAGTATCGAGAGGCACCGGACTGAACTGGGATGCACCAGCCCGTACAGCGTGGAGCCTACTCCCTCAAGGCGTCGGTGATCCGACGCCGGGATACATGGGTCTGACCAACCAAGCACTTGGCGTACGTCCGGAGCAAGACTTCCACGCTGTGTCCTGCCCACTCAGCCACCTGCTTGGGCGCCACGCCAGCATTGAGCAACGTGGACAGGCAAGTATGCCGGAGGTCGTACGGCCGCTTGGCCAAGGGGGATTCCCACTCCTTCTCGGTAAGTACCTGCCGCCGTGCTCTCGCCCACACCTTGCGCAACGTCTCACCTGACACAATCTCCGAGCGCAGCCCGCGGAATATTCGGCCGTCGTCTCCGGTACGGTATGCATCGATTTGAGCGCGGAAGAGCTTTACTTGCTGCGGTGGAATCGGGATCGGTCCGCGAGTTTCTCCCTTGGCGCGATGCTTGGGCATCTCCCGAACGTCTCGACGGCCGCCGTCGTCGGTCCAGTCTCTGGCCACCTCCGGAGCAACAGGGCCGACGTACAGTTCGCCCCAGTTATCATCGTCAGGCGGATCCTCGAAAGTTTGCTCTTCCTCGTTCCAGATGCGCTCCGGCAGAACTAGGTTGTGCTCGAAGATTTCGACCGCCTCTTCAGGGCGTAGCCCGCAATAGAGCATTGCGCCATAGAGCGCCACCAGCCGTGGCCCGCTTGGCTTCTGGTCTCGCACCGCCGCAAGTAGTGCTCTCCCCTGTGCTGGGTTGACGACCGATCGCCGGTCAACCTCGCTGGACGTCCTGACGGGAATCCATTTCATTCCAGTCAGCGGGTTCTCCGATAGCGTCTTGCGGACTACCGCGTATTCAAGTGCATTGTGGAGGATAGCGCGGTACTTCTTTGTGGTGACAGGTGCCATGCGCTTCCCGTCGCGCCGGGTTGTCACGGCGTCGAGTACGCCGCGCAACATCTCGCTGTCCGCGAGAACGTCGACGTCGCGAGTATTGCGAGCCACCCACCGAAGCACCTCCGCAACGTCTGGCGATGCGGTCGGTCGCTGCTTGGTGTTGAATCCCCAGCGAGAGAGCGCGCGGCGAAGAGCTTCGTCGTCGGGCTTACCGCGCTCCGCAGCGAAGAGCCTCACCGTTACCAGCATAAGCACTCGCGCGATGTCAGCGCGGTGCTTAGCTGACGCATCCTTCCACTTCATGTCGATGTAGGACGTGGCGAAGTCATACCAGCTCAACCTGCTCACCGTTCGACTGTCAACCGGCCGACCGGTCTGGGCACTGAATGCCTTCGCTTTATTGGCGGCGGCTCTCAGGTCTGACCGGAAACTGTCCGCTTGCGCCTCCTTCCTGAACGACTCCCGGAAGAGCTGGCCGCCCACTTTCCAGGTGACACGGTACGACGTGACTTTTCCCACCGCGTTCGTGCGCTTCTCGGTCCGGTACACGCGCACGTTGTAGGTAACGTCTTCCATCACGCGGCGTCCTCATGGGCGCTGAGCCAGCGCTCAAGTTCTGCGCGGCGGACACGAATGCTCCCATTGGGGAGGGTTATGCACCTGGGTGCTTTGCGCTTGGCCCGCCAGTCGTAGAAGGTGCTGCGGCTGATACCGAGTTCGGCGCACACTTCGGCGAGTGTGAGCTTGTCGTGGGGTCGCAGTGCGGTTGCTATCGCGGCCATGGGCTGCTGTGCTCCTTTGGGGTCTGATCGATCCCCCGGTGGATTGCTTGGCGGCTGTGCGCCGGGGGTGAGCTTTGATCTACGGCTTTCGCTTCCTCGCTGGAAGTGCGGAACCTGCGGAACCTTCGGAACCTGTGCAGGTCAGCAGGGGTGTGTAGGGTTCTGCCGGTTGGCTGGGGTTCCGGAACCTGCGGAACCTACGGCGGCGCGGGTCCGGGGGGTTCGGATGGTTCGGATGGTTCGGGGGATGGCAGGTAACGGGTCCAGGCGTCAGCGAGATGGTCGGCGCGATAGCCCTGGATAGACCGCCCGGCGACTTTGACCTTGGTTGGCGCGATGTCGTACTGGGACAAGAGACGGGACAGGGCGCGGGCGTCGATGGGCTGGCCTCTGAGTTCGGCCCAAGGTGCGGCGTCGAGGCTGTGCAGGCGACTGAGGATGTCTTCGGTGGGAATGGCGCGAGCACCGTCAAAGATGGTGCGTAGGTCGGCGAGCAGGCGGACGCCGAGGCTGATGCCGCGGTCGGCGTTTTCTTTTACGAGGTGGACGCAGGCGGCGCGGGCGCGGGCGGGCCAGTGGGCGCCTGCGGCGTCGGCTACGGCCAGGAGGGGTTCCCACACATCGGCTGGCCGGTCGGTGACGCCGGGGGGCATGTCGGGCCAGTGCCCGGCGAGCGGGTCGGCGGTGGTGGTGGCCCAGTCGGCGAGCATGCCGCGGAGTTTGTGGCCTTCGGGTTCGTGGAGGCGGGCGCGGTAGGGCTCGACGTGCTCGTGGGGGGCGCGGCGCCGCATCCGGACCACGATCGAACGGGTGAGGACGGTGTCGGGGAGGTTGCCGAGCCCGGCGAGGGCGACGGCGGCGTAAGCGGGAAATTCGGCGACGATTTGTTTGGTGCCTTCGCCGACGCAGCGGTAGGCGACCCCGGCGCGGCGGTGCCCGGCGTTGAGCAGGCCGCGCAGTTCCTCGTGTTCTTTGGCTTTGGGGCCAAAGATGGTGTCGATTTCGTCGAATAGGACGGTGCGGCGGGTGGCGGGATCGGCGACCGAGCGGAACAGGGCGGCGGGGGTGGCGTTGACCGCGTGCATCGGCCACGGCACCAGCAGGGTGAGGATTTCCAGTGCGCGGGTTTTGCCCGAGCCGGGCTCGGGCGACAGAAAGGCGAGCCGGGGGGTGGAGTCGAACACGTCCAGCAGGTGGGCATGCGCGGCCCACAGCGCGACCGCGTCGTAGGCGTGACCGCTGGGGAGGACGCAGAACCGGGCGATGAATGCGCGGATGTCGTCCAGTGCCGCCGCGCCGTCCCCGTGCCCGCCGGGGGTCATGCGGCGACCTCGCGGGTGGTGAGCTGGCGCGGCTTCCGTTTCCCGGCCGCGAGGGCGGCACTAATGGTGGCGCGGGCGGCGTCCGGGGTGAACGGCGGGTCGCCGATGCCGAAATGGACGCTCGCGGCGACGAACAGCTCCTCGCAGGCCAGTGCGTCGGGCAGTGCGCCTGCGGCGATGAGCTGGCCGAGGTGGTAGGCCGCCTTGTTCAGTGCATGATTCCGGCTGCCTTCAACGGTGGCGCGGACGCGATCGGTTTCCCTCTTGAGTGCCGTTGCCGTGTAGCTGTCGAGGTCACGGACCTGCTCAGGGTCGGTCGGGCGGCACCCAAGAGGGGGGATTTGCGGGGCGGCAGTGAGAAGGCCGGTGAGCCAGTCCGGCAGTGGCGCCGGGGCTACGTTGTGGATCACCTCGTACCGTGCGGGGCCGATGGGCGGCAGGTGCACGTCGTAGATCACCCCGTACGGTCCGGTGGTGGGGAGGTCCACGACGCTGCCGGGGGCGATGACGTATCCGCCGGTGCCGCGGACGTCCACGAGCCAGCCCAGCCCGCGGCCGTTGTCCCCGGCCCGGTTGCCCACGGCGGCCCCGGGTGGTGCGATGAAGTACAGGTGGGTGCCGCCGCGGCCGGTGCGCACGGTGAATGTCTCCGATGGCCACGGCTGGCCGTGGGTGTCGCACAGGTCGGCCAGCACGTCCGCGCCGTCGGTGATGCCGGGTTTGGCCCACCGCGGCGGCAGGGTCTGGCCGAGCTTGGGCACGTCCAGGTCGATGACGACCAAGCCGGAGGGGCCGCAGGCGATAGCGACGTTGTAGGGGCCGTGTGCCCAGCAGCGGCGGATACGGTCCGGGTCGGTGGTGGCGCGGTCTTCCCAGCCGGTGACGGCGGGCGGTTTCTTGGCCCGCGGCTGGACGGGGAACACCTTCCAGCCGCGCTCTGCGCAGGCGAGCGCGGCGGCGAGCAGGGATGACGTCATCGCGGTGGCCTTTCGAGTCTGGTTGGCCGGTGGGCAAGGTGCGGGTTCCGCAGGTTCCGAAACCCCGGCAGCGGCCCGGAACCCGCTAGCTGGGGTGTGAACTGGGGAGGTTCCGCAGGTTCCGGAGGTTCCGTTTTCCTGGCAAGGGGGCGCGGGCGGGGGGCCGTCGAGCTGACCCCAGGACCGGCCGAGGATTTTGGCGTCGGCGGCGATCGGCACCCCGCGGAACACACCGGCCATGGCCTGTTTGAGTGCGTCACGCACACGGTCGGCGTCGCGCTCGCGGGCTTGGACGATGACTTCGTCATGCACAAACAGCCACAGCCCGCCGATGTGGTGGCCGGTGACAAGCCGGTAGACCGCGGCCAGCAGCAGGTCACGCGCGGTGGACTGGACAGCGTAGTTGGCGTTGGCATATGGCCGGGCGGGGTCGGCCGGGATGCGCCGCCCGCTGGCGGTGGCGACCTCGGGGAGTGCCGCGAGCCGCTGACCGTAGGCGATGACGCGGGGGTAGGTGCGCCGCCACCGCTGGATCACCTGCCGGGCGGTGTCCTCGCTGACGCCGGTTTGGGCGGCAAGCGCGCGGGCTCCCCCGCCGTAGATGGTCCCGAACGTGGCGCGCTTGGAGATGGTGCGCTGTTCGTCGGTGAACCCAGGGCCGTACATCAGCGCCGCGGTGGCGTCGTGGATGTCAGCGCCGGACGCGATGACCTGTTTGAGGGTCGGGTCATCAGCGAGCGCGGCAGCAACGCGGATCTCCACCTGTGAGAAGTCGCAGGAAATGAGCACGTGGCCGGGGTCGGCGCGGAAACACCGCCGCAGCCGCGGGTCATGCTTCTTGAGGGTTTGCAGGGCCGGGCCGGTGATGCTCATCCGCGCTGTCTTGGCCCGCAGCGTGTTGACCTGCGGGTGTACCCGGCCGTGAGCGTCGGCAGTGGTGAGGAACCCGCGGGCGTTGGCGATCAGGTTCGACGCGCGGGACACGGCAAGCCGTGCAGTGACGATGTCGGCGGCGCCCGCAGGCAGGGCCGCCATGGCGGCATCGTCGGCCACGAGCGTGGCGAGGTTACCGGCGGTGACCTGAAGCCGCCCGGTCGGCGTGCGGGCAAAGCCGATGATGCCCGCCGCGGCGGCGACGCCGTCGAGCCATTCGGCGAACCGAGGTGAGCGGGCGGGGCAGCCCAGTGCCGCGGTGATGACCGCTTCGGCGCGGTGGTGCTCGACATCCAGGTCGGCCAGCAGGCCGCGGGTGTAGGGCGCATCGAGCAGGCCACGGATGGTGATCCCGGTGGCCTGCGCAGCGAGCCAGCTCTCCATCCGCGCCAGGTGCGGGAACGGCGCGCACCGCTGTAGCAGGACGGGCAGGAGACGGCGCACGTAGACGGCGTCCAGCCCCGCATATACCGCGTACGCCTCGTCATCGGCCGGGATGTGGTCCCATCCCCACCGCTGCCAGGAGTTCCCGGCCCGCTGGCCGGGCGGCGCGAGATGGCGCATCCGCGCGTACAGGGCATCCTGTGCGGCGGTCAGGCCGTCGTCCAGGTGCCGCGCGGTGAGTTCGTTCAGTCCGTGCCCGGCCCGCTCATCGGGGCTGGCCAGCTTCGACAGGACGTGGGTGTCGGCGACCCGTTGCCCCAGGGGAACACCGAAGACCGCCCACACCGCGAGCGGGTCATAGTTGGTGTGGGTGACGAACCGCCGCGCCGGGTCGGCAAGCGTAGCCTCAATCACGGCGCACTGGGCGGGGTCTACCGGGTTGAGCACCCACGCGGCCCGATCGCTGCCGAACTGCACCAGCCGCACCGTGAACCGGTCAGCGAACTGCCGTGGCCCGCGGTCGTCCACGGTGCGGGTTTCGACGTCGAGCCCAAGCACGGGCTCAACCGCGGTGAACGCCGCGAACGCGGCCCTGTCCAGCTCACCCGGTCGTGGCGCGTGGACCATCATCGTGTGGCCGTTGTGGGTACGGGTGTAGCTGGTCACGCAGCCACCTCCTGCGGGTGACATGCCGGGCAGGCCCACAAGACGGGCGCCGATGCGGGCAGCGCCATGGCTTGCCCGCAGCCGCCGCACACGGGCGGGCTGGGCGGGGGAAGGAGCGCCGCGAGCCAGCCGAAGCAGTCCCCAGCGAGCGCGGCGTCATGGGCGGCGGGGGCGGTACGGCGTGCAGGTGTTCTCGTGACCTCGGCGGTATCGGCTGGGGCGCCGAACAGCGCGGCTTGGCTGTCATGGCAGGGTGTCATGCCGCACATCCCGCGGTCGGGTGGATGGCGCCAGGGTCGAACAGGCTCGTTTGGTGCCCGCGGGCGGCGTACCGGGTCAGGATGCGGTGGCGCCACCGGGTGGCGTAGGTGATGCAGTTAGCGCAGTTCTTGTGCCCTGAACAGCCCGGCAGGGCAGGCAGGCGGCGCGCCGCGTAGCTCCACGCCATCGAGTCCGCTGAGGTCAGCAGGTGCCCGTACAGGTGCAGGCCGCCGGTCTTGATGCCGAACCCGTGCAGCCGCAGGCCCTGGCGTGCGAGAGCGGCGACGATGACGGCGATTTCGGCGGTCGATTGGCGACGGCACACTGACCCGAGCCCGGTCAACGGCATCCGCGCCAGGACGACCCCAGCGGACTCGTACAGCCGGATGCAGTGCAGGTAGTCAGCCAGCCGCCAGCCCTGCAGCACCGGGATAAACGGCAAGCCCGGCGCGATGCGGCGCAGCTCGAGATAGCTGGCGACGGTGCGTTCCTGATGTTCGCGCACCGACTGCCCGGTACGGGCGACGATCCAGGGTTCACACATCCAGTCCTGTGGTGCGGCGAAGTCGAGCCCGCCGATCTGGTAGGCGTAGATGGCCACCGCGGCGGCGTAGTCCTCGGCGGGGGTGACCCAGCGGCCATGCAGGGACAGTTCGGTGAACCCGCCTGAGTCCAGCGCCCACCGGCACGACGCGGGCCGCAACCGGCGGCGCCGCCGCGCGAGCTGGCGGTGGCTGACGAAGAGCGGGAACCCGACCCGCCACAGCCAGTGCGGCTGATGCGAGCCGAGGTAGAACGCCAGGCCAGATGGTGTGCCGTCGCCGCTGCGCAATACCTCGCTGCCGGGACGCGGTGTCATGATGGGGTCACCTCCTTTGAGGGGTTGCGGGGCCGGTGGATTGCTTGGCGGCTGTGCACCGGCCCCGCGTCAGATCTGGTTAGAACGGCGGCTCACCCGCCGACCCGGCGGGCTGCACGGCAGCGGCCGATACAGGCGTGGCCGGGGCAGGTGTGGCCCACGAGTCGGCGGCCTGCGCGGGCGCGGCACCGTTGCCGTTCGGGTGCTCGCGGATGGCTTTGGTGACTTTGGCGAGGGCGCGGCGCAGGCTGGGGCCGAGGTCGTCCACGGTCATCTCCACCGCGGCCCGTTTGGTGCCGTCGTCGGCTTGCCAGGTGCGGGCGCGCAGCCGCCCGGTGGCGACCACCGCAGCACCCTTGGACAGCGATCCCGCGATGTTCTCGCCGAGATCACCCCAGGCGGAGCAGCGGACGAACCAGGTTTCGCCGTCCTGCCACTGGCCGCTCTCCCGGTCCGGGTAGCGGGGGGTATTAGCGATCGTGAACGCGGCGACCGGCCGCCCGGCCGGGGTGAACCGCAGCTCCGGGTCGGCGGTCAGGTTCCCGGTGATGGTGGTGGTGGGCTCGTTGGCCATCGGTGTCTCCTTGCAGGGTTACGGGTTGGCGGACGGTGGGTTAGGCGGCGGGTGGGGGTGGCTGGCGCCAGCCGCGGGCCAAGATGATGGGGGCTTTGGTGCGCCAGGCGGCGTCGAGGTCGATGCCGAGCACACAGGCGGTCACGTAGGCGGTGATGACGACGTCGGCCAGCTCGCCGGTGACCTCGTCCCAGGTGCCGGGGCGCCGGGCGAGCCCGGCCCAGCGGCGGTAGGCGCCGACGAACTCGCCGGTCTCTTCGGCCAGGCCAAGGACTTGCTGATGCTGCTGTGTAGCGGCTGGAAAATGGCGGCGTAGGTTTGCGGCGATGACCTCGGCGAGCGCGGCGAGGCTGGGCGGCACGGTGGGGCCGTTGGCTTGGGTGGTGATGCGGTGGGCGGTCATGTTGCGTTCGGCCATGCGGGTGACCGCGGGAAGCGGGCGGGTCATGTCCGGTGTCCTTCCATAGCGGGCGGGCGATGCGCGGGGACGGGGGTGTGGTTCAGAGGGAGCTGGCGAGGGTGGCGAGGGAGTGCGCGGCTTTGCTGGCCGCGGCTTCGGCCTTGTGCACGGCCGCGGCGGCGGAGGCGGGGTTGGTGACGATCCACACCGCCAAGACCGCGATCACGGCGTAGCGGACGAACTTCTTCACAGGTCGGGTCTCCTAACCGGGGGTGGGCCGGGGTTAGCGGTGGCCTTCGCGGTACAGGCCGCGCAGGTAGTTCCAGGCGCGGCGGCCGATGCGGAGCCGGGCGCCGGTGCCTTTGCAGCGGTGGCAGTAGCGGAAGGCGCGGCCGGATGGGGAGCGGTGTTTGCCGGTGCCGCCGCACTTGCGGCAGGTGCCGAACGGCCAGGCCACGCAGGCGCCGATATAACACAACGTGATCAGGATGAGGGCGGGGAGCGCGGCACTAGCAGCCGCGTGGTGGGGGTGCAATCGGGCCTCCCAGGGCAGTTTTTGGGTGTGCGGGGCCACGGCCGCTAGCAAACGGCCGTCGAGGTGGGGTGTGGTGTGGGGGTGCTAGCGGGGGTGCTAGCGCTAGCAGGGGCGCCCGCTAGCGCTAGCATCGCCAAGCGTGCTACCCGCTCCCCCGATTTCGGTTACGTTCGGTGACAGCGGTGGTGATGTCGCCGCGTGTGGGTCCGCGGCGGTTGACAGTCTTGCCATCTATCCGGCGCCCGATCTGGCCGGTGGTGATGCTGTGGGTGGCGAGGGCGGCGGTGAGCTGGGCGGGTTCCCACCGGCCGTAGACCTCAGGGCGCAGGCCTGTGAGCCGTTCCAGCAGGGTTTCGTTCCAGGCAGCGTCCTCCCCCGCGGGCCACACAGCGGCGACGTCGGCGAGCACGTCAAAGGCGGGCAGGTCTCGGGCGGATGCGCCGGGCTCGGGCAGCACCCCGGCGGCGCCGCGCGCAGCGACGGCGCGGGCCATGACCTTGGCCGCGGCGTCGTTGTTGACGTAGAACGAGCGGCGGGCGCCGGATTTGCCCATCCCGGCGAGGATGCCCCACCCGGCCTCGCTGACCGGCTCGAACACCGTGGCCCGGTAGCCGAGCTTGTATGCCGAGGTGCCCAGGATCATGTCGTTGGCGACCTGATCGGCGACCGACAGGCAGAACCGGGTGTTGACGTTGCGAGTGATCCCGGTCGGCAGGCTGTCCTTGTCCGGGATCTGAGTTCCCAGGATGAGGATGATGCCCAGGGCGCGGAACAGCTTGATGCAGCGCTCGGCGACCTCACCTGCGGTTTTGCCGGTCTTGCCGAACAGGAACAGTTCCTGGATCTCGTCCACGAACACCACCAGCGGATGCAGACCGGAGCCTTTCAGCCCGGCCAGCTCGGGGGTGACCTTGCCCTCGGGTGCCTTACCTGCCTCCCGGTAGTGGTCGATCCGCTTGGCGCGGCGCTGGCCTTCGCCGTACAGCCAGTCGAACATGGCGGCGCAGCGGGTCAGGGTGTCGTCGTCGGCGCCGTTACCGTACTCCGCGCACACCGGCTCGAGCGGCTTGAAGTCCCCGGTGCCCTTCAGCTCATAGCCGCGCAGCTCCGCCCGCAGGTCTAGCGCCGCGGCCAGCACCAGCAGGCGCATGGCAAACGTTTTGCCGGAGCCGGGCTGCCCGCCGAACAGCCAGTTGCGGAACATCAGCTCGGCGGCGGTGATGGTCAGCCGGGGCGTGGTGGCGAACGGGAACGGCTTGAACACGTCCACCTTGCCGTCGCGGATCAGCGGCCACGCGGGCTGGCGCATCTGCGAAGCGGGCTCGTGCCCGACCCACAGCGCCAGCCGCCCGGTGTGGCCTGGGGCGGGCTCGGGCCAGACCTGATCCAGCGGCAGCCGCAGTCCCGAGGCGAGCCGCCCGCGGCGGGCCACCACGTCGGCGGCCTCCACGCCGTAGGGCAGGTCCACGATCGCGAGGTGGCCGGGGCCGTCGCGGTGGATTTCCACCGGGAACGAAATCGCGTTCGGGTCCTTGGCAACCGCCTGGTTAATCCCGGCGAGCTGCACGCTCACCAGCGCCCGGCGGACCAGTTCGGCGGTCAGCTTCCGGTAGGTCTTGGCGTGGCTGACCCGGTCGGTGATCGGCTTGTCCGCCGGGCGGCCCAGCCGCGCCAGCACGGCCACCAACCCCAGCAGGACCGCGGTCCGCAACAGCGCGGGGACCGGCCCGGTCAACATCACCGCCAAGGCCGCGAACCCGGCGGCCGTGCCGAGCGTGACCAGCGGCCAGCGCCAGCGGGCCTGCCGCTGCCGCCGGGCGTCCAGTTGGAGCCACTCGCCAGCGTTGCCGCGGTCCGCGGCCATCTGCCGCAGGTGCCAGTTGCCCTCTTCCGCGCTGGCCCACCGGGCCAGCCGCCCGGCGATCCGCGGCGGCCCCACCGCGGCGAACACCGCGGTCTTGGCCGCGTACTTCGGTGCCCGTAGCCCGTGGAACAAGACGTGGTAACGGGCCTCCTTGGTGACCCACTTGACCGATCCCGTCAGCGCTGCCCGTGAACCCATCCACGGCGGCATGATGGGCGCCCGGTCCCGGCGGGAACGCAGGACAAGCGCACGCGGTTCATCCGGCGGGTCAACCGGCGGCCCCAGCGCAGCGCGTTCGACGGCGATGGACTCACGGTCAATGTCGCCGTCGTCGTCCGCGTCGTCGTCCGGCGTTTGGGTGCCGCCGTCCGGGACGCCGTCCGGGACCGCCGCGGCGGACTGCGGCCCGCGATTCGGGCCGCCGTTGTCGGGACGGTCCGGGGCCTCGGTGAGGGCGTCCGCGTCCGGGCCGGGGGTGGTGGTGAGGGCGGGGAAGTCGATGACCTCTCCGACGTGGTTGGTCTCGGTCATCGGTGCTCGCCTCCTTCGGTGAGGGCGGGGATTTCGGCGAGGTCGGCCGGGGCTTCGGTCTTCAGCCGGGCCAGCAGGGCGCCGACGCGCTCATTACCGGCGCCGTGCCCGGCGGCCCGCAGCGCGGCGGCGAGGGTGTCACGAGTCAGCGGCTGGCCGCGGGTGTCCAGGTCGGCGGCGATCCGCCAGCCCAGCGGCATCAGCGCGTCCACATCCGGCACCGCAGCGCGGCGGAGCGCCGTCTTGCGCGGGCGCGGCGCGGCGAGCCTGCCGGTCTTGCGGTCCCGCGGCGGCGCGGGCGGCGGACCAGCCTCCCCGCGGGCGGGGGTCAGCTCGCCGAGCTTGTAGAGGGCGCGGACCCGGCGGGGGGCACGCCACCGCCACACGAACGTGCCGTGGGCGTCCTGCAGTCCGGTCAGGGCCAGCAGGCGGTCCCGCTCGCGGCGCAGCGCGTCCTGGTAGGAGCGGATCTCCCACAGCACCATCCGGCGCCACAGGCAAACGGTGCGGACCGGGGCCAGCAGCCAGCGGGACGGGCGGATCCGATCCATCCGCGTGCCCGCGGCGAGCCCAGCGCGGACCCGGACCACGTGCGCGGCCACTTCGACGGCGGCGACCCACAGCGCGGGCAGGACCGCGTGCGCGATCCGGCCGAACCAGGTGGCCTGCGCGGCAGTGTTCAGGTAGACCGTGGCGCCGGTCAGGCTCCACGGGACCAGCCGGACCCAGCGGGGCCGCATGTCCAGCCGGGCCAGCACGATGTCCAGCGCTGCGAAAATCGCGATCCCCAGGTCAATGCCCAGCGGCACCGTGGGCGCCAGTGGCCCAAACGACGGCCAGGCCGCCCGCTCGACAGCGGCGAAGCTATTCACGAACCCCAGCAGCCCAAGCGCGCCGACCGCAGCGCCCACCGCGTTGACGGCGGCATGCTCGCGCTCAGTCAGCGGCCGTGCCCGCCGGTCGATGGAGCCGGTATCGATGGCCGTCATGACCGGCCTCCTTCCGTGCCGTGCAGCGGGGACAGCTCGTTCTGGATCGCAGCAAACGCCGCGGACAGCGCCGACGCAAGCCGGGCCGCGTCGTCGGCATGGCTGCGGGCACGCTCGACGGCGAGCGCCGGGGGGCGGCCGGTGTCGTCGCCGAGCCGCCCGGCTGCCAGCTCGCGGTCCAGGAACGTCATCACCTGCCGGGTGAGCTGGCCCAGCCCGTGGGTTCCCGCGGCGAGGTATCCGGTCACGCTGTAGGCGGTGGCCGGATAGGTCAGGCCGGTGTCGGCGTGCGGGCCGGTGGCATGGTTGAGCACGCGCACGGCCGCCGCGAACACGTCGGCAAGCTCAGTCGTGTAGCCGTCGCTGTGCGGTCCGTCCGGGCGCAGCCCAGCGCACGGCGCATTCCCGCTGCGGCGGACCCGTTCTGCCAAGCCCTGAACGCGACCCGAGGTGATACCGAGGATGTGCTGGCGGTCGGCGTGCTCGTCGTCGAGCGCGGCCTCAACCGATGAGCTGATAGCGGCGAGTTCCGCTGCGATCTGGCTGGGGGTCATGATGGACGTGCCTTCCTGTGTGGAGGGACGACCCAGGGGCGCCCGGTTTCCTGCCAGGGACGAGGGGCGCCCTTGGGGCGGGGTCAATTACGTCATTTGCTGCCGCCCCACTGGGCGATCCGGGACGGTCATTACGCTGCCTGTTTCCCGGCGCTGAGCGAGTCGGCCAAAGTGGCGACCTCCGCGCGGGTGAGCCCGCCCCATACGCCACGCTCGGGGCGGGTCCGGATGGCATACCGAAGACAAGCGGTCCGCGCGGGGCAGGCGGCGCATACCTCGGCGGCGACCTGCTCCCGTGCAGCCCGTTCCCCGGCGGTCTCGCTCGCGCGGTCGGCCGGGCCGTCATGCAGCTCCGGGTCATAAAGGCACTCGCCGAAATTCAGGCACTCGTCGGCCAGGTCCCCGATTTCCCAGCTCGCTAGCTCGCGCAGGTGGTCGGCCCGGCTCATTGCGGCGGCCATCCCGCCGCTACGTGCTGCGGAACTGGACCGGTGAGGCTTGTGAAGCTGGATCACTGCTACCTCCTGTTCGGGGCCCCTGCGGGCGGCTGTAGCGCAGGGACCACAGACGGAATGCCTGTGCGGTCAGCCCAGATGCAGCGCCGACGCGAACCGGCCCACCGCGTTCGCACCCTGCGACAGCAGCGAGCCAGCATGATTCACCACCCCAGCCGCAGCCTGCGGGTTCTTGAACACGAAGATCAGAACGATCGCGCCGACAACGTAGCTAGGCCACTTCCTCACCTTGGGGAACATCCGCGGTCACCTCAAACTTGTAGACCTGTCTGCCATGTTCTAGGTCGAAGTTAGAGCTACTTGGCAGACATGTCAATGACATACTGAAAAGTAGGATGGAAGTACTTGGCAGACGGGTCAACAAGTAGGGGGTAGCGTGGCGATCATGAGCCAACGAGACTGGCGCCCGCACTACATGCAAGTCGCCGAAGAGCTGCGAGACGAGATCTTGCGCGGCACCCTGGCGCCAGGCGGCGCGCTCCCCAGCGAGCCAGAACTAGCCGCGAGGTTCGGCCTCTCCAGGACGAGCGTCCGCAACGCGATCAAGCAACTGCGCGACTGGGGATTGGTCCGCGCCGAGCAAGGCCGTGGCACATACGTGCGCCAACAGCGGCAGCGTGTGCGCAGAAACCACACCGAGCGGTACCAGTGGGAGAAAGACAGAGCCCGGCTGCCCGAACAGGAACGACGGACAACGGGCGCGACCGAACACGATACGGGCCTGGAACTTCCTGACCTGGAGTTCCGGGCAAGCTACAGCACAACCGCAGCGACTCCAGAACTCGGCCGGAAGTTCAACATCGAACCGGGCACGCGCATGCTTCAGCGTGACTACTGGACAAGCTCGCGGACAGAGGACTCCCCGCTTAACATCGTGCGTTCCTATCTCGTCCACGATGTTGTAGCAGCGAACCCCGATCTTCTGGATCAAGGCAATGAACCGTGGCCAGGCGGCACACAGAGCCAGCTCTTCACCATCGGAATAGAGCTGGACCGGATCGTTGACGAGATAACCGCCAGGCCTCCCCTTCCAGAGGAAGCGGACATCCTCAAAATCGAGCCCGGCGTATCTGTCCTTGTCCTGCAAAAAACGAGTATCGACACCAGCGGTGCGGTGGTTGAGTACTCCGAGGTAGTGATGCCGGGAGACCGGACCGAAATCGTTTACACGACGCAACTAAGCAGGTGGGCGGGCAAGTGAATGTCATTTCCGTCGTCACGCCAACTTATCGGCCCGTCCCCGATCAACTGCGACAAGCATACGAATCGCTGCGCACCCAGGAGCTTCCAGACGGCTGGACATGGGAGTGGGTTATCCAGGAAGACGGCAACACCGGGTCAACCCCGGATATCCTGCCCCGCGACCAACGTGTCCGCATCGGGAGGGGCCGCCGCGGCGGAGTTGCACTTACGCGAAACCTTGCGCTGGCGCGATCAGAGGGTGAACTCGTTAAGAACCTAGATCAAGACGACATCCTCACGCCCGGAGTCCTAGCACGGGATATCGAAATCCTAACCTCTGAACCAGAGATCCAGTGGACCACGTCCCGTGTGCTCGATCTACTTCCAGACGGATCTAAGGTTGCCTTCGACAGCGACCCGCCAGCCGGACGCCTAGAGCCTGGATTCGTATTCAATCACTGGCTGACGCACGACTACCGGCTCCCTGTCCACCCGACCACGATCTGTATTAGGCGGCCTCTTGCCGTAGCCCTCGGTGGCTGGATGGCAGTTCCCGGATCGGACGACACAGGTCTTCTCATTGCCGCAAGCGTCATCAGCGTTGGCTACTTCCACAACGAAGTCGGTCTCCTGTACAGGAAGTGGCCGGGACAGGTGACAGCGAGCGCCGCACACACCGAACCAACAGAGTGGAACCTCCGCATGAGCCTAATCCGCGAGCGCGCCGAGTCCCTCGCAAAAATCTGGGCACATGGACTGGTTATGTAGGCGCGCAGGCCAGCACCGCAAGAGTCGATCGCGTCACCGAAGGGGCAACCCACGACATGCCTGAACCAGCGAGACAGAACCCCGACTGGGAGCGCGAGGAAGTCATCCTGGCATGTGATCTCGTTGCGCAAAACGGATGGCGGCAGCTCGAAGGCACCGATCCGCGAGTCATCCAACTCTCCACACTGCTGCAAGGACTCCCGCTCCATCCTCCATCTGCCCGGCGGCCGGACTTCCGCAACCCCCAACGGCGTCCGACGCAAGACGGCGCATATTGCGACGGCGCATCCGCGATACACCTAGCTCTCAGCCGAGCCAGAGGGTGGTGCCCGTGGTGGCGAGGCGGGCGCGGCGCTGGTGGTGATCGGGGAGGGCGCGCTGGACGGTGGCCCAGAAGGCGGGGGTGTGGCGGGGCTGGCCGATGTGGGCGAGTTCGTGGACGATGACGTAGTCGACTAGGGACGCCGGGAGCTGCAGGGTAGCCCAGTGGATGTTGAGCCGGTCACCGCGGCCGAGGGATCCCCACCGGTAGCCGAGGTCGCGGACGTCGAGGTCACCGGAGTGCAGGCCCATCCGGGCGGCCCAGGGGGCGATGCGGCGCGGCAGCCAGGCGACGCCGCGCTGGCGGTACCAGCCGATCACTGCCGCCGTCCCGTCACCGGTTTCCGCCAGGGCGCGGGGTAGGCACAGGCGACCGCGTTCGAGCTTGACGCCGCTGCTCGGCGGGCTATCGGTGAGCTGGAGCCGATAGTGACGGCCGAGATAATCGAAGCCCTCTCCAGTGACGAACTCCTTGGCTGGGCTCGCGGACAGGAGCAGGTCCTTCTCGGCGAGCTTGCGCAGCACCCAGGCTCGTTTGGAACCGGCCCAGGCGGCGACAGCGCCGGGATCCGCGCCGACTGGGGCGTGCAGCAGCAGCGAGCCGTCGCGGTCCACGGTGATACCGACGCTGCGCCGCCGAAGGGAATGGCGGACTGCGAAGTCGAGCCCACCGATACTCATCCGCTCGGGCATCCTGCGGGCGCCTGCCGGTCTGGCGTCCGCGACGGGCCGGGCAGCGGAGGAGATGACCGGCCGGTTCGAAGTGGCAGACATAAGTGGGTTGCCCCCGCCTGATCCCGAACGGCTGCGCGGTGCAGTCCTCGCCTTGCCAGCGGCGTGGGGCATCAAGTGGCCGCCAGGCGGGCGTGGTTGGCTCGGGCGAGTTCGACAAGGCGATCGGCGACGGGGCTGGTTCGGGCGAAGTCGAACAGGTCGGCACCGTCGACCATGGGTTCGGCCAGGCGGGTAGCGACCCAGCTGCGCAGCATGTTCTGCGCGTAGGCGTTGTGCCAGAACCCGACGATGGTGATCTCGGACTTGATGTGGGTCACGATGTCCACCGCGAGATGGCGCAGCAGCGCCTCGGCGGGGCTGGGCACCGGCTTGCCTTCGTCTGCAAGTTCGCGTTTGAGCAGGTCGTAGAACGGCGCCTCGGTGGCTGGGTCCAGTCCAGTGTCGTCGGCTTGGCGCCCGGCGCGGACCTCGGGCAGGAAGTCCCCCAAGGCCAGGGCGAGCTGCTCCCACTGCTCGCCGAGCTGCTCGAGGATTTCCTCCAGCCGCTGCGAAAGCCGCTCGTAGTGCTCTGGGTCTTGATCGAAGTTCTCGCGCAAGTGGTAGCGGATCGCGTGTTCCATCTCCGAGGCCTTGGCCCGGTCGGTGCGCAAATCGGCGACCTTGGCGTCGAACTCGGCCTCGGTGATTGAGACGGGCGGGATCTTCTGTTCGATGCCGAGCGCCTCAACGTGGTCGTCGATGAGGCGGCGGACTTTCCCTCCGTACAGGGAGGCGTCGAATCCGATGCCGTCGCGGTAGCGGCGGCGCGCCGCGAGCGCGATCGCCCCGAACACCTTGGCGTCCGGCACGTGTGGCAGGGCCTCGGACCGGGGCAGGACGATCTCCAGGCTCATAGTGAACAGCTTCAGCGCCGCCTCGAACGCCGCCCGCAGCTTCTCGTCCCCCAGTGCCTCAACGCAGGCGTCCTCGTCGGCCGGGGTGTCGAACCGGTCGATGCCGCGCTGGGTGAACAGGTTGCGGACCCGCTGGCGGCGTTCGGCCAGCAGCGGCACCTGATCCGCGACGCTGGTCAGCGCCCCCTCGATGTCCTCCGCCGCATACGCGGCGAGCGCGACCTTGAGATTCTCTGCGACCCCGTAGTAGTCGACCACATAGCCCGCGTTCTTGCCGTGCGCCGTCCGGTTGACCCGGGCGATGGCCTGCAGCAGCTCGGCTTCTTTGATGTGCCGGTCCAGGTACATCACCTGCTCGGCCGGGGCGTCGAACCCGGTCAGCAACATCGACTTCACGATCAGGAACGCCACCGGGCTTGTCTGCTCCGGATCCGCGTCACCATCGTCGGGCAGCGGCCTCTTGAACCGCTCGATGACCGCCTTCTGCCGCGCTGGATCCGTCCACTGTGCCCAGTCCGCCGGATCGTTCTGCTCACCGGAGATCACCGGGACGAAGTCGAGGGCGGCGATCAGCTCCCGGTACTGCCACGCCCGCACCAGACGAGAGGTCTTACGCGGCAGCCGTTCGGGATCATCGGCGGCCCCGGCCGTACGCAGGCGCGGTTCCAGGCCATCCAGGTCGGCCACCAGCTCATTGCGCGCGGCCAGGAACGCGTCGCGGTAGCGCACGCTGGCGACACGGCTGGCCGCCACGACCTGCGCTTTGAACCGGTTCGGCAGCACCGTGTCCACGTAGTGGTTGAGCATATTGCGCGCCTTGGCGGCGATCAGCTTCGGGGCCTCAAGCACGTTGCCCCTGGTGGCCCACCGCTTCTTGATCGCCTCCAGCTGGTCGGGGCTGTGCTCTGCGAACATGTCCTCGAACAGTTCGTCCAGGTCGGTCGCGTCCCGGACGGCGGCCTTGGTGGTGCGGCCCTCGTAGAGGATCGGCAGCGTCGCGCCGTCCGCCTGCGACTGCAGGATCGTGTACCGGTCCAGGTAGTCGCCGAAGATCGTGGCGGTGTATTTGCGACGGCCCATGATGATCGGGGTGCCGGTGAACCCGATCCGGGCGCAGTTTGGCAGCGCCTTCAGCAGGCTCGCGTGCAGGGCGCTGCCCTGCGAGCGGTGCGCCTCGTCCACCATCACGACAACATCCTCGGATGTGTCCAGGACGCCGAGTGACTTCAGCGCCGCGTCGTCGTCACGACGCGCCTTCGGATTGCGGTACTTCTGGATCATCGCGAAGATCAGCGCCTTTCCCGGCGTGGAAAGCAGCTCTTTGACCATCGCGACGCTGGTCGCGGTCAGCACCGACTCGCCCGTGAGCCCGGCCGTCTTGCCGAGCTGGTCCTGCAGGTTCGTCCGGTCCGTGACCACGACCACCTTGAACCGCACCAGGCGCGGGTCGCTGCGCATCGCCCGGATCAGGAACACCATCGTCAGGCTCTTACCCGACCCCTGGGTATGCCAGACGATCCCGCCCCGCCGGTCATGCTCGCCGTCCTCCGCGCGGGTTTGCCCCGTCCGCAGCCGGTCCAGCGCCCGGTGCACCGCCCGGTACTGCTGATACCGCGCCACCACCTTGACTATCCGCGACTCAGCCTGCATGAACAGCGTGAAATGCCGGACGATGTCCAGCAACCGCTCCGGGGCCAGCATCCCCGCCACCAGCCGCTGCTGACTCGACAACGCCATCACGCCCAGCCCGGCGGCCACGTCTTCCTCGGGCACCGGCTCGGTCGTCTTCCACTCCGCGAAATGCTCCGGCGCCGAGGTGAACGTCCCAGCCAGCGCCCGCTCGAAGCAGGTCGCCACCACGAACTGGCTCGTGTGGAACAGCCGCTCGTTACCCTCCGGATGAGGCGAACCGCGCTGGTTCGCATAACGGCAAAGCTGGCGGATCGCCTTCGCCATCGGCTCCACGACCCCTGGCGCCTTCGCCTCGACCACCACTAACGGAATCCCGTTCACGAACAGCACCACATCGGGCGCGATGTACCGGTGCCCCTGACCACCCGGCTCATCCACCCGGAATTGGTTGATCACCACGAAGTCGTTCCGCTCCGGATGCTCCCAGTCGATGAACTGCACCACCCGGTCCCGGCCGTGATCCCAGCCCGGCACCCCCTCCACCGTCGTGCCAAGCAGTAGCCGTTCTGTCAGTTCCTGGTTGATCTCGACCAGCCGGATTGCGTTCGGCCGAAGGAAAACCGCCGCAGCCTGCGAAACCCGCGCCTCATCCAGCCACGGCTCACTGCTGCGGTCTAGGTTGATCCGTCGCAGCGCCGCCCGCAGCCGCCCCTCCAAGAAGACTTCCCTGAATGATCGCCGCCCCGTGACACCCGGATTCGACCCCGAGCCCCCTATATGCGACCATCCCAGCCCCTTAAGCTGCTCCACCAACGGCAGTTCAACCCGCTCATACTCCGGCCCCCCACTCACGCGGAAGCTCCCTCCGCGGCCGACACCCGCACTCGCCCCGTCAGCAAGTCATCCATCAACCCCTGCTTCATGGCATGCAGGCCCGCAAGATATCGTGATTCTGAGCACACTCGCCGCTCAAATGCCAAAAAAACGTCCGCTATACGCCCTTGCGTCTCCAGCTCGGGGATACAAATTACTGGAGAAAGGATGTCAGCCTTGGACAAATGCGGAATGTCCATACCAATCTGTCGCAGACTTAGCTGCGATTGATACATTTCAGAGTTCAGGAGGCACCAAAGAAAGTCGCCAGTAATCAAGTGCGGCTGAAATCTACCTACCCGCTGCACAAGCAAGGACGGCGTATCTTCGACAGCCAACCTTGACACCTTGAATCCCGATTTCGTGAAAGCCCTATCCATACCGACGACCATGTCGCCCGCATCCAACAGATAGCCCTCGAATTCTCGTGCCTTGACTTCTGTTAGATACCGGGTATCGGACCAATCTGGCGCTCCATACCCCGCGTTCTCGCCTCGCAACAAGCGGATTCCTCGATCTCCGCGAAACCATTCCGACTTGAACGCAAAACCAACTTGAAGATCACACACTTCAGCCAACTGCGTCATCCTGACTTTGCCATCCGCGTCGGCGGCATCGGAAAGTTCGTGAACACAGCGTGCGAGCAGGTCGTGGAGGAGGCCCTGTCTGCCCTGTTCGAGCTTGGCGATGAGTCGCTCCGTCGACCGGATTTCCTCATCCGCCGTGTCCAGGATCTCGGCAATTCTTCGCTGCTCAGCGAGCGGTGGAACAGGCACCGTGATCTGACTGAACTGCCGACCAGAAATCTCAAGGAATGTTGTTCCGGACGACCTTCTGATAAGCTCTGGAAGAAGTAGCTGAAAGAAGTGAAAATAAAAATTTGGATTGGCGATATTGTTGAATACGATCGACTTGAATCCCTGGTTCGTCGCCATCGGTCGCGCTGCAAGTGCGCGAGAGCCCAATGTCGCGCGGGTGGTGACTAGGAGGCTATCCTTGGGCAGGAGCGTTGCACCTGAGGAACCCAAGCCTTGAGTTGAGATAGATTCACGAGTCTCGTGGAGATACTTGTGCCCGAGATTGGTCAGTTCGCCGGGAGTAACCCAGGGAATTTGGCCGTGCCAATACGTCGGTACGACCCTGGATGGAGTTCCTCCGGCCTCGATTCGATCAGCAATATCGGACAGTTGGCGGACCGGCCAATCCCTGGGCAAGCCACGGATGAGATCAGCATGCCAGTTATTCATAGCCGAGGTCCTTGAGGAAGCTGTTGAGCTTGGTGGTGGCAGTGACGCGTTCGGCTTCGATCTCATGCAACGGGACGGCGTATTTGTCCCACCAGTTTTCTAGCGCGGCGATGATTTGCTGGCGGTGGGTGGTGACGTAACTGTCGAGGTGGACCGTCAGGTCATTCCTGGTGAGACGAAGGACCAGGTCTTGTTCCTGGTCAGCTGTAAGTTCGGCACGGGCCTTACCCAATTTAGTGATGAACTCCTGCTGGGCGGCCTTCTGCTTCTTTTTGACGGCCGCGAGGTCGCGTTTGAGGTTCGCGAGTTCGGTGGGCGACGGCGGGGGCGCGTCATCTTCTGGCTCGTCGTCGTCCGCGGCAGCCGTTTGGGATCTGATTTGGGCTTCTATTTCGGCGCGGCGGGACTCGATCGCGGCGAGGTCGTCGAGGTAGCCCGGCAATAGTGCCGCAACGAGCTTATGGTCGAGTGGGTCGGTCTTGGCGTCTTTGTCGTCCAGCGCGGTGGTGATCGTGGTCAGCCAGCCGTCAACCACGGCGGTGAAGCCGTGCGCGGCCAGGGTGCGCAGGTCGTACTGGATCATATTCCACCAGCGGACGATCACCCCGGCGAGCTTGAAACGGTCGAGCAGGCCGTTCGGCAGCAGGGCTGCGGTGAAGCTTTCGAGCAGCGTGGTGCGTGCGGTCATCAGCGACTTGGTAGCGGGCAGGCCGATCAGCAGCCCTGCGTGGTCATCCCACCAGCTGTCGAGTGCAGCATGCACTTCCGTCTCCCGTGGCTGGACCCGCTGGTCGCTGGTGACCAGTGTCTTCATGCCCGCCTTGGTCACGCCGGGGGCGAAGTCCACGTAGGCGTCGTCGCGGGGGACGAACACCCGGTCGGGTGTGAAGCCGTGCGCGGCAAACAGGGCGGCCTTCGCGTCCATCTCCGCGCGCGGGACGCCGCCATGCAGGTGGGCGCGGACGTCCTGCGGTTCGGGCGGGGGCAAGTTGTCGGCGTAGCGGCGGATGTTGAGGTTGTCGTCGTTGGCCTTGAGGTCCTCGCGGGTGACGACCGTAGCGTAGCCGGGGATGGCGGCGAACTCGCGGTAGGCCGAGACGATCTTCTCAGCGTGTTCAGGGAGCAGGTAGTTCTGCGCCCGGCCGACGGAGAACTCGGCGTCGGCGTTGATGAACAGGACCTTTCCGGCCCGCTCGGGCGGCTTGGACCCGGGGGCGCAGAGCACCAGAATGCAGGCGGGGATGCCGGTGCCGTAGAACAGGTTCGGGGGCAGGCCGATGACTGCCTCGATGATGTCGTCATCAAGGATCCGGGTGCGGATGTCGCGTTCGGCGCCGCCGCGGAATAGCACCCCGTGCGGCATGACCGTCGCGGCGATCCCCCGACCCGCCTTGAGCACCGAGATCATGTGCTGGACGAACATCAGGTCGGCTTTCTTGCCACCTTCGGGTGCCCAGCCCCACTGGAATCGTTCGGCATGCTGCATGCCGTCACGGGAGTAGGTCAGCGAGAACGGCGGATTGGACAGCACCCGGTCGAACCGGTCGAGCTGCCCGCCGTGGACGTGCATCGGCTCGGCGAGGGTGTCGCCGTTTTGCATGTCGGCGTCGGGGATGGCATGCAGCAGCAGGTTCATCTTCGAGATCGACCAGACCCCGCCGTTGTACTCCTGGCCCGCCAAGTGCAGGTTGCGCGGGTTCCCGCCGTGCTCCTCCACATAATCCTTCGACAAGATCAGCATGCCGCCGGACCCCGAGCACGGGTCATACACTGACATGCCCGCGCGCGGCTGCACGAGTTCGACCATCATCCGCACCACCGACCGCGGGGTATAGAACTCGCCGCCCTTCTTGCCCGCCGAATCGGCGAACTGGCCGATCAGGTACTCATACGCCGCGCCGAGCAGGTCCGGGAATTCGAAGTCCACGTTGCGCAGCCGGTACCGTGAGAAGTGCGCGATCAGGTCCCGCAGCTTGCGGTCCGGGATCCGCGACTGGCCAACTGTTCGGGTGAAGTCGATGTGCTGCACCACGCCCTCGAGGGCGGGGTTGTGGTCTTCCAGTGCTGCGAGTGCCTTGTTCAGGCCATCGCCAACGTTGTTGTGCAGCTCGTCGCGCAGCCGCTCCCAGCGGGCCTCGGGCGGCACGAAGAACGTGCCGGAATAGTAGGTCGGCGAGTTCGCTCTCAGCTCTGCGGTCGCCCGGTTACGGCCCTCCGCCTCGATCCTCGCGATCACCGCCTCCCGCGCGGCCTCGAATTCGTCGGAAGCCCGCTTCAGGAACAGCATCCCGAAGATGTACTCCTTGAACTCCGACGCATCCATCTTGCCGCGCAAGATGTCCGCCGCCGCGAACAAGTGCCGCTCCAACTGGGGCAAGGTCAGTTTCCGCACGCGCTCCATCCTTCATATTGAGCCCACACGCAGCATAGGACCATCGGCCCAGGTACGCGGCTGACTGGACGTTCCGCTGCTTGAGTTCGGTGTGGTCGGGCCTGCCATACCTCGTTCGGCCGAAATTTACGGCTCGGGCGGCGCCATGAGCGCCAGGCCGTCCCCTTGAGGGGTCGGGATGAACCGGTGGTCGAGGAAGCCGTTGAAGATGTCACGAGGCAGCGGCACGGCGTCGTCGCTGATCGTCTCGAAGACATCGAGATATACGTAGTCCCCGGTGGGAACCTGGCTGTCCGCGTCGGCCTGGCGCAGGGCCGCCATCAGGTCTTGGAACCTGGCGAACTTGTTCCTGTTGGCGTCAAACCACCCATTGACCCAGTCCTGAGCGTAGTGGCGATGGTGCAGCATAGCGACCGCGCTGATGTAGGAATGGGTGCTCGTGAGCTGGCCGTTGTGTCCTGCGGCCCACTGGAGGTCAAGACCCCCTTCCTCATCCAGGCTGCCCCAGCCTTCGAGATCTCCGTACATCGCAGCGATGACTTCGGTTGGCTCCATCGGGACCGGAGCGTTCATCGGGTTGGCGAGAACGACCATCAGCGGCCACGCCCGGTCCTGCAGTGGCTTGAGCTGTGCTGCGGCTTTCTTGATCTGCTTGCGGAGCGGCTGCAGCATCTTAGCCTGGGTCCGTGCGCGCGGCTGGCTGATGCGGATCCCGGGCGTGCCGGTTTCCTGGAATGTCGTCCCGCTGAAGATGCCCTCGCCTGCGAACGACTTCACCTCGCACATCACGAGGTGTTCGCCAGCCGAGACCAGTCGGTCCGCGAACTTGCCGGTGTCGAGGTCCGGCTCCGCCTCGAAGGTGTAGCCACGCTCGTTCAGGTACCGCTCGAACCACTCTTCGGCGACATCGCCGAGATCGTCCTTTCCCATCCCGCCATTGTCCGGTAGATGACGAGGACTGGACTTCGACGCGCCGGAGGGAGGCTACTGATTCGGCTGGTCACGTGACACGCAAGCGCAGCCGAAGCCTCCGCCAGCGGAAAATACAGAACGTCCACCACCGCGGCCGGAGGGATCCCCAGCGGTAGCCGAGGTCGCGGACGTCGAGGTCACCGCGCGCGGCGAGGCTGGAGGCTCGCTTGTTCCCCATATGTTCCCGGCCGACCTCCGGAACAGCCAGCGCGGACGCCTCTGGGAGACGTCCGCGCTGGTCACGGGCTTGCTGGGGTACCAGGACTCGAACCTAGACTAACGGAGCCAGAATCCGTTGGGCTGCCAATTACCCCATACCCCAAGGGGACGAGCCTCCGCTCGCGCCCGAGCAGTTTAGCCGAATCCGGACCGGC
>Ga0335078_10001699_pt1 | contig 33246 bp, 31 predicted proteins | sample Lox_Sample_32_FD_206711 | JGI IMG/M metagenome (GOLD analysis project Ga0335078, IMG submission 206711) | Soil microbial communities from Loxahatchee National Wildlife Refuge, Florida, United States - Lox_Sample_3.2 | ecosystem: Environmental > Terrestrial > Soil > Wetlands | place: USA...
TGGTCGTGCTCGTCTGCAACCTGCTCATCTATTTCTTCTATATCCGTTGAAAAAGAATGCCGGCCCCCGGGCCGGCATTCTGAAGTCCTCAAACAGCGCTACTTCCTGTCCGGCATGGACATCATGCCGTCCCAGGTGCTCACCTTTCCTTCCCGCGCTTCCTCCTCGGACCACCAGTGCGACGTGACGCTCTTCAGCTCCGTGTAGAACCGCACGGCATCCGTCCCCATTGCATGCAGGTCCCCGAAGAAGGAGTTCTTGTGCCCGGTGAAGCCGATCATGCCCAGGGGCACCGGGATCCCGACGTTGATTCCCACCATCCCCCCATGGGTGCGGCGGGAGAACTCGCGGGCGTAGTAGCCGTTCTGCGTGTATATCACGGCGCCGTTGGCGAACTCGTTCTTGTTCATCAGGGCAAGGCCTTCCTCGAAATCCTTGACCCTCTTGATGCAGAGCACCGGCCCGAATATCTCACGATCCCCGATGGTCATTCCCGGCTTCACGTGGTCAAAGAGGGTCGGCCCCAGGTAGAAGCCTTTCTCGTAGCCCTTCACGCAGTGATCGCGTCCGTCCAGCACGAGCTTCGCGCCCTCTTCAACGCCCTTCTGGATCCAGTTGATGACCGACTGGCGATGGTCCGCGTTCACCAGCGGCCCGAGCTGGCTCGTCTTGTCGTACGCGGGTCCAACCTTCAGCTCCTTCATGACTTTGACCAGGGCCTCGACGAGCTTGTCTGCAATGGCCTCCTCCACTACCGCGACGGGCAGCGCCATGCACCTTTCACCCGCGCATCCGCACGCGGAGTTCACGATGCCCCGCGCCGTCCTCTCCAGGGGTGCGTCCCGCAGAACGAGGGCGTGATTCTTCGCCTCGGTGAGGGCCTGGACGCGCTTCCCGTTGGCCGCGGCGGTGCCGTAGATGTGTCTCCCGATGGAGGTCGAGCCGACGAACGTGACGCCCTTGATGTCGGGGTGACGGAGGAGGATCTCCGCCTCATTGCGGGAGCAGGTCACGAGGTTGATGACCCCCTTGGGAAGCCCCGCCTCCTCCCACAGCTCCATGATCCTGACCGCGGACTGCGGCACGAAGCTTGCGAGCTTCAAGACGAGCGTGTTGCCGGTGGCTATGCACAACGGGGCAACCCAGCCCATGGGAAGCATGGCAGGGAAGTTCCACGGCACGATTCCCGCAAATACGCCGAGGGGCTCCATGTACTGCACCGTGTCATGGCCCGCGGTTATGTTCATGATTGCCGGGCCCTTCATGAGGTGGGGAATGCCGCAGGCGAACTCCACGAGCTCCGTCACCTTGGCCGCGTCACCCACCGCTTCATCGATGACCTTCCCGTGCTCCTTTGCGACGAGCAGCGTGAGCTCGTCGAGGTGCTTGTCCAGCAGGCCCTTCATGCGGAAGAGGACCTGGACCCTCTTGCTGGCCGGAGTGTCGGCCCACGCCGGAAAAGCGGCAGCGGCCGCCGCAATGGCTTCCTCCACTTCGGAGGGCGTGCACTGGGGCGCCTGCGCGATTACCTCTCCGGTTGACGGGTCGTAGCAGTCCATGTACTTGGAGCTCCTGGACTCCTTCCAACCTCCGGCATAATAACGCAGCTTCCTGACAGCCTGCTTTTGAACAGTCTGGGTCTGAGGCATATGGCTCTCCTTGTTTCGCTTGATGATCAGCGGGATTGCAGCATGATAGCACCTGCGGCCTGAGCCGTCAACGAGAATATGCGGCGTGCTCTCCCCGTCTCCCCCCGCATCTTTATGAATATTTTGAGAATTTTCTTGCTTTTTGAGGGGGCTCAATTTATAGTGAGCTACTTCGCTCAGTGCATCTACCAGTCAGAGGAGCGAGTTTCCCATGGACTACCTGACTGGAGACAGGGTGTCACCAGCCGGAGAATAATTCCAAGCCACTTAGAAACAAAGGAGGTTTCCATGGCGGAACAGATGTATGAGCTGCAGCGGGATGTCTCGCAGAACCACCGGCTCTACAACAAGGACCTGGCGCCGGTCGAGATCAAGCGGCGCAAATGGGGAACGTACAATTTTGCGGCGCTCTGGATCGGAATGGCGCACTGCGTTCCCACCTACCTGTTGGCGGGAGGGCTGATCGCTCTGGGCATGGACTGGAAGCAGGCCCTGTTCACCATCACTCTGGGGAACCTCATCGTTCTGGTCCCCATGCTGCTGAACGCGCACGCGGGGACGAAGTACGGAATTCCGTTTCCCGTGTACGCCCGCGCCTCGTTCGGGGTTTTCGGGGCGAACATTCCCGCCCTCCTGCGCGCCATCGTGGCCTGCGGATGGTTCGGGATCAACACCTATATCGGCTCGCTTGCAATCGACATCTTCCTTGGCAAGCTGATACCGGGATGGAGCGCCATCGGAGGCGCAACGACCTTCGCCTTCGGAATGACGGTGCATGGGGCCATCGCGTTCATGATCTTCTGGATCTTCCAGATCTACATCATTCTCCGCGGCATGGATGCGGTGCGCGTGTTCGAGAACTGGGCGGCTCCGTTCGTCATCATCCTCGGTCTTGCCCTGGTCATCTGGATGATCACCGCGGCCAAGGGCTTCGGTCCCCTTCTTGCGCAGCCCAGCAAGTTCCACACCTTTGGTGAGTACTTCAAGGTCTTCATTCCCGCCCTGACCGGCATGGTCGGGTTCTGGGCCACGCTGTCCCTGAACATCCCCGACTTCACCCGGTTCGGAAAAGGCCAGAAGGAGCAGATGATCGGGCAGGCCATCGGCCTTCCCCCGACCATGCTGGTCTTCTCCGCGTTTGGCGTCATCATCACGTCCGCGTCAGCCATCGTGTTCGGTGAGGCCATCTGGGATCCCGCCGTGCTGCTGGGCAAGTTCAGCAACCCCATCACCCTGATCCTGGCGCTGGTCGGTCTCGTGGTTGCCTCCCTGTCGGTGAACATTGCCGCCAATACCGTCTCCCCGGCGAACGACTTCTCGAATACAATCCCCCGGCTCATCAGCTTCAAGACGGGCGGAGTAATCACCGGTATAATCGGGATCCTGATCATGCCCTGGAGGCTCCTTGCTGATCCCAGCGGATACATCTTCGGCTGGCTGGGCACGTATTCGGGCTTCCTCGGACCCATCGCCGGCGTTCTGATAGCCGACTACTGGGTCATCCGGAGGACAAGGCTCAACCTGGATGATCTGTACACGGAAAAGGGCGAGTACACTTTCTCGCGGGGCTTCAATATCAGGGCAGTCATCTCCCTTGTCGTCGGCGTGATTGTCGCTCTGATCGGTCTCGTGGTGCACCCGCTCAGGTTCCTCTTTGACTACGCGTGGTTCGTCGGGTTCGCGGCCGCGTTCCTGACTCACTGGGCCCTGATGACGGGGCAGGTGGGGGCGCCGGCTCGACGGACGCCAGCAGCAAAGCCTGCCTGATTCCGGGAGCCATCAGGCTCACAAAAAAAGAGCGCCGGGCCATCCCGGCGCTTTTTGTTGACGCGGTCCGTGCCTGCATTCCCGTCTACGGCAGCTGCTCGCCGATCTCCGCATACAGCTCCGGCCGCCTGTCTCTGAAGAACTGCCAGCCGTCGCGGACCTCGCGGATCTGCTCGAGGTCCAGGTCTGCAACCACGACCTCGTCCTTGTCCTCCGAGCCCTTGACCAGGATCTTTCCGCGCGGATCCACGAAGTAGCTCGATCCGTAGAACTTGCCGAACTCCCAGGGCTTCTCCAGGCCCACGCGGTTGTTTGCGCCGATGAACACGCCGTTCGCCACCGCCTGGGCGGGCTGCTCGAGCTCCCACAGGTACCTGGATTTGCCCTCCGTGGTCGCCGAAGGGTTGAAAAGGATCTCCGCTCCCTTGAGGGCCAGGATCCTGGCGCACTCGGGGAAATGGCGGTCGTAGCATATGTAGATCCCCACCTTCGCATACGCGGTCTGGAACACGGGGAAGGGAAGGGTGCCGGGCTTGAAGTAGAACTTCTCCCAGAAACCGGGGTAGGTGTGCGGGATGTGCACCTTGCGCATCTTGCCAAGGTATTTTCCGTCAGCGTCGAGAACCGCGGCGCAGTTGTAGTACACGCCCTCCTGCTCCATCTCGTAGATCGGGAGCACGAGCACCATGCGAAACTTCTTCGCGAGGGGGGCCATCCTTTCCGTGATGGGGCCAGGCACGGGCTCGGCCGTCCGATACCACTTGATATCCTGCTCGGCGGCGAAATACGGGCCGTGGAACAGCTCCTGCAGGCAGAGGATCTGGACTCCCTTCTTTCCCGCTTCCTCGACGAGGCCGACATGCTTCTGGATCATTGCCTCTTTGATTTCCTGGAGGGAACCCTCGTGTCGGGGGGTGGAGGCCTGGATGAGTCCGCAGCGAATGACTCGGGGCATGGGTAACTCCTTTTGGTAGATCTTGGTGGCTCATTATAGAATGAAAGAATTCCATCCGGCAACATTTTTATTTACAACCGGCCTTTCACGTCGTATACTGGGCCGGTCCCGCAGGGGATTCTGCATCATGCATCGGCTCCGTGTGGCGTGCGCAACACGGGGTTCCACGGCCCTGCGACGGACAGGAATAAATCCTTTCTCCGAAGCGCATTGATCCACAGCTTGCCCGCGCGCAGGAACTCTTTCCGCCCGGCAGGCGATGAGATTTTTCTTTTCAAGGAGGCTCCACCGTGAGCTACGCCGAGCGCTTCAAAGTGATGGAGAAGGGCCTGGATCTGGCTCAGGCCATGGCGGAGTCCGACCGCTGTCTTCTCTGCCATGATCCCCCCTGCTCCCAGGGATGTCCCGCGGAGACGGACCCCGGTACCTTCATCAGGAAGCTGCGCCTTCGCAACGTGACGGGTGCCATCCGCACGGTGAAGGAGAACAATCCGCTGGGCGGCGCGTGCGCGGTGCTGTGCCCCACGCCGCGGCTGTGCGAAAAGGCGTGCAGCGCCACGGGCATTTCCCGCCCCGTGGACATTGGAAAGATCCAGAGGGCGTTGATCGAACATTCCTGGAAAACCGGCGCACCGGCTCTCCCGAAGGCGGCTCCGCGCCCTGAGAAAGTTGCCGTGGTCGGCTCCGGGCCGGCGGGGCTCTCCTGCGCCGCCGAGCTGGCACGGCACGGATTTGCCGTCACCGTCTTCGAGGAGCGCGCGGAGCCGGGAGGCGTCATCCGCTACGGAGTCCCCGCCTACCGGTTCGACGCGGACTTCCTGAAGCACGAGCTCGCGGATATCGAGTCGCTGGGGGTGAAGTTCGTCTGCGGCACGCGCGTGGACGGGGCCCGGGGCGCGGAGAAGCTCCTCTCCCAGGGATACCAGGCCGTCTTTCTTGCCCCCGGCCTCTGGGGTGCGGAGAGGATTCCCGGAGGAGACACAACGAAAGGCGTGTATACATCCGTGGAGTTCCTGGCCGCTCTTCGCGAAGGCCGCATTGCCGAGATGGCAGGCCAGATCGAGGGCAGGCAAGTTGCCGTGATAGGCGGCGGCAGCGTCGCAATGGACTGCGTCCAGTGTGCCCTCAAGCTGGGGGCGCGGGATGCGTTCCTGGTCTACCGCAGGTCTTTCTCCCAGATGCCGGCTGAGGAGGATGAGCGGCTGGCCGCTCTTCGACTGGGCGCTCATTTCCTGGCGCTGAACCAGCCCGTCAAATTCCTGGCGGACGCGAAGGGAGCGCTCACGGGCATCACCCTCGCCCGCACGCGCCTGGGCCAGGAGGATTCCTCCGGCCGGCGCGCACCCACCGAGATCGCCGGGTCCGAGTGGGTCCTGGAAGCCCAGGTCGCAATAGAGGCCATCGGCAACAGGACGGATTCCGCGGACTGGTCGGGGGCCATCAAGGTGGACCGCAAAGGCCTCATCCTTGCGGACTCCAGGACGGGCAAGACATCGGCAAAGACGATCTTTGCCGGCGGGGACATCGTTCGGGGGGCGGGTCTCGTTGTGGAGGCTGTGCAGGATGGGAAGCTTGCGGCCCGCGCAATCCGGGAAGCTCTGAGCTGAGGGGAAATGCCATGACGACAAAAAACAAGACCGATCTTTCCGTGAGCTTCTGCGGGGTGACCTTCAAGAACCCGTTTCTCCTTTCTTCTTCTCCCGTGTCCAACTGCGCGGAAATGGTGGAGAGGGCATTCGAGCACGGGTGGGGCGGAGTCAGCTACAAGACCCTGAACTCGGACCGCATCACCATCATCCATCCCTCGCCGCGCATGGCGCCGTATCACTACGAGGACAAGCACCTCGTGGGCCTGCAGAACGTGGAGATGACCTCCGACCGTCCGCTCAAGGACAACCTTGCGGATTACCTCTACCTGAAAAAGAAGTTTCCCGATCGCCCCATCATCGCGAGCATCATGGGGTTCTCCAACGACGAATGGGCATACCTTGCCCGGGCCGCGGAGGACCACGGGGCGGACATGCTGGAGCTGAACTTTTCCTGTCCCCACATGTCGGTGGAGGGCTCGGGATACAAGGTGGGGCAGGCGTTCCACCTGCTGGAGAAGTTCACCACCACGGTGAAGAATGCGGTGAAGATCCCGGTCCTGGCCAAATTGACGCCCAACATCACGGACATGACGGAGCCCGCCCTCTTCGCGAAGAAAGGCGGCGCTGACGGCATATCGGCGGTCAACACGTTCCGGGCGATATCCGGCATCGGGCTGGACGACCTGGTTCCGAAGCCCAACGTGTTCGGAGTGGGCGCCATGAGCGGATATTCGGGGGCGGCGATAAAGCCCATTGCGCTGCATTTCATTGCCGAAATGGCGCAGTGCTCCGAGCTCGACCTTCCGCTGTCCGCAATGGGCGGAATCGAGACGTGGATCGACGCCCTGGAGTATATCCTGGTGGGGGCAACGACGCTCCAGGTGACCACGGGCGTCATCCACTACGGGTACCGGATCGTGGAAGACATGATCGAAGGAATCACCGACTACATGGTTTCCCGCGGAATCACGAGCATGGCGGACCTGATCGGCAAGAGCCTGCCGCACCTGAAGGAAACCGACCACTTCGACCTGAAGCGCCAGGGGGTCGCACAGTACGACCTGGAGAAGTGCGTGGGCTGCGGGCAGTGCTATATCGTCTGCCACGACGCGGGGGGCCAGGCCCTCGCCTGGGAGGCGGACAAGAGACGGCCGAAGCTCGACGAGGACAAGTGCCTGAGCTGCATGATCTGCAACTTCATTTGCCCGGTGCCGGAGCTGATCACGTACAAGGAAAAGCCCGCGGGCTGGGAGAGGCGGCATACTCCCATGAAGGAAGCCGCTCTGCAGAAACAGGTGAAAGTGGCGCCGTTCCAGGGCGCCTAGGAGGAGGGTGGGCCATGAGCGTACTCTTGAAAAACGGGCTTGTCGTCACGTCCACGGGCTCGTACGTCGCTGACGTGTTCGTGGACGGTGAGAAGATCAAATCGATCGGGTCGGGGCTGTCCGTGAAAGCGGATGAGACGGTGGACGCAACGGGGAAGTACATCCTCCCCGGCGCCATCGACCCCCACACGCACATCGAAATGCCGTTTATGGGGACCACGTCCTCCGACGACTGGAAGACGGGGTCCGTCGCCGCCGCCTGCGGCGGGACCACGACCATCATCGACTTCAGCCTTCAGGGCAAGGGAGAGATGCTCCTGGACGCGGTGGAGCGCCAGAAGGCAAAGGCGAACGGCAAGTCGGTGGTGGACTTCAGCATCCACCCCGGAGTCACCGACGCCCGGCCGGAGGTGATTGATGAGGTGAAGAAGGCAATCCACGAATACGGGACCCCGAGCTTCAAGATCTTCCTGTTCTACGACTTCCGCGTGGACGACTACACCATGATCCGCCTCCTGGAGGAGACGAAGAAGCACGGCGGCCTGGTCCAGGTGCACGCGGAAAGCTTCGACATGATCCGCAGGCTGAACGAGCAGTTCGAGGCGGCAAAGACGCTGGATCCAATCCACCACGCCTGGGCGCACGCGGCGCTCGCGGAGGAAGAAGCGGTGGACAGGGCGGCAAAGGCCGTGGAGTTCACCGGCAGCCGCATCTATATCGTGCACCTCTCGTCGAGCCGGGGCCTGTGGAAGATAAAGCAGGCCCGAGACAAGGGCGTGCGCATCCAGGCGGAAACCTGCCCGCAGTACCTGACGCTCAACGAGGACAGGTACAAGGAGCCCAACTGGAACGGGGCGAAGTACGTCATGTCTCCTCCGCTGCGCTGCCAGGAGAGCCTCGATGAGCTGTGGCTCGGCCTCAGGGACGGGGACATCCAGACCGTCGGGACCGACCACTGCCCGTTCAATTTCAAGGGGCAGAAGGACATGGCAGGGAAGGACGACTACCGGAAGATCCCCAACGGCGCACCCGGCATCGAGACCATGCTCATGCTCATGCATTCCGAGGGAGTCGTGAAGGGCCGCATCACGCTGGAGCGCATGGTTGACGTCCTGTCTACCGCCACGGCGCGGATGTTCGGCCTGGCAGACAAGGGGGCCATTGCGGCCGGCAAGGATGCCGACATCGTTGTCTTCGATCCGAAGCGAAAATTCACCATCACGCAGAAGAAGCTGCATCAGAACGTGGACTACACCCCCTGGGAAGGCTTCGAGATGACGGGAATGCCCGACATCGTGTACTCTCGGGGAAAGCGCGCGGCCGAATGGTCCGGGGACCAGATGAAGTTCGTCGGCGAGGTCGGGCGCGGCAGGTTCGTGAAGAGGCAGCCCCTCTCCCCGTTCTAGGAATGGCAGGCGGCGCCTCCCCGGGCCGGGGGGGCGCGTTCTTTCTCACCCTGACACGGAGGAATACCCATGGAAACAGGCAAGATGAGGGTCAATGGGGCACGCCTTCGGGCGAGCCTCGAGGAGATGGCAAAGATCGGCGCGACGCCCGCCGGCGGGGTTCACAGGCTCGCCCTTTCGGATGAGGACAAGCGGGCGCGCGACCTCTTCGTGAAGTGGTTGAAGGAGATCGATTTCACGGTGACTGTCGACGAGATGGGAAACATCTTCGGCCGCAGGCCCGGCAGGGACGACACGCTGGCCCCGGTCATGTGCGGCTCCCATGTCGACTCGCAGCCGAAAGGGGGACGGTTCGACGGCATCCTTGGAGTCATGGGGGCCCTGGAGACCATGCGGACCATCCATGAGAACAAGGTCCAGACGGAGCGGCCCCTCGTCATTGTGGACTGGACCAACGAAGAGGGATCGCGTTTCGCTCCCGCCATGGTATCCTCCGGCGTCTGGGCCGGCGCCCTGGAACGCGACTGGGCGTACAGCCGCACGGACATCAACGGCAGGAAGCAGGGGGATGAGCTGGAGAGAATCGGGTACAAGGGCGCGGCGCCGGCAAAGAAATGGACCACACACGCCTACTACGAGTACCACATCGAGCAGGGTCCCACGCTCGAGAGGCTGGGGAAGACCATTGGCGCGCCCAAGGGCATCCTCTGCCTCCACTGGTACGATGTGTACCTGCAAGGGGAGGCGAACCAGGTGGGACCGACTCCCATGGAAGGCAGGCACGACGCCCTGTGCGCCGCCGCGGAGATGATCCTGGCGACAAATACGCTCCCTGAGCGCATGAAGGGCAACATGGTGGCAACGGTCGGCGAGATACAGAACGGCCCCAACTCGCGCAACATCATCCCGGACAAGGTCCACTTCACCGTTGACATCAGGTCATGGGATGACGACCATGCCCTGCGGGCCTGGGAGCTGTTGAAGAAGGACTTCCAGGAGATCGCGGCTCGACGCGGCACTCCCATCCGCATCGAAGAGACCTGGAGGGTCCCCCACGCGCCCTTCAATGACAGGCTGGTCCAGCGGGTGCTGGACACTGCGAAGGAATTGGGGTACTCCACCCACCATATGGTGAGCGGGGCGGGGCATGACGCGAGCTACATGAACCAGGTCTGCCCCACGGCCATGATATTCGTGCCGAGCATCGGCGGCAGAAGCCATGTCGAAGTGGAAAACACAAAGTGGGAGGACTGCGAAGCGGGGGCGAACGTGCTCCTGCATTGCATCATGAAGACTGCAAACGAGCGCTGAGCAGGAGAGAGGAGATTCAATGAATACCGCGGAACTGCAGAAGCTTGACCGACAGCACGTGATCTACAGCTGGAAGGCCCAGGGGGGCTGGACGCCCACCGTGATCGACCACGCGGAGGGCATCTACATGTACGACACGGACGGCCGCAAGATCGTGGACGGCTGCGCCGGGCTTCTCAACATCAACCTCGGGCATGGGAACAAGCACGTCATCGACGCGATGAAAGCGCAGATGGACAAGCTGTGCTACGTGTCCCCGGGGTTTTCAACCGAGCCGAAGGCGAAGCTGGCCTCCCTGGTGGCGGATGTCACCCCCGGGGACCTCGACTACGTCATGTTCACCAACGGCGGCGCGGAGGCCAATGAGAACGCCATCAAGTCCGCGCGCTGGTTTACCGGAAGGAACAAGATCTATTCGGCGTGGAAGAGCTACCACGGGGCAACGGCGGGGGCCATCACCGTGACGGGGGACCCGCGGCGGTGGCCGGCGGAGCCCGGCATCCCCGGCGTGGTCCACTTCTTCGGGCCCTACCCGTACCGCTGCCCCTTCGGCTCGAAGGACGAGGTGGAGTGCGGTGAGCGGACCCTCGCGGTGCTCAAAGAGCAGCTGATGTACGACAATCCGAAGTCGGTGGCGGCCATCATCATCGAGCCGATAGTCGGGACGAACGGGATCATCGCTCCCCCCGTGAACTACATGAAGGGGCTGCGCCAGCTCTGCGATGAGAACGGGATCCTCCTCATCGTGGACGAGGTCATGTCCGCGTGGGGCAGATCGGGGAAGTGGTTCTCCATTCAGCACTACGACATCGTCCCCGACATCATCACGACGGCGAAGGGCATCACCTCCGGGTACGTCCAGCTCGGCGCGACCATCTGGAGCAGGAAGATCTGGGACTACTTCCAGGAGCGCAAGTTCGTCAGCGGCCTGACCTACACGGGTCACGCGCTGGCGTGCGCCTGCGGCGTGGCGAACATCGAGGTGTACAAGAGCGAGAACCTGATCCAGAAGTCCGCTGACAACGGGGAGTACCTTGCAAAGAAGCTCAAGGAGCTGGAGAAGAAGCACTGCTCCGTCGGGGACACCCGGTGCGTCGGACTGTGGGCGTGCATCGAGCTCGTGGCGGACAAGAAGACCAAGAAGCCCATCGCGGGGTTCAATGACTCCATCAGGAACGTCTCGGGACAGCTCGGCAAGATCTTCATGGAGAACGGGTTGTACCTGTACTGCAACTGGGACTACATCTTCATCTCCCCGCCGCTCATCATCAGCAGGCAGGAGATCGACGAGATGGTTGCCGTGATCGAGAAGGGACTGGCCTGGACGGACACACTGGCAAAGGGCTGAAGGCTGACGGGCTGGTCGGCAAAGAAGAGGCGCGCCGCGGGGCGCGCCTCTGTCGTTGACGGCGTCCGCTCAGAGCGGGAACTGGATTGCCTGTCCCGCCACGATATACCACGTGACGAAAAGCGCGTTGACGAAAGACCCCGCCCACACGCGGCCGGTCTTTTCGTAGAACCACGTTGAAAAGATCGAAGCCACGGCCATGAGAGGCAGGAACTGAATGGCGATGATGGTGTTCAAGGGCTGTGACGCGCTGAGAAGCATGCCCCGGGCAAAGAGCGTGATGTACTCCAGGAGCAGGAACACCAGGAAGCCGCCCGCCATGATCCCCATGTTGGCGAAATACCGGGCCGCCGGGGGAGACCCCGGAAGGCGGTACTGCGCGTGAAGCGTCGTGGAAGAGATCAGGAAGAAGGCGGCAAACGGGATCAGGTAGCGCAGGAATATCCCGAACTGCAGGGGGCTCATGGGCTTCAGGGCGAGGACCCAGAAGCGGAAGTCGATGTTGAAGAAATACCCGGCCATGGCCAGAAGCAGGTATCCGGCGAAGACCACGGCAATTGCGTAGAGCGCGTCCATCCCTATCAGCCCCCACCCGAGCCCGTAGGTCGCGGCGTTTGCCCCGCGTCGGGAGCTCGTGGTGAAGTGCCAGACGATGAAGAGCACCAGGAAGATTGCGCCGTTCATGAGCGCCCACACCATGATCTGGCTGGTGATTGTCTGCGGGAAAAGCCAGGAAGCCTTGATCCCCGCGCCGAGAGTCATGAAGAGATAGAAGAAGACGACCGGGATGGCAGCCGTCACCGCTGCCCCGATCCACCAGGCGGCACCGGTCAACGGGGTCACCGCCGGCAGCGGGCCGGCGAGGGGCGCGAACGTCCTGGTCCCCAGGAGCGTGCGCCCCATCCCCAGCAGGAAGAACACGAACCCGATGAATCCGAGGAGCGTCGCCAACTCTTTCCAGATCCATATCTGGTCAGCGGAGGGAAGGGGTGATCCTCCCTTGAGCGTCTGGCCAAACCAGTCGATCGCATACCCGATTGCGGCGTTGGAGATGTGGTCCCCCGGATGGGTCGTGACGGGCGTGTACAGGACCCGGGCGGTTCCGTCAGCGATCGAGCCGTATACTTTCCCCGGCTCGATATCCTCCGTCACGCCGAATACCTTCTTCAGCTTTTCGCTCTTTGTGACGTCCGCCGCGCGCGGGATCCCCCACATGAGCACGGAAAACTCGTCGTACCTGCTGTAGACGACGGCAAGGTTCTTCGGCCAGGTGGGGCTGCCCTCCGCCGCGAAGGGCTTGCCGGTGGATGAGCCTTCCAGCACGGCGGACTTGTAGCCGTCAGGCATGACCGCGGCGGCGGCAAGGAACGTCCAGCCGCCCATGGAGTGCCCTTCCAGCCCGATGTTGTCCTTGTCCACGATGTCCAGAGACCTCAGGAACTTGAGCCCGTCCGGGCCACCGAAGCCGTTGCCGAACGCCGGCGGGTCGGAGTAGCCGTGTCCCGTCTGGTCCAGGGCCAGCACGACGTACCCGCGCCGCGCGAGCTCGATGGCGAATCCGGACTGCGTCTCCCGGGAATTGATGTACCCGTGGACCGCGAGGATGCCCGGTGCGGGAGTCTTCGCGGTCGCGGACTTCGGCACGTAGAGGAGCGCGCTCATGCGTGTCCCGTTCGTGCCGATGAACCGCACGTCGCGCACGGCCACCTGGCCGCCGTTGGTCTGGACGAGCCATCCGACGATGCCCGCCACCACCACCATTGCGACTGCGAGGATCAGGAACGTGTTGCGTTTCATGCTGAACCTCCGGTTGTTTCAGGATGGCGTAGTATACAGCCGCCGCCTCCGCCGTGCCATCAAAAAGGCGGCACTTGACGGCGTCGTTATCTTCTGAGGGGGGAGGAAGAGCGATGTCAATTCGACCAGTCAAGGATCTCATAACCGCGCAGCCAACCGTGGAAGGCGCGGGCGTCCGGCTTCGACGGGCGTTCGGGTTCGGCGACACGGAGAGCTTCGATCCCTTCCTCCTGCTCGACGATTTCAGAAACGACCGGCCCGCGGACTACCTCGCAGGTTTCCCCTGGCACCCCCACCGCGGCATCGAGACGATCACGTATGTCCTTTCCGGCACCGTGGACCACGGCGACAGCATGGGCAACAGGGGAACGATCTCCGAGGGCGACGTCCAGTGGATGACCGCCGGCCGCGGCATCATCCACCAGGAGATGCCCAAGGGCGATCAGAAGGGAAGGATGCACGGCTTCCAGCTGTGGTCGAACCTGCCCTCGTCCCTCAAGATGACGGCCCCCCGATACCAGGAGGTCCATGCGGCGGACATCCCCGAGGTAACCGATGATGACGGCACCCGGGTGCGCGTCGTGTGCGGGAGCATCTGGGGGGCGGTTGGTCCCGTTGCGGGTGTGGCCTCCGAGCCGCACTACATCGACGTGTCAGTCCCGCCGAACCGCAGGAAGTCGATTCCGGTTGAGACTTCGCGCCACGCTTTTGCGTACGTCTTTGCCGGCTCGGGCAGGTTCCTGAACGCCTCAGGGCCGCGGCCGGTGGCTACCGAGTATGTCGGGGCCGCCGGTGGCGCCGACAGCGTCATTGCGGAAAACCGCTCCCTTGTGCTCTTCGACTCGGGGGACGAGGTGACGGTCCAGGCGGGAGAGGAGGGGATCCGGTTCCTCCTGGTCTCCGGGAAGCCGATTGGCGAGCCCGTGGCGTGGCAGGGACCCATCGTCATGAACACGGCGGAGGAGCTGCGCGCGGCATACTCCGAGCTTCGTGACGGCACGTTCCTGGACGGGAAATAGCGGCGTCCTATTTCTTTGCTTCCAGGAACGACTTGAGGTCCATGAGCGCCGCCACCTCGGACTGCATCTGCCGGGCGATCATGGGGTCCATCAGCTTTGCAAGTCCCTTCGGCTGGAAGTCGAGGACGAACGTCACCGAGGTCGAGTTGCCCTTCTTTTCGAGCTTGAACGTTCCCGTGGGCCGGGCGGGCCCCGCGGTGACTTCGAACCTGATGAGAGCGCCCGGGACGCACTCGACAACCTTGTAGTCCGCGTCGATCCGTCCGGTCGGCCCCTTCATCCCCTGTTTGAAAGCGGCGCCGACTCCGGCGGGAGTTCCCGGGACTTTTCCGATGTCCAGGACGCCCTTGCGCCACCGGGGGTTGTTCGTTCCGTCCAGCAGGAAGTCGTAGACTTCCCCGGCCGGCCTCTCAATGATGATCGAGCTTTCCGCGTGCGCCATTTTCAGCCTCCTGTATGTGCGCCTTTTCGAGCTTATGGTGAAGGAACATGCGTTCCGTTTCGTTTCGCACGAGCCCGAGCGCCTGGCGATAGAACTCAGCGGCTTTCTTCAGGTCACCTGCGCGCTCATGCAGCTCACCGAAAGTCGCTGGAAGCAGGTAGTACGACTGGAGCCCCCGTTCGCTCCTGATCCCTTCCAGCGCCGCCAACCCGGCCGCGGGCCCTTCCAGCATGGCCACGGCGACCGCCCGGTTCAGCGCGGCAACGGGTGAGGGATGAAGATCCATGATCGCATCGTAGTAAAAGAGAATCCTGCGCCAGTCCGTATCCTGATACCTCGCGGCGGCCGCGTGGCATGCGCTGATGCCGGCGAGCAGGTGGTACTCGCTGAGAGTATCTCCCGTGCCGGCGCGGCCGAGGTGCAGAAGCCCTTCCCGGATGAGCCGGCCGTTCCAGAGGGATCGGTCCTGCTCCGCCATCAGGAGGAGGTTCCCGTCGATGTCTGTCCGCGTCTGGAATCGGGATGCCTGGAAAAGCATGAGGGCAAGGAGCGCGTGCGCCTCGGGCCGGTCTCCGACGGGATGACCCGCCAGCAGCGTGCACAAACGTATGGCCTCCCCGCACAGGTCTTCCCGAACCAGGTTGCGGCCTTCACCCACCGTGTAGCCTTCGTTGAAGAGGAGATAGAGTATCTGGAGCACGGCATCCCGGCGGGGAGCGCAATGCTCTGGAGGGGGAAGCGCGAAGGCCACCCGCTTCGCGGCCAGCCTCCTTTTCGCCCTGACCAGACGCTGGGCAATCGTCTCCCGGGGGACCAGGAATGCCCGGGCAATCTCCGCGACCCCGAAGCCGCTGACGGTCTTCAGTGTCAACGCTATCTGTGCTTCGCGGGACAACACGGGATGGCAGCAGAGGAACATCATCGTGAGCTGGTCGTCCCCGAAGGGGTCCTCCAGGAACCGGTGTGGATCAGCAAAGACAGGGCTCGCGGCGCCTCGCCCCCTGCGAATCTTCCCGTCGAGAACCTTCTCCCGTCGCAGGATATCGAGCGCGCGGTTCCTTGCGACCGTGGCAAGCCAGCCTCCCGGGTTGTCCGGCACGCCCCGGTAGGGCCATACCTGCAGCGCCGCCACAAGGGCCTCCTGGACGACATCCTCGGCGAGCTCAATGCGATCCACGCCGAACAGGCGCGTCAGCAGGGACACCAGCTCTCCCGCCTTGTGGCGGAAAAGGTTCCCGACAAGGCTCTCCACAGGCGCTTCGGCCGCGGCGGCGACCGTGGTCACCGCTCCCTCGCGTTGTCGGGATCTATTTCCCGGACCTCGACGGTGCCACCGTAAGGATAGATGGGGCACGCCTGGGCGAGCTTCGCGGCCTCGTCATAGCCGCTGGCCTCCACGACGAAATAGCCGCCGATGGTTTCCTTGGTCTCGGGATAGGGGCCGTCCATGATGATCCTGCCGTTGTCCATCCGAACGGTGCGTACCCCATCGTCCTTGAGCTTTTCTCCCCCGCGCAGCCTGCCCAGGGAACGAGCCCAGTCTTCGTACTTCTGAATGGTCCGCTGGATCTCCTCCGGAGCCATTTCCCGAAACCCGGCCGAGCTTCCCCGCATGAAAAGTATGTATTTCGCCACGTTTTCCTCCATCGTGAAAGACGAACGCCAATGCCGAAAATCGACACCCGGATGATTTATTTCCACGACCAGAACGCCGAGTCGCCGGCAGTCAGGAACCGGGGTTTGGCGCTGCCGTCCGCTCGAGCGACGTACACTGCGGGGTCCCCATGCGGGGAAAGTGCTGTGAACACGATGCGGCTGCTGTCTGGTGACCAGATGGTGGCGGACCTCTGGTACTGGTCGAAGAAGGGGAGGATGCTGAGAAGGCCCCGCGTGGCCGGGAATCGAGCTATGGTCCACGTCTTCGCTGTAGCCGCGTCGCAGCCGACAATCCTGAGGTTGAGCTGATCCGGGGAGGTCTGGAACAGGGGGTCGGTTCCGCCGGAAGAGTCCGGCACAATGAAGGCGAGCCTCCGTCCGTCCGGGGCCCAGAAGAATGCGAGCACGGGAGCTTCCGTCACCTTCGTGGACACCGGCGTGCCGCGCAGGGAGACGATGCTGAGGACTCCCTGCGGCACCGGCTGCACACGGAACGCCGCCAGGTAGGCCATGTGGTTCCCGTTGCGCGCGAATCCGAAGTAGGCCGTGCCCGTGTCGGTGGCAATGGTGCGCTCGGCGGAGCCGTCGAGGCCGCGCACGTGCAGATTGAACCCGCCGTCGCTGGCGGTGGCATATGCAATGCTCCTTCCGTCCGGAGATATGTTCGGGGCCTGGAAGAGGTCAGTCTGGACCGGCACGTCGGTCCTGCGGGGGACCGGATCGAGGGTGATCATGGATAGCCGCTCCCCCATGCGACTGCCGAGCTGCGCGTTTGCATGCGCCGCCACCGAAGAGCTGTCTGCAAGCCAGTCCCAGTAGTAGGGCGCGCCCCAGTCCACCGCCGTGTACGCTTCCTGCCTGCCCGCCGGTGAGACGCCGAGCTCGAGGTCGCTTTCCCCGTTGACCTGGGACAGCAGGCTGATGCGCCGGGAATCAGGTGACCAGAAGAGGTAGAAAGGCACGATGCGCCGGGAGGAGAACAGGCGTACCGGCGCGCCGCCGCCGGCCCCGGCTGAGTAGAGAGACGCCTCCGAGACGTCGCCTGAGTGAATGACGAAACGGGAGAAGGCTATGTGGCTGCCGTCCGGCGCCCAGGTCACGGCGGTGTACATGACGGACGTCTCCGCCTGGGAGCCCGCGTCCCCGGTGATCGCCTTGTTTCCCGCCCCCGCCTGGTCAATGACGTGAACGTTCCCGTCCGGGGCGATGAAGCTGATGAGGCCGGATCTTCTCTCCAGCAACCGCAGGAGCGGAAACTCCGCGAGGTTGACCCGGCATGATGCAAGGGACCCGCATGCAAGCCCGAGGAACAGGAGGAGAGCAGCTCTTTGCCGCATCAGGGCAAAGATACTTCAGAAAATGTCGACCGACCCCACCCCTGTTTCCACGAGGATTTCCACCCTGTTCGCCGCGCTGTCATAGTCAGGGGACCGGTAGCCCCCGCCGGCCTGGGGAAACCGCGCCTGGTCCACATGCACGCCGGCCAGCGCGCTTCGTACCTGGATGGCCGCGGAGACTCCCTGGGGGACACGCAGTCTCACGGCGGCGGCCCCGGATTCCACCATCACGCGGGTGAGCCCCGCCGAGGCGGGCAGGTCTACGGTGGTCGAGCTGGCTCCCGTCTTCACGCGAAGCTCCCGGACCTGCAGCGCCGTCAGGCTGAGCCTGCTCTCGCTTGCCCCTGTCTCCAGGCTCAGCGTCAACGGGATGCCCATGGCAAGGGTGAAATCCCAGTCCAGAAGCCCCGCCCATCCCCGGGTCCAGGGAAAGATGTAGTGCGAGACGTCCCTGTCCTTCACGCGCATGTCGAGGACCAGGCGGTCCCCCTCACGCCTGCGTGACGCGTCAAGCCCTCCCCCAAAGGTGCCCGCAAGGAGAAGGTCGTTCGCGGCGGCCAGCCCGCCGCCGATCAGGAGGCGCCCCGCGCCGTGGTGCACCGTAACGGAGGCTTCTTTCGCTCCTTCCAGCGGAATGGAGACCTGCTCCCGGGGAACGCGGCCAGGACTGCCGCGGTTCCACCCTGCGATCAGCCAGAGCCCCGCGCCGATCAGGATGAGGGGCCAGAAGATCCATCCGATGCCAAGCACGATCTGGAGGATGGCGGAGACGCCGATCAGGATGAGGACGATCCCGATGACGATGCTCCAGCGCCTCATTGCTTCTGGCTCCTTCCCCGTCTGACGAGGGGGCGCAGGAGGACAAGGACCCCGATGACGATCAGCACGACGGCCCACCACGGTCCGAGCCAGGGCAGCCGGCCGAAGAAAGAGCCGAAGAGGAAGAACAGCAGCAGGCCGATGAGCACGGGCCATCCCCCATCCACGATCCCCTTGAGCGGTCGTCCCTCCATGGATTCATTGAGAAAGACGCCGACGCCGCTGAACGCCGGGATCAGGGCCCACGCGTATGACCATGTGTCCCACGCGCCGGTCTGGTTCTGCCAATACAGGATGCCGCCAATGCCGCCGATGACGCACGCCGGCACCATGAGCCCCGGCGTCCAGGTTGCAAGGGCGATGACCAGGAAGACTATCCCGACCCCAATGATGATGGACGGCCAGGAGAAGGTGCCGAAGAAGCCCGGCGCGAAGCGCGTGACGAGGAAGAAGACCCCCAGCGCAATGAGGAGAGCCCCCACAACGATGGCGGATTTCGAACGTCCCTCCATATCTGCCTCCTTGTTCTTGGCTCCGTGCCAGTATAGCCGCCGCGCCGGCGGGTGTCGAGGCCGCGACATTTTTCCTCGAGTCTCTTGACATGCGCGATTTCTTTCCATAGTCTACCATGGGTTCTTTGATCGCCGACGAGGCATGTCGGTGCGGGACCTCGGGTCTGCCGGCGGCGGTTCGGCTGCATCCCCAAGAAGAAGAGCGTCATTCTTTTCTCCGAACCCAGCCGGACTCTTGTCATTTTCCTGCGTGGAGGAAACTCATGTCTCACCTGTCGAATGCAACGATGTTCGAGACCGTCTCCCTCTGGGTGGTGCTTGGCATTGCTGTCCTCGGGCTTCTCTATGCGCTCCTCCTGCGCAAGCAGGTCCTGCGCAACGACAAGGGCAGCTCGCAGATGCAGCTCATCTGGAACGCCATCCGTGAAGGGGCTGACGCCTATCTGGGGCGGCAGCTGAGGACCATCATTCCGCTGATCCTCATCCTGACGGTCGTCCTGTTCTTCTCCGTCTACGTCGTGGCGCCCAGCGAGGCGGCCAACGCCCGGTTTGCCGGCTATTCGGACGGGCAGATCAGGCTGTTCGTCGGCTTTGCGAGGGCAATTGCATTCATCATGGGGGCGGTCTTCTCCCTTCTGGTCGGGCAGTTCGGCATGCGCATGGCGGTGCAGGGCAACGTCCGTGTCGCCGCCGCGGCTCGCACCAGCTTCGCGGATGCCCTGAAGATCGCGTACAGGTCGGGGACCATCACGGGGATGCTGACCGACGGCCTCGGGCTCCTGGGCGGAACGGCCATCTTCCTCTACATGGGGATGGACGCTCCGGATGCGCTTCTGGGCTTCGGCTTCGGCGGGACCCTCCTGGCTCTCTTCATGAGGGTCGGGGGAGGCATCTACACGAAGGCCGCTGATGTCGGCGCGGACCTCGTGGGCAAGGTGGAAGCGGGCATGCCGGAGGATGACCCGCGCAACGCCGCGGTCATCGCGGACCTGGTCGGTGACAACGTCGGTGACTGCGCCGGAATGGCCGCGGACATTTTCGAGTCCTACGAGGTGACCATCGTCTCGGGATTGATCCTTGGCGTGGCGCTGGTCATGGCCACCGGAGACCTGAAGTGGATCATCTTCCCGCTGCTCGTGCGCGGCATAGGCGTCCTTTCCTCCATCGTCGGCACCTACCTGGTCCGGGGTAGCAGGAAGGCAGGGGGAAACGAGAACGCCCTCTCCTCGATCAACAGGGGCTTCTATTCCTCCGCGGCCATCTCCCTCGTGGCATTCTTCATCCTGGCCATGCTCTACATGCACGAGTGGCGCGCGTTCCTCTCCGTGGGCGTCGGTATCATCCTGGCAATCGCCCTGGATGAGCTCACCAAGTACTTCACCGACACGCACCACAAGCCGGTCAAGGACATTGCGGCGGCAACCCGAACGGGGCCCGCAACCGTCATCCTGCGCGGTCTCGTGGTCGGCTTCGAGGCGACAGTCTGGCAGGCCATCGTGATCGGTCTGACAATCCTCGCCGCCGTTCTCATCTACTGGGGCCAGGACGTCGTCTATGTCCTGTACGGCGTGGCCATGACGGGTATCGGGATGCTGACCCTGACGGGCAACAACGTCGCCATGGACTCCTTCGGCCCCATCTCCGACAACGCGAACGGGATCGGAGAGATGGCCGGGCTGGACCAGAAGGCCCGGCAGATCATGGCGGACCTGGATGCGGTGGGAAACACGACCAAGGCAATCACCAAGGGAGTTGCAATCGGCTCCGCGGTCATCGCCGCCGTGTCGCTCTTCGGATCGTTTCTCACGGACGTGTCCCTTGTGCAGAAATCTCTCGGGTTTGCAAAGGAGACCTGGCTGACGGTGACGGGGATCCGGATCTCGGTGCCGAATGTCTTCATTGGCATGCTCATTGGAGGCACCATCCCGTGGCTGTTCTCATCCCTCACGGTCAACTCGGTGGCGCGCGCCGCCGGCCTGATCGTGGAAGAGGTGCGGCGCCAGTTCAAGATCCCCGGCCTCCTCGAGGGCAAGGTGAAGCCTGACTACGGCCAGACGGTGTCCCTGTGCACCAAGGCCGCGCAGCGGGAGCTCATTCCGCTGGCCCTGATCGCGGTCCTTTCCCCCATCGCCGTGGGGCTTCTCCTGCACGTCGAGGCCCTGGGCGGCTTCCTCGCGGGAGTCATCCTCTCCGGCCAGCTGCTGGCGGTCTTCATGGCCAGCTCCGGCGGCGCGTGGGACAACGCGAAGAAGACAATCGAGGACGGCCTGTACGGCGGCAAGGGATCGGAAGCGCACAAGGCCTCCGTCATCGGCGACACGGTCGGGGATCCCCTCAAGGATACCTCGGGTCCCGCCCTCAACCCGATGATCAAGGTCATCAACCTCGTGTCCCTTCTCGCGGCGCCCCTGCTCATCTCCCTCACCATGTCCGCCGGAGTGGCCATTGCGGGAGCCGTGTGCGTCGTGATCATCCTCGGCTCCTTCTGGTTCTCCAAGCGGGGAGGATTTGCCCGGGCCACGGGAAAGAGCGCGGCGAACTTTTGAGGCCAGGCCGACCGGGGCCGGGTGAGGACGGCGCGTGGGGATAACGGAGGCGATTGCCGGGCTCGGGACGACAATCATCGGGAGCATCGGCTATGGGGGGGTCTTCCTCCTCATGGTTGCGGAGAGCATGGTGCTCCCAGTGCCCAGTGAAGCCGTCATGCCTTTTGCGGGTTTCCTGGTGGCGGACATGGCGCTGGCGTCGGGCTGGGTCATCGTGTCCGCCACGCTGGGAAGCATTGTCGGGTCACTGATCGGCTACGCGATCGGCAGGTTCGGGGGGCGGCCGTTCGTCTCGCGGTGGGGCAGGTTCCTGCTGCTGGACCAGCGGGACCTTGCCTGGACCGACCGCTTCTTCCAGTCCCGGGGAGGCGTGACCATCCTGGTGAGCAGGTTCATCCCCATTGTGCGCCACCTCATCTCCATACCGGCGGGCATCGGGAGGATGCGGCTTCCCAGCTTCATCATTTTCACCATCGTGGGAGCCGGCCTCTGGAACACGTTCCTCACCTGGTCCGGCTACACGCTGAAGCGAAACTGGAACACCGTGATGCGCTTCAGCCACCTCATCGACATCGCGGTGATCCTCATCCTTGTCCTTCTCCTTGCGGTGTACCTGTTCCGCCATCTGCGGAGGGAACCGGCAGGTCCTCCATCAGCGCCTTGATCTGATCCAGCCTCATGCCGCGCGCGGCACCCGGAAGGTACAGGAGCGTCGAGTCGCGCCGGCGGAGCAGGGGGGACTGCTTCATGGCGCGAAGGCCCTCTTCGGTCACCGCGGCATTCTCCAGCAGCCATTTCCCCAGCGGTGTGTCCGCCGGCGAGAGCCGCGTGGCGTCTCCCGTGTAGACATAATCCGGCATGTCGAGCATCGCCATCAGGTGATTCGAGGAAAGGTGATACGTGCGGCGGATCCTTTCCGACCAGACCAGCGAATCCAGCTTCTCCCCGTCGATGAGCGGCGTCTCTGAGCTCGAGGTGATCTCCTTGAAGATCGTCTCGTTGGAATCCTCGAAGAAGCGGTTCGCGCCGTCGCGGGAACGCGTCACCACGGCAAAGACGTTGGCCGGCGGCGCGTGGCGCTTGACGATTGCCGGCAGGTTCGGGTTCACCACGATTGCCCCTGCCAGCTTCTTGAAGGATTGCCCCCAGCAGCCCAGGTAGTCCGCGGTCGGGACGATGGTCTCGAACAGGTCTTCCTCGCTCATCCCGAGGGCCGCGGCGGCCTCGAAAGAGCCCAGCATCCGCAGGTCATTCAGGGGCTGGTGGAAGTGCTGCTCGACGCGCGCGGCTATCTCAGGGAAGCGCGCCAGCTCAGCCCGCGGGTCGCGGGCAAACCTGAACTGCGTGGGGTAGTGCAGCTGCAGAATGGAGTCGCGGGTGAAGATGCTTCCCGGGAGATTGGCGCAGTAGATGATCCTGCCGTGAGCCCGAAGCCCGGAAAGGATTGCCCTCTCGTACAGCACGTTGTTCGTTTCCGGCCGAACGTAGACCATGGTGTACGCCGCATTGTCCCCGCAATCTGTGAAGCCGCTCTCCCCCCGGGGATAGGGGATGATGATGTCGGGCTTTACCGCCGGACTGGTGGATTGCGCCCCCACAGTGTTAAGGTGGCGCTCACGAAGCCTGATGTCAAGGCGAGCGGGCGCTCGCCTTGACCGGACGCCCCCGCCGCACTATACACGTCTCATGGCCGAGCACGCACGGGCTGACGCGGCGACGCTCCACTCCCTCTGGAAGGCCACGTTCCTCGTTTCCCTTCCCTTTGGCGTGCTTTCCTTCGCGCTGCCGATCTACGGCAGGATGCTCAAGGCATCCGCACTGGAGATTGGGGCCCTCTTCTCCGCGGCGGCTTTCGTCCCGGTCATCGTGCGGCCGTTCCTGGGGCGCTTCCTGGACCGGCACGGCCGCCGGCCTTTCCTCCTGGCCGGCCTGGCCGCTTATGCGGTCGCCATGGCGCTGCTCTGCGCGGCAAAGACCGTCCTGGTGCTCGGCATCGGCCGCTTCGTGCAGGGCATGGGCCAGGCCCTGCTCTGGATGTCCGCGTACGCCGTCGTGGCAGACCTTTCCCGGGCGGACGGACGGGGCAGGGGCTTCGGCGCCATCGATGAGGCCACAAACCGGGGCGCCCTTTTCGGCGTTCTCCCGGGTCTTCTGGCGATCATTCTCATGCAGTTTGCCGGCCTCTCCTGGCAGATCGCCTGGCCGGTCCTGTTCGGCGGGTACGCCCTCGCCGCCTGCTCTGGCCTTCTCCTCGGGACGAGGCGCATCGGGGAAACGCGACCGGTGGCGGAGCGAAGGATCACCTCGCGCCCCCTCTCCTTGCAGATTGCGGCGCTCATGGGGATCGTGTTCATCACGGGGGCTTCCACCGCCATGGTCTGGCCCATCATCGTGATCTTCCTGCAGGACAAGCTGGGAGCAGGCGCCATAACACTCGCTCTCGCCTACCTTCCGGCCGCGCTCATCTCGAGCTTCCTTCCCTCGCGGCTGGGAAGGATCACGGACCGCTTCGGCCGCAGGCCAATGATGGCCATCGGCCTCGCCATCGGCGCCGCCGCCTCCGCCCTGATTCCGCGGCTTTCAAGCCTCGTCCTGCTCGCGCTGCTGTGGGGGGTGGACTCCCTTGGCTACACGGCCTCGTCTCCCGCCGAGCGCGCGTTTGTCGCCGACATTGCCGGAAGCGACGCGCGGGGCACGAGCTACGGTCTGTATACGTTTGCCTACTTCCTGGGGACCGCCATCGGCCCGCTCGCGGGCGGCTGGCTCTATGACACTCTCGGAAGGGCCTCGCCCTTCTACGCGAACAGCGTGATGCTCCTGGCTGCCGCTGTCCTGGTCATGACCCTGCTTCGGGAGCCTGCGCCAGGCATCGTGAAAGAGCCTGGACTGCTTCCTCGACTGCCTGGGCCACTTCAGGAGTCAGCCCGGCGTCGAATTCCAGGGACCGGGGCTGGATCCCCATGATGGAGACGGCGCAGCCCGTCTCGTGCGCCAGGTAGCCTGCCAGGACGCTGAGGGGGAGAGCGTGCGTGCCGAAGGACATCCCGCCGATCTCCTTCGGATCGACCAGTCGGATCGTCCCCGGTTCTTCTCCCATGTCAGCGGTGTCCACAATGATCAGGTGGGAAGGGGAAAGCTGCCTGATTTCCCCGGTGAGATTCTCCGGCGCCGTGCCGCCGGCAAGCGCGCGCACATCCGGGAGGTGGAGGGACTCGATGCGCTCCGCGATCAGCACGCCCGCCGCATCATCCCCGCGGAGCTCGGCGCCGACGCCCAGAAGGACGACCCGGCGCTTCCGCCCCTGCCCGGAGGGCCTTTCGCTAAGTGCTCTCGTCAGGGCAGGCGCCAGCTGCGGGTTCCGCATGGAAGGTGACCTTCAGCGTCCCTCGGTCAGTCTGCGCGAGCTCGAAATCAGTGGAGATCTCGATCACTTTGCGGGGGCAGGTCTCGGCGCACTGCGCGCAGTACACGCATTTCCCCAGGTCTATGGAGGCCTCGAACTTGCGGTCCCCGACCTTCGTGATGGTGATTGCCTGCGACGGGCAGTCCCTGATGCACAGGCGGCAGCCCGTGCACTTGGAGGAATCGAACTTCGGCTGGCCGCGGAAATGGTCCGGCATCCTGAAGCTGGCGTACGGGTACTTGATGGTGGCGGGCTTCTTGAACAGGGAGCCGAGAACGGAAAAGATCATCCTCCCCGGCCGCCAGGGATGTTTATCGCTCATGGCTATGACAGCTCCTTCACAACGAGGTCAACGAGGACCTGCAGGAATGCAATGGGTGCGACGACCTTCCAGCAGAAATTGATCATCTGGTCCAGCCGCAGCCGCGCGAAAACCGTGCGCAGGAGCGCAAGAACGGCAAGGATTGCCAGGATCTTCGCGAGGTACACGAGGAATGCGAGCCAGGGCGCCAGCCCGAAACCGAAGGGCAGAAAGACTGCCGCCACAAGGGACGCCGAAACGATGGCCTCGGTGTCGATGGCCAGCCGGAAGAACGCGAGAAACCGGCCCGAGTATTCCGTGAACGTGCCCGCAACGATCTCCGTCTCCGCCTCGGGGATGTCGAAGGGAACCTTCTCCAGCTTCCCCAGGAGGGTGACCATGGCAACGGCAAGGCCGATGAGGTTGAACAGCCATCGTCCGGGATGCGACGTGTAGTACTGCACCATGCCGGAGATGGACCAGGTGTTGGCCAGCAGGGCGGGGGAGAGCACCGCTATCAGGAGCGGGATCTCGTAGGCGAAAAGCTGGGTGATCGACCGCACCGCCCCGAGGGTCGAGAAGACCGAACGGGAGTACCAGCCACCCAGGAAGAAAGTGAGCGTCGGAATGAGCAGCAGGTACAACACCACCAGGAGGTCCCCTTCGAAGGCGAGCAGGGGTTTTGCGTTCCACAGGGGAATGTAGAAAGAAGATGCGATGACCGCCCCCAGGGCGAACACGGGGGCCAGGGTGAACATCCGCTTGTCCGCTTCCTCCGGGATCACGGATTCTTTTCCCAGCAGCTTGAAGAAATCCGCGACGGGCTGGAACCAGGGGGGGCCGACCCGGTTCTGCAGCCGGGCGTACAGCTTCCTGTCCACGAACTGCCCGGCCAGGCCGAGGATGATCAGAAAGAAGAACCCGGGGAAGATCAGCATCTGGAAGAGAGCCGCTGCAGCCGTCATGCCGCGGAACCTCCCCGAAGGGTGATCCGTGAAGGATCGATTCCTTTGCGCCGGTAGAAATCCACCCCGTAGCGCGAAAGCTCCTCCCAGCTCATGACCTGCCGGGACCCGCTGCCGTGGTTGTTGATGCCGATCATGCGGTCCGTGCAGGAGAAGCACGGGTCGATGGCGGCAATGACGATGGGAAGGTCAGCCAGGTAGCCGTCTTCCAGCATCTTTGCCACCGCCTGCGTGTTGGCCAGCGTCGGTGCCCTCACCTTTACGCGTTCGGGCTTCTCGGTTCCGTTCCCGCGCACGTAGTGAACGTCCTCTCCACGGGGAGCCTCGTAGCGGCTCACCGCCTCCCCTTCGGGAATCCTGCGAGGCGCCTTCACGAGAATCGGTCCGTCCGGCATGTTCTTCACGAGCTGACGGATGATGGAGTACGCCTCCATCAGCTCCCCGAGGCGGACCACCGTCCTGCCGTACACGTCGCAGTGGTTGTCCGTAACGACCTTGAACGACACATCCCTGTACGCCCCATAGGGATCGTCACGCCGGGTGTCGCGGTCCACGCCCGAGGCGCGAGCCGTGGGGCCAACGGCTCCCAGGGCCAGCGCGTCTTCCTTCGACAGCTTCCCGACGTTGGCAAGCCGCTGACGCAGCGTCTCCTCTGTCTGGGCAAGCTCGATGTAGTACTTCGTGCGCTCCTCCAGGGAGTCGACGACCTTGAGAATGCCGGGCAGCTGCTCCGCGGTGATGTCGCGGCGCACCCCTCCCAGCGTGTTGAGACCATAATTGACGCGGTTTCCCGTGAGCTGGGCAAGGAGGATCATCACCTGTTCCCGGTCCCGCCACGTGTACATCAGGAGCGTGTCGAACCCTATCTCGTGGCCGGCCACGCCGAGCCACAAGAGGTGGCTGTGGACCCGCTCCAGCTCCGCGACGAGAGTCCTGATGTACAGCGCGCGCCGCGGGACTTCGAGCCCGGCAATCTCCTCCACCGCCTGCACGAAGGCCGTGGAGTGCGAGTACGAGCAGATCCCGCAGATGCGCTCCACCAGGTAGAGGTCCTGGGTATACGAGCGCTGCTCGCATCCCTTCTCGATTCCGCGGTGGTTGTAGCCGAATCGCATGCGCACCGCGTCGATCTTCTCCCCGCGGAGGTCTATCATGAAGCTCTCCGGCTCCTTCAGGGCGGGGTGCTGGGGCCCGACGGGGATCTGGACGATATGCTCGATGTCACTCATGTCTTTGTTTCTCCCTGGGGTGCGGGTGCAGCGGCGGGCTCGGCAGCGGTGGGTGCAGCAGCCGCGGGTGCGGCCGCTGCTGCCGGAGCACCTGCCGGTTTCCAGTCTTTCAGAAGGGGATGCTGGTCCGTGGGCCACTCGTCGGGCAGCGGGTAGCGGGGCCCCGGCGGAAGGCCTTCCACGCGCGCCCCGAGGAGGTCCTCCAGCTCCCGCTCGTAGATCGAGGCTCCCGTGAAAAGCGGCGTTACGGTGCGGATGGACCGGCCCTTGGGGCAGCGGGTCTTCAGGTTCACCATGACTCCTCCGTCCTTGGCGAGGTGGTATATGAACTCCAGGTCCGCCCCCACGTCCAGACCCGTGATCGTGCAAAGAGTGGAGAATCCCATTGTTTTCACCAGATGCTCGAAGACCTGGTGGAAGCTCTCCTGCGTCACGTCGACCCACAGCCGCCTCTCCCGCTGGATTCTCACTGACGCGGCCAGCTGGGGGAACTTCGCCTCGAGACCCGCCTTTACCGCCTCGGTTTCACTCATTTCTGCTCCTCGAGCTTCTTGATCAGCTTGACGAACCCGTCGATGATGGCCTGCGGGCTTGCCGGGCAGCCGGGGATGTAGGCCGTGACGGGGATGGCCTTGTCGATCCCGCCCTCGACGTTGTACAGGCCCTCGAACACGCCCCCGCTGGTCGCGCAGCTTCCCACCGCCACCACGATCTTCGGCTCCGGAACCTGCTCGTAGATTCGAATCAGCCGGGAGCGGATCTGCTTGGTGACCGGGCCCGAGCACGCCATGATGTCGCAGTGCCGCGGGGTGCCTTTGAGCTGGACACCGAGGCGCTCCAGGTCGAAGCGCGGCGTCAGCGCAGCGATGATCTCTATGTCGCATGCGTTGCACGCCCCCGTGTTGAAGTGAAGGATCCAGGGAGACTTGCGCTGCGCCCAGCGCACGATTCTATGGAAAACGCTCATAGAGGCGTTACCTCCGAAACAGCATGAACAACCCGAGCAGGGCGCCCAGGACGTAGATTGCCGCGATGGACAGGCTCTCCAGTGTCCGGGCCGGCGATGTGGCTACGATCAGCGTAACCACGTGCATGATTGTAAAAAAGAATGCAAACGGGAAGAACTGACCGTAGTCGGGCTGGAACCTGTGCTTCTGTACATCCTCTCCGCCGGCGTACGGCTTGTCAAGCGCCCCGCGAGGGCCCTTGCGCTTCAGGGACAGCGTGCCCGAGGCCGTGGAGAGCGCCCATACGACGATGAGGATGATGGTGAAGGCAACCGGGGGGACGAGGAGCAGGATTGACATCTCGCTACCCCTTGAGGTTCCGGGTGTTGCGCACGTTCATGGAGTCGTGCGCCCGGAAGAAGCCCAGGATGATGCCGGCGGCAACCACCACCACCACTACCTCGATCACGATCACGGTTATCACCATGGCCTGCGCCAGGGCCAGGCGATGGCCCAGGTACCCGGCCACGATCAGGAAGAAGGTCACTGACTTCATCAGGATCTCCAGGCCGATCAGCATCCGCAGGAGGTTGTACGTCGCCAGCATGCACCACGCCCCGTCCACCAGGAGCAGGACGAAGAACGCGAAGTACAGCCAGAAAGACTGGGGGATGTCAATTGTCATCTTTGCTTTCCCTCTTGAATAATACCAGAACGCCGATGACGCCGGCGAGGAGGATGAGGATCTGGCCGAACAGGTCCAGCTGGCGAAGGTTCCACAGAACGACGCGGACATCCCCTTCGGCCCCCGGCACCGGCAGGGCGACCTGCACGGGAGAGTGGACGAATGACAGCGCCACGCCCGCCGCAACGAGGACCACGGGCAGGGGCCAGAACCGCGTGAGCCGGCTTGCGCGCCGCACCACGTAGTCCTTGAAGGGCTTCCTCTGCGTGAGGCTGATGACGCTGACGAAGACCACGGAGATCAGCCCCGCGCACACGGAAAGCTCCAGCACCGCTGCAATGGTCGCCCCGAGGGTGTACATGACCACGGCCAGCATTGCACTTGCCAGCGCAAGAGCAATGGTAGCGCGCAGGAGAAGCGTCGTCATGGATGCCCAGAGCGCCGCCAGCACCAGGAGAACGAGAAGGATCGTCATGAGGGTCATTGGCCGCCTCCGAGCAGCATCGACAGAACGAGGGGGAACCCGAGCCCGATGGCCACGGTGATCAGGGAGAGCGCCAGCGCGGGCACCAGGAGCCTGCCGCCCGCCTCCCTCACGGAAGCCCATTCGGGAAGCGGCGTGCCGAAGAACACACGCCGCTGCAGGGAGAGGAAGTAGCCCAGGGTGACGAGGCTCGTGAGGATGGCGATGGCTGCAAACGCGTACTGCCCCACCTGCCAGAGCGCGATCACGATGAGCAGCTTGCTCCAGAACCCGGCCAGCGGCGGCAGCCCCGCGATGGAAAGGGAGGCGACCGCGGATGTACCGGCGGTGACAGGCATGCGGGACCCCAGGCCGCCCATGCGGTCCATGGAAACGGTGCCAAGCTGCTCCTCAATGGCCTCGGCGTTCGCGAAGAGCTGGCTCTTGGAGACCGCGTGGTTGAAGAAGTGCAGCGCCGCGGCCACGATCCCCAGCTGCGGGGATCCCCCCAGGGCCAGGACGATGTAGCCGATCTGGCTCACGCTGGAATACGCCAGCATGCGTTTCATGTCCGTCTGCGTGAGGGCAAGGAATGCGCCGACAACGAGGGTGACCGCCCCCACCACCAGGAAGATCCACCGGGCCGGCAGCGCATCAGCGAAGACCGACTGGGCCAGCCGCATGAGCGCGAATACTCCCGAGGCCTTTGTCACGATCCCCGCCATGAAGACCGAGGCGGGGGCGGGGGCCGCGCTGTAAGCGTCCGCCAGCCATCCGTGGAACGGCACGAGGCCGCCTTTGATGAAGAGGCCGCAGAGGAAAAGGGCCGCCGCAATCCACGGTATGGGCCCCGGGGACGCCAGGGCGTGCGTGACGGCGGCAAGGGATACCCCTCCTTCGACCAGGACGTACAGGGCGATGGAGGAAAGCATGAGGACGCTTGCGACCGCGGAAAGGACAACGTACTTCCATGCCCCCTCGAATGCGTCCGTGCCATGGCGGATCGCAACGAGGATGAAGGTCGCAACCGCGGTCACCTCGATGAACACGTACAGGGAGAAGAGGTCCCGCACCATGGAGATCCCGTTGATCCCGATCAGCGCTACCAGGACGAGGTTGGCGAAGAGGAACCTCTCCCGTCCCGTCTTCAGGCCCGGACCCGCCGCCATCAGGGAGGCCATTCCGGCAAGGCCCGCGCTCAGGAGAAGCAGGATGCTGAGGTTGTCCATGGACACGTGCAGGCCGATGGCCGCATCGACCGGATCCAGCGCGGACCAGTCCGTCAGCCCCAGGGGCTGGAGAACAACGGCGACCGTCTGCAGGGCAAGCACGCCGAATGCAATCCAGGTCGCCGCGGGACGCGCCGACCGGGGGAGGAGGTTTGCCAGGATGAGGGCGGCGAATGGCACGAGAAGGAGAAGGTGACTCATTTTCCACCCCCAAGGACTGCAAGGACCGCCAGGACCACCACCGCCGCCCCCGCAAGGGACCACACCACGTACCGGTTGACATTGCCGTTGTGGAGGAACCGGCTGAAGCGCGATATTCCCTGGGCGGAGCCCACGGCAACGGTCTCATATATCCAGTCGAAAGCCCGGTCGATCCCCCAGAGCCCGACGGCCGCACCTTTGACGACCCAGCGGCCGATTGTGTAGGGGTCGATCTGCCCTTTCTCAGCTACCGAGTAGATCGAAGCGAGCACCGGCGCGTGGTGGATGTGGTCAGCCGCGCCCAGGCCCCGGCCGGTCCTGCGCACGCCGAAGATGTGGTTCAGGACGGCAAGCGTGAGGGCAAGAAGCGTCAGCCCCACCAGCATGGCGCTGGCGGGGAAGCCGGCAAAGCTTGCCCCGCCGGTGACCTTTTCTCCGACAGCGGGCTGCACCAGCGAGCCAAGGGGCAGCTGGTTGGCAACGCCGAAGAGCACGCACAGCGCCGCCAGCACGATCATGGGAATGAGCATGGGCCACGGAGCCTCTTTCACGTTCTTCGTCTGCTCGGTGGGCTTGCCGAAGAATGCCGCGTGTCCCAGCTTGAGGAACGAGGCCGCCGTGAGGACGGAGCCGAGCAGGGCCGCGGCGTAGAAGATCCAGCCGCGCTCCAGGGCCCCGTCGTACACGAGCTCCTTGGAGAAGAACCCGTTGAAGGGAGGGACTCCGGAGATCGAGGCGGCCGCCACGATGAAGCTGATTGCGGTCACGGGCATGCGCCGCGCCAGGCCGCCGAGCTTTTCGAGGTCCGTGGTCCCCGCCTGCTTTTCAACCGCTCCTCCGGTGAGGAAGAGGCAGGATTTGTACATGGCATGGTTCACCATGTGGAAGAGGCCGCCCACGATGCCCGCCGGCACCGCCGTCCCGATGCCGAGCACCATGTAGCCGACCTGGCTGATGGCGTGGTAGGAGAGGAGGCGTTTGTAGTCCTTCTGGACCAGCGCCATCATGACCGCGAACAGGATGGTGACCGCGCCGATGATCATGAGCACCGTGCTGACCCAGGTCCCCGGCGCCAGCTCGAAGAGATCCAGGGAGATGCGCGCAAGGAGGTAGATCCCCAGCAGCTTGTCGATGCTGGCCGGCAGAATCGCCATGAAGGGGAGGGGCGCATCGATTGCCGCGTCGGGGATCCAGCTGTGAAACGGCATTGCCCCGGCCTTGCCGATGGCCCCCGCCATGAGAAGGAGGAAGGCCGCTCCGCCCAGCCCGTCCAGGGGAAGCCGTATGGCGGACATCGTGAGCGTGCCTGCCAGCCGGCCCGTGATCATGACGCCGAACATCAAGGCGAGGTCGGAAGTGCCCAGGATGATGAATGCCTTGATGGCGGTAGCGTACGGCCTGCTGCGGCCGGCGGCGATCATGGCGAACTGGGTCAGGAGGAGGCCCTCCCCGAAGAACAGCAGGAGGACCAGGTTGTTCGCCAGCACCATCCCGCTCGCCATGGCCAGCGTGAAGAGCACCCAGGCGTGAAACTGGCGGGCGCGCGGCGCGTTCATCATGAAGGCAACTGAATAGAGGGAAATGAGGATCCCGAAGCCGGCCGTCGCCAGAAGGATGAAGGCGCTCATCCGGGAGAGCACCAGCGAGATTTCCACGCCGTAGCCCAGCCATGGCAGCGTGAGCGCCATGTCGTTCGGGAAGAGAAGAATGGCCACCATCAGCTCCGCGGCGCTGGCTGCCACGGCGATCAAGCCGGGCAGGACCGCGCGCTCGCGCGAGGGCAGGATGAGCGCCAGGAGACCGGCAGCCGCGGGGACGAGGATGGGCAGGATCAAGAGGTTTGGATTCATCTGGCCACCCCCGGCATCTGGCTGATCGCTGTCTGGGCGAGCTGCGCCGGCCACCCCACCAGGAAGCCGGCGGCGAGGGACAGGACGGCAAGGGCGACCACGCAGGCCACCATCAGGGAGGAGCCTTCAGCGGCCTGCTTCCCCCTGGTCTCGCCAAGGAACACGCGGCTGAACAGCCGGAAAAGGTACAGGATAGTGAGCACCGCCCCGACCATGAACACCGAGCTGGTGGCAATATGCCCGGCGCCGACGGCGGCGGAAACCACCATGTACTTGCCGAAGAAGCCGCCCAGGGGCGGGACCCCCATGACGGAGAATGCGCACAGGAGGAAGGCCACCGCGGTGACGGGCATCGTGCGGAAAAGCCCGCCCAGCTTCGTGATGTCCTTGGTGCCCGCGTTCTGCTCAACGATCCCCGCTGACAGGAAAAGGCCGGCCTTGGCGAGGCCGTGCATGAGGATGTACAGGAGCGCCCCCAGCGCGCCAAGCGCGCTC
>Ga0335078_10001700_pt1 | contig 33236 bp, 26 predicted proteins | sample Lox_Sample_32_FD_206711 | JGI IMG/M metagenome (GOLD analysis project Ga0335078, IMG submission 206711) | Soil microbial communities from Loxahatchee National Wildlife Refuge, Florida, United States - Lox_Sample_3.2 | ecosystem: Environmental > Terrestrial > Soil > Wetlands | place: USA...
GAGGCCGGTTCCCGCCCAGTACACCCCGCACCACAACGGGCAACGGCCACACCGCAGCCGCGGACTCCGCCCGCCCCGGCCCGGCCACCCCGCCACCGACCTCTCCCAGCGCCGGATCAAGCGCCGGGCCATCCCCGGCGGCCTTCCCAGCCAATACGAGCGACCCGCATAGAAGCCCAGGTCACGACCAGTGACCGAGTTTGGAACCCCACAGGGTTCATCAGCCCCCGCGCCGCCGCTAATTTCGCATGTGCCGCGTAGGCACCCTTGCCCATCCTGGCTTGCGCGGCGGCCTCACCGACCTCCCCGTACTCCTCTGCCCGGAAGGCAGTAGACGCGCTGCGTGACGTCGGCCTGTTGGAGTCCGTGCGTGGGTGGGGTACCTTCGTCCGGCGTAACTGAGCCATTTACTTAGCGACGAACGTCTATCTGCCAGGACTGACTAGGAGGCCGCGGGCTCGCTGACAGGCGGCACGGACGGCTGCCGGTCTGGGATGCGGCGGCTAAAGAAAAGGGCAATCAAGGCGACGACGGCGAGAAGCGCCAACGATACGCGCAGCCCGGTGATCCGGGCGTTCGCGTTCTCGGTCACGACCGCGTCAGCGGTCTTGGGTGGCACGTCGGCCTTTTCCAGTGCGGCCTTTAGATCTTTATCCGACACGAACGGGACGCCGGAGGACAGCTCCACCTGAGCCTTCGAGGCGAGGGCCTGCGGGACGCCGGGGTTGTTCTGCACACCGCTGAGGAACGTAGTGGTCAGCGCCGAGATGAGGACCGCGCCGGCCAGTGCGGTCCCGATCGAGGCGCCGAGGTTGGTCACTGTGTTCTGGATTCCGCCGACTTCGCCGCTTTGCTCGTCGGGCACCGATGAGACGGTCACGCTGCCGAGCTGCGAAGCCAGCGCACCGACACCCAGGCCAGCCAGCAGCATCGGCCAGGTCACGACCTCGGGTCCGGCACCGGCATTCAGCGCGGCCACCAAGATCACGATACCGGCGAACAACGCGAGGAACCCAACCTGGACCACGCGGCGCGGTGAGGCCTTCGGGAACACCTTCGGAATCCCAGCGGCGGCCAGCAGCAGTGTGACGGACAGCGGCAGCAGCCGTACCCCGGTCGCGACCGCCGACAGCCCCAGCGCCACCGACAAGAACAATGGGACCGCGAAGAACAACCCCGCCTGCAGAAAGTACTGGAAGAAGAATGACGTCAGCCCACCGCGCAGGGTCCGGTTCCGGAGCATCGCCGGATCAAGCAGCGCGGCATTGCCGCGGGCTAGACGGCGGCTCTCCCACCACAAGAACACCCGCAGCACCACCCCGCCGCACAGAACAAGCCAGATCACCGGCGACAAACCCAGCCACTTCGGCGCCTCAGCTTTGGGCAGGACAAACCCCCACGTCCCGGAGCGCAAAATGCCGTACACGATGAGCCCCAGGCCCAGTGCCGACAACACGGTGCCCACCAGATCCAGCCGGGCGCCCTGCTCCGGCGGCGTGTCCGCGACCCGTCGGGCCAGGGCCACGATGATCAGCACCACCAGGACCTCGCCGACGAAAACCCACCGCCAGGACAGATAGGTAGTGAACAGGCCGCCGATCAGCGGTCCGGCCGCCACCGCGATCGCGCCCGCTGAGGCAACCAGGCCATACGCCCGCGGCCGCTGGGACTGCGCGAAGTTCGACGCAACCAGGGCGACGATCGCGGGCATGATGAGCGCCGCCCCAATGCCTTCCAGGACCGACCAGCCCACCAGCAGCACTGCCAGATTGGGGGCCAGAGCGGTGACCAGCGATCCGCACCCGTAGATGGCACAGCCGATGGTGAACGCACGCCTGCGGCCCAGGATCTGGCCGAGCTTGCCACCGGTGATCATCAGCGACGCCATCACCAGCGTGTAGAAGGTAATCGCGGTCTGGATCCCGGTCACCGTCGTGCCCACGTCCTTGGCCACGGTGGCGATCGACACGTTCATGACGGAGCTGTCCAGCGTCATCAGGAACTGCGCCGAGGCCAGCGTCAGCAGCACCGTCCCGGACGCCGTAGCCGCGCCAGCAGAGGCATGGCCTACCGCAGTGTCCCGATTCAGATCCATCAAGCCAGCCTCACCGTAGCCACCGACAACCTCCGCACATCATCGCCGGGCGCCACCCGAGAAGACCATAAAGGCGAAACCCAGCGGTCCCAGAGCGGTAACGCCCAGCCGGTAGGCAGGCGGAAGGGCGGGCTTCTTCCCGAACTCGCCGTAGGAGGGTTTCACACCAGTCGGAACCTGTCCAGGGCGCCCTAGGCGCGGCGAGAACGGTGTTGGACTGGTCAGCCGTCGGCCACCGCAGTCCTCGCGGAGCGCTGCTACGGCCGGGTCGTTGCTACCGCGTCCACCCTCTAGGAGCTCGGTGACGGTGAGCGCGGTGATGGCCTGGTGGCGGTCGAAGAACCGCGGCCAGTAGGTCGCTTCCCACCTCGATGACCGGCAGCATCGCCTTGGTCTCCGTCTTATTGCCCCAAGCGCAGACACCGTCAGCGGGACCCGAGGCGTCAGTGCAACCGGCTTACCCCGGCTCGCGGTCTGGACCGTCCGGTCGTTCAAGGCTATGTTTAGGCGGCAGTTGACGAGCCAGCCAGAGACCTTGCGCACCGAGACTGCGTTCTCACCGCAGCGTGAGGAATGTCTGCCCAGGCGCTTCGCCGCATAAGGAGCACAAAAGACTCTCAAAATACTTTCCTTGCGGCGCGAACCGGGCGACAGTCAGTAACGTTCCCGGAGCAGGAACCTCTGAAGACCGGGGAAATAAAATGGAGGATATTCATGAGCAGCCCCTACCAGCCGTACCCGCAGGACCCATCAGGCGGTTACGGGCAGCCGCCGTACCCGCCGCAGGGCGGCTGGGACCCCAGCCAGCGGGGCTACCTGCAGGGCGGGCCAGTCGGGTTCGGGGAGGCGATCTCCGAGGGTTTCAGGAACATCGTCACCTTCAACGGCCGCGCCTCACGATCTGCGTTCTGGTGGTTCTTCCTCGGCGCCATCATCATCGATCTGATCGGCGCCATCATCGGGAGCGCGGCCCATGCCGTCGCGATCCAGTACATCATCTATGTGATCGTTGCCATCGGGACTCTCAGCCTGTCGGTCCGGCGGTTGCATGACTCCGGCAAGAGCGGGTTCTGGTGGCTCTTCGGCTTCATCCCCATCATTGGCACCATCACGCTGATCGTGTTCTACTGCCTTCCCGGGACGCCTGGGCCGAACAAGTACGACGCATAGCGGGACAGTGAGCGCGCCGATGGCGATCTGCGGCTCCAGCCGCCGCTCCTTGGCGAACCCGCTCTCGCGGAGCCCGTCACCCTCATCGGTCTCGAGATTCGCGACGACCCGGCCGTCGATCTCCAGGCGCGTGACGCCTCTGCTGATCCTGATCGGCAGGGGAACTCCCTCCCGCCCCCGGGGAGTCACGGGGGCGCTATATGGGAGGCAGCGGCGGCCCGGGAACCCGGCGTCTATGACGGCGGGTCAGGGAATCCGGGGAGCCAATCACGGGAGCAAATGCCCGCTGACTCCCCGGACTCGCTCGGCCGGTACTACCGGATCCCCGAGGTAGGGGTAGCAGTACACCGGATCACCGCCGGGCAGCCACGCGAACGCCACGCGCTCACCGTTGAGCAGCGCGCCCGCATCCTGCGCTGCTCACTGGCCATGGTCTACAGCCTGCCCTACTACGGTCACCTGGCCGCGAGCAGAACGGCGGGCAGGGCAACTACCGGATACCGGTCACCGAGTTCCAGCAGTTGATCAGCAAGGCGACGCGCGTTCACCCCAGCCGGCCGGCAGACCGCTCCGTTCGGCGCCCATACGGCGCTCATCGGTGCGGACCAGCTCTTCGGGGCGGCCGGCGTACTGCATCTGGCCGCGCGTCCGCATTGGCTTCGGCGGCGACCGCCAGGGCAGGCCGCACCGGTACCGGAAAGTCCCGGCTGGCGATGCCGCCCCGGCCAGCTGGCCGGGCTTGGTGTGGCCATTGTGGCGCCCCGGCGCGGCCCGCCCGGAAGCCGCGTGCAGCTGCTCGGCTGACCTGCGCCCCGCAGCCGCCTGAGCGCCGGGCGGCCCGGATCGCCGCGAGGCCGGGCGGTGTTCGGCCCTGATCTCTTCTCGGGTCAGCCGGTGGGGCGCAGTAGGGGTCGCCCGGAGCGCGGCCTCGGCCAGGGCGGCGCTCGGCCTTGGCCTCGTTGATCCAGCCGGTGATCTCCTCCAGGTCACCACCCGCGTCGATCGCGGCCCGGTAGCGGGCCATCTTGGCGTCGCAGTCGGCGATCATCTGGCGCGTTGTCGCGGCGGCTTTGCCCGTCGTCCAGGTCTGCCTGCGCCGTAGCCCGCGCTGGGCCAGGAGGGGTTGAAGTCGGTTTCATTACCTCGTCTTTTCGCCGGCTCCGAAGGCACCAGGACCGCCCCGGCCACGTCGGCATCCTCACCGGCCACGGCACCATGATCGACGCACCCTACACAGGCCAGGTGGTCCGCGAGGAAAGCTGCAGCTGCAGCACAGACCTGGTGGGCTTCACCCACCCGTAGGCGGCGCTTGGCAGCAGGAGTAACGCGAGCACCGGCTGATATGGACTAGCGGTGCATCTACCTGGTCAGTGGCATGCTGCGCTGGTGTAACGGCCAGCCTCTGCCCGGCGGCCGCTAGCGTGATTACGGCGTTGCGCCTCCAGTTGCACTGCGGACAGGACTAGCGTGCCTACATGGAGGCATACATACCGAACCCTGCCGCAACCTTGCCAGCGCCGCGCGCCTTGTAGGACGCACGTACATGCCTGCCCCGTCTCCCACTAGTTTCATTGACGTAGTCGATGAGCAGAATCATGCCGTCGGCGTCGCCCAGCGTCACGATGTATTCCGGCTGCATGCCAACTTTCGCACGGTGCACGTCCTGGTGTTCAACAACCAGAACGACCTGCTACTCCAGCGGCTAGCAAGATCCAGAAGCAGGCACCCAGGGCTGTGGGGCTCATCTGTAGCAGGCTATCTGCACGCGGGTGAGAAGTACGCCGAGGCTGCGCAGCGCAGGCTGCTTGAAGAACTTGGGCTTTCCACGCCCCTCACGGAGGTTGGCGTGACACCCATGAAAGATGAGGGCATTACGAAGTTCGTGGGAGTCTTTACTACGACGGCTGATCATCCACGCAACGTGGCTCCTGATCAGATCGCAGAGATAAAATTCTTCCCTCTCCCTGTTATTGAGAAGACCATGGTGAGTCATCCCAATAACTACACCGATACTTTCCGGTATGTGCTGAGCTTCTGGCGAGAAATTTCATGACCGGCGGATCGTGGATTGAATGAATCGCAGTCGTGTAGCAAGGGAGCAGTCCTACCGAGCTGAACTATTACGTCTCTACGAGATCGCCGTTGAAGAGTACCGATTCCAGGTCCGGCTTAACTGGGACCGCGCGCAGTACCTGCTTGGTTTCAACACCGCAGTAATAGCAGTCGGCACTGGGCTGATCAAGCTCAACGGCTCACGCCGCGCCACACCCCTGATCGCCGGAATCTTTGTGGTGGGCTTCGTGGCGGCGGTGATGTCGATCTGCGCTACCTCTATGCAGCATGGTTACTACCGGACTGCCCGGGATCATATGCGTTCGCTGGACGAGCGGCTCGCACTAGGATCGACCGCCGTGCAAACGACACCGGGCATGCGTGGCGCCCTGCCCCGGCGGCTCGGGAAAATGCAGACAATCCTGTATACCTTGCTTGCCATCTCAGCGGCCGTCAATGTGATCGGCTTTTTCTATGTCCTGGACTAGCCAGACCAGCCCACTGATACAACGCCATTCTATGAGACGTTGCTGCGGCAGAGCTGGCACGAATGGCGGCGTGTACGCACGCTATACGGTGCGGTCGCCTCGTAGGCCAGGTGCGCGTCGAGCCCCTGCGACTGCGTGAAACCTGACTTTGGCTCAATGAGTGCGCAAGTCAGCCGTCGTGGTTGATGGCCTCGATCGCGTGGCGGAGGTCGTCGGGCCTGGGGTCGGCGGGCCGTGATGGTGTGGGGGCCGGCCTGGATCTGTATGGTGCGGTAGCGGCGGGCGGTCTTGACGAACTTCTGGATCGACCAGCCGGTGCGGGCCTCGATCCACCTGCTGACGGCGAGCGCGGCGAAAGCGATGGCCGGATGGGCCTCGATGGAGTCGCGCTTGCGGTGGTAGATGGGTTATGCCGACGCCGGCATGAGACCGGGCGGGCCTGGAGGTCGGACCTCGACATGCGGAAGCTCTTCTCGATGTTCCAGAGCTCGTGGTAGCTGCTGATCACGAAGTCTGCCGTGACGGGGGTGCCGTCAGGGCACTGCTGCAGGTTGGTGACGTAGCCCTTGATCCGCCAGCCAGGACGCATTAGTTTTTTGGGTGCATTCGCCCCTCGGACACAGGATGATCATGATTGACCAGCACTTATACCTTTAAGGAGATAATCGTATCTGGTGAAACCGCAGGTCACAGGCGTGAGGGTTCAACTCGCGCTGCCGGTTCAGTGCGCCCAGGAGCGCCCGCTGTTCGGCTGATGGGTCCGGATCGGCCGACCGCAAGCACCTCGATAGCATGCACGCCAATTCCCCGACCTTCCTCCGGTCGAGTCGGAACTCGAGGTTCATCGGCTTTGCAGCCGAGCTTGGGAAGAGCGGTGAGATCCTCAGGCAACTCCAGTCTACGTAGCAAAGACCGCGAGCTTTCGAAAGGAGCAGCGATGACGAACCGACCCGTCCCCCCGCGCGGGGCTCCCTGCTGGGTCGACCTGTGGACCTCAGACATCGAGGGAAGCCGCCAGTTCTATGCTGAGCTGTTCGGCTGGCAAGCAGAGGAGCCGAGCCCGGATCACGGTGGCTACTTCATGTTCACCCGCGCCGGCATTCCGGTCGCCGGGGCGATGGGCGACATGGGCGAGAGGCGCGCCGACAACACGTGGAAGCCCTTCTTCGCTACGGAGGACATCGAGCGCACCCTCGAGCTCGCCGCTGCGCAGGGCGCCACGCTGCGTCTCCCTGCCATGGCGATCGACGATCTCGGCAGCCAGGCGGTGATCGCCGACCCGGTGGGGGCGGTAACTGGCATCTGGCAGCCCGACAGCTTTCCCGGCTTCACCGTGATCCATGAGCACGGGACCCCGAGCTTCATCGCCATCGACGTCCACGACTACCACAGAGAGGTCGCCTTCTATCGCCAGGTGTTCGGCTGGGACCCAGCGGAGGAGGAAGCCGACGGTCATCACTACGCCGGCTACATGGACCCGGACAGCAACCGGCCAATCGCCGGGATCGGCGACGAGGTGGAATCGTTGGCGCCCGGAGAATCGCCGCACTGGTCGGTGTTCTGGCAAAGCGACGATGTCGACGCCTCGGTCGCGAAAGTCAGCGCGCTGGGCGGCGCGGTCCTCGCCGAGGCGGCCGACCACGGCCTCGGAGGGGTCGCCCAAGTGGCCGACCCCTCCGGCGCGCGGTTTTGGCTCTTCCGGCCGAAGAGTTAGGGCATGGCGGCAAGCGAGGCGGGCAAAGCCACCAACGAGATGCGCCGGCATTAGATCCCCTGATCACAGTCACCGGGTGGTCCTGAGACCCGACGATCGAGTAGGACGAACAGGACGCGCGGACAGAACATCGCCCCAGCTTCGGCGACCACTCCCCTCACCGAATCCGCCCCTGGAGCGGCATGACGGCGTGGCCGCAACCGGGATCACACCAGGCGTGCTTTGCTCAGCTTCGGGCATCGGTTTCGCGCCTTCCCGCTGCTCACCGCTCCCTCACTACCCATCCCGCGCACAGCCCGTACAGTCGGGTCGACTGCTAGTCTCCGGCCGGGGGAGGGACCTTGACTGAGCCCGTTACCGTGCAGCCTGATGGGCATGTCCTGCTCATCGGGATCAACCGCCCGGCGAAACGCAACGCCTTCGACTTGGCCACCATCGAGGCACTGGGCGCCGCGTACGAACGCCTGGGCAGCGACGATGAGCTGCGCGCTGGCGTGCTGTTCGCGCATGGCGATCACTTTTCGGCTGGGCTCGACCTTGCTGGGGTCGGCCCGGCAGTGGCCGAGCATGGCCCCGAGGTCTTGTGCGGCTCGCACCGTTTCGACCCGTTCGCGGTGTGGCGGGAGCCCGTGCCCAAGCCGGTGGTCATGGCCGTGAACGGCATTGCGTTCACTCTGTCGATCGAGCTGGCTCTGGCTGCCGATGTGGTAGTCGCCGCCGATGATGTGCGCTTCCGGCAACTGGAGATCGGACGTGGGATCCTGCCGTTCGGCGGCGCCACCTTCCGCGCGCCCGCGCAGCTCGGCTGGGGTAACGCGATGCGCTTCCTGCTCACCGCGGAGGAGTTCGGTGCCGCCGAGGCGTTGCGCATCGGGCTGGTCCAGGAGGTCGTGCCGACCGGAGCACATGTGGGGCGAGCCCGGGAACTAGCCCAGCTGATCGCCCGGCAGGCACCCCTGGGTGCCCAGGGCACATTGGCCAATGCGCGCATCGGCCGAAGCCAGGGCCCGGACGCCGCGCGCGAGCACCTCGCGTCACTCCTACCCGGGATCTTGGGCAGCCAGGACGCGGCGGAAGGGCTGCACAGTTTCATCGAGCGGCGCGAAGCCCACTTCACTGGCCGCTGACCGCTGCCCAGCTCCTTGAGCCGTTCCCTCGTGCGGTGCGGAAACTGACGGTGGTGGGACGGTCCCGTTCGCGGTAACCAGCCGGGCACCGGTGAGCTTTCCGTACGCGGCGTCTATGACGTGGCCTGACGCCGGCCGCTGGCTCGGTGCGACGCGAAGGGCTTTGCCGCGCAGGCTGACTGAGCGCCAGCCGTGGCGAGATCGTGCCGGGGGCGTGATGGAAGCATCACGCGCCCGGTCCCGCCAGGCATGCTCCGCGGACCAGCAGCCTCATGTGCGGGGCCGGCTCGGCCGTGGGCAGGCTGGCGCGGCGGGCTGCGGGAGGTGGGCAAGCACCTGGGCCGCATGGCCTGGGCCCGGGCTCAGTTATCGAACAGGATTTCGTATACTGGGTTCATGGGGCAGGAACGGGCACCATGGGCGCCGCAGGCAGGACCGCCGGCCGACGCTGTTGTGCATCTGCTCGGGAGGGGAACGAGGCCGACGGCACCTGGCGGGCCTGGGGTGTCGCAGGTGCAGGAGACAGGCGGGCGGCACGTGCACAACGTAGTCCAGGTTCGCGTGCCAGCCTGCACCTGCTGGAGCGACCCGAGGCCTGCCAGCAGGTGCTCCGCCGGGTGGGCGGTCTTGATGGGAAGATCTGCGATGCGGGCTGACCCGGCGGCCGGGTACGTGCCAGCCGTGCTGCGCCGGGCGATGTTCGTGCAGCGGCAGGCACCCGGCCGCCGGGAGCCAGCCCGGGCCAGCGCGGGCGGGTTCCAGGCCGCGGGCCTGCCGGTGCCCGAGCAGCGCGGGCAGCGCACCATCTACCAGCTGACCGGCGGGCGGGGCCTGGCGTGGACACCGGGCCTGGATGCCCAAACTGGACCTGTCGGCCACCGTATCCGTGCGCACCCCCGCCACCCCGCAAGCGGGCACCTGCCCGGGTGGCACCTGTGGTACCGAGCTGACCCTGCCCGCCCGGTGCACCTGGACCCGCTGGGCGGCTGCCACGCCATCGAACTGCGCACCCGGGGCACCTGCCCCGGGTCACCGGGGTACCTGGTCCGCTCGCACCCCGATGAGCTGCTGGCCTTGCCCCCGTGGCTCCTCGGCCTGGCCGGACCGCCCCCCGCACCAGCCACCGCCACCAGCACCGGCCACGGCGGCGCGCACGCCCAGGCCAGGCTGCAAGGCATCCTCAGGCGGCTGCACGCCGATGACGACGCGATTCAGCATCCGGTAGAACTACTACCCGGGCGTCGATCCAGTGTGAACGTTCTGCCCGCGTCTTTCAGGCGTGGGACGCGCTTTTCGTAACTGGCCCTGGCCGGCAAGTGAGGGTTCGAGCGCGGCACGGGCGAGTTCGACGCGCGAGGCGACTCCGAGCTTTGTGAAGACCTTGCCGAGGTGATACTCGACAGTGCGGTTGCTAAGGAACAGCTGGGCGGCGACGTCTTTGTTGCTGCTGCCGGCCGCTACCAGCCTGGCGATTCTCAGCTCCTGCGGAGTGAGCGTATCGAGTGTGCTCACATTCCTCTTGCGCGCCGTCTCACCGGTCGCGCTCAGCTCAGCGCGTGCTCGCTGCGCCCACAGTGCGGCACCCACGCCGTCGAAGGTGTCGAGCGCGCTGCGCAGCTGGATCCTCGCCTCGGCTCGCCGCCGGCTGCGGCGCAGGCGCTCGCCGTATGCGAGTTGGGTCCGTGCGCGCTCATAGGGTGGTACCCGGTGGTCGTGCTGGCGGAGGGCTTCGGTAAACAGCTCATCGGCCTGCTGGTCGTGATCGGCCATCACGCCGCGGCAGCGCGCGAGCATGCCGTTCACCAGCGGGGTCTGGCTCACGGGCGCCCAGGCAGCGAATCGCTCCAGCGCCAGCGCCGCCTGCTCGCGTTCGCCGAGCCGCAGCGCCGCGTCGATGAACTCCGGGGTGGCCAGCAACGCGGTAGGAGGGAGAGGCCCGGGATCCATTTGCTGGAAGTGCTCGAGCGCCTCGGCCACGGTCCCCAGTTCCAGCTCAAGCATCCCCAGCGCGAGGTGCGCCTCACTCGGGGCCCAGCCGACGCCAGCGGCCAGGCCGCGGCGCATCACAGCGGCGGCGCACTCGCGGCATTCCTGCTCCTTGCCCAGGAGCGCGGTAATCCAGGCATGCAGCGCGAGGTAGGAGATCTCGTCGTTCTCGTAGCCGAGTTGGCGGGCGAGCTCGAGCCCTTCGGCGGCGGCGTCGAGCCCGGCCTGCAGCCGGCTCACGCACAGCTCGCTGGCGGCGAGGTAGAACAGCGCTCCCGCCAGCTCGGTGAGCGACCCTTCTGCCCGGCGCTGTGCCACGATGCGGGCGAAGCGATCTCGCGCCGGCGGGTAGTCCGCGATCCAGAGACCGAAGGCCCCGGCCATCGTCGCCATTACGGGATTCCCGCCGAGGTGTGGCTCGATCCGCATCGCGTTACCCAGCTGTTCCCGGGCGAGCGCGGCATCGCCGCCGTCGAGCGTCCGCCCGCCGTCGAGCAGCCCGCGGAGAAATTCGTGACGCGCGCCGCCACCGCGGATCCGGTCGAGCATCTGGCGTGCTTCGGTGATCCCGTTCGCCACCCAGCCGCCGTAGGCCGCAGCCAGGACCATGAGCGCGACCATCTCCAGGGCCCGCTCCGGCTCGGTCTCAGCGAGCGCTGAGGCGGCGTTTCTCAGCAGGACAAAGGTCTCTGTTGGCGAGCTGTGTTTGAAGGCGACGGCCGCAGACACGATCTCGAGCTCGGCGACGCCGACGTGGTCGGTCACCAGCGGGCGCGCCCGCTCGACGAGCGCGAGCGCGGCATCGGTCAATCCGGCGGCGGCTGAAGCCTGCGCGGCACAGGTGAGCCGGTGTCCCTTGCGGGAAGCCTGCTGGCTGAGTTCCGCGGCACGCTCGAACGCCGCCGCCGCCGTCGCCTGCGCTCCCCGCGCGGCCGCCTGGCCAGCCGCGGCGTCGAGCTCGGCCGCGATGGCTTCGTCGGCGCGCCCGGTTGCCAGCGCCCGGTGCCAGGCGCCGCGGACCGGGTCGTCAAGCACCGCCGCCAGCGCCTGGTGCGCCGCCCGGCGTTCGCGGCGCGTGGCCGAGCCGTAGACGGCCGAGCGCACCAGCGGATGACGGAAGACGACCGCGCCGTCTAGCTGCACCAGCCCCGCATCCTCCGCGGCCTCAAGCGCGGACGTGGTAAGGCCGCACCGTTCGAGCGCTGGCTCGAGCGCCTGCAGGTCGCCGCCTTCTTCGGCGGCCGCCAGCAGCAGCGCGCGCCGGATGCTGGCGGGCAGTCGCGCAACCCGGATACGAAACGATTCCTCCACCGCGCCCTTTGCCCGCAGTGGCCCTGCTATCGGGTCGGCCCCCTGCAGCTGCCGGTTGGTCAGGGCCATCGGCAGCTCGAGCAGCGCCAGCGGGTTGCCGTGCGCGGTATGGACGAGCATGGACACGACCTCGGTGGATGCGGGTTGCCTGAGGCAGGTTTCGAGCAGCGCGTGAGCCGGGCCTTCCGCCAACCCATGAATCTCCAGCTCGGGAAGCCCGGCTGCTTCGAACTTGTGCCTGTCACTAGCGCGTGAGGCCATCAGCAAAGCAACCGGCTCGCCCTCCAGGCGGCGGGCGGCAAACGCGAGCGCCTCCTGCGAGGGACGGTCGATCCAGTGTGCGTCATCGATCAGGCACAGCACGGGCGTCTGGTCGCAGGCCTCAGCGAGCAGGCTAAGCAACCCGAGCGAGACCAGAAATGGGCTCTCGACCAGGTCGAAGCTGAGGCCGAAGGCGCCACGCACCGCCGCCGCCTGCGGCTCGGGCAGCCGGTCCAGCAGACCCAGGCACGGCCGCAGGAGCTGATGCAGGCCAGCGAAAGGAAACTCGTGCTCTGCCTCGATCCCGACGCAGCGGAGGACGGTCATGTCGGCGGCCTTGGCTTGGGCGTAATCAAGCAGGGCTGTCTTCCCGATCCCGGGCTCGCCGCGCAACACCAGCACCGCACTGCGCCCACCCCTGGCCTGGTGCAGCAACCCGTCCAGTACCCGCTGCTCAGCCCCGCGCCCTAGCAGCATGAGGCCGATCGTAAGTGGCCACCGGGGTCGTGACTAGTAGCTACCCGGATTCGAGCAGGTGCGCGCGGTCCTACCGTCGCCCTATCGACATCCGTGTTCGGCGCAGCCGGACGCCAAGCAGGAGGTACCTGTGATGGGAATCAGATGGGCAGCGGGCACCAAGACGCTCGCCTCGGTGGCGGTTGCGGCGCTTCTGGCCGGCGGTGTGGCCGCCTGCGGCGGCATCGGCGGATCGGCGGCCTCGCCGGCCAAGCGTCCGGCCGCAAGTGCGCCACCGAGCCAGGCGCCCGCGTCGAATCCCTCCGCGGCAACGCCAGTGTCCAGCGCGGGTGACACCTCGGCGGGAGCGAGCCCGTCCACGACGGCCAAGCTGCCCGAATACCAGCCCTCCACGGTGGTGAGCGAGAGCGGCAGTTCAACGGTGCTCAAAACGCCCGACTCGGTGAAGAAGATCGGCGCGTTCTACCAGAACGCACTGGCCAAGGGCGGGTGGAGCACCACGTCTTCCTCGGTGGGGTCATTTCACGCGAGTTTCACTGCGCATCGCGCCAATGAAGGCATGAGCATCTCGGTGTACCCCGCCTTCGGCGGATCTGGCATCTCGATCAGCCGGTACCCGGTCTGAGCAGGCGCGCCGCCGTGGGCGCTCCCCTGGCCTGGCGCGGTGCGGCACAACGGCCACTTGCCCTGACGGATCCCACCACCCCACGGACAGGAGAAGATCGGCCATGGTCCGGCTGACGGCTGAGAACCGCAGGTGGTGGATCCTGGCCACGACGACCGGGGGGCTGTTCCGTAACCGGGATTTCCCCGCCGACAGCACGGTGCTGGGGCAGGTGCAGTTCATCCTTACTGGGCTGACTGTGTTCGGGGCCATCTACGTGCAGGAACTGCTGGGGTTGGGGGCGATCGCCGCGGGTCTGTCCCTGTTGCCGCTGTTGCTGCTCGTCCCAGGCGCCGGCCAGCTTTGCGACAGTATCGGCCCGCGCGGCCCCGTCGCGGCCGGGGCCGCGCTGCTTGGCACCGGCCGGCTGGCCAACTTCGCCAGCCAGGTGTGCTCCAGCGCCTCGGACCGTGGGCACGTCCCCGCTGAGGTGCGGGCGACCTCGTTTGCCCGCAAACCTTCCGCACGCGACCTTCAACGCAGCAAGGACTCACTCATCTCGGGCATCAGCATCGCTGATTGCATTGGCGGCGGCATGGCCCTCCCCGTCGCTTTCGTTGCGTGGGCTCTCCTTCGGCGCCTGCCCGCAGCGGATGCGCCAGCCACTCGCGGGCTCGCCGCCGCCGGGCCCGCCCCGGCCGCTGTACGTAACACCCAAGCGGGGCTACCGTCAGCTGAAGGTCATCAGGTACCCAGCGCGGGGGAGGCGAGGGTGCCGGTCGAGTCCCAGGGCCGCCCAGACAGCCGGATCGCCCCTGGCCTGCGCGTCAGCCGCTCGCTGTGGGATCGCCAGCTCAGCAGCTACCCGCCGCCAGGCCAGCGGTACTTCTACCTCGGCATCACAGTAGCCGCGACGATAGTTCTTTATTACCAGCTGTATATCCAGTACGCCGTCTCGACCTCGGTTATCTCGCACTACCGGATGACCTTCACCTATTTCGTCTACATCTCGGTAGTCGCGAACGTGATCGGCGCGTTCTCCTCCCTCCTGGCCGGCCTGGCCGACCGATGGGGTCGCGCGAACCTGGTCATCTACGGCTTGTTTTCGGCCGGCCTGGTCACCGCTTTCGGGCTGCCGAACGCGCCGGACAAGCTGAGCTACCTCGTCTTGTTCTCCGCGCTTTCGTTCGTTGAGGGCACGATTCTCGTCGCCACTCCCGCGCTCGTGCGCGATTTCTCGCCCCAGCTCGGGAGGGCGTCGGCGATGAGCTTCTGGACGATGGGCCCGGTGATCGGCAGCATCGTGGTCACCGCCGTCGTCAGCAGCACCTTTGGCGGCTCGACGACCTGGCAGGACGAGATCCGCTATGCCGGCCTCGCCGGCCTGGTGATGTTTGCGGTAGCGCTGCTCGCTCTACGAGAACTCGCGCCCGCGCTGCGCGACCAGATCATGGTGACGCTGCGCGACCGGACACTGGTCGAGGCGCGGGCCAAGGGCCTGGACACCGGCGCGCTCCTGCAGCGTCAGTGGCGGCAGATGCTGCGCCTGAACGTGGTCGGGCCGGCTTTCGGCATCGCCGTGTACCTGCTGCTGTATTACGCCGCGGTCGGCAGTTTCGTCATCTACTTCGCGACCGTCTTCGGATATCCCGCTCAACGGACGAACGCCCTGCTCAACTGGTACTGGGCCGCCGATGCGGTCGCGCTTCTCGCCGCGGGCTACCTGTCCGACCGGCTGAAGGTGCGCAAGCCTTTCATGCTCATCGGCGCGATCGCCTCCATCGCCGTGACGGGGGCGTTCGCCGTCACCGCACGGCACCCCCACACCAGCTACTCCAGCTTCGTACTGATCCTGGCCGGCATTGGCATCGCCGGCGGCGTCGCCTACGCACCGTGGATGGCCGGCTTCACAGAAACCGTGGAGCAGCACAACCCGGCCGCGACCGCCACCGGATTGGCCGTGTACGGCTGGATCGTGCGCGCGGTCGTCGCGCTTTCCGCCGCATTCCTGCCCGTGGTCGTGAGCAGCGTGACACCGCTTGTCGAGCACGGGGCTACCGTGAACGCCGCGGCAGTGCGGGCTGCACCGGCCCTGAACATCATCGAAGCTCATCCGCGGCTTTTCGCCGAGCTCGCCCGGTACCCCGCTGGGCACGCACCCCCCGCACTGCAGGCCCAGGCGATCGCGGCCGTGGGCCCACCCGGCCTGCTGACCGTCAAGGCGGCCGGCCCCGCCCTGGCCACCCTGCGGAAATACGGCGCCGTCGTCCGCGAAGCCAGCGCCACCAATCCCGGCCAGTGGCAGAACTGGTGGCGGATCTGCCTGGCGGGCCAGATCATATTCGTGCCGTTCATTTTCGTGATGACCGGCCGGTGGAGACCACAGCAGGCGGCCCGCGATCTCGCTGTGCATGAAAAGCTTGTCATGAAAGAGCTTGCCCGCCTTCAGGCAGAAGCCCGTCAGTGATCTGTTATCGCTCAGCCAGCGCCGACGGTTTTCTGCCGCGCGGGTATCAACGGCGCAGCGGCCAGTCCGCATCTTCATGCACGGCTGTGCGGGCAGGAGACCGGGCCGCGACGAGCGCGAGCAGCGCCATGCCCCCGATCATGGTCCACCTGATCCACCGATCGGCCTAGCTCCTCACCGCTGACCTCTGAGGACCAGCTCACCCGTGACGACAGGCAAGTCCGTAACCGGCGACTCGCCCCTCGGACACCGGCTAGTCATGGCCTGACCTAAAATGCCATGGGCAAACTCCCGGTGTCTTGCATTTACGCGGGTCAGGAACATGGGGTTCAACTCGGTTCCAGCGCACCGCACGCCTCATCAATACTCTTCAGTCACTGCGGCACCAGTCACGTCTGGGAGTGTGACCGGAAGAGAGTTAGGACGGCAGGGATGCTGACGGAGTTCGGCGGCCTTTCAACGGCACTGGTGGCCGATGCCTGTATTCGCGCGGCAGTGCCGCTGCGGGTCGCGCCGCCGGGAATCGGCTCGGTCATCCCTGGACAGCGGATCGCCGGGCGGGCGCTCCCGACCCGCCACTTCGGCAGCGTTGATGTGTTCTTGGAAGCGTTCAGCGGCGCCGCCCATGGTGACGTCCTGGTCGTCGACAACGGCGGGCGGGAAGATGAGGCATGCGTCGGCGATCTGGTCGTGCTGGAGGCACAAGCGGCAGGGGTCGGCGGGGTGATGGTTTGGGGACTGCACCGCGATACGGCGGAACTGACTCAGATCGCCCTGCCGGTATTCAGCTACGGCCACTGCCCGGCCGGCCCTGTTCGCCTCGATGAGCAAGAACCATCCGCGCTGGCCAGCGCACGGTTCGGGGCATCCCTGGTCACTCGCGACGACATCGTATTCGGCGACAACGACGGCGTGGTGTTCGTCGCGGCCAGCCAGGCTGGGGAGGTCCTGGCCGCAGCCCGGCAGATCCGCGAGATCGAGCGGGATCAGGCCCGTAAGATCCAGGCGGGTCAGACCCCGCGCCAGCAGACAGCCTTCAGCGAATACCTGGCGCGGCGGGCAGCCGAACCGTCCTACACCTTCCGGCGGCACCTGCGGCGGATCGGCGGTGTCATCGAGGAGTAGGCAGCCATGACGGCCAGCCGCCACCGGCGACTCGCCCGGACTGGTGGTCACCCACCACATCGCGCGCCGGTCAGCAACGCGCACCGTGCCATGAGTCCCCAGCGCCGCGCGTGAACGCGCGCTTCTGCAGCGTCGGCGGTTTGCCATCACCTGCTACCGTCCGCACGACCGCTCGCAAGTCGCAATCACTCAGGAGGTTCACGGTGCCGGACACCACCTGCCACATGTCGATCTCGCTTGACGGCTTCGTCGCCGGGCCGGACCAGAGCCGCGAGGACCCCCTGGGCAAGCGGGGGCGGGAGCTGCACGGCTGGCATATCGGCGACCCGCGAGCCAACCATGCCGACAAGATCGCGAACGGGTGGCTCATGCGCCCGCGGGGCGCGTATGTGATGGGTCGGAACATGTTCGGCCCGATCCGCGGGGACTGGGATGAGGAATGGAGCGGTTGGTGGGGCCCCGAACCGCCATATCACGCGCCAGTGTTCGTGCTGACCCATCACGGACATGACCCGATCCAGATGGACGGCGGGACGACTTTCCACTTCGTCACCGAGGGCTTCGGCGCGGCCTACTCCGCAGCGGGCCAGGCCGCCGGGGACAACGGCGTGGACATCGCCGGTGGGGCCTCGACCGTCCGACAGGCACTGATCGCCGGCGTGATCGACGAGCTCACCCTCGACATCGCACCGGTCCTGCTCGGTTCGGGCGAGCGCATCTTCGACGGGGTTGAATCCTTCGGCTTCGAACCCGCCGAGGTGCTCCACTCACCGCTGACCACCCACATCCGCTACCGCCGCGTCAGCTAACTCCGCAGGCGCCCCCGGCAGTGGTCTCATGGGGCCGGGGCAGGCCTGTTGGAGGGAGAATGGGCAGGTGGCTTTGGATTCCCAGGAGCGGGTGACCCTCGCCGAGCTGGTGGCGACGCTGTCGCTGCTTGCCGACCTTGGGATGGGGAGGCCGATGGAGCGCGTGCTGCGTCAGACCGTTGTCGCGATGCGGCTCGGGGCGGTGGCGGAGATGGAGCAGTCGACCTGCGTGTCGGCGTACTACACGTCGCTACTGACCTGGGTCGGATGTGCCGTCGACACGACCGAGGTGGCGGCCCTGTTCGGTGACGAAACGGAGTTGTACGCCGAGACGCACGACGAGGATCTCGGGGGCGTCTCCCTGGCGATTTTCGTCGCTCGTCATCTGGGCCGCGGCAAGTCGGGCTTCCATCGCCTCGGCATGGTCGGGAAATTCCTGGCCACCGCGGGCCGGTCAGTGCAGAGGGTGATGTCTGAGCACTGCCAGGAGGCGAGCAACCTGGCCGGGTGGCTGGAGCTCGGGCCCGCGGTGTGCGAGCCGCTGCAGCAGGCCTTCGAACGGTGGGACGGGCGGGGCGTGCCCGGGCTGATCGGCGCCGAGAGCCTGGCTCCCGCCATCCGGCTGGTGCAGCTGGCCGACAGCATCGAGGCGTTTCACCACACCGGCGGTACCGAGGCTGCCCTGCGCGTCGCCCGCGAGCGGCGCAGTACCCAGTTCGATCCGGCGCTGGTCGACTGTTTCTGCAGCCGGCACGCTGAGATTCTCGACGGGCTCGGGAGCATGTCGGCCTGGGACGAGGTCATCACGCTCGATCCGCAGCTGGGCACGGCACTGACTGACGAGCAGCTCGACCGGGCACTCGCGGCCTTTGCCGACTTCAGCGATCTGAAGATCCCGCTGCGACTTGGCCATTCCCGGGCCGTGGCGGAGCTGGCCGCTCAGGCCGGCGCGACGCTCGGTCTCCCGGCTGACCAGGTTGTGATGGTGCGCCGCGCGGCACTGGTACAGGACATCGGCATGATCGGGATTCCCAGCACGGTCTGGGACGAGCCGGGCGAGTGGAGCATCTCACAGCGCGAGCGGGCGCAAACCCACCCGTACCTGACCGCGCGGACGCTGGCCCACACGACGATGCTGGCCCGGGTCGGGCAGTGTGCGGCGCTGCACCATGAGCGGCTCGACGGATCCGGGTACCCGCACGGCCTGTGGGCTGACGCGATCCCACCGGCAGCCCGGATCCTGGGGGCAGCGGATGTCTACAACGCCCTGCGCCAGCCCCGGCCGCATCGTCCGGCGCTCGACGCCGGTGACGCTGAACGCACGTTGCACGACGAGGTGCGGGCAGGGCGGCTCGACGGCGGTGCCGTCCAGGCGGTGCTCAAGGCCGCTGGCCATCGGACCCGGCGCCGGCCGGGCCTGCCGTCCGGGCTGACGGCGCGCGAGGCGGAGGTGCTCGTACGGCTAGGCCAGGGACGGTCCAACCCGGAGATCGCCGCAGAACTCCACGTCAGCCGCAAGACCGTCTCGACCCACCTTGAGCACATTTACACCAAACTGGGAGTGAAAACCCGGACCGAGGCTGCGCTGTTCGCGATGCGTCACGGCCTCATCGGGGCAGGAGGCGAGCCCGGAAGCTGACCCGGAAGATCGGGCAGTTACCCGATCCGCTGCCGCAAACGGATCCGTAGAACGGGTCTATGACCACGACAGCACACGACAACAGCCCGGCCAGCACGGTGCCGCAGTTCGCCCCGGCGGGCGCGTTTCTGGATGGTCTCGCAGCTCAGGACTTCAGCCGACTCGGTCAGGCACTCGCTGGCGGCGCCCAGCTCCGCGCCCTGCTACCCCGTGGCCTCATGGAGCGGACCGGGGCGGAGGTGATCGCCGCACAGTTCGATCGCTGGTTCGGCAACACCGACCGCTTCGAGCTGGTGGAAGCCACCGTAGGAGAGGTCGCTGACCGGCTGCACCTGCACTGGCGGCTTCGCGTCCAGGCCGAGCGGCTCGGTGCCGGCTGGTTCATCGTCGAACAGCAGGCGTACGCCGACACCACCGACGGCGGCCGGATCGCCCGGCTCGACCTGCTGTGCACGGGCTACCGACGGGAACCCGGCAATGACTGACACCAGCGCCAGCTGGGGTGGCTGGGAGCCGGCCGTCCGCGACGACCCGTTCGCTCACTTCGCGCAGGCCCGAGCCCGGTGCCCGGTCCAGAAGGCGCGCCTCGCCGACGGCCACGCGGCCTGGGTCGTGCTCGGCTACCACCCGGCCCGGCAGGCACTGAGCGACCCGCGGTTCTCCAAGGACATGCTCGCGGCCTTGCAAATCAATGGCGAGGTCGTCGCCGAAGGCCTGCCGGGACCGGAATTCTCCCGGCACATGCTCAACGTCGACCCCCCGGACCACACGCGGCTCCGGCGGCTTGTGTCCCGTGCCTTCGTTCCCTCCCGGATTGCAGCACTGGAGCCGGCCATCCGCACTGTCGCCAGCAATCTTCTGGACGATCTGGATGCCGAAGGGCCTGACGCCACCGTTGACCTCGTCGAGGGCTACGCCCACCCGCTGCCGTTCCGCGTGATCGGGGAGCTGCTGGGGATTCCCGCAGGCGACCGCGCACGGCTGCACGCCTGGTTCCAGGTGCTGCTGTCCGGGTGGGCCGGTGATCCGCCTCGAGAGGCGGTGCAAGCGTCAGACGGCATCGTCGCCTACCTGCGCGAGTTGGTCGAGACCAAGCGCAGCAGGCCGGGCGACGATCTGGTCAGCGTGCTGGTCGCGGCGCAGGACGACGCGCTCACAACGCAAGAGCTTCTGTCCAGCTTGTTCCAGCTCGTGGTCGCCGGTCACGACACCACGGCCAGCCTCATCGGCAACGGCGTGGCAGCCCTGCTCGATCATCCCGGTCAGCTCGATGCGCTGCTTTCCGACCTCGGGCAGCTTCCTGCCGCAGTCGACGAGCTCATCCGGTTCACAGCCCCTGTCCCCCATGCCACCTTCCGCGTGACAACCGAGCCGGTAAGTCTCGGCGGCGTCGAGATCCCGAGCCGCGAGCAAGTGCTGGTGTGCCTCGGCTCGGCCAACCGCGATCCGGGTCGCTTCTCCGCGCCGGACGTATTCGACATACGCCGCAGCAACCCATCGAACCTCGGCTTCGGCCACGGGATCCACTACTGCCTGGGCGCGCCGCTGGCCCGGCTCGAAGCCCGGGTGGCCTTCGAGGTCCTGTTCGGCCGTCACCCGCGGCTGCGGCTTGCCGTCGCTCGTAACGCCCTCGCCTGGGCGCATGGCGACGGGCTCGTGCTGCGCGGCCTAGTCTCACTGCCCGTCGTTCTCGGGCCCAGCCAGTCCCCTAACTGACCCGCCACGCCCCATCGAAATCAAGGAGACAACGATGACCATCACCGACAGCCCAGTGGACAATGGCGTGCAGGTCCAGGCCTTGCTTGACGCCCGCGAGGCGCTCTCGGCCGCGCCCGAAGCCGCGCACTTCACCTGGCGGGCCGGCTGCACCTGGCGCAACGGCACTCATTGCCGCTCCACCGTCACGAGCTTTTCCGGCCTGGGTGCCGAGCAGCAACACCGTGCCACCTACGAGTTCGACATCGACCACCCGGAGTGCTTTGCCTCCGAGGACAACGGCGCCACGCCAGTGGAATACGTGCTGGTCGGCCTGGTCGGGTGCCTGACGGCGGGCATTGCGTCAGTCGCACAGCTCCGTGGCATCCAGCTGCACTCCGTCACCGCCACGATCGAAGGCGAGATGAACATCCTCGGCATCCTCGGCGCCGATCCTGACGCCCGCAACGGATTCGACGGGGTCACGGTCCGGTTCACCATCGACGCCGACGGATCTCGTGACGACCTTGAGGCGCTGATCGCCCAGTCGCAGAAGCGCTCAGCGGTCTTCGACATCGTGGCCAACCCGACCAGCGTGCTCGTCGAGCTGGCCTGACGATCCCCCCGGATACCCGCATGATGCAGACGACGGCGGTCGTCGTCGGTGCCGGGCATGCCGGCCTCGCCATGAGCCGCCGCCTCACCGAACGCTCGATCGACCACGTGGTGCTCGAGCGCGGTGAGGTAGCGAACTCGTGGCGGACACAACGCTGGCCGAGTCTCCGGCTGCTCACCCCGAACTGGCAGACACGCCTTCCCGGACATGGCTATACCGGCGATGACCCCGGCGGCTTCATGCCCGTCGCGGACCTCGTCACAACTCTGACCCGCTATGCCCGCCTGGCCGCCGTGCCGGTACGCACGGGCACGACCGTCCAGGCCGTGCGGACCGGCTCGCGGGGCTTCGAGATCCGCACTGACGACGACGTCCTGCGCGCCAGGGCCGTGGTGCTCGCTGCGGGGGCCTGCAGCCTGCCGGCGGTACCCCGCGTCGCCGACGCCCTGCCTTCGCGGATGACGACCCTCACGCCCCCCAACTATCGCGATCCCGGTCAGCTGCCCGACGGCGGGGTCCTGGTCGTCGGTGCGTCAGCTACCGGTGTCCAGCTCGCCGATGAGATCCGCCAGTCCGGCCGGCCGGTAACGCTCGCCGTCGGCGAGCACGTCCGGCTGCCCCGTAACTACCGCGGCCGCGACATCTTCTGGTGGCTGGAGGCAACGGGCGTGCTGGCCGAGGGCTACGACAAGATCGATGACCTCACCCGCGCCCGCCACATTCCGTCCCCCCAGCTCACCGGCTCCCCTCAGGCCGCGATTACCGACATCAACCGGCTCGCGGAACGAGGCGTCCGCGTCGTGGGTCGCCTCGGCCGCATCATCGGTGGCGTGGCCCAGTTCTCAGGTGCGCTGCCCAACGTCTGCTCGCTCGCCGACCTCAAAATGAACCGGTTCCTGAACCGGGCGGACGAGTGGGCAACCGCGGCGGGTATCGACGACCAGCTTCCTCGACCGCACCGCTTCGCGCCGACGCACGTCGACCGCCGGGCGCCGCTGCAGCTCGACCTGTCAACCCGGGAGATCACGACCGTGCTGTGGGCGACCGGCTTCCGGCCTGACCACTCGTGGTGCCAGGTCCCCGGCGCGCTCGACCGTTCTGGCCGCGTCTCCCACGACGGCGGCGTAGTCACCGGCGCCCCCGGACTCTACGCCCTCGGCCTGCCCGTGCTCCGGACCCGCGCCTCCACCTACATCCATGGCGCGGCCGCCGACACCAAAGCCATCGCTGAGGACCTCCACTGCTTCCTGGGCAGCCCGCGCCAATGAAAGCCGGGCCGAAAACCAGTTCACCCGCAGCCGAGGCGCGAAATTCGCGGTCCTGCCAGCGGCGTAGCGCTCCGGCATTGCGCTGGCGTGCGGACTATGGCTCACCCGGTGGATGGCCACGTCTTCTCAGGTTGCTGGTGCTCCCCACCGAATGCCCGATCTCATGAGCACGATCGCGCTGGCACCGGATGCTCACGTTGATGGCGGTTACGGGAGCCGGCCACATTCCAGATTGCCCCTACGGACGGGTCGCGGCGGACCGACGTGTTGCGCGCGGATAACCGGCGCTGTACGCGGCAGGGCCAACGCTGCCGAGCGGCCGTAGATGTCTCCGATCTGGGTGCTCAATCTCTACGCGGCAGGGCAGGGCATCAGCTGCGGCCACCACATGGACCCGGAGGGCGGGCACGGATGGTAACCGCGACCCGCCCCCCGGCACTTCCCTTGCCGTGCGACAGCGGGTGCGGTTCTCGGCGATTACCACCCCAGAATCGCACCCCACCATCGGCGGAGCTGCGCTAGGCGGGGGTGATGTTCTGGTTGAGGTGGAAGAGGTTGCCGGGGTCGTAGCGGCGCTTGGCCTGGGCGAGGCGGTCGTAGCCGGCGCCGAAGTTGTCGCGGACCTTCGCCTGGTCGTCCGCCGAGGCGAAGTTGACGTAGCCGCCGGGCTGGGAGTGCGGGGCGAGTGCGGCGTAGTAGTCCTTCACCCAGCGGATGTTCTTGTCGTTGTCCGCGGGGTCCGGCCACATCCCGGCGATCACGGTGGCGTACTTGGCGTCCCGGTGCCCCCACGCGGTGGCGTCAGGTGCGACGTCGTGGGCGGCGCCGTTGACCGGATACAGGTGCACCGCGCAGTTGACGGCGGGCATCCGCTGGGCGTGCTCGGTGTGCACGGCGATTGCCTGGTCGGTGAGGTCGCCCGCGAAGACTGCCTTCCAGTAGTGCTGCAGGCCGCGCGGGAGCAGCGGGTCGAACAGGGAGTTCAGGGCCGTATAGGGGATCGCGCCGACGTGTTCGGCCATGACTGGGCCGACGTCGCGGAAGCCCTGCAGGACCTTGGCGCCGCTGTCGGGGTCCCCGGTCCAGCAGGAAATCAGGGCCGGGAACGGCTCACCGACCCGGTCTGCGGGGATGAACGGGAGCGGGGGCGCCAGGTGCCAGGCCGGGTAGCCGCCGTACTCGCGGGGCGCGTCGCCGATAAACCGGTCGAAGTAGCGGAACAGGTCACCCGCGGCCTCCCGCTCGAACAGGATCAGGCCGCCGTAGATGTTCTCCGGCACGGGGTGCAGCCGGAAGGTGAACTCGGTGACCACGCCAAAGTTCCCGCCGCCGCCGCGCAGCGCCCAGAACAGATCCGGCTGCTCGTCCTCGCTGGCGGTCACGATACCTCCGTCGGCGAGAACGACCTCGGCGGACAGCAGGTTGTCACACGACAGGCCGTGCGCCCGGGTCAGGTAGCCGACACCGCCGCCGAGCGTCAGCCCACCGACGCCGGTGGACGCGACGACGCCACCGGTGGTGGCCAGTCCGTGAGCCATCGTCGCGTCGTTCATCATGCCCCAGGTGGCTCCCCCGCCGACCCGCGCGATCTGGCTCTTCGGATCGACCTCGACACGGGTCAGGCCAGACAAGTCGACGACGATCGCATCGTCCGCGGTGCCGAAGCCGGGAACGCTGTGCCCGCCGCCGCGGACCGCGACCTCGCGGCCGGTGGCGACGGCATGCGCCACGACGGCCCGCACGTCATTCGCGCTGGCGCACTGAACGATGGCGTACGGCCGAGCCTCGATCATGAAGTTATAGACGTGCCGGGCGTCCTCGTACTGGGGATCGGCGGGGCCGATGACCAGTCCGGTAACGAGGTCGCGCAGTGTTGCGACGGACATGAGGAGTCCCCCTTCGTCATGGTCTTGTGACCTGGCTCACGCTATGGCGGCGGCGGGATTCGCGTCATGACCAGTCCTGGTAGTGCGCGCTCCGCCGCGGCGTAGCCAATTCTGGCTATCGACCGCCGCGGACGGCCCGGCTACGCTGAGTGCATGGCGGCTTGGGAAGCGCCGCCTTATCCAATCCGGGTGGCCGGAGCGGCGGTTCCGGCGTTCGTCGGGCGGGCCGCCGAGACGTCTGCGGCGGAGGAAGCATGGGCCGCGGTCCGTGCCGGGGGGCGGCAGGTCATCTTTATCGGCGGCGAGCCCGGCGCGGGCAAGTCGCGGCTGGCGACGGAGATCGCCGCGGCGGCCTACGCGCAGGGTGCGGTCGTGCTGCTCGGGAACTGCTCACCCGAGCCTGGCGGTCCTTACCAGCCGTTCGCCGAATGCCTTGAGCACCTGCTCGGCGGGACGGCGCCCGGGGCCCTGGCCGACTGCCTGCCGGAAACGGCAGCCGAGCTGCTGCGGCTGACCCCGCTGGTGTGGCGGCACCGCCCGGAACTGGCCTGGCCCGGCGGCGACGGTGGTGACTACCGGCGCGAGCTGTTCGACGCGGTCACCGGGCTGCTGCACGCCGCCGCCGAACAGCGCCCGGTGATATGCGTCCTGGAGGACCTGCACTGGGCCAGCCAGCCCACCTTGCAGCTGCTCGACCACGTGGCTCAGCGGTCGGCCGGCTCCCGGCTGCTGCTGCTGTGCACGCACCGCACCACGGCGCCGGACCGAAGCGATGACCTCACCTACGCGATCGCCGACCTGTACCGGCTGGACGGGGTACGGCGGCTCGACCTGGCGGGACTGAGTACCGAAGAGATCGCCCAGTATCTGGCGGCCGAGGGCGGGCTGAGCGCGCGGCGGGCGCGGGAGTACGCCACCGTGCTGCGCGACCAGACCGGAGGGAACCCGTTCTTCCTGCGCGAGCTGTGGCGCGACATGACCGGGGCGCCGACCCGTGCGTTCGGTACCCGGGCCCCGGTCTCGGTCCGCGACACGCTGGAGCGGCGGCTGGCCCGGCTGAGGCCGGCCGAGCGCGCCGCAGTCGAGACCGCAGCGGTGCTCGGCGACGGTGGGGACGTCCGCGTGGTGCTCCGGGCGGCCGGCTGCGGGGAGACGGGCGGCGCCGGCGCGGACGCAGCGTCGGTGCTGGCGGCACTGGACGCCGCCGTCTCGTTCGGGTTCCTTGACCGGGAGGATCTCGCCCGCGGCCGGATCACCTTTCCGCACATGCTGACCAGGCAGGCCGTCCTCGACCTGACCAGCCCGTCGCGCCGGGCCGCGCTGCACGCCCGGGTCGGCGAGGTGCTCCAGTCCTCAGGATCCCGCTCGCCGGCGGCGATACGGCAACTCGCTTACCACTTCGCCAGGGCCGCTGCCCTGGGCTACGGCGAAACCGCCGCCCAGTATCTGCGGCAGGCGGCCAGGGATGCCGAGCGGAGCATGGCGTTCGAGGACGCGGCCGCCTGGTACACCCAGGCGGCCGACCTCACGGACGGGCCCGATTCCGATCGCGAGGAGCTGTTGCTGTGCGCGGCGGACAGCCATGTCCGCGTCGGCGACTTCGCCAGTGCACGGACCCTGTACCTTCGGCTGACCGGATCCGGTGACAGCCGAGTGCGGCTGCACGCCGCGATCGGCTACGAGAACGCCGCCTGGCGGCCGGGGCTGCCGGGCACCGAGGCCTGCGCACTGCTGGCCCACGCCCTGGAAGGCGTGCCAGAGGACCCTGACGACCCCCGGTACGTGTGGGCTCTGGCCAGCCTGGGGCGCGCCACCGCGTTCACCGGCGACGTCGAGCGCTCCCGGCAGCTGGCCGATCTCGCACTCAGGCACGCCCGCCGGCTCGGCAACAGGCAACTGCTCGTGCACGCGCTGGAGACGATGATGTGGCAGCGCGCGGTACCGGAGACGGTCGGCCAGCACCTCGCGCTAGCCGCCGAGCTCGGCCCGCTCGCCAAATCGGTCCAGGACTGGTCCGCGCTCGGCACAGCGGCGGTGTTCAGCAGCGCCATCGCCTACATCAGCGGTCACCGGGCGGCCTGGGCGGCGGCGACCGTGGACCTGGACCTGGCGGTGCGCGGCAGCGGGCAGGCGTTCATTGCCTTCATGCGCCGCTGCGGCGACTACGCGCATGCCTTCCTGAACGGCGACTTCACCGCCGCAGCACAGGTGGCCGAGGACCTGCTGGAACTCGGCCAGTCCTTCGGGCCCGACGACACCGAGGGAACCTACGGGCTGCAGATGTACATGATCCGCCGGGAGACTGGGGCACTGGAGCAGGTCCGGCCCCTGCTGGGCGCCATCCGGCACGCGCCGAACACCTGGGAACCGGGGCTGCTGGCGCTGTACACCGAGCTCGAGCTGGCCGAGGAAGCACGCAACCTGCTGGGGCAGCTGCTGGAACGGGTTGACCAAGCCGCCGCCCGGCAATCGCCGTGGGCGCAGTGGACCGCAGTGCTGGTGTTCCTCACGGAGGCCGCGCTGGCGCTCGGCGACGTTACCGCTGCCCGGCTGCTGCGGCCGCTGCTCGCCCCGTACTCGGGACAGCAGCTGATCGCAGGGCAATTCGTCGCAGTGTTCGGGCCAGCTGACGCGTACCTCGCCGCGCTGGACTCGCTGCTGGGGAATGCTGATTCCGCGGAGCGGCTGTTCGCGGCGGCGCTGGCGCAGGCGGCCGGCTTCGGCGCGCGGGTCCACCGGGCGTCAGTGCTGACCGCGTGGGCGGCCCACCTGAGCGCTGGCGGCGGTGCTGATGCCCGGGCGGCTGACATGAGGGTGCGGGCACGGCGGCTGGCGGCCAGCACCGGGCAGGCACGGCTGCTGCGCATGCTGGACCGGATGGAGACGCCGCCCCCCCGCTCTGGTCTGCGGGACACCCTGGACGGCGCCGATGCGGCCGGGCTAACGCCGCGCGAGATCGCCGTGCTGCAGTTGCTCGCCCACGGGGACAGCAACCGGGAAATCGCGTCCCGGCTGAAGATCACGGAGAACACGGCGTCCAACCACGTCCGGAGCATCTTGCTCAAGACCGGCGCGGCGAACCGGACCCAGGCCGCCATGATGGCCTCGTCACGGGGCTGGATCGAGGATCCTGCCGGCCCAGCACACTTAAGTCGGCTGCGCCGGGATTGACTAGCCTGCGGGCACCTCGTTCGGGATGCGGGCGGCCGAGCCATTCGGCAAGACCACGCCGCCAACCTCGACGACAGCGTCGGCAGGCAGGCCCGCGCGCTCCGCCGCCCGCCGGATCGCGTCCGCGAACGGCGCCTCGTAGAGGCAGTACGTCTTGCGCTTGTCCGCCGACAGGAACGAATACAGCCAGCGCACGCCCTCTTCTTCGTTAATCCGGTTGATCTGGTCGGCCTCCTCGGCCGACGTCTCCAGGTCGTCGGCAAACCGGCGTTCCACCATGAAAATCGGCACGGTACCTCCCCCTCCGGTTTGCTCGATAACGTACCGGGCCGGATGGCGGTTTCCTAGGCTTCCGCTGCGTACAGCGTCTCGAGGTAGGCAGCAGAAGCGTCCTCCTGGCCGCTGGCGATGACCGCCGCCAGACGCGAAGGTGGCGTCTGCGCGGCGCCGTTCGCCGCCAGCAGCGGCGCGCACGCGACCTGCTTTGACAAACCCCCGCACGGGGCAACGGCGGCTGAGCGCCGACCGTGCACGGCGGGCGGAACCCCGCACAGAACCGGCAGATCTGCCTCGGGGTCAGCCGTGACCGCGCCAACTCCACCAGCAGGTGCATCGGTAGGAGACTGCCCCTCGCGATGGAGCTGTGCGAGCAGGGCTGGTCGCTCGCACGCATCGCGGAACGAGTCGAGCCGCGGCCCAGCGCCACACGCTAGGCACTCCTGAAGACGGGACGAGCAGCTATCGGCGAGATGCCCTGCCCAGCACGCCGTCGATCACTACATCAATGGCGAAGCGAAACCGTTCGTTGACATCTCCAGCCACCAGTTGAGCGGCGTGGGCAGTAATCAGTGGAAAGTCGTCGGCCGACAGGCGGGCGAAGTTGGCCGTGATTTCGGCAGCCAGTGCGCTGGAGTCGGTACGCCGCAGCTCGGCCTCGATGGCAGCGTACGTCACCTGGGCCGCGAGGATGTCAGCTGCCCACGCGGCGTCCTGAGCGTCGAGGCCGCCGGCAAGCAAGGTCCCTAGGAGGTTCTCCAGTAGCCGCATAGTCACTTCGGTCCGTGGCGGGTCGACCATGGTCGCGGCGGCCATTCCGGGATGCGTGACGAGTTCCACACGCACCCGATCCAGGAGGTCGTGCAGTTGGACACGCCACCGCGACGGATCGGGCGTTTCCAGCTTGACTGCCCCAATGATGCGATCGAACATCGCCTCCAGTAGGCCGTCACGGCCTTCGACATAGACGTACAGTGAGCCGGCTCCAGTATCCAGGGCTGCCGCGACCCGGCGCATCGACACCGCTTCCAGGCCCTCTGCCTTGAGGATCGCGAGGGCGGCGTCGACTATGGCCTCTTCGCTCAGCGGCGCCTTTGCCGGGCGATCACGAGTCGAGCGTGGGCGGCTCGATGGCTTCATGTGTGGTGACCTCCACGTTTGCACGGCAGGGCGGCGATCTCGCTTGACCTTAACGCCGCACCCGGCTTACAGTGTACGTTACGAACGGTGTTCGTTACAAACATTGTAAGCGCAGCTTTTCCGAACGGCTCGTTTCTACCTCTAACCAGAAGGCCATCATGGACACCCCTCCGACCATCACCACCTCTTCCGCCGGAGCGCAGCTCTACAGCATGCGCTGGATCGTGGCGGCCGTGGTGCTGGCCGCTAACACCATGGATCTGCTCGACGCCACGATCGTGAACGTCGCCGGTCCCTCTATTCACCGCGAACTCGGCGGGGCGGCCAGCACGATCCAGTGGCTGAGCGCCGCCTACACCCTGACCTTTGCCGTCCTGCTGATCGCGGGGGCACGGCTGGGAGACATCTTCGGCCGCCGCCGGATGTTCCTGCTCGGCTTGCTCGGGTTCACCGGCTTCTCGGCCGCCTGCGCCGTAGCCCAGAACATCGGCCTGCTCATCGCCTTCCGCGCCCTGCAGGGGGGCTTCGGCGCTCTGATGATCCCGCAGGGCTTCGGCCTGTTGAAGGAAGTCTTCGACGACGAGGAACTGGGCCGGGCAACCCGCCTGTTCGGCCCGTCAACGGGTCTGGCCCTGCTCGGCGCACCGATCCTCGCCGGTGCACTCATCGACGCCAACCTCTGGAATATCGGCTGGCGCCTGGTCTTTCTCATCAACGTGCCGATCGGCCTCATCGCGCTTCCATTCGCGATCCGATCACTGCCGAGTGGGGTCAGTCACCCCAACCTCAAGCTCGACGTCAGCGGCGTCTGGCTCGTCGGCCTGGCCCTCGTGGCGATCATCTACCCGCTCATCCAGGGCCAGGCCGACGGCTGGCCAGCCTGGACGTTCGCGCTCCTCGCGGCTGGCGCGGCCCTGCTCTACGTCTTCATACGCTACGAGCGACGCCGCAGCCACAACGCCTTGATCGAGCCATCCCTATTCGCAAACCGCATGTATCTCAGCGGCATCGCGGTCATGCTGTCCCTCTTTGGCGCCTTCGGCGGACTGCTGCTTTGCGTGTCGCTGTACGGCCAGCTGGGCGAAGGGTGGTCGCCGATCCACGCCGGCCTGACCCTGACCCCGATGATCGTCGGCATGATTGGAGGCATGCTCGTATCGGGCATGCTCGTCAAGCGGCTCGGACGCCATTTGCTCCACATCGGCATCCTGTTCATCGCCGCCGGCACCACCAGGCTCGCCCTGATGCTGACCGACGTGCATAACGCCTCGACCTGGGACCTCGTTCCCGGCCTGCTACTGGTCGGTGCCGGAGTCGGCATCGTGCTGGGTCAGCTCATCCAGTTCATCCTGGCCGCGGTCAGCATGAACGAGGTTGGATCAGCGTCCGGCGTCATGGAAGCTTCGCAGCAGCTGTCAACCTCGCTCGGCGTCGCGGTTCTCGGCACCATCTTCTTCGCGATGTTCAAACACCACCCTGCGACCGACGCTCTCCGGATCATTGCGTGGGCCTGCCTCGCCCCCCTGGCAGCCGCCTTCATCTTCGTGTTCCTGCTGCCCCAGCACACGCGGGAGGAAGAAGGCATTGAGGAGGCGAACGCCATGACAACGGCAGGCGCGAACCGATGAGGGCAGCGAGTTTCAGGCGGTTCGACCGCCCCGTTGGCGACGAGGCACGCAACGCTGCGGACAGCCGGCAGCGTCCATGGCAGCAGGCCGCCCCTGCTACCCGGCCGGGCTCAGCCAGCAGCGCCACGCACCGGCCGTCGTCAACCTCATCCATCGGTCGGCACCCGCGAGTAACCGGTACCCCAGCGCGAATTCACCAGTCAGGGCGCATTGGCTGATAGGTACGCTCGCCCCTCGGACACTAAATAATCATTATTGACCAGCGCTTATACCTTTCAAGGGATACCAGCGCCTGGTGAAACCGCAGGTCGGCGGAGCCGGTCAGGTAGGCGTGGATCTACCAGGAGGCGCTGACCTCTGCGCGGACCAGCAGGCTCATGTGCGGGCCGGCTCGGCCGTGGGCAGGCTGGCGTGGCGGGCTGCGGGAGGTGGGCAAGTGGGCCGGTTCTGTCCAGAGCCATAGCTCGCCCATCCCCCGCTGAGACCGGTCACATGCATTACGGCATTACGGCATTACGGCATTACGGGTTGCGCCGTGGATTGCCCATGGGCACCTCGGCGGGGCGGGCGCTGCCCGTGTTCGGCCCACCGCTGTTGCGCGTACTGCAGTCGATGTACACGACCCCGGGCGGCAGCCGCACAGAAGCGGCTGAAATAAGTCACCGACTTGGCTGAGCCGCCCCGGAGACTTTCTCTGCCCTGGACACGTTGGCGTGGTGGTCGTGCGGCTACCCGTCCAGTCTGGCCAGAGCGGCCTCGTCAAGCGCGACGTCCAGGACAGCAAGCGACGGGGTGAGCTGCTCACCGGTACGCGGTCCGATCGGCACCGCGTTGGGGCACAGCAAGGCTTCCTGGCCGGAAGCCCCTGGCGCCGGGCGGCGGCGCGCCAGTTGGCAGTCCTTCGCAGCATCGCTGTGCGCGCTCCGCTCGCCCGGCGAGTCCGGGAGTACCTGTGAGCAACTCCGGCCCCAGAATGGCCGCGTTACGCCGGGCCGTTACTGGCCGGCGGGGAGCCATCCGGCACCGGCGGGGAGCCATCCGGCGCGAGGTGGAACGCCACGCGGGCGGCGGGGATGCGTTCCTGCTCGCGAGCCAGTAGGGCCAGTGCGCGCGCATCAGCCGCGGTGGGGCGGTTCAGGTCTACCGCGCGTGGCCACAGCCGGGCATAGCGGACGGCTGCGACCTCGGCCGCATACACCAGCGCCTGGCCGACCAGGTAGAGCAGCGCGAACATGCCTGCCGCGGTGGCGAAGCTGCCATAGACGGGCCCGGCCTTGGTCACCAGCCGAGCCAGCAACGGTGCCCCGACATTGAGCACCACCGTCACCACCACCGCGCCCAGGACAGCGCCCGGCCACAGCGCCTGGACCGGCGCGGGCCGCACGAGCAGCAGCCTGGCGGCCAGCAGCAACACCGCGAAGGTGACCAGCGCTGACCCAAGCGCCGACGCCGCCCGCTGTACTCCAGGCTGGTCGGGCACCGCGGTGGCCACCACGGTGAGCGCACCGACCATCAGACCCCCGAGCAGCAGTGTCGCGAGCATCGCGAACACCCGGACGTAGCGCGTGAGGAAACCGGCCCGACAGCGGTGCGGGACGGCGGCGACATGGTTCAGCGTCTGGTACACGGAGAACACGACACCTGTCCCGGAGAACAACAAACCGATCAGACCGATCACGAGCGGAATTGCCGACGTCGGCAGGGTGGCCAGCGAATGCTCAACCGTGGATCGCAGCACCTGCGGCACGACCGCATCGACAAGCCGCTTCCGCAGGTCCGGATGACCGTCCAGCACCCGTGACAGTGCGGCTACCCCGAGAAGCAGCAGCGGGAAGATGCTCAGGAACCCGTAGTAAGTGATGAGCGCGGCTTCCCGACCGCCCCCATCGTCGCTGTACTTCTTCACTACCGCGTAGGGGAACCCCAGCACGGCATACCGTCGCTGCAGGCGGTCCGCCCAGGCGATGACCCGGTTCACCCGGGCGTTCAAGCCCGTCACGCTCATAGACCCAGCCTGCCCGGTACCGTCATATCAGGTCATCCATCCGGCGACCTTCGGGATGGCCGTTAGCCTCGCTACTGTGGCCGGCCATAACACTCACCCGCCGCGGTGGCGGCCGAACGCTCTGGCCGGGATCCCAAGAGCCTGGGCCGCCGGGCTCTTGGCGAGCCTGGGAGCAGCGCTGTTCGGTGTTTCGGCCGTCCTGCTCAAGGCAGGAGCGGTCAGCTGG
>Ga0335078_10001701_pt1 | contig 33214 bp, 27 predicted proteins | sample Lox_Sample_32_FD_206711 | JGI IMG/M metagenome (GOLD analysis project Ga0335078, IMG submission 206711) | Soil microbial communities from Loxahatchee National Wildlife Refuge, Florida, United States - Lox_Sample_3.2 | ecosystem: Environmental > Terrestrial > Soil > Wetlands | place: USA...
TGATCGGCTTGAAACGGAAGCCGAGGATCGGGAGCTCGATCCACGGAAGAATGTTCGGCACGCTGCCGCCGCCCGAGTCGAACCACATCGGCTCGCGATACCCTTTGCCCGGCGTCGCTCCGACTTTGTTCACCGTCGAGTTCGAGTGATCGCTCGCGTTGCACCCGACGGGCCCCGTCGTGACGCACTGGTAATACACGGTGCCGTCCTGACCTTTGAAGGACGCGCCGCCCGTGTTCGAGCTCGAAACCCATGTATTGTACAAGTCACCCCAAATCCCGCCGAAGCCCACGGCGAAACCAAATTCGAAGTCGACTTGTCCAGCCTTCGCGATCGGCACCGACCAGAGCAAATCCATCGTGAGGTAGATCGCGTTGAGGTTCGCCGCGACGACCGTCGTGTTGCCGAGCCCCGTCTTGTTCTTCTCGATGAAGATCGAGGGGTCCATGTTGTAGCTCGAGTAGTTGATGCCCGGGATGATCGAGAAGTGATCTTTCCGGTAATCAAAGCTCAAACCGACCGTGCTCTCGCCGAGCACGCCCGTCGGTCCCGCGTCGACGAACAAGTTGATGATGAACGCGGGGACGAGCCCCACGCGGTAATTCGCGCCGAGGAAGTAATACGACTGACCTTTCTCCTCGAGCACGTCCGTGATGCGCGCGGTGTTGCTCGTGCTCGCGTTCGCGTTTGCGTTCGTCGTGTTCGCCGCGTTCGCGTTCGCATTCGCGTCCGTTTGAACCGTGGTCGCACCGCCGTTGTCATCGGCTCGTGCGTTCGTCGTCGCGAGAATTGCCGAAGCCGCCAAAGCCCCCAAGCAAGCCAACCGATTCATGTGCCATCGCCTCCCGACGCCAGTGGCGCCAGCTCGTGCCACGCTCGCCGCGATGCTACACTAATGTTTAGCGCGCGACATTGATTCTCTTTGGACGAAAGGTCGATCAGACCATCGACTCCCGCGATGGTCGACACGAGCGCGCGACGTTCGTGAAGGAAGTCGTCGTGACCCGCGGCGCCGTCCCGCTCGCGCTCATTCGAAAACGACTCGCCGAAAACGGCGGCGGCACGCGCGGCGTCGTGATGCTCGTCCACGGCTTCGGGCAAAATCGTTACGCGTGGCATCTTCCCTCGCGGAGCTTCGCCAATTACCTCGCGAACGCCGGGTTCGACGTGTTCAACCTCGATTTGCGCGGCCACGGACGTTCGCGGCATTTCGGCTCGCGGCGCTCGAAGAGCGTGCGTGATTACGTCGAAGAGGATTTGCCCGTCGCGGTCGACGAAGTGCGCGCGATCGCGGGCGATCGTCCGGTGTTTCTCGTCGGGCATTCGCTCGGCGGGCTCGTGAGCTACGCGGCGGCTCCGAAGTTGAACGGCGCGCTCGGCGGCGTCGCGTCGTTCGGCAGTCCCTACCACTTCGCGCGCGGTTCGGCGTCGCTCACCGCGATCGCCACGTTCATTCGCCTCGTGAACGTCCTACGTCTCAAGCCGAATCCGCCCGTTCCGCTCAAGCCCGTCGGGCTCACGATGCGCGCCTTTCGCCAAGTCGCCGAGAGCCCGCTCTACCCGATTCCGTGGCGCGGTTGGCACAAAGGGTCGATGGAGCCGCACGTGCTCACCGAGCATTTGAAGCTCGCATTCGATCGCGCGAGCCTCACCGAGCTCCACGAGCTCTTCGACTGGGCGGCGCAGAAGAAATTCGGCGGCGAGCTCGATTACGGCGAGAAATTCGAGGCGCTCGACCTTCCGCTGCTCGTGATTTCGGGTACGCACGACGACCTCGCGCCGCCGCAAGGCGTCCAACCCGCGTTCGCGCGAAGTCAGTCGAACGACAAGACGTACCGCGCGCTTCCGTTGGGCCACATTGATCTCCTCGTTGGCAAAGACGCGCCACGGTGGTCATGGTCGTTGCTCGCGAATTGGCTCAGCGCGCGCGTAAGTGGTTAGAAATTCGTAGTCAGCCGTTACGGCGTGTTCCTTGCTTTCCAAACGCGCGCAACACGTTGCGATCAAACCGCCCCGTGGCCGGCCATTGGTGAAACGAAACAAGGAGGGTACGTGAAAGCTCTTAACCGAAACGCGCTTGGCATCTCGATGGTCATCGCCGCCGTCCTCGGCTGCAGCCAGAAGATGACGGTCGTCAACCCGCCTCCCACCGACGAAATCTCGTCCGGCCCGGTCTTCAACGGCGCGACCAACCAAGCGGCGACCCCTCCTCCGCCGATCTCGGGCGGCTCGCTCTTGTCGATCCTCAACGCGGACGGCACGGCGACCATCCTCGCGGCCGACCAGGAAGAAGACGTCATCGACGTCGTGCAACTCTCTGCACAACCGAAGCTGCTCGGTACCCTCTCGCTCTCGCCGGGTGATCAACCCGGGCGCATGGTCGCGGACGCGGCGGGGCGCGTGTACGTCGCGCTTCGCGGGTCGGGCGCGGTGGCGACGATCGTTCCGACGGCCTCGGGTGCGTCGCTCGTCGCGCGCCGTCAGGTGTGCGCGGCTCCACGCGGCGTCGAGTACGACGCGAAGACCGACTCGATTTTCGTCGCCTGTGCGACCGGCGAGCTCGTGAATCTTCCGTCCGGCGACGGCCCCGCGATTTCGACGTGGATGCTCGATCGCGATCTGCGCGACGTCGTCGTCGAAGGCGACACGCTCTACGTCTCGGTCTTTCGCCAAGCGGAGATCCTCACGGTCGATCGCACGGGCATCGTGAAGAACCGCTCGCAACCGCCGCTCGCGCAGCAAGTGGACGCCGCGGCCGCGCCGGACGTCATTTGGCGCATCGCGCACGCGCCTGCTCCGCAAGGCGGAATCATCGTGCTCAATCAAGTCGCGTCGAACAATCCGATCGACGTCGACGTGCCGCCGGGTCAGAGCTCGTACGGCGGAACTTCGAACGACGACGAGCCCGTGCAGAACGGCGCGGGCGGCGTGGTCACGGTGCAAGTCGCGTCCATGAGCGGCTCGGTCGCGACCGCAGCCGCGCTCCAATCGAACCCCGTCGTCGACGTCGCGGTCGCGCCAGACGGAACGTTCGAGACGGTGTCGATCGGCGGCGTCGTCGAGACGCCGAGCGGCCCGGTGCAGCTCGACAACGTCAACGGCCTCGACTCGAACACGCCCGACGAGTTCATCTCGATCGCCGACGTGCGCGGCGCGGCGAATCCGTCCGTCGTCGTGCAGCGGCGCGGCGCGTCTCCCGCGCTCCTCGTGCTCTCGGCGCCGAGCGGACAAGCGCCCGGCGCGGTCACGGCGACCATCGCGCTCCCGCAGCGCGTTTCGCACGTCGACACCGGCTTCGACGTCTTCCACGTGCCGACCGCGGCGGGCATCGCGTGCATGAACTGCCATCCCGAAGGCGGCGACGACAGCCACACGTGGACGTTCCAACTCGCAGAAGGCGACCGCGTTCGTCGCACGCAGTCGCTCCGCGGCGGCGTCATCCAAGCGAGCGCCCCGTACCACTGGGACGGCGACATGACCGACTTGCAGATGCTCTGCGACGAGGTCTTCACGCACCGCATGGGCGGCGGACAAATGGCGCCCGAGCAAACGCCGGTGCTCGCGCGGTACCTCAACGCGATGCCGCGCATTCCCGTGAGCACGAACCTCGATCCCAACGCGGTCGCGAAGGGTCAGGCGATTTTCTCGGGCGTCGGCGGGTGCACGTCGTGCCACAGCGGCGGCCGCGGAACGCTCCAACAGAACCAGAACGTGGGCAAGACGGACAGCATCGGCGCGCAAACGCCGCTGCAGGTCCCCATGCTCCTCGGCGTCGCGGATCGCGCGCCGTACATGCACGACGGGTGCGCGGCGACGCTGATGGATCGCCTCAACGATCCGCAGTGCGCGGGTGACGCGCACGGCAACACGGCGAGCCTCAGCGACGACGACAAGCAAAACCTCGTTCAGTACCTCGAAAGCCTCTGAGCTAAGCTCGCCCGCGCGATGCGGGCCTCTCAGCGCAACCTCGCGGTGGTCGTCGCCGCGCTCGGGTACTTCGTCGACATCTACGATCTCCTTTTGTTCGGGATCGTTCGCAAGGCCAGCCTGCACGACATCGGCGTGCCCGACGGAGAGCTGCTCTCCGCGGGCACGCTCCTGCTCAACGTGCAGATGGGCGCGCTGCTGGTCGGCGGAATCATTTGGGGAACGCTCGGCGACAAACGCGGGCGCCTCTCCGTTTTGTTCGGGAGCATCGTGCTGTACTCGCTCGCGAACGTCGCGAACGGGTTCGTGCACACGCTGCCCGAGTACGCGATCGCGCGCGCCGTCGCGGGAGTCGGGCTCGCGGGCGAGCTCGGCGCGGGGATCACGCTCGTCAGCGAGTCGCTCGACAAAGACGCGCGCGGATACGGAACGACGATCGTCGCGAGCGTCGGTATCCTCGGCGCGGTGGTCGGCGCGCTCGTCGCGAAGCTCACGTTCTGGCGCACGTCGTATTTCATCGGCGGCGGCCTCGGGCTCGCGCTGCTCTTGCTCCGCGTCGGCGTGCTCGAGTCGGGCGTCTTCGAGCGCGTGAAGAAGGACGCGAACGTCGTCCGCGGGAATTTCCTCACGCTGTTTTCGTCGTGGGGTCGCGCGAAGCGCTACGCGAGCGTGGTGCTCGTCGGCGTTCCGATTTGGTACGTCGTCGCGATTCTCATCACGTTCGCGCCCGAGGTCGGAAAAGCGATGGGCATGAAGACGGCGCCGGACGCCGCGTTCGCGATCATGATGAACTACGCCGGGCTCGCCGCGGGCGACCTCGCGAGCGGTGCGCTCAGTCAAATCGTGAAGAGCCGCAAGCGCGCGGTGCTCGCGTTCCTCGTGCTCACGGTGCTCGCGATGATTTTCTACTTCACCGTCGGCGCGCGTTCGCTCGCGACGTTCTACGCCGCGTGCGTCGTGCTCGGGATCGCGACGGGTTATTGGGCGGTGTTCGTGACCGTAGCGTCGGAGCAGTTCGGAACGAACATTCGCGCGACGGCGACGACCACCGCGCCGAATTTCGTGCGCGGATCGGTCGTGCTCGTGACGAGCGCGTTCAACGCGCTGAAGGGCGCGATGAGCATCCCCGCGAGCGCGATCGTCGTCGGCGCGGTGACGCTGGTCGTCGCGATCATCGCGCTCGGCGGGCTCGAAGAGACGTACGGGAAGTCGCTCGAGTTCGTCGAGTGAGCGGCGCGCGCTTCACCCGAGCGCCGACACGAGCTTCTCCTTCTTCCGCACGAGCAGGCGCACCGCGCTCGGCAAGAGCGCGCGCTGCGTCGCGAGCGCGACCGCGAGGAGCGCGAGCGCGGCCACTGGGCGCCACGCGGGCGCGTGGTGCGCGAGCACCGCGAAGAGCGTCGCGAGCAATCCACCGAACCCGAGCGAGAGCACGAGCGCGACGAGCACGAGCGCGATCGGCGTCGCGTTCGACTGCATTCGTTTTCGCGGGAGCATGCGAGGCATCGTCACGCTCGTCGCGCGCCCCACCGAGTTCTGCACGGCGACCATCGCGAAGAACACGATCACGCCGGTGACGAGCTCGACGATCGAAGGCCGATGCACGAGCACGAGGAACGTCGCGAGCGAAAACGCCTGCAGCGCCTGGTACGCGAGAAGCCCGCGCGCTTTTCCGATCCAAATGTCTCCTTCGCGAATCGGGAGCAAGAGAAGCGCTTTGGTGCCGTGCGCGTCGAGCCCGAATTGATTGAGCTGGAACTGCGTGCCGAGGAGCGCGACGTAAATGAACGCGCCGGGCACGGCCCACGGCGCGCGCCCCGCGAGCACCGTGAGCGGACCGCGCACGAGCACGACGACGACGAGCGGAAAGACGAGCCCGAATCGTCCGACGCGCGAATCCAAAATGGTTGCAAACTGCAACCTCGCGACCCCGGAGATCGCGGTGCGAAACGACCAGAGTCGATCCGGCGGCTGGTCGTCCGTCGCGCTCTCCGCGGCGTCGCGATCGAGGAGACGCGCGGTGACGAGCGCCAGCGCGAGCAGCGCGCACGCGGGGATCGCTTGAAACGCGATCGACGCGGCGACGCGGTGATCCGCGAGCGCGCCGAGCGAGCGCGCGCTCCACGTCGTCGGCAGCGCGAACGCGAACCGCTCGAGCCACGGACGAACGCGCGCGACGAGCGCGAGCGTCGCGCCGAGCGAGTCCGTTTGCGCGGACGCGGCGACGGGAATCATCGTCGCGAGCACGACGCCCACCGCGAACAGAAGCGCGAGCGCGCTGAGCGCGACGCGAAGCCGCCGCACCGCGCGCTCCGCGAGCGCGCCGACGAAGAGCTGCACGACGAGCACCCCGAGCACGCCGAACACGACGACGAACGGAAGCATCGGGACGAGCGCGACGTTCGCGATCGCGATGCCCGTGCAGAGCGCGATCGTTGCGACCGCGATCACCATCGGCATGAGATCGATCGCGCTCGCCGCGAGCTCCGCGAGGAACACGTGACGAAGACGCACCGGGTACGTTCGAAACGTCTCCCACGTGAGCTGCTTCGCGCCGCTGATCGTGCCGCTCGTCGCGCCGCCGAAGTACGACATGCCGAAGAGCGCCGCGCCGAGGATCGCCTCGGCGCTCGCGCCCGGAAGGGTCTTTCCGAAGAGGAACCCGACGCCGAGCATCGCCGCCCAGAGCGGCGCGAGGAACGTCGTCGCGATCACGAGCAAGCCGAGCGCGAGCATCCACACGCCCGATCGTCCGAGCTCGCGCGTCGCGCGGTTTTTCGTCGCTTGCGCGTGCGACGCGAGGAGCGCGAGCATCGGTCGCGATCGCGCGTTCACGTCAGCCACGAGAGCTCCCCCACGCGCGCGCCGCCGACGAGCTCGACGAACGCGTTCTCGAGCGTCCCGCCTTTGCGCAGATTCTCGAGCGTTCCGAAACCGAGCAGCGAGCCTTTCTCCAAAATCGCGATCTCCTCGCAGAGCCGCTCGACGATCTCGAGGATGTGACTCGTGAGCAGAATCGTCGTGCCGCGCTTGCGGAGCGCGCCGAGGATTTCTTTGATCGTGCGGCTCGTGACCGGATCGATTCCTTCGAAGGGCTCGTCGAGAAAGAGCACCTCGGGCCCGTGAATGAGCGCGGCGCACAGCGCGACCTTCTTCTTCATGCCGAAGCTGTAGTCGGCGATCACGGTGCGCGCGCCCGCCGCGAGATCGAGCTTCTCGAAGAGCTCCGCGCGCCGCGCGTCGATCACGTCGTCCTCGAGGCCGTACATGCGACCGACGAAGCGGAGGTACTGCGGGCCGGTGAGCATCTCGAGCAGCGCCATGTCCTCGGGCATCACGCCGATGCGCCGCTTGATGTCGAGCGCGTCGCGCTCGAACGATTTGTCGAGCAGCGTGATCGCTCCGCTCGTCGGCTCGAGCAAACCGGTGAGCATCTTCAGCGTCGTCGACTTGCCCGCGCCGTTGCGCCCGAGGAGCCCCACGAACGCGCCGCGCTCGATCGCGAGCGACACGTCGTTCACCGCGATCTTGTCGCCGAACTTCTTGGTGACGTGGTCGAGCACGATCGCGGGCATCGGATCAGCTCATGTGTATTCTGCAATGAGCGCGAAGAGCGCGTCGGGTTGATCGACGTGCAGCCAGTGGCCTGCGTTCGGGATGACGTGGAACCACGTGGTCTCGGGGTGCGCGTTGCTCGCGCGCTGCGCCCGCGCGCTCTCGCCGACGTCGAGCACGCTCGAATTTCCGCCGGCGACGATGTGGAGCTTCGTCCGGCGCGCGGCGTCTTCGACGACGGGCCACGCGTCGCGCGTGAAGTAGTCGTCGAGGAGCGCGCGGAGCGCGGGGACGTCGACGCGCATCGCGTAGCCGTTTCCGTCCTGCGCGGGGCGCACGTTCATCGCGAGCCACATCGCGATCGACCGCTCCGCGCCGTGCTCCTCGACGTACGCGACGAACGCGTCGCGCGAATCGAAGCGCTCGGGGAGGGTCGAGAGCATGTTCACGATTTGCATCGTCGACTCCGAGCCGCGGCGATCGGGGCGCGCGCCGGGTGACGAATCGAGGACCCACGCGATGCGCGTCGCGGGCTCGGCGCGCACGAGCTCAAGCGCGATTTTTCCGCCGAAGCTGTGACCGATGACGCCGTCGAAGCGTCCGATGGACGCGGCGAGCGTTTGCAGATCCGAGACGCACGCGGCGAGCGTGTGCGGCGGAAGAAAATCCTGCGACGCGCCGTGCTTGCGCAAATCGACGAGGACGGCGCGCCACGCGGGCTTCGCGTCGACGAGCCGCCGCGCAAACGATCGCCAGTTGGCACCCGAACCGAGGATGCCGTGCAAAAACAGCATCGTGCGCTCGCCCTCCCCGACGATGGAGTGCGCGAGGAGGCTCACTTCTTCTTCGCGCGCTCTTCTCGTTCGCGGCGGAGCCGGCCGACTTCTTCTTCGAGGCTGCGCACCGTGCGCTTCAAATCGTTCACTTCGTCTTCCGTCGCGAGCGCCATCGCCTTCGCGATTTTCTCGACCTGCTCGTTGCCGAACGTCTGAACCTTGCCGGGCATGCTCATCGCCGTCATCACGGCCTTCATCACGCGCGGATCCTGCATCATCTTCATGACGCGCGGGTCGGTCATGAGCTTCATGCCCTGCTTCATCAGCGATTTTTTGATGCCCATCGAGTTCTCCTTATAATCGCACGCGATGGACGAGCGAAGAAGCGGAAGCGACCGACGACGAGGCGAGCGACGACAATTTCCGCCGCGGCCGGAGGGTCGTCGCGCGAACGACGAGCGGCGCGTCACTTCCGCGACGAAGCGGTCTCCGTCTCGCTCCCCGCGAGGCTCGCGTTCTCGCGGTCGATCCTCGCCTTGAAGTCTTCGGGCGATTCGTCGGGCGCGCGGAAGCGGTACTGACCCGAGCTCACCGGCGCGACGAAATCCGCGCCTCGGCTCGGCGGTGGCGCGTCGTCGTCTGCTTGTCGACGCGCGAGCGCGGCGACGACGACGACCGCGATCACGACCGCGAGCATCACGCCGATCCCCAGCACGACGAGCATGGCGAAAGCGTCCGCCCGTTTCGTCGCCGCTGTCAAGCGGTCGAGGATCTCGATCGCGAGGCGCGCTAATCTCCGCCTCGCAGTGACCACGCGACGCCGCAATTTGCTCCTCCTCGCCGCGGTGATCGCGTGCGCGGCGCTCGGCGCGGTTTTGCTCGCGCCTTCGCTCCGCGAGCGCCGCGCGATCGACGCGGTGCCCGACGGCGCGTTCCTCGTCGCGACGATCGACCTCGTGAAGATGCGACAGTCGCCGCTCGCGCACGAGCTCGGCGCGCTGCGCGAAGTGAGCGACGTCACCGAGCTCTGCGGCTTCGACCCGCTCGCGCGCGCGAAGACGATCGCGATCGCCGTCCCCGAAAAACCCGACGGCGTCTTCGGGCTCGCCATCACGCACGATCTGAAAGAAGACGAGCTCGCGAAGTGCGCCGAACGCGTCATGAGCGCGCGGAGCGCCGTGCCGAGCGTCACGCTCCGAGGCTCGTGGACGATCGTGCAACAAGAAGGAATCCTCAGCGAGGCGACGCGTCCGAAGATCGCGTACCGCGACGGGGCGCCGCTGCTCGTCGCGCGCGGCGACTACCTTGCCGCGATGCAGCACGCGCTCGACGGTCCGAAGGCGCCGAGCGAGCACGACGCGCTCCGCAAGATCGCCGAGGCGCGTGCCGGCGAGAACGCCGTGCTCGTCGCGACCGCGCTCCTGCCGAAAACCGTGCGCGACAAAATCAAGGACGAGCTCGCAACCGAAGCCGACACGTCGGAATCGAAGAAGAACACCATGGGCGCGATCCTCGCGGTGAGCGAGGTCGCGTTGTCGGTCGCGTCGCGCGGCGATCAGGTCGACGTGTTCGCGGAGCTCCGCTGCGAAACAAGCGGGGCCTGCAGCACGCTTTCGGAGTTTCTCGATCGCAAACGCAGAGAGCTCGCGCAGCAGCCCGCGGCGCGCCTCATCGGGCTCGCCGGCATCCTCGACGGCGTGCACCTCGAGCTCCGCGGCGACGCGCTCGACGCGACGTTCAGCGCGCCGGCGACGGAGCTCGTGCGGGTCGTGCGGTCTGGATTTTCGGCGCCGCGATGAGTAGGTTTGGAGCATGAGCAGCAGCCGCAACGTCGTTACGATCTCCGACGCGAACTTCGACACCGAGGTCCTCAAGTCCAACTCTCCCGTCCTCGTGGACTTCACGGCGACGTGGTGCAACCCGTGCAAGATGCTCGCGCCCATCGTCGACAAGATCGCCGACGAAAACGTCGGCAAATACAAAGTGGCGAAGGTCGACATCGACGACTGCCCGGCGATCGCGTCGAAGTACCGCATCAAAGGCGTGCCGACGGTGATGGTCTTCAAGGGCGGCGAAAAGAAGGCCGAGCACGTCGGCGTGACCAACAAGGACACGCTCATCAAGCTTCTCGAAAGCTGATCGGCTAGCTTCGGGGGATGTTCGGCCAAGACCCGCGACTCGTCGCATTGCGCGACAGCCTTCCGGGCCGGGTGCTGCGCGGCAGCGGCCGCGTGCAGTACCACGTGCGCGAACGCATCGGCGAAGGCGGACAAGGTTGGGTCTTCACCGCGAACTGGGACGAGCCCGGAGGGTTCGTCGTCATCGTCAAAGTGCTGCGGCCCGACGCGGTGAACCCGGACACGCTGCGCAGGTTCCAGCGCGAAGCGGACGTGCTCCGCATGCTCTCGCAACAAGGTCAGCCGAACCCGTACATCGTTCGCTTCTTCGATCACGCGACCGCCGTCCTCACGATGCCGACGGGCGAGACGTACACGCTCCCGTTCACGGTGCTCGAGTACGTCAATGGCGCGACGCTCGAGCGCGTGCTCGATTCGCAACCCGGCCGCGGCATGGCGGTCGAGCGCGCGCGAAGAATCTTGCGCCAAGTGACGCAAGCGCTCGAGGCCGTGCACGCGAAGAAAGTCATCCACCGCGATCTCAAGCCTTCGAACATTTTGTTGTCGAACGAAGGCGGCGGCGAGGTCGCGAAGGTGACGGACTTCGGGCTCGTGAAGCTCGTCGACGTGAGCCTCGCGAAGACGACGACGCTCGCGGGCGCGTCACTCGGTTACGCGCCGCCCGAACAATACGAACAGGGCAACCAGCGCGTGAGCGAGCGCACCGACGTCTTCTCGCTCGCGGCGATCGCGTACGAAATGCTCGCGGGGAAAATGGCGTTTCCGTATCGCGAGGGCGAAAACCCGCTGCTCATCGTGACGCGCATCTTGAACGAAGCTCGGCCGCAGCTCGCGAAGACCACCGAGTCGCTCGCGCCGGAGCTCCGTGGTCGCGCGGATCTCATCGCGGTGCTCGACACGCACATCGCGCGCGCTCTCTCCGCGGATCCCAACGCGCGCCACGCGACGATCACGGATTTTTTCTCCGCGATCGAGCCCGTGCTCAAAGCCACCTCGGACACGCGTGCATCCGCGCCGCCGTCGCGCTCGCTTCCGTTTTCGGAGACCGTGCCTGCTGCGATGTCGAACATCGCGGCATCGCTCTTGCCGAATCAGATTCCCGCGATCAAACCGTTCGAGCGACCGAGCCACGCGCCCGAAGTCGCGAGGACGCGACCGTCTGCGCCTTCGCCCGTTCCGCTCGCGCCGGTCGTGTCGCCGAACGCGTCGAGCGGCGCCGACGGGATGCCGCGTCCGCGCGGCGACACTTCGGACCCCGGTTTGTGGCTCTGGCAAGTTCGCACCGATCCGATCAAACCCGACGTCGTGCGCGCGGGCGCGTTCTTCGGCGACGGGCTCGGCGCGATCGGCGTCGGACCGAACGGCGTCGCGCGCTGGATGAACGGCATGTGGGTCGGCGTCGGGATGCCCGCAGGCTTCGACACGTCGCGATTGCGCGGCGCGGTGAGCCTCGCGCGCGGCGACGCGCTTCTCTTCGGAACGGGCGGCCTCGTGCTTCGCCTCACACCGACCGGCGCGTGCGACATCCTCACGGTTTCGGATCCCGACGCGACGCTCTACGGCGCGCACGTCGATCCGCAAGGCGCGATCGTGCTCGTCGGCGATCGCCCGCACCGCGGCGCGCCTCCGACCCCGCAAGGTCCCGCGCGCATCGGGTTCGTCGTCGAGTACCAAGGCCACCGCCTCACGCAGACGAACGACGTCGCACACACGACGCGACTTCGCGCGATCACGCGCCTCGCGTCCGGCGCGTACGCCGCGGTGGGCGACGCGGGCGCGCTCGCGCGGATCGAGCGCGGCGTGATTTCGTTTCGCGGCTCGCTCTGCCACGGCGATCTCCTCGCCGCGTCGAGCACGCCGGACGGCGGCGCGTTCGCGGTCGGAACCGGAGGCCACGCGTTCGCGCTCACGCCGATGCTCGATTGGCATCTCGAAGCCGTTCAAACGACCGCCGATCTCCTCGCGGTCAGCGTGACGAGCACGGGGACCGCGTGGGGCGGCGCTCAGAAAGCGCGCATCGTGCGCCGCACCGGCGACAGCTGGGTGCGCATGTCCGGTGAGCTCGGCGTCACGTCCGGCGTGTGCGCGCTCTCGGCGAGCGCGCGCATGGTGCGCGGCATGTGCACGGACGGCGCGATCATCGAGGGACGCCTCCCGTAACATGTCGGCGTCGTCCAGCGATTTTCCCGCCGCGCGATCGAGCGCGCCGCCTCCTCCGCCGCCCGCGCGTCGTGCCGTCGGACGCCGCCCGCGCGTCGCGCGCTTCATGTGGATCCTGCTCGGGTTCACCGCGCTCTTTCAGATCCTCCCGTCGCTCGCGATCGCGCACGTCGCGTCGCGCTTGAGCTTGCCGCGCGCTTCGCTCTTCGGAGTCGCGGCGTTCGTCTACGGCGTCGCGCTCTTCATGGGTCGAATGCGCTCGCGCATCAACGACGTGCCGCGCTCGCCGATCCTCGTCGCGCTCGTCGACGAGCCGTACTTCATCCATTGGTGCGCGTCGTTCTTCACGACGCTCGTGTCGCTCTTCGTGATGGTGCTCTCGCCGATCGTGGATCTCGCGCGCGGCGCGCCCGTCGCGTTTCCGCTCGACGGCATCACGGCGGCGTATCTCGCGGGCCTCGCCATTTCATTTTACGGCGTCGTCATCCGGCGGCGCGCGTTCGTCGTGCGCCGCGTGACCGTCGCGATCGAAAACCTCGACGACGCGTTCGACGGTTACCGCATCGCGCACCTCTCGGACTTGCACATCGGCGCGCTCACGCCGAAGTCGCTCGCGTCGCGCTGGGTGCGCGCAGCGAACGCGCTCGCTCCGGATCTCGCAGTCGTCACGGGCGATCTCGTGACGAGCGGGACGGCGTTCTACGGCGACATCGTCGAAACCGTCGCGTCGCTGCGCGCGACGGACGGCGCGGTCGTCTCGATGGGCAACCACGATTACTTCGGCGCGGACGACGGCGAGCCGCTCGTGTCGCTCCTCCGTGAAGCCGGCGTGCGCGTCTTGCGAAACGAGGGGGACCTGCTGAAGCGCGGCGACAAATCCGTGTATCTTGCAGCCATCGACGACACGTGGACGCGCAAGAACGATCTCCCCGCCGCGCTCGAAAATCGTCCCGACGGAACGCCGACCATCCTGCTCTCGCACGATCCCGACGAGTTTCGCGCGGCGGCCAAGCGCGGCGTCGATCTCGTGCTCTCCGGTCACACGCACGGTGGACAAGTCGCGGTGCCCTTCTTCGGACGCGAGTGGAACCTGAGCCGGCTCTCGCATCATCATCACATCGGCATTTATCGTCGCGGCAAGAGCACGCTCTACGTGCACCCGGGGCTCGGGACCACCGGGCCGCCGATTCGCATCGGCGTCGCGCCCGCGGTCGTCGAGATCACGCTCCGCAAAGCGTGACTACTCGCTCGTCGCGTTCATCTCGTCGAGCGAGACGTACTCCATGCGCGCCATCGGCACGTCGGACGTGAACACGGCCATCGGCGCGATCGCGCGCGCCGCGTCGCGCAGCTGAATCGGGAGGCCGTCGATGGTGAGCGCGCGGCTCTCGATGCCGAGACCGAGAACCTGCTCGAGAAGCGACCGCTCGACGACGGGATACTCCGCGATGGGCGTGTCGCTCGCGACGCCCGCGAGGCTCTCCGCTTCAGCGATCGCTTCGCGAAGTCCGCCGAGCTTGTCGATGAGGTGCTTCTCGATCGCCTCTTGCCCGACCCACACGCGCCCCTGACCGACGGCGTCGACTTCGGTCGTGCGCATGTGGCGCCCGGTCGCGACGCGCTCGAGGAACACGTCGTAGAACTGATGCACCTTGCGCTGGAGCTCTTGCTCTTCGTCCTCGGTGAACGGGCGGAAGAGCGACTCGGCGTCGGCGCGCGGCGTCGTCTTGTACGTGTCGATGGTGACGCCGATCTTCGAGAGCAATCCGCTCACGTCCGCTTTGCCGTAGAAGATGCCGATCGATCCCGTCACGGTGAGGGGCTCGGCGAAGATCTCCTTCGCGGCCGACGCGATGTAATACCCGCCGCTCGCCGCGACGCTGCCCATCGAGACGACCACCGGTTTGCGCTGCGCGAGGAGACGAATCTCGCGCCACATCACGTCCGCGGCCATCGACGACCCGCCCGGCGACTCGATGCGGAGCACGACCGCTTTGATCGACGAATCTTCGCGCAGCGACCGCACGGTGTCGGCGATCGTGTAGGATCCACACAATTTCATGTCGATGAGCGGGATGGTCTGGGACCTGCCGTCGACCATGTCGCCGTCGACGTAGAGCAGCGCGACTTTGCTGTGCGCGCCGAACGCGCGCGGCGCGTCCGTCGGCTCTTCGTATTTTTCGGGTGCGATGGGCTTGCCGACCATCTCGCGCACGACGCGATCGAGCTCGTCGTCGTACGCGAATCCGTCGACGAGGTTCGCGTCCTTCGCTTCCTTCGCGATGAACGGACCTTTCAGCGTCTCCGCGCGCACGCGCTCGTCGGTCATGTGCCTGCCGTTGCCGAGATTTCGCACGAAGACGGCTTCGACGTTGCGCAGGTAGTCTTCGTGATCGGCGGCCGCGACGGGCGAAGCGTGCTCGTTCGTGAATTGCTCCGGCGCGCTCTTGTGCGCGCCGATGCGGACGAACTGCGCGCGCACGCCGAGTTTGTCGAGGAGACCGGCGAGATAATAAAACTGCGTGCGGAGCCCCGAGTAACGAATGCCGCCCGCGGGATTGACGACGATGCGATCGGCGTTCGCGCAGACGTAGAGCGATTTGCCTCCGTTGTCCTCGAGGCTGCACAAGACTTTTTTCCCGCGCGCGCGGAGGACGCGTAGCGCGTCGGCGAGCTCTTCGGCGTGCGCGTAGGAGTCGGCGGGCTCGGTGCGAAGCTCGAGGACGACCGCGCCGACGCTCGGCGTGTCCGCGAGTCGCCACAAGCGACGCAAGAGCGCGACGTGCCCGCGCGTTCCCGGCGTCTTCTCGATGCGCATCTTCACCGCGCGGAGCGGCTCGGGCAAACCAGGTTGCTTCGTGCCCGACCACGAAATCGTCCCGAACTCGCCGATGTCGTGCCCGCCGAGCCCATCGCCGAACAAAACCCCGCCGCCCGCCGTGAAATGTCCGAGCGCGAGCTCGAGCCCGAGCGACGCCGTGTACGAGCGCAGCGAATCGTTTTGGATGTTCGAGATCTCGACGTCGCCGCGCGCGCGCCCGACGTTCGGGATGTCGACCGCGACGGTCGCGCGGGGGAGCCACGCGTCGGGTCCTCCCTGCGCGCCCTCGAGGTATCGCACGTCGAACGCGATCTCGAGGTTGCGTTTTCCCGTCGGACGAAACGCGGCGGCCATCGTGTAGCTGCGATCGAGAAGCGGTTGTCCGTTGGGCAGCGCCGCGCCCTTCATGCGATTCAAATCCTGCACGACGAGCGAGAGCCCGACGTGCGGATCGGGTCGCAAGCTCGCGCCGAGCGTGATCCCGAAGAGCCCGCTGTAGAGCGCCGAGCCCGAGAACGCGCCTTGAAGCGATGCGCCGACCGAGAAGGCGTCGCCGTGGTGCCACGCGAGGCCCCACGTGAGCCACGTGTAGCTCGTGTTTTGGTAGAGCGCGTTGAAGTTGTCGCTCGTGCCGGGCGTCATCACGTAGTCGACGCGCGCGGCGGTGGAGAACCCGAACCAGAGCGGCGTGCCCGCTTCGAGCACATCGCCGCAGTTGATCTTGTCCGTTCCGTCGCAATTCACGCCGACGTAGCGCAGCTCCCACGACGGCATCCACCCGAGGTTCGCGGGGTTGATGCGCAGGGCCTCCACGCCGTCCTCGCTCGCCGCGCTGCGCCCGATCGCGTCGATGCGCTGCGCGCGTTGCGGCTCCGGTTCGTCCGCGCGCGCGACCGACGCGAGCAACATCGACGCGATCAGCGCGCCACCGACGCGCGCCCTCATACGAGCGTCGCCATCTCGCGCAGCGTCTCCGCTTCCGCGTCGAACATCCGGCGCACTTCACCCAAGATCGCGCGCTCGCCCATCTTCTGCACGACGGGCACGCGCAGATGCAGCTCGCCTTCGACCGTGCGCTTCGTCTTCCCGTGCTCCGCCTGCACGAGCTTGTACTTGCCGTGCGCGCTGAAGAACTTCTTCCACTCGGGCTTGATGTTCGGCACGACGCTCCACTCCGCTTCGTGCGCCTTCAAGTCGTACGTCGAGCTCTCGTCCCACGAGAGCATCTCGCGCGTCACGATTTTCTTGGCGAAGACCGGCAGCGACACCTTCACGCTCGCTTGATAGGCCCAAACGCGACGCATCACGCCGCCCTCGAGGACGTGCTCCTTTTGTTTCACGTCTTCCATGTTCGGCAAGTGCGCCTTGAGCTTCGAGAAGAGATCCGGCGAGAGCACCGCGAGCTCGAGGGCGTCGAGCGGGATCTCGAACTCATGAACGATTTCGAAACGCACGGACCGCCCACTCTAATTCAATCGGCGGCCTTTGTGGGCTTTCGCGACGATCGCCGCGCGAGCTAAATGTCGGCGGGGTTCGCGAGACGACGCGACCAGATGATCGCGTCTTTGCGCGCCGCGCCGACCTGCAGGTGATTCTGGAGGAGGCCGGTGCGGCGGAATCCGTTGAACGAAAACGCCGTCGCGAGAGGGACGTCGTCGCTCGGCGCGAGCGCGAACACGCTGACCACCCCGTCGGCGATCATCTTGTCGCACAGCGAGCGGAGCGCGCCGATCACCGCGAGCTTCTCGCCGTCCGTCTTGGGACCGGTGAGCATCTCGAGAAACGCGTTGCCGAAGCACGCTTGCGACTCCGTCGAGACGCAGAGCTCGTATCCGCCGCGGCCCGTGAGCAAGAAATAATGGCGCTCGACGTCGCGACCGAAGGGCTCGAACCCGGTGAGCGCGCGGTTCGCTTTGACGGCGGCTGCGACGTGCTTTTTCGCCTCCGCCTCGCTGATCGGGTTGATCTTCACGTTCGGGAGCGCTTTTCCGGAGAGCGCCTTCGCCGCCTTTTTGCCGTGCACGATGGTTCGCTCGGCGAACTCGAGGGCGCGCGCGTCCACGGGCACTTCCTCTTCGAGCTCTTCCGGCTCCTCGTCGGTCAACTCACGCGCGGCCGCGATGCGCATGTCGCTCTGACGCGCGTTGGCCACGCTGCACCCGAGCAAGAACGCGTCGCTGCGTTTGTAGAAGCCGGGGATGTTTCCCTCGCGCGCGAAGCCGAGCTTGATCCACGTCGAGACCTCGTCGCGTTCGACGAGCGTGTAGACCTTCTCCATCCCCTCGCGTTGCGCGAGCGACAGCACGAACATCCGCTTTGCGTTGCTCGGACCAGCTCGGAAATCGATGACGCGCATCGTCTTCGCGCGCCGATGAATCATCAAACACAGAGACACTGCGTCGTTCTGGAAAAAGACTTCCTCGACGTTCTTCTGCTGCGCACCACCCCAGGCTTTTGCCGCCATTGCTCGTTACCCGCTTTCAAAAGTGAAACGCGAGTACCACGCTCCGCGCGACGGGGTCAACCCGTAACGAGTTACAATTCCGCACCTTAGGGCGCATCCTTTACAGTGAAGTGCCCCAACCGTCCGGGCGTGCAAGATTGCAACGGTTTACGCGAGTCGTGCGAGGTCGTCGCTGGCCGTGCCGAGCTTCTGCAAGGCGTCGATCATCGAGGTCTTGGGGATCGAGACGAGCGTGGGCATGCCCCCGGACAACCCGAGGAGCGTGAGGAAGTTGATGCCGCTGTCGAACGGCGCGGCGAGCGTCATCGTGTCGCGATCGACGACGGTCGCGATGTCCGCGCGCTCTTGACCGAGCAGGAGCAGGAGCGTCTTGTCGTAACGGCCGTGTGCCGCGGTGGCGTCGACGAACGCGTTCGTCCGAGCGCGCGCGACGCCCGACAAATCGAGGCGCACGTAGCGCTCGGCGATTCGACGCGCTTCGACCTCGAGCGCCGCGAGGCTCGCGCCGGCTTCGTCGATCGGGCTCCAAAGCGACGCGTCTTTCAACCCGGACGCGAGGTGCCGGACGATGACGCCGAGGAGCGCGGAGTCGCGTGGTCGACCGCGGATCGCGCGATCGATGCGCACGGCGATGGGACCGGGCGTTCCGATGCGCGTGTCGACGGCGCGCGCGTCGGCGTCCGCGTTCGGATAGGGTTCGCGTCCGCCGCACATCCACTTCGCCGCGCTGCAGAGACCGTCGAAGTCGGTGTGGCAGACGATGGTGTCGACCTCGCCGGCGCGCGCGACGATTTCGGGCGTGACCATCTCGGGACACGCGCCGTGCTCCGCCTTCGTCGCGAGCACGAAGCGCGGATCGGCCTTGTACTTTTCGTGGAGCACGTGGTCGTGGTGATCGACCCACGCGGCGAGGCGCTTTCCGAGACCGTCGATGAACGGCTTCGTGAGCTTCTCGAACCCTCCACCCGACGCCTCCGACGCGAACGCGACGTCGAGCACGACGACGCGCCCGCGGAGATCGCTCGCGCGTGGCAGCTTGCGCGGCGTCGCGAACGCGAGATCGGGAGTGCTCATTCGATCACGATGTAGCATGTCGCGATGAAGTTCGACTCGCAGGGGTTGATGCCGGTGATCGTTCAAGACGAGCTGACCGGCGAAGTGCGCATGCTCGCCTACGCCGACGAAGCGGCGCTCGAGGAGACGAAGAAGACGGGGCTCGCGACGTTCTTCTCGCGCTCGCGCAACGCGAAGTGGGTGAAGGGGGAGACGAGCGGGCACCGCGTCGAGGTGAGCGAGGTGCGTTTCGATTGCGACGAGGACGCCGCGCTCTACCTCGGCCGCGCCAGCGGGCCGACGTGTCATACGGGCAGCGCGTCGTGCTTCGCGCGGAACGACGGCGCGCGCATGCCGTTCCTGCTGCGTCTCGAGGCCGAGCTCGAGTCGCGCAAGTCGAGCACCGCGGAGAAGAGCTACACGAAGAGCCTCTACGAAGGCGGCGCGCTGCGCATCGGAGAAAAAATTCGCGAGGAATCCGACGAGCTCGCGCGCGCGATCGACGGCGAAGCGGACTCGCGAGTCGTCAGTGAGGCGGCGGACGTCGTCTATCACGTCGTCGTCGGCCTGCGGCACCGCGGGGTCGCGCTCGCGGACGTGCTCGCCGAGCTCGAACGGCGCTTCGGAACGAGCGGCCACGCGGAAAAAGCCGCGCGATAACGCGTGTGAGGACGCTGGTTATTTCCTGGGCCGTTGATGTACGCTTGGTCGCTCGCCCATGTCGACCAAGGTGCTCGTCTTCGAAAGTGACGCAGCGTTCGCCGGCGAGCTTCGGAGCGAGCTCTCCAAGCTCGGTTGTACGACGAACGTCGTCGATGACGGCAACGCGGGTCTCCAACAAGCCGCGAGCGACAAACCCGATCTGATCCTGCTCTCGATCGAGCTCCCGCGCATGAACGGATTTTCGGTCTGCAACAAGCTGAAAAAGGACGGGAAGCTCAAGGACGTTCCGCTGATCATCATGTCGACGGAGTCGAGCGACGAGACCTTCGAGCAGCACCGCAAGCTGAGGACGCGCGCGGAGGATTACGTCCACAAACCGATCGCGTTCGGCGAGCTGCTCCAGCACATCAACCAATTCGTGAAGCTCGCCGAGCCCGAGGCGACCACCGGCGAGGGCATCGTCATCGACGACGAGATTTCGAGCATCGACATCGAAGAAGAAGGGACGCTCGTGGTCGAGCGCGGGCCCGCTCCGCCGCCGCCCGTGAAGCACAAGTCGTCTGCGCCGCGCGCGCCGAGCGAGCCTCCGCGCGAAGCGCAGCTCAAGAACGTCGACGAAGACATTGACGCGTTCATCGAGGGCGGGTTCGGCAAGATGGTGTCGCCGCAGCAGCAGGGCGCGCCCGCGAACGGCTCGCCGCAACCGGTGGCGGAAGCGAAGAAGAAGAGCGTCGCGCCGCCGCCGCCCGCGCCCGTCGACGACGGACGCATCGCCGAGCTCGAGAAGCAGCTGCAAGCCGCGCGCGAAGAGTCCGCGCAGCTCCGCGCCGACTTCGACGCGCGCATCGAGGCCGAGCAGAAGAAGATGGACGCCGAGCTCGAAGAGATGCGCACGAAGCTCGCGGCCGCGGGCAAGGGCGGCGTCTCGAGCCGCGAGTTTCTCGATCTGCGCGAGGCGCTCAACAAGAAGGACAAGGAGATCCTCTCGCTCAAGGAGCAGCTCGGGAAGAAGGACAAAGAGATCGTCGAGGCGAAGGAGAAGTCGCTGTCGCTCGAGCGAGCGAAGTCGGAGCTCGACGACAAGGTGATCGCGGGGTTGCGCGAGCTCGAGGAGGCGAAGGAAAAAGTCGACGCGCTCGCGCGCGACAAGGACCAAGCGAAGAAGGCGTCCGAGGATTTCAAGAACCGATTCACGAAGGCGCAGAGCGAGCTCGAAGCGCGCATCGCGGACTCGAACGAGACGAAGGCAGCGCTCGCGAAGGCGCAGAGCGATCTCGAAGGGGTGTCACGCGATCTCGAAGAGGCGCGCGTGAAGGCGGCCGAAGAAGCGACGGCGCACGCGGAGGCGCTCGCGAGCGCGCGTCGCGATCACGAATCGGCGATCGCGAAGGCGCAGGCGGAGCACGCGGCGGCGATCGAAGCGGCCGTCGCGGAGAAGGCAGCGGCGATCGAAGCGGCGCAACAAAAGGGCGCGGCGGATTTGGCGGACGCGGTCACGAAGCGCGAGCAGGAGCTCAAGGCGGAGAGCGATTCGCGCTTGGGCGCGCTGCACCGCGCGCACCAAGACGAGCTCGGAAAAGCGCGCGCGGAGCACGCACAAGAGCGCGAGTCGCTCGCCACGAAACACGCGGCGGAGCTCGAAGCCGCGCGCGCGGCGCACGCGGCCGAGATCGAGCAGACGAAGTCGTCCGCCGCGGCGCACCTCGCGGAGCGCGAAGCGGAGCTCGAGGCCAAGCGCGCGGCGGAGGTCTCCGCGAGCGAACAGCGGCGCGCCGAAGAGGTCGCGGCCGCGGAGCAGGAGCGCGACGAGAAGGTCGCGGCGGCGGAGAGGTCGGCGAGCGAGCGCGTCGCGGCGGTCACGGCGACCGCCTCGCAGCGCGTCGCGGATCTCGAACGCGAACGCGACGAGCGCATCGCGGCGGCGGAGCGCGCGAGGGACGAAGCCATCGCGGCGGCGGAGCGCGCGAAGGACGAAGCGGTCGCGGCGGCGGAGCGCGCGAAGGACGAAGCGGTCGCGGCGGCCGCGGCGGATCGCGATCAGAAGATCGCGGAGGTCGAGCGAACGCGCGACGAGCTGGTCGCGATGATGCGCGCCGAGATCGCGAAGCTCACGGAAGCGAAGCAGCACGCGGACGTGGTGAGCTCCGCGCGCATTTCGGAGCTCGAGCAACGCGTCGCGGAGCTCACGAGCGCGCGCGACGCGCTCGAGCGCGATCTCGCGGCCGCGAAGGATCGCATCGTCGTGCTCGAAGCGGAGACCGCTGCGCTTCGCACGGAGCTCGCCGAGTCGAAGGCCGCGCACGCGCACGAAACGGCTCGCGCGGACAAGGCGTACGCGAAGTGGGAGCAGGATCGCGCGGCGCTCGAGCGCGCGAAGGACGCGCTCGCGGTCGTGCTCTCGCAAATCGAAGACGCCGAGGGACGCTCGATCAGCTGAACGCGAAGTCCGCAGCGCCTCACACGCGCGCGCGGAGAGACAGCTTGCGCGCTTCGCGGCGCGCGGTGGCGAGCACGCGCTCTTCGTCGAAGCGCGCGTGCTCGCCGTGCTTCACGACGTGCTCGCCGTCGACGAGCACGTGCACGACGTCGCTCGATTTCGCCGCGTACACGAGGCGCGAGAAGACGTCGCCGCCCGGCTCTTCGTGCGCACGATCGATGCGCACGACGACGACGTCCGCGCGTTTGCCGATCTCGAGCGATCCGATTTCGCGATCGAGACCGAGCGCGCGCGCGCCGTCGATCGTCGCGAGGCGCAGCGCGCGCGGCGCGGGGAGCGCGGTGGGCGCGGTGCGGATCTTCGCGAGGAGCGCGGCGTGTCGCATCTCTTGCCACGGATCCAAGTTGTTGTTGCACGGCGCGCCGTCGCATCCGAGCGCGAGCGGGACGCCCATCGCGTCGAGATCCGCGACGCGCGCGACGCCGGATCCGAGCTTCAGGTTCGCGCTCGGGCAGTGGACGATGCGCGTCTCGTCGTGCGCGACGCGACGCGCTTCGTCGTCGGTGAGTTGCACGCCGTGCGCGAGGATGGTCCGGGGACCTGCCGCGCCCCACGTGCGCAGCACGTTCACGTCGGAATCGCCGAGCGCGTCGTACACCGCTTTGCGCTCGCTCGGGTGCTCGGCGACGTGCGAATGGAAGAGCGCGCCGCCTTCGCGAACGCGCTCGACCGCGCCGCGCACGAGCGCTTCGCTGCACGACAGGATGAACCGCGGCGCGTACGCGTAACCGATGCGACCTTCGCGACCGTTCCAATCGCGGAGCAAACGATCGCTCTCCCGCAAGCTCGCTTCCGTCGACTCGCGCAATCGCGCGGGCACGTCGTCGCCGGTGTCCATCATCGTCTTGCCGCCGATCGCGCGCACGCCGGAGCGCAGGCACGCGTCGAAGATCGCGTCGTGCTCGTGCACGGTCCCCATGTCGAGGATGGTCGTCGTGCCCGCGCGCATCATCTCGAGCAAGCCGAGCTCCGCGCTCGCGCGCGCGCTCTTTTCGTCGTGAGCGGCTTCGAGCGGCCAGATGCGCTTCTTCAACCACTCGAGCAGCGGAAGATCGTCGGCCATGCCGCGGAAGAGGACTTGGCAGAGGTGGACGTGCGCTTGGACGATGCCGGGCATCACGGCGCAGCCGCTCGCGTCGATCACGCGCCCGATCCCGCGCTCGCGCGCGTGAGATCCGGCGTCTTTTCCGATGGCCGCGACGCGACCGTCGCGCACGAGGACGTCGCCGGCGAAGACGCGATTTTGCGCGTCGCACGAAACCACGGTGCCGCCTCGAATGAGCAAGTCCACGCGCGCCTCTCATCATGGGCGCAAACGCCCGCAAGCCTTTCGACTTAACAGATTCGACGCGATTTCGTCTAACCTTTGTCGGCTCGGATGGGCGCGCGCATCCTCGTCGTCGACGACAGCAACACGATCCGTCGTGTGGTTTGTGGAATCCTCGAACGCCACGGCTTCGATCCGCACGGCGCGTCCGACGGTCAGCTCGCGGTCGAAGCGCTGACGAGCGCGGAGACGCCGTTCGATCTCGTGCTGCTCGATTTCGTGATGCCGAAGATGAACGGCTTCCAATTCTGTCGCGCGATCCGCGCGCGCGAAGAGTGGAAGCGACTGCCCGTGCTCTTGATGAGCGCGAAGACCGATCGCATCCGTGAGCAGTTCGTGCAGCAGACCGGCGCGATCGACGCGATCACGAAGCCGTTCGACGCGCAGGCGCTCGTCGCCGCCGTGGAGAACGCGCTCAAGCGCGTGGCCGCGGGTCACACGACGAGCATGCCGGCGCTCGTGCTCGACGAGAGCGACATCCCGCTCTCGACGCGCTCGCCGGCGATGCGCGAGGAGACCGCGATCCGCGCGCGCGCCGCCGCCGATTTCGCCGCGCAACTCGGGAACCTCCTCGCGCCGATCGTCGCGCGCCTCCCGCAAGACGTCTTCGGCGACGAAGCGCGCGTCCTCGAGGCGCTCACCTCGAAGCTCGGCGACATCGAAATCGCGCAGCTCGCGCGCGCCGTGCGCGCGGTGGACCTCGAAGACAAGCACGCGAGCGTGCTCACCGGAAATCTCGGCGCGATCCCGATCGGCGCCGTGCTGCAGCTCCTTCAGCTCGAAGCGCAAACCGGAACGCTCACGATTTGGAACGCGGAGAGTGAAGTCTCGATCCACATGCGCGGCGGGCTCGTCGACCTCGTGCAGTCGCGCGGCGCGGGCGACGAGTTTCGCCTCGGACGATTTTTTCTCGAGGAGGGTCTCGTCACCGAAGAGCAGCTCGACGATCTCGTGCGAAGCTCGCAGAACCCTCCGCCGTCGAGCGGCCCGTCGTCGCGTCCCGCGAAGCTGCTCGGCGACATGCTCGTCGAAGCCGGCAGCGTCACCGAGCAACAGCTCAAAGACGCGCTGGTGAAGCAATCGAGCGAGCTCATTTACGAAGTCCTCCGCTGGCAAGCGGGGCGCTTCGAGTTCAGGCAGCGCGCGTCGTCCGCGCTCGCGGATCGCGCGCGCCTCGCGATGCCCGTCGCGTCCGTCGTGATGGAAGGATTCCGTCGCGTCGACGAGTGGCGCGTGATCGAAGCGCGCCTCGGCTCGTTCGATCAAGTTCTCTTGCCGGATCCCGCGAGCGTCGACTCGATGGGCGGCGACAAGAAGCTCGGCAACGCGGAGCAAGCGGTGCTCGGCGCGATCGACGGCGAGCGCACCGTGCGCGAAGTGATCGCCGCGAGCCACCTCTCGAGCTTCGACGCGTGCCGCATCTTGTTCCAGCTGATCGAAGCGCGACTCGTGCGGCGGTCGGCGGCATGAGCGACGCACCGAAGCGCGGCGGCGTGCTCGTGCGTCACGACGGCGCGCTCAAATTCCTGCCCGCGTCGGTCGTCGTGCGCATCGCGACGTGCCCGCCGATCTCGCGCGTACCCGGCGCGCCGAAGCCGGTGCTCGGCATCGCATACACGAGCGGCGAAATCGTGCCGGTGATCGACGTGAGCGGAGCCGAGGCGCGCGCGACGCCGCTCATCGTGTGTCGTTACCTGGGCGAGCCCGTCGGGATCGTCGGGTGCGACGTGGTCGAGACCGGATTGTTCGAGCCGGACACGAGCGCGGAGGGCGCAGTGATCGCGCGCGGGGCGCCCGCGCGATCGCTCGATCTCGCCGCCGCGTTCGCGAAGTTGCAATCGACGCACTGGACGATCGGGGAGGCGTGACATGGCGGAGCGTCAGGGCAAGAACCGGTTCTTTCGTTTGTGGCGTCGGAACGCCGCGGGTGGAAAAGGCGCGGCGCGATCGATCACCGAGGAGGGCGCGCTCTGGGCGGCGCACGGTCGCGCGCAAGTGTCGGCGACGCAAGCCGCGGAGGCCGCGGAGCGCGCCGCGGCGAGCAACGCGAAGCAGCGCGCGTCGCTCGACGCGGGCACCGACGAGACGCGATCCATCGCGGCGCGCACCGAGGAGATCGCGCGCCACGTGACGCGCCTCGCGGACGCTTTCGAGCGGCTCAACGTCGTCGCGCTCAACGCGGGGCTCGAGGGCGCGCGGCTCGGCGAAGCGGCGGGCAAGCCGCTCTCGCTCGTGAGCGAAGAGGTTCGCGCGCAAGCGGATCGCGGCGCCGAGTCGGCGCGCGAGATCGGTCGCGTCATCGCGGACTTCACGCGCGAGATCGCGGGTGTCGGGGCGCGCTTCGACGACGCGCGCGGCCATGGTGCGGACGCGACGCAACAAGCGTCGACCGCGGCGGCCGCCGCGAGCGAGTCGACGCGCGCGCTCGCCGAGCTCGGCGATCGACTGCGGAGCGCAACGGGCAGTGATCCAGAGACCGCGCAAGCGATCGCACAAGCCACCGAGCACGCGCGCGCGCTCGTCTCCGCGCTCGGCACGCTCAGCGGACGCGTCCCGCGCGCGCTCCTCACGACAGCGCTGCGTCCGATGCTCGAGCCGCTCGTGCGCTCGCTGTTCGAAGAAGAAGGCGACGAGGGCGGAGAAGAGCCCACGTGACCGATCCCGAGCTCGCGCGTCTCTTGCTCGTCGAGGTCGCGCGGCACTTGCCCGCGCTCGAGCGCGATCCGATCGACGTGGTCGAAGCGCGCCGTGCGCTCCATGCGCTCAAAGGATCGCTCGGGCTCGCGGAAGAAGGACCGCTTGCGATGGAGATTGCGCGCCTCGAGCGCAAGCTCGCGGCCGGCGAGGAGAGCGCGGTGCGTGAAGCGGCGGTCGCGATGCGACAAGCCGAAGAGAAGCTCCTCGCGGGCGAGTCGCCTTCCGAAGGCCTCACGGTGTGGCCGACGCCGCCCGCGTGGATCGGCCCGCGCGCGGTCGAGCCTTCGATGCGCGCGCACTACTTCACCGAAGTCGGCGATCGCCTCGCGCGCATCGACGAAGCGCTCGGCGGATCGCTCGGACCGATCGAGTCCGTCGCGCTCGCGTATCGCCAGGTCCACACGATCAAGGGCGCGGCGAGCTCGGTGGGCGACGAAGCGATGGCGTGGTTTTGTCACGGGCTCGAGGAGCGCATTCGCGAAGGCACGGCGTCTCGCGCGGCGGCGAACGCCGCGCTCACCGAGCTCGCGCGATGGCGCGCGATCCTCGGCGCGATGCTCGACGACCAACCGAGCGCGCTCCTCTCGCTCTCCGTTCGCAATCGAAGCGCCGCGCCTTCGACGTCCCCGTCGCTCCCGGCGGACGAAGAACAATCTCGCGGACCCACCGACGACGCGACGATCCGCGTCGGCGTGCTCGCGGTGGATCGCTTGCTCGAACGCACGACGACCGTGTCCGTCGCGCGCGAAGCGATGGCGCTCTCGGCGAGCGCGCTCTTGCAACGAAGCGCGGAGATGCGCGCGATGCGCGCGGATCTCGCCGAGGCGCTCCGCTTGATCGGCCCGCCGCGTCCTTGGGGCGCGCCCGCCGCCGCGCTCTCGCGCATTCGCACCGTGGCGAGCGCGCTCGGCGTCGCGAGTGAACGCCTCGAAGAGGCGAGCGCGAGCGTGAAGCGACCGGAGCTCGCGCTGCGCGAAGCCGAGCTCGCTCAAAAACGCGAGCTCTCGGCGATGCGGCAGACGCCGTTGCACCAACTCTTCTCGCGCCTGACGACCGCGGTCGAAGCCGAGGCGCGGCGCAGCGGTCGCGAGGTGAACGTCACACAGTCCGGCGGCGAAGAGACCATCGATCGTCGAATCGCCGAAGCCCTCCTCGAGCCGTGTTTGCATATTGCACGCAATTCCGTGGCGCACGGGATCGAGCCGCCCGACGATCGCGCCGCGTCGGGAAAGGCGCGCGTCGGCACGATTCATTTCTCCGCGCGCAAGAGCGGCGGTCGGCTTCGCATCACGATCGCGGACGACGGCGCGGGCGTCGACGTCGCCGAAGTCCGACGGCGCGCGGCGTCCGCGGGCGTGCTCTCGAGCGAGCTCCTCTCGCGCGCCGACGACGACACGCTGCTCGCGCTCCTCTTCGTGCCCGGGTTCACGACGCGCGACGCGTCGGATCTTCTCGCGGGCCGCGGCATCGGTCTCGACATCGCGCTCGCGTCGGTCCAGAAGCTCGGCGGTCGCGTTCGGCTCGCGAGCCGCAAAGGCGAAGGCCTCAGCGCGTCCGTCGAGGTGCCCGTCGACTCGGGCTTCGCGAAGTTTCTGTGGGTCGAAGCCGCGGGCGAGACGTACGCGATTCTCGCCGCGGACGTCGCCGCGGTGAGTCGAAAGGACGCGCCGCACCTCACGGCGTGCATCGATCCTCAACACGCCGACGGCGCGGCAGGTCCCGTGTGTTTGGAGCTCGCCGCGAGCGAGTCGGATGGCGCGGGCTCTGCGTTCGTGAGCGTCGACGCGGCGCTCGCGATCGAAGAAGTCCTCGTCCGCCCGCTCACGCCGCTCGTCGCCGCGATGGGACCGTTCGCTGGCGCGATCGTGCGCGGCGACGGAACCGTTCGCCTCGCGCTCGATGCGCACGCTCTCGCACCTCGTGCTCGCGCGCTCGCGACGCGTACCACGCGCGAGGCGTAGCGCGTATACTGCCTTCGCGTGATTGTCGATCGCATGACCGAAGCGGACGTCTCGGACGTCGTCGCGATCGAGAGCGCGTCCTTTCGCGAGTCGCGTCCGCGCTTGCCGACGGGCGACACGCGCATCGACGCGTCGAAGCTGCGCGATGAGCTCGCGCGTCCGTGGGCGCGCTTGTGGGTCTCGCGAAGCGCGAGCGAGCCGGCGCACGCGGTCGCGTACCTCATCGCGTGGCACGTCGCCGACGAGCTCCACGTGCTCGACGTCGCGACGCACCCCGAGCTCCGCCGGCGCGGACACGCGCGCGCGCTCATGCAGCAGTCGCTCGCGTACGCGCGCGCGAACGCCGTGCGCCACGTGATCCTCGAAGTGCGCCGCTCGAACGCGCCCGCGATTCGCCTCTACCGAGACATCGGTTTTTACGCGATGGGAATTCGCAAGCGCTACTACGCCGACGACGAAGACGCGGTCGAGATGGCGCTCGTGTTGGACGCACGAGGCGAAGTCGAGGCGCGCAAAGACGAAGTGAGCGTTTGACGCCGAGCCAAGATCCACGCGCGGAAACTCGTCTATGCTGACGCCCGTGCGAAAATCCCACGTCGCTCTCGCCGCTCTCGCTCTCGCCATTCCGCTCGCTGCGTTCGCGCAAACGCGCCGCGGCGGAACCGGCGGTCACCTCCTCAACCCGACGGCGTCTGCCTCCGCGTCCGGCGGTCATGCCCGCGCGACGTACACGCCCGCGACGGGCCCGCTCGGTCCCGCGCTCGACGCGCTCGCGAAGGGTGACTACGCGGAAGCGGAGAAAGCGCTGAAGGGGGTCTCCGGAAACGCGCGCGCCGACGCGCAAGCGGAGCTCGCGCGAATCCAACTGCTGCAAGGCAAAGTCGCTGACGCCGAAGCCACCGCGAAGCAACTGGGCGGCGCGATGGGCGCCGCGATCCGCGCCGACATTTTGTTTCACACGGGCAAGCGCGACGACGCGATCAAGCTCCTTCAAGCGAATCAGAACGCGGCCGGCGCGGGCGGACGCGAAGCGCGCATCGAGCTCGGCGAGTTTCTCATCCAGATGGGCAAGCGCACCGACGCCGAGGCCGTGCTCATGACGTTCGCGAACGACTACCGCAACGACACGATCAAAGACGACGACTCCGTCGGCATGTCGCTCGTCGGGCGAGCGACCGAGTTGATGCGCGCGTGGCACAACGCGGACGACTCGTACAACACCGCGGAGAAGGACGACCCGCGCAACGTGCGCGCGCACACGTGGCACGCCGGTCTCGATCTCGGAAAGTTCAACATGGCCGGAGCCGAGCGACACATGCGCGCCGTGCTCAAGCTCGAGCCGAAGAACCCCGACGCGCTCGTCTTCATGGCGCGCATCAAGCTCGAACAGACGATGGACTTCGACACCGCGGAGGGGTTGATCAAAGACGCGCTCGAGGTGAACCCGAAGAACGTCGGCGCGCACGCGGTCCGCGCGGGGCTCGCGCTCCACGACATGGACATCAAGACCGCCGAGAGCGAGCTCGCCGCGGGCTTCGCCGTCGACCCGAACGATCTCGAGCTATGGAGCCTCAAGGCCGCCGCGCGCTTCCTCGCCGACGATCGCGCCGGCTACGAAGCCGCGCGCACCGAGACGCTCACGCGCGACAAGGAGTACTCGAAGTTCTACACGACGGTCGCCGAGTACGCGGAGTGGGAGCACCGCTACGACGACATCATCGCGATGATGAAGGACGCGGTGAAGGTCGACCCCGAGGACGGCATGGCGTGGGCGCAGCTCGGGCTCATGGAGACGCGCCGCGGCGACGAACAAGACGGCCTGCTCGCGCTGAACAAGGCGTACTCGAAGGATCACTACGACGTTTACGTGTACAATACACTCGACTTGTTCGAGTCGAATTTCACCAAAGACTACGATTTGATCGACGAAGGTCCGTTCAAGATTCGTTATTTGAAGAAGACCGAGCCCGTGCTCCGCCGGTACGTTCCGCAGATGCTCGGCGAGGCTTGGGCATCGATGAAGGCGCGTTACAATTTCGTCCCCACGCAGCCGATTCAAATCGAGATCTTCGAACCGAGTGAAAACGGGAAAATCAAGGACGCGCGGCAGCAGTTCAACGTGCGCATCAGCGGACTTCCGGGCGGGATGCTCCAGGGCGTGTGCTTCGGTCACGTCATCGCCGCGATGGGGCCCGGCGCGGAGCCTTTCAATTGGGGAAACGTTTTGTGGCACGAGCTCGGTCACGTGTTCGCGATTCAGCTCTCGAAGAACCACGTGCCGCGCTGGTTCACCGAGGGGCTCTCCGAGTACGAGACGATCGCGCGAAGGCCCGAGTGGCAACGCGAGATGGATCCCGAGCTCTACGTCGCGCTCGAGCACAATCGTCTGCCCGGCGCGGTCGACATGAACCGCGTGTTCACGCACGCCGAGAGCGCCGAGGACATCACCGTCGCGTACTACGCCGCGTCGCAGATGATGGTGTTCACCGTCGAGACGTTCGGCATGCCCGCGGTCGTGAAGGCGCTCCAGCTCTGGGGCCAAAACCAAGTCACGGCCGACGTGATCCAAAACGCGTTCGGCGTCCCCGCGAGCGAGTACGACCGCAAGTACCGCGAGTGGCAGATGAAGCGACTCGAGCGATACAAAGGTCAGTTCATCCCGAGCCTGCGCATGACCAAGACGCTCGATCAAGCGAAGGACGCGGTCGCGAAGAAACCGGGCGACGCGGACGCGCTCGTCGATCTCACGATCGCGTACGTGCGCGAAGACGACGCGGACAACGCAAAGGCGACGCTCGATCAAGCGCTCAAGGCCGACGCGAAGAACGTCCGCGCGCACTACCTCGCGTACCGTTTCGCGGGGAAGGATGCGGCGGCCGCGGAGAAGGAGCTCACCGCGCTGCAGACGTACGGCGGCGATGGCTTCTTCATTCGGTCGCAGCTCGCGATCCTCGCGAAGAAGAAGAAGGACAAGCCCGAGTACAAGAAGCAGCTCGAAGCCGCGTATCGATTCGATCCGACGCAGGTCGAAGTGCTCGGCAGCTTGTTCGAGCTCGCCAAAGACGACGGGCGCGACGGCGACATGCTCGACATCGAGCGCAAGTACGCGATGCTCGATCAACACGATCCGAAAGTCTGGGGATGGCTCCTCAATCGCCTCGTCGAGAATCAATCGTGGGACGAGGCGAAGAAGGTCGGCGAAGGCGCGATGTTCGTCGCGATTTACGACGAGCACGTCCACATCAACTACGGTCGCGCGCTCGCCGCGCTCGGCGAGCACGATCGCGCGATCTACGAGTTCGAGAGCGCGCTCCTCTGCCAACCGAACAACGAAGACGCGGCGACCGCGAACGCGCTCGAAGCCGCGTCGCTGGTCGCGCAGAAAAAAATCAAAGAAGCGAAGGCGAAGCTCGACGAAGCCAAGCGGCTCGACCCGACCAACGTCGAAATCGCGAAGGTGAAGATTCCGTGACGCGAGCGCTCAGCGCGCGCGGGGGAACGCTCGCGCCGAGTCGAACGTCGTCGTGAGGAGCGCGTGCGCGGTCGCGCGCGCGGTCTCGAGATCGCGTCTCTTCGCGCCAGGCTCGAGCACCTCGAACGACAGCCCCTCGAGCGCCGAGATGAGCGCGACGAACACGAGCGGATGGAAATCCTTCTTCTCCGATCGCGCGACGTCTCCGAGGATCTTCACGAGCGCCGCGCGGAAGGTTCGTCGCAGCGCGTGGAGCGGCGAGTCGGTGCGCACCGCTTGTCCGAGAAGCACGCGGAGGGTCGCCGCGTTCTCGCGGTGGTAGTCGAGGTAGACGTCGATCGCGCGATGCACGCCGCGCAGCGGATCTTCGTCGCTGCCCGCGACGGTCATCGCCGCGAGGATCTCGTTCATCGCGACTTGGTAGAGCGCCGCGAGCACGTCGTCCTTGCTCTTGAAGTATCGGTAGAACGTGCGACGCGCGATGCCCGCGGCCTTCAAGATGTCCTCGACGCGCGCCGCGCCGAACCCCATCTTCTCGAACACCGAGAGCGCCGCGGCGAGGAACGCACCCTGCGAGAGCCTCTGATCCACGGTAGACACGCCGTATGGCCTACCATATCGCAAGCGTTGCGGCAGTTTCTAGCGTGTTGCACGTAGGTATACATGGTGTATACACAGGCGCATGCGAAAGTGGATCGTCTTGGGCGGGGTCGTTTGGGCGAGCTCGGCGTCGGCTCAAGAGAGGCCGACGGAGGCGCGCATGCTCGAAGAGATGCACGGGTATTACGCGGGCGAGCGGACGTCGGCGTTCGTCGTCATGGGGCTCGGCGGCGCGTCGGTGGTCGCGGGGTCGTTGCTCGTCGCGCAGAGCTCGGACTTCGAGCGCGGGCTCGGCGTGCCGCTCATCGCGCTCGGCGCGATCGAGGGGCTCGGCGCGATCTTCTATGCGTTTCAGGTGAACGGCGAGATCCGTCACTACGCGACCACGCTCGATCGCGACGGCGGATCGTACCGTCGCGAGGAGCTCGGGCACTTGCGCGGGACGACGTCGCGCTTCGTCTTCTATCGACTCACCGAGCTCGGGCTCGCGCTCGCCGGCGCCGCGATGGCGACGTACGGGTTCGTCGCGAACGCGGACGCGTGGAAGGGCGCAGGCATCGGCGTCGCGTCGATCGCGCTCCCCTTCTTGATCATCGACACGATCAACAACGCGCGCGCGGGGAGCTACGACGCCGCGGTGCGCCGCTTCGACCCCGCGGAGAACAACGTCGTCTCGCCGCTCGCGCGCGCGAACTCGCCGCTTTACTTGTCGTGGTCGGGGCGCTTCTGAAGCTGCGCGAACTGATTCGTGTCGGGATCGAACTCGAACACTTGGCCCGTCTCGATCTTGAAGACCCAACCCGCGAGCTGCAACGCGCCGCGATCGAGTCGTTCGGCGACGAACGGAAATTCACGAAGGTGCTCGAGCTGAACGAGCACGTTCTCTTCGACGGCCGCGGTCCACAGCGCGTCGCCCGCGAGGTGGGTGTAGCGTTCATCGACGATTTTTCGCACGCGCGAAATTTGATCGACCCACCGCTTCACGAACGGCAGCTCCGCGACGGATTTCGGATCGAGCAGCGCCTTCACGGCGCCGCACTGCGTGTGCCCGCACACGACGATGTTCTCGACGCCGAGCACGCACACCGCGTACTCGACGGCTG
>Ga0335078_10001702_pt1 | contig 33212 bp, 28 predicted proteins | sample Lox_Sample_32_FD_206711 | JGI IMG/M metagenome (GOLD analysis project Ga0335078, IMG submission 206711) | Soil microbial communities from Loxahatchee National Wildlife Refuge, Florida, United States - Lox_Sample_3.2 | ecosystem: Environmental > Terrestrial > Soil > Wetlands | place: USA...
GCCGCCTCAAGAGCTGCCGATCAGCACGCCGGTGACAAACACTAAGGCGCCGCCCAGCGCGACCTGCATGGCCGCAGACAATGTTGGTGTGTCCATGTAGCGGTGCCGAATCCAGGTGATGACTCCGAGCTCCACCACTACGACGACAGCCGCGACCAGCAGGGCCAGATGAAAGTTCGGGATCAGAAAGGGCAGCGTGTGTCCGACTCCGCCCAGCGAAGTCATCAAGCCGCAGATCACGCCCCGCACCCAGGGATGGCCACGGCCGGTGAGGCTGCCATCGTCGGAGAGCGCTTCCGCAAAGCCCATGCTGATGCCGGCGCCGACTGACGCGGCCATTCCCACCAGGAAGGCATCGCCGCTGTTGCGGGTAGCAAAAGCGGCCGCGAACACCGGAGCCAGAGTCGAAACCGAACCATCCATCAAGCCGGCGAGGCCGGGCTGGACGATCTGCAACACAAACAGCCGGCGGCGGGCGCGCTCTTCGTCCTGCTTGACCTCGGGACGCAGCTCTTCTTCGCGCAACTCCTGGGCGCGGTCTTCGTGCGAGCGCTCTTCCTGCGCCAGATCATCCAGCAATTGACGAACACTGGCGTCGCGGCTTCGAGCCGCGGCCTTCTCGTAGAATCTGCGGGTCTCGACCTCCATTGCGCTCGCAGTCCGGTGAACGATCTCCAGACCGAGAGGCCGCACCAGCCAAACCGGCTTGCGTTCCACGAAGCCTTTCACGTCCTGGCGGCGGATCAACGGAATGTGCTCGCCAAATTTCTGCTTGAACAGTTCGATCAGGCGGCGCCGGTGACCGGACTCCTCCTGCCGCATGCCGGCGAACACCGTGGCCGACGCCGGGAAGTCCTGTTTCAATCCTTCGGCGAAGTCGGCGTAGACTCGTTCGTCTTCCTCTTCGAGAGAAATTGCCAGAGCGAGAATCTCGCGCTCAGACAGGGAATCAAAGTTCTTCATGCGCGCTAGTGTAGTCGGAGAGGAGCGGTGGCTCCAAGCGCGGGGATTGTGGGGATTCAAGCAGCCGCTGTGGCGCAGCGGCTGCTTGCGGAAGTTAGTAGGCCCACCAGGGCGACGGAGGCGCGCTGGACGGGACAGCCTGGCCATCAATGGAAGTGTAAACATTGCGGCCGAAGAAGAAAGGCAAACCCCAGTCGAAGGTGCACTGACCGACGGTCCCTGAGCAAGTGCCGGTGCCGTTTGGGCCCGCCAGGTTTTGCATCACTGCGTCGCTAGAGTCAGCGCTGAACAAGGTATCGGCGTTGTCAACGCTAAAGCTCACAGTTCCGCTGGCGCCGTTGGCACCAAGATTCTGCGCTGAGAGAGCTTGGGTGGACGCCGGACAGTAAAACACGTTATCCGTGCATTGAATTACGGGAACATTGGCCGCCGAATCCGGAAAGAAAATTCCGTTGCTGCCGCTGTCGATGAAGCTAGACGTCAGAGTCTGCCCACCACTTGCTGGGAAGACCGTCGTGAACTCGTCAAAATCAGTTGAATTGGTGCCGAGCGTAAACACGGTGGCGCTGCCCAGTCCGTTGTTAGACTGGGTTCCGATCCCGAAGATCACCGAACCCGTCAGGGTCGTCTGATTGGTTGACGTCGGGGCGGGCAACTCGAAGACCGTTCCATTGTTGTCTACAGGGAAAGCCGCCGCAGGATGTACCACCTGATTTGCCTCCGGCAGCAAGGTCGAGGAGCACGCCGACGCAGAACACAGGTAGTAAGTCCCTTCAATGGGCGTACTGCTGAAATTGGGGTCACAAGCCAGACAATCCACCGGCTCTGATCCAATTCCTAGTATGCCGTTCGCCCCTAGACCGGTTGTGGTTGCACTTCCCAACTGATCTTCATCAGGTCCACCGGTGTTGCACGTGCTCGGGATGCTGAAACCAGTTGGGTCGGCAATCACGTGGATGGGAATGTCGCTCGCCACTTCGCCACCGAGGGTGACATCGGCTGATTCCACCTGTCCCCAGATATAAGAGGTATCCGCGAACTGGACACAATCGTTTACATTATTACCACTGCCATCCGTCTCCACCGGCAGGGCTAGCGTGCCCAGAGCTGACGACAAGACCCGGACGCCCACTGACCCCGTATCCACCAGAAGATGATCGACTGTCACGCAAGTGGAGCTGCTGGGAACGCAGATTTTGGCGCTGGCAAAGGCGGCATCCTGATAATTGACGCCCGCGATCGGCCCGCCGTCAACGGCGACGGATAGCGTATTGCCACTGCCACCAGTAGGAACGCCGACCGGCGTAGATCCGCCGGAACTTCCGCTGCCACAACCCGCCGCAACACCCAAGATAGCGGTCACCAGGACCGAGAAAAAAATCTTGCGCACAGCTTCCTCCTTAGAAATCCCTGCTAGCGGACCTCGTCCTCATGCACACCCTGAGGCAACAAACCGGGGTCGAAAGCGCGGCCATAGAACGACCGCATGTGCCCACCCGTCTGCACCACCAATCCGGGCAGCTGGATATTCAGCGGCCGGCGGCCGGGATGCCCAACTTTCGCCGCCTGCGCGGCGGTCGAGTACTGTTGAAAATACGTTCCCAGTAGCTCATGCAGGTCGGGAATCGAGGGCCCCTGCCACGCCACGCCGAAGACTCTTCCCGCGGGCGAAACGTACTCTCGGATCACGTGGCCGTCGGATGCTTTGGCCTCATGCACAGCGAAAGTGTCGCTGGGGGTAACTCTGACCGTGGCCTTCATTTGAGCAGCATCGGCGCTGACCGAACTCTCGCTGCCACCTAAAACAGCGAAAGCAGGAAGGGAAACGAGCAGCAAAAGGCAAATGCCTACTAAAGACAGCAGATTCAAGGTTTTCATATCAATCACTCTTCAGATGCGTGCCAGGCCGGGATAGTTCCAATCGCGTTAAACCCGATCATTGTAAGTTAGTTGCTATTGTCGTAAGAATTCGTTGTATGGTGCGCAAGTTGCTTGCAGAATCGCCTGCGACGTCAATTCTTTGTCAAGACGCAGCTTTGCCGCAAGAGTTTATAGGCTGGATTTGTCTCTGAAGTAACGTATTCGATCAGTTACTGGACGCTGCCGACGAGCTTTTCCACCTCGGGGAGTTCCTTGGGAACGCTGGATGACAAGATCTCCGGCCCGTTGTCGGTCACCAGAACTGTATCCTCCACGCGAAAGTGCATTTGCTTGTCGAGGAACTCGACAATGGGCTCGATGGTGACTACCTGACCTGCCTTGACGGGACCGCTGGGCCGAAGCACGTCGTGGGTGGCGAGTCCCACAAAGTGTCCGGGGAAGCCGTACCACTGCGCGGCGATGCCATTCTTTTCGAAGACGGCTTTGCCGGCGTCCGCCACCTGCTCATAGGTATTTCCCGGCCGCAGCATGGCGACGGAAGCCTTTTGCGATTCCAGATCGACGGCGTACCACTTGGCCTGCTCGGTGGTGAACTTTCCGCTGATGTTAAACGTGCGGGTAATGTCCATGGTCATGTGATCGAGATCGGCGGCGAAGTCGAAGACGACCAGCTCATTCGGCTGAATCTGCCGGCGGTCGTTGAAATAGTGCCAGGTGTTGATGTTCTCAGCCGAACTGACGATGGCGGGATAAGCCCATCCCTGGGCGCCGCCATTGCGGAAGATGAAATCGGCACGCGCCTCGATCTGGTACTCGAACATGGGCGGATGAGCGTGGGCGATGGCCTCCTTGACGCCTTCCGCGCTGAGCTTGCCGTTGCGCCGCAGCGCCGCGATTTCCTGCGGCGTTTTGATGTTGCGCATCTGGTCGATGAACGCGGTGGCGTCACGCTGGTGCGCTGCCGGATAGCGCTCTGCCAGCTTTTTGAGAGCCGCGCGATCGCCTGGGGTTAGGTCGCCATAAGGGTTCGAGTATTCGTCACCATAGTCACGCCCCACTTCGGAACGCGCTCCGTCGGCTTTGTCCGGAAATCCAAGGCGCAGCCACAGGTCGGTCTCGTTCCCCAAATAGCGAGCGAGAAAGGTATCCAGGCTGGCGATCGGCAGCACCATCTTGTATCCCAGCTTCTCGCGCTGGGTGGGCTCCATCGAAAGCAGGTTGGCTCCATATACCTGCTTCGTCCGCGGGCTTTGTTGTGGTTCGAAGATCATCACCTCGGCCTTGCTGATGTCCATCACCATAACTGCGCCTGGATCGGCCAGGCCGGTGTAATAAAAGAAGTCATTGTCTTCACGATAGTGGTTGGCTTCGGGCATGTTGATGCGCGCAAAGAGGATCAGGTATCCGGTCTTGAGTTCCCTCGCCAGCTCCTGCCGGCGCCGGGCGAATTCCGGAGCTCCCCCGAGATCGTCGATGACCACCGGATCGGTGTACTGAGCAGCACAAGACGCGGCAAAAAATGTAAGAAGCATCAGCAGACAAGCACGGCGCACGAGTCTCAAAGTACCCTCCGAAGCGAAGCGCGAGTGTAGCGCAGCAGCGAAGGAAATAACAATTGAAGGATTACTCAACCGCCCGGCTCCTCACGCCGCTGCTTCATGTCGATTCCCAGCAGCTCGGCTTTCTTGTAGAGGTGGCTCCGCTCCAGGCCGAGCGCCTTGGCGGTGTTGGTGACGTGGTAGTGGCAGCGTTTGAGCTCCGCCTGGATGACGTCGCGCTCAAAGCTCTGCACCCGCTGGGCTAACGGCCCGGAGGTGAATCCTACAGCCGATTCCGAAAGGGTAGGCAACGCGGAGCGGACGGTTTGGGCGGTCACCTGGTCTGCGCTCGCCAACAACATCAGTCGCTCCACAACGTTGCGCAGCTCACGAACATTTCCCGGCCAGCCGTACGCGGCCAGCGCCTCGATGGCATCCGGGACGAAGATCATGGGCTTCCAATTATTCTGGGCGCACACCTGGGCGGCGAAATGCTCGACCAGCGCAGGAATATCTTCCCGCCGCTCCCGCAGCGGAGGCAGAACCAGGGGAAAGACATAGACACGGTGAAACAAATCCTGACGAAATTTGCCTTCGCGCACCAACCCTTCCAGATTGCGATGGGTGGCCACCACCACCCGCACATTCACGGCAATCGGTTTATCTCCGCCAACGCGTTCAATCTCGCCTTCTTCGAGCACGCGCAGCAGCTTGGCCTGCATGGCCAGTGGCATGTCGCCGATTTCGTCGAGAAAGATCGTCCCCTGCTCCGCTTGCTCAAACTTTCCGATATGGCGTCCGGCGGAGCCAGTAAACGAACCCTTTTCGTGGCCGAACAGCTCCGATTCGATAAGCTCTGCCGGCACTGCCGCGCAATTCAAAGTGATAAACGACCCGTTAGCTCGCGGGCTGCGCTCGTGGATGGCGCGGGCTACCAGCTCTTTTCCGGTGCCGGTCTCGCCGAGAATGCAAACTCTCGATTCGCTGGCCGCGACACGTTCCACCTGCGCCATCACCCTTCGCATCACCTCGCCCGACCAGACGATTTCGTGTTTTCCCAGACGTTGCCGCAGCTGGCGGTTCTCGGATTCGAGCCGCTGCAACCTGAGCGTGTTCTCGACGGTGAGCAGCAGCCGGTCAGTGGAAACCGGCTTTTCCAGAAAATCGAGCGCGCCCAGGCGCGTGGCGCGCACCGCCATCTCGATGTGCGCCTGGCCGGACATCATGACCACAGGCGTAGTAATCCCCTGGGCTCGCAAATCTTCCAGCAGGGAAAGCCCGTCTTTGCCGGGCATCACCACATCGGAAAAGATCAGATCGAAGCTCTGTGTCTTGGCCAGTTCGAGGCCCTTGGCGGCATTATCGCAAACGGTCGCTTCATGCCCGGCCAGGCGAAACGCACGCGCCAGGGAAGCCAGGGTGTTAGCCTCGTCGTCCACGATCAGCAGATTGGCTTTGCGGAGCAATTCGCCTCTATGTTACCGCGCCGGACGCTCCCGCTTGCGGCTTGCCGGCATCGCGGGGCAATTCGATGATGAACGTGGTTCCGTGGCCCACTGCGCTTTGCACGCTGATTCTTCCGCCATGGTCGCTGATGATAGACTGCACGATCGCCAGCCCAAGCCCGGTCCCATGAGCCTTGGTGGTGTAGTAGGGCGTGAACAGGCGGGCGCATTCTTCTGGAGTCAGTCCGATGCCGTTATCGGAAACTTCGACGTAAGCGCGATCATGGTCCTGCCGGGTGCGGAGGGTGAGCGTGCCGCCTTGTGGCATGGCATCCATGGCATTCAGCACCAGGTTCGACAACCCACGATGTAAAAGTTCAGGATCAGCCGCGACCGGATTCATGGCTGCATCAAGTTCCAGTGCGCATTCAATGGGCGCGTGCCCCTCTCGCTGCAATTGCGCCTGAAACAGCTGCGCCGTGCTCTGCACCACATCGTTCAATTGAACTTGCTGCAAGTGCGGCTGCGGCATGCGGGAAAACTCGCTGAAGCGCGAAATGATGGTCTTCAAATTCGCGATTTCCGCCAGCAGCGTGGAAGCGCTTTCCTTGAAAATCTCTTCGAACTGCACCGGAGTCTGTTGTCTGGCGCGCAATAGATTTTCCACCGTTAGCTGCAATGGAAACAGAGGATTTTTGAGCTCATGCGCCAGTCGGCGGGCCAACTCGCGCCATGCCGCAACTCGCTCCGACTGCACCAGGCGCTCGCGCTGATCCAGCAACTCGCGGGTCATGTGGTTGAAGGACTCCGCCAGCTCGCCCAATTCGTCGGACGAAGTGATCGCTACCTCAGTGCGCCAGTTGCCGGCGGCGACTTGCCGCGCCGCCCGCGCCAGTTGTTCCACCGGGCGAGTAACACGGGCGGCGGCCCACCCGCTCACCAAAATGGCCAACAGGATACCCGCGCCCGCCGACAGCAGCGCGGCCGAGCGGATGTGGCGGCGCAGTTCCACATAAGGCCGCCGCGACGTTCCCACCAGCAGAACTCCCAGAAGCTCGTGATCCAACCCCTGAAGGGGGATAGCATCGATAGTTTCGTCGTCAGCCGCTTCAGTCGACCAATGCACCAGTGTTGTAATCTCCTGAACTTGCTGCCGCACCTGCTCGATTAACGGCGCGATCGCGCCACTTTGCGGCACGGTGCCGGAGGAGTCGATCAACAGCTGCGATTCAAACGCTCCCGCGAGGTTCTGGTAGAACATCACCCGCGTGCCGGCGGGCAGTTCGAGGCTGGCGAGAAAATCTTTGTCCAGACGCCGTCCGCCGATCACGAAAAGCGACTTATCCCCCAAGTCGACTTCCCGCACCGCGCACAGTCCCAGCGCAGCGCTGTCGGGTAACTCCTCGCGTTGCAGGAATGCCTGTTGCGGAAGGGGGCGCGTGGGGACAAAAGTAGCCTTGTATCCGAATTTGGCCGGCCACTGCGCCGACGAAATAATCATCCCCTGGGGGTCGACGAACTCCAGAAAACTCAGCTGCTGCTCTTCGGCGATGGTCCGGGCCTGATCGAAATAGGTGGCGTAATCCGGCGCTCCATGACTCAACGCCAGCGCCATGTGGGTGGCGGAGTCACTCGCGGCAATGTCTTCGACGCGATGGACAATCTCATCGCCCCGGCGGGCGAATTCCCGCCGGAACTGTCCCACCAGCGCCGTGGTTTGCTGCTCGTTGGCCTTCTCAAAGCTCTTGCGGGTGGAATAGGAGATGATCCCGGCCACCCCCGCCACAGATAAAACCACGGTCAGCGCAAATACTCCGAGCAGCTTGCCGCGAAAGCTCATGGCTTCTCCGGGCTGAGCCAGACCTCGGCCAGGCGCCAGGTGCCGTCGGGCAGTTCACGCCAGCCCCTCACCTGTTCAGACACCGCGGCTGCTGAGCGGAGGTGGAGCAAAGGGATCACTCGTTTGGACTGCAGCAAGGAACTCTCCGCAGCGTAAAGTTCCTCCATCGAGTTGCTGCTGAACTTTGGCGCGGGAGATCCTAAAGCCGAAGCCAATTCGACAAAAGCGACATGAGGGTCAGGGGAAAGCAACCGCAAGCGCATGAGCCGTAAATCCGCAGAGCTGCCATTAGCCAGCTGCAGGCGGAGCCCGGCCTCGCGGGCATTCAGCACAATGCGTTCGGCAATGACCCGCTCCAGAGAATCATTGGTGTCAAAGCCAAGGGTCCACAGGGACGCCCGGGCAATTTCGGCGCGTTCCTGCTGGGCGCGGGTCAGGTCCATCTCTACGGGGAAAATCACCCCATAACCGGTCATCCAATTGGGCAGAAGACTGCCGCACGCCTCGCCGGCATCTTGCACCAAAACGTTGGTGAGCTGCTTGCGGTCGACACTGAGCGACAGAGCGTCGCGCTGGCGGGCATCGTCGGGCGACTGCGGATCGAGGGCGAAGACGAGCGCAATGAGTTCGCTGGGATACGAACTCTCAATCCGGTGGCCTTGGGCCGCGGCGCTGTGCGCCAGCTCGGGAGCCACCTCGATGATTTGTTCTTTGCCCAGATCGAAAGCAATCATTTGATCTCGCAAGCTACGGCCCAACTGGATTTCGATCGCGTCCAGAAACGGCCGGCCACCCCAGTAATCCTCGCGGGCGCTGAGAACAAGCTCTTTTCCAGGGTCAAATTGGGAAACCGTAAAAGCTCCGGTGCCAGCGACCTTGCCGCCGTCACGTCTTACGATATTGTTTCGCGGCAGGGCGAGCTCAGCCGGCAAATCCGGAGCCGGAGAATCGCGCTCGATGGTCAACGCGTGATTCCCCGCGACAATCTTCCATGTAGGATTCGCGTTCCGCAAGGATGCAGCTACAGCCTCCGCGGTGACCGGCGTGCCATCCTGAAAAGTTACTCCCGGCCGAAGCGCGATTTGCCAACGCTGACTGCCGGACTCTTCTTGCCACGAAGTCGCCAGCGCAGGTTGCGGCCGGCCGCGTGCGTCGAGGGTGACCAGCGTATCGAACATCAAAGGAAAAAGATTGCGTGAGGCGATCCAATCACCCTGCGCCGGATCGAGCGAAGCAGGAGCGGCCCGCATCGCCAGGTGCAGAGTTCCGCCATAGTGCGGACGCGACTCGGCGCGCGCCAATGTGACCAGCAGCAGACTACTGACCACAAGTCGGCGAAATCCGGTAAGCCTCATATTTGCCTGTCTCTGCATTCTGCATGATTGCAATGGCGGTCCCGCTGTCCGCGTCTGGCCAAAGCGCGCTGATGCGGCCGGTAAACTCAATCGGCGCGCTCATCGCTACGGGCTCACGATCCGCCACTTCAAACCCCGTGAGTGTGTCGTGCGAACCTCGGGTTTCTGCTGTAGCCAGAATCTGCCAGCCTGATCCACACCCGCTGTGCAGGCTGATGATGTCGCTGCCCCATCCCAGCTTTTCTATTTGTTCCGTCACGCCGTCGAGCCAGTGCACCTGCCCATCGACGGCTGCGAAGACCCAGAGCGTGTACTTATCTCGCGGCAAGGAGGCGGCAGAATAAAACGGCTGGACTGAGGTCTGTTTCTGAATTCCCGGAGAAAGGGCTCCGGTAAAGAAATTTCGCGTAGAAGCAAAGAAGCCGCTGAGAGCCGATGGATCGGGAGCCAGCGGCCAGGGGTCGTCGCTTTCGCGGCAAGCGATCGCCAACGGCGCAGCCGCCCCGCTCCGGCACAGCACCCCGGGCAAATAGGCATCAAACATGCGATCTTTTCGTAGCAGCAATCGCCCTCGCAAGTCCCTCGGCCAGGGCCGGGGATGCGTGATGGTGACTGAACCTTCCTGGAGCCAATGGCCGGTCTGCAGCACGTAGAGAGCGATGCTTTCCGGTTCCAGGACGATCATCTGCGCCGGGTTACTGACCGGAAGCGCAATGTCGAGGATGGGGTTGTCGTCGGTCCAGATCAGTGCTTTGTGAAGGAGCAATTCCGAAGCCGGACGCTCCAAGGCCGAGTTCTCCGGCCGCGGCATCGTGACCATGACAACCGCAGCTTCGCCGTTGCCCTGGCGGATTTCGGCTGCCCAGACGTAATCCTGCAAATTCGCCGAGAGTGTAATCCGGATCGTGGCCGCGGCCTGCTCGGGAGAAACCAAATGCAGACCCAGTTGCGCCAGCTCATCCAGCAGCCCGCGGCGAATTTCTTCCACTTCTGAATTCCGTAGCGAAGAAGAATTGGCGACGTCCACGGCGACCGCGCCCGGCCCGGTGACCGCCGCAATCTTGCGCGCCAGTTGAATCTCGGAGGCTTGCCACGGGCTGGCCAGAGCTGGCGCTGGAAATAGAATCCAAACCAAAACGACGGCGCACGCCGAGCGCGAGAGAAGAAACATGGATGGAATGCGCGCATTATAAACCGGGTTCATAAGTTTGACTTGTCATCCGAGCGCAGCCGAGGGATCTGCTGTTGCTGGGAGCCGCAAGAAAAGCAGATTCCTCGTCGCTGACGCTCCTCGGAATGACAAAAAAGATAGGAGTCATTTCGGTTGTCCGTCGTCCGGATCTTCTGCCTGGCCGGTATGGTTTGCCATGTTCATGCTCCGTAGCACGTCATTAGCGAAGAAAAACTTGCCGTCGGCGGGCACCATCATGATTTGCAGCTTGTCGGAGAGCCGCTCCGCCACGATTTTGTTGATCAGCAGCGGATTTTGTTTGAGGATGACGCCTTCCTTCTGCATGCGCTCGGCGTCGGCCGAGGCCGTCACTCGAATGCGGTCGGCCTCGGCGTCAGCCAGCAATTTGCGCCGCTCCATCTCGGCTTTGCTGTCGATGACTTTGGCTTCTGCCTGCGCCTCGGCATTTTTCACAGTGGCTTCTTTGCGGGCCTCGGCCTCGAGCTTCGACTGCTCAATTTGTTTCTGCTTGAGTGGCAACGTGTACTGCATAGCATCCGCTTCACCCTTCGCCTGCAGCACCCGCACCTGGGCCTCACCTTCGGCCTGCTTGACCTGTTGCGCCTTGGTGGCTTCCGCTTCCAGTTCCGCTATCCGCACCTGCTTCTGCTGGATTTCGGTCTGTACGCCCATCTGATCGTTCTCCTGCTCCTTGAGCAGCAGGTTTTCTAATCCCTTGGCATACTCCGGGGGCAACTGGATATCGCGCAACATAACTTCTTTCACCAGGATCCCGTCGGACGCCAGCTTTTGGGTAATCACAACTGAAGCGCGCTGGCGCACTTCTTCGCGTTTCACCGCGAACACCTCCCGCACCGTGTAATTGGGAACCAGTTCGCGCCACGCGCTGGCCACTACCGCGGGAACGATTTCCTTCTCGATCGGCTGCGGCAGGTTAGCCTGGATGAAGTCGAGGTGCCGGGGATCGAGGCGGTAGCGGACGGTGATCGCCAATCCGAGGGTGAGCCCTTCCTTGGCTTGCACGTTCAGCGGCTCTGACTTCCTGGCCGGAGCACCTGGAACGACACCATCTTCCAGCGCTCCGGTGGTAAATAGCTGATCGCGCGTATCGAATAAGGCAACGCTCTCTGCCAGCGGCATGATGAAATGGACACCAGGATAGAGCGTTCCGGCCAAGGTGCCACTCGTCTGGCTCACACGTACCCCGGCCATGCCGCTGGGCACCACTACAATGCCCAGCGCCAGGAGAATCGGTCCCCAGGCCAGCAGGGCAAATGCCAGGGCGGCCCGCCAACGGACGGGCGTTTGTTCCGGCGGCTCTGTCTGGCCGGCTTGAACCGCCAAACGCCGGCGGGTCTGCAGATACAGGTCATGAATGAGGATTCCGGCGGCTACCGCGATCATCCCGATGCCGCCCCAGGTGAGCAAATATTTTAGGAACAACATACAGTCTCCTTTTCGCGACCCACTCTGCCTGTCACTTGTGTTCGGACTTTATCGGTACCGGCTGGCGAACCAGGAACAGGTGCAGGACTTTCCCGAAAATCAGTTCTTCCATCAGGATTGCGATCGCCAGGGAAAAAACCATCCCGGCGATGGCTGCCATGGCGGTGATGATGAGTTGCATAAGAGCCTCCGTTAAGACCGACTGGAGGAATGGCAGCCGAGAGGCCAAACTACAAGGTGCAGGAAACAAAGACGTTTAGTGAGAGGGCAGCTAGTCAATCACGTGTCTGGCGAGCCACATGGTGTTCTGGTGGACACACCGCTCGCCGCACATGAAACCTTCAGGGCTGGGCTCAGTCCAACCCCGCTTCGTCCATGTAAGATAGAGTTTCGCGATGCCCGCTAAGCTTTCCCACTACGACCACAAAGGCCAAGCCAGAATGGTGGACGTTTCCACCAAGCCGCCGAGCCAGCGGAAGGCCGAGGCCAGTGGCTTTGTCCTCCTGAAACCGGAAGTGCTGCGAGCCCTGCCGAAAAACCCGAAAGGTGATCCACTGGAAGTGGCGCGGCTGGCCGGCATCATGGCAGCGAAACGTACCGCGGAACTGATTCCCCTGTGCCATCCTCTGCCGCTCTCCCACATTGATGTGACCATGCGGCTGTGCGAGAATGGCGTCGCCATCGCGTCACAAGTCACGACCACTGCGGCCACCGGGGTGGAAATGGAAGCCCTCACGGCGGTCAGCGTTGCCGCGCTTACGGTCTACGATATGTGCAAGGCCCTCGATAAGGGCATCGAGATTCGCAGCATTGCGCTTGAGCGCAAAAGCGGCGGCAAGAGCGGCGACTACGTGCGCGCCCGGAAGAAAAAGTAGCTGGCTCCATGGCCAACAACGTCAAAGTTCTGCTGGTGGACGACAATCCGATGATCCTGCAGATGCTGCGCGGAGCGCTCGCGCCGCTGGCCAACGTAACCACTGCCGGGGACGCCGCCGACGCCATGCTGAAAGCGGTCGATGATCCTCCGGACCTGCTGGTGTGTGACTACCGCATGCCCGGCATGGATGGCCGCCAGTTGGTGGAAAAGCTGAAAGGCCGGCCTCGCACTGCCGGCGCGTCGGTCATTCTTCTAGCCGCCAAAGCCGACATCACCGAAAAGCTGAGCGCACAGGATCACCTGGTGGACGACTTCGTCGAGAAGCCCTTCTTCCTGCGTGATGCGACCCAGCGCATCAAACGCGTAATCGACAAGATCGCATTGGAAAAGATGGCCAAGACCGCACCCTCCGACGGCGTGCTGCGCGGCAGCCTGCTGCAGATGAATGTCATCGACCTGGTGCAGTCGCTGGAGATGGGCCGCAAGAGCTGCGCTCTGATCCTGACCAATAAGAACGAAAAGTGTGAGATGTACTTCACCGAGGGCCAGGTCACTCATTCCGAATACGGCTCGGTCACCGGAGACGCTGCCGTCTTCAAAGTCCTGCGCTGGACCGAGGGCAACTTTGAGCTCAATTTCGAAGGCAAGACCTCCAAGAAGTCCACAACATTGAACACGCAAGGTCTGCTGATGGAAGGATTGCGCCTACTCGACGAGGCGCAACGGGACTCCGGCAAAAGTGGGGAGGAAGAAGAAGATGTCCTCCTCGATTCCTGAGCCGCCCCCGGACATCTTGACCGCAGCAGTGATCACCGTCAGCGACTCGTCCATCCGCGGCGAACGCGCAGATCTCTCCGGTCCGGCAGTCGCGGAAGCGTTGCGCAAGCAGAAATTCTCCATCGTTGGTACGGAAATCGTGCCCGACGAGCAACCCAGCATCCAGGATGCAATCCTCAAGTGGTCAACTCAGGCCCGGTTGGTGGTCACGACCGGAGGCACGGGCATCGCCGAGCGCGACGTGACCCCGGAGGCAACCCGTGCCGTGTGCGAGCGCGTGCTGGAAGGAGTTGCGGAACGTATGCGGGCAGAAGGTGCCAAAAAGACAATGTTTGCCGCTCTCAGCCGCGGCGTCTGCGGAGTGCGCGGAAAGGCATTGATTCTCAATCTGCCAGGAAGCCCGAAGGGTGCGGTTGAATCGCTCGAGTCAGTGGTGGGGCTGCTTCCTCACGCCTTGCAGCTGCTAGGTGGCGATACCAGGCACGGATAAGTGTGGGACAGGAGTGTCCGCCCCACACCAACGCTTCGCGTACACTCTTAGCTTCACCTTTTTGAAGACGATCAAACACATACTCACTCGCTATACAGCGTTCTTGTGGGCGCTACTGAAACCGCTGGGTGTATGGGGCGTTCTGGTGGTGGCCGCGCTGGACGGCGGCTTTGTCGGCCTGCCCATGGACGCGGTGGTTGCCGGGTACGTTTATCAGGACCGCGCGCGTTTCCTGCTTTACGTGGTCATGGCCTCTGCGGGCTCAGCCCTCGGCAGCATCGTCATCTATATTGTCGGCTACATCGGCGGCGAAGAATTTCTTCGCAAACGGGTTCCGGCGGAGCGCTTCGCGAAAATTCATAGCGCATTTGAGAAACACCCTTTCTGGGCCCTTATGTTTCCGGCGATGCTCCCGCCGCCGACGCCATTCAAACTTTTTGTGCTGGCGGCCGCAGTTTCGGAGATGGGATTCTTCCGCTTCCTGCTGGCGGTCTTTTCCGGCCGCATGGTGCGCTTTCTGGTGCTGGCCTTGCTGACCCTGAAATTTGGCCCGGACGTGGTGCGGGTCTTCGGGGCATTCTTCCGGGAGCATTACTATGTCGTCATTGTTCTGGCGGTAGCTGCCTTGGTGGCCTGGCTCATGCATCGCCGCGCCGCAAGAGCGGTTTAACCCGAGCCAAGCGGGGACAGCCGTCCGCGGCCATCTCGGGGAGCACAGGCGGAGGCTATATCGAAGCCGGTTTATGCAGTTCTTGGCCGGGGCTCATCGCCCGCAGGGCTAGCGGAATGGCAAACATTCCGGTGGTGAAAAGCAAGTCCCCTTCGAGTCCGTGGCGGAAAAATGGCAAGGCTGCGACATAGGATGCCATGAGACCTGCCCAGGTCTTGGGATACATATCCATCCAGGCCCACACCGTGAAATTCGTGATCAGATAAAACGAAACCGAACCGGCCAGAGCCGCGCCCACTGCCGGGAGGACTGCTCTGGAGACATTCTTTGTTCCCAGCCAGAGCACGCCTGCGTACCATGCAAAAGGCACCAGTTGGTCCAGGGTAAATGGGTACGCATAAACAAACCTGTTCAGGGCCAGGTCCGAAATTGCCAGCAGCACCAAGGGAATCCACAGCTCACGGCGCGAGCGGTACGCCCCAAAAAACAGAAGCGCCCCGGTGACCGGTGTAAACGTCCAGGGGTGAGGCATGAAGCGCACTGCCACGGCGAGTAGTAAGAACAAGTAGGCCAGCATGGTCACCTCGTAACAATGATTGTGGCTTGCGCGGGCGGCGCCGTCAAGCCGGAGACTTTGCTGGTGTGAAGCCTGTCATCCCGAAGGCCTGCGCTTTCACCAGCGGGACGAGGGATCGCGCGGGGGTCACCTTGGCGTTCAGGGTGAAACCACCCCATCCGTTCAGCGTTCCAGAATCCAGCTGCCCACCTGATCCAGAATCTCCGGGGTTTGCGGGTCCCAGAGCGTAGTGTGCCGGACTTCGGGATAAACCTGGAAACGGATGTCGGAAGAAGCGGAAAGGCGTTCGAAGGTTTCGCAATCTGTCTGGCTTACTACGTTGTCCTTGCCGCCCTTGATCATGAGAATGGGGAGGCGCAGGCGGGGCGCAATCGCGCCCTTCCAGTTCCAGATCAGCCGCTGGATGTCGAGGATATAGCCGAAGCTGACTTTGCTGTAGGCCAACGAGTCGGCCCGCCGGGCCAGGGCAAAGTGCGGGTCGCCCGTGCTCTCCGACAAGCGCTCGCCCACCAGGTCGATCACGGGTTTGCGGTGCGCCAGAAACAGATAAGGCATCTCGCGCAGGCTTTGCATGCGGAACAGCTGATCCTTATCCACATAGAAAGCGGGCGCCAGAAGAACCATCCCCGCCAGGGAATTGCCGCCGTGCCGGGCATAGTTGAGCGCGTAGTTAGAGCCCATGCTGTCGCCCAGCAGAAAGACGTTGGCTCCGGGCCGTTCTTTCTTGATGAACTGCAGCATGCAGGCAACATCGGCCGCCACCTGCGCCGGCGCGCCAACATATCCCCGGCGCCCGCAGGAAAGGCCATGGCCGCGCGCGTCCAGAGCATAGACGTCTACGCCACGAGGATTGAGACTGTCGGCAATTACCTTGTAAGGAGCGCTATGGTAGCCGATGCCGTGCAGCACGAGCGCGACGTGACCGCTCCACGCCCCCGTGGCCGGCCAGTAGCGATAGAAAAGGCAAGTGCCGTCGGTAGAGTTGAGGGTGCCATGCTGATCGTCGATAGGCTCACCCAGACGGTAGGCGTCATCGGCACAGTGAACCGGAGGCGGCATTCCCGCCGCTAATTGCGCAAAACTTACCATGAAATGAATGATGACCGAAAGAACAGAATGTTTTGAAGCTCTAGGTTTATAGCATAGCGTGAGCTTTTTCCGCCATCAAAACTTGGACGCGGCCCACACCAGAGTCATCTCCGGTTCTTGTGATTGTCATCTTTTGTGGAGTCGGGAGGCCTTGTTTTCCCGGTTGCAGCAGCCACCTTACCCCTGTGCGATACTTTCCTTAGATGCCCTCCGCTGATCCCAAGTCCGTAAAAGTAAACCTGACGACGGGTGAGGGCATGGACATCGAATGGAAAGACGGGCATCGTTCGCACTATGCGTTCGTTTTTCTCCGCGATGCCTGCCCCTGCGCCCTGTGCGATGAGGAGCGCGGAAAGACACACCGAAAGCCAGGCGACCCTCCAAAACCGGCTCCCGGAGCTCTTCCGATGTTCAAAGCGGCAGCCAAGCCCACCTCGGCAGAAGGCGTAGGCAAATACGCCATCAAATTCCACTGGAACGACGGCCACGAGCTGGGAATTTATTCCTGGCAGTTCCTGCGGGATTGGTGCCCGTGTGAGGAGTGCAGAGCCGCATTTCCTATAAAATAAGAGTGTAACCATTTGAACTGAAATCTTTTGTCTTTTCTCTCCCAACTCAACCCGCAACAGCGTGAAGCCGTCGAAACCACCGAAGGGCCGCTGCTGATCCTGGCCGGCGCCGGGAGTGGCAAGACTCGCGTCATCACCTATCGCATTGCCCATCTGATCGAAAATCTCGGAGTTATGCCCGAGTCGATCCTGGCCATGACATTTACCAACAAAGCGGCTTCTGAGATGGTGGAGCGCGTGGACAAACTCGTCGGCGGATTGTCGATCGCCAAGCCGGTTATTTCTACTTTTCATTCTTTTTGCGTGCGCGTGCTCCGCCGCGATATTGAAGCGCTGCGCATTCCTTCGGCAGTTCCTGGCAATCCTCCGATCGGCCTCAGCAAACAGTTCGTGATCTACGACGAAGCTGATCAGCAGCAGCTGGTCAAGTCGGTCATGCGGCGCCTGGGGATCGACGACAAGCAGACCACGCCGCGCGCCGTGCTGGCGCACATCTCGTGGGCGAAGAATCATATGCTCGATCCGCAGGAGTTCTACCTGCAATCGTCCGATCCCAAAACCGAGAAGGTTGCGCAGATCTACGCCGAATATAAGAAAGAACTGGCCAAGGCAAATGCCCTGGACTTCGACGATCTGTTGCTGGAGGCGGTGCGCCTGCTGAAAGCCGTGTCCGAGGTTCGCGACTATTACAACCGGCGCTTTCACTACGTTCTGGTCGACGAGTACCAGGACACCAACCGTCCGCAATATGAACTGATGCGGCTGCTGGCCGGAACCCGCCACAACATTTGCGCCGTGGGCGATGAAGACCAGTCAATCTACTCTTGGCGCGGCGCTGACATTCGCAACATTCTGGAGTTTGAAGCGGATTTCCCTGAAGCGAAGATCGTTCGCCTGGAGCAGAACTATCGTTCCACGCAAAATATTTTGCAGGCTGCGTCGGCGGTGGTCGCGAACAACCTCAAGCGCAAGGGCAAGAATCTTTGGACTTCTCGGCAGGGAGGAACCAAGGTCGGATATTACGAAGCGCCGGACGGGGAGAACGAGGCCTTGTTCGCTGCCGACTATGTTTCCAAGTATTTGCGCGAAAGTATCGAGCGGGGGGAGAATGCCCGCGCCGCCGTGCTGTACCGCACCAATTCGCAGTCCCGCTTGTTTGAAGAAGCCATGCGGCGCTATCAGCTGAAATACCATGTGGTGGGCGGTTTCTCGTTCTATGAGCGAGCCGAAATTAAAGACCTCATTTCGTACCTGAAGGTCATCCACAATGTGGATGACTCGATCGCCCTGCTGCGCGTGATCAACACACCCGTTCGCGGCATTGGCAAGGCGACGATGGAAATCCTGGAACAGATCGCGTTCGAAACCGGGGCATCTTTGTGGAGCGCGATCGGCGAGGCGATCCGGCGGCAGTTGCTTCCTCACCGGGCTCTGGGAGCCCTGAAGAGTTTCCGCGATCTGATTGAAGACGGGCGAGCCATGCTGGCAGGAAATTACGTGGAGCGACTGGAGCGAACCGCACAGCCCACGTGGGGACAGCCGCCCTCGGCTGTCCAGCGCAGCGAAGCTCCGCAGACTTCTGACCCGGCAGACGATCAGATTGCGTTCGATCCAGCAGCCTTTGATTTCGGAACAGAGGACAACGCGGGCGAGGGCGCCCGCGCCACACCGGATGATGGCGAACCCTTTCGCACTCCGGGCGCTCCGGCCAGTACCGCCGAGATTCTAAAGTTTCTCATTGACCGGACCGGCTACATCAAGCAGCTCGAGGCGGAAGACACGCCGGAGGCATACTCGCGGGTCGAGAACCTGCAAGAGCTGGTAAACGCCGCCATGGATTCGCGCGATCGTGGCGAGACTCTCGACCAATTTCTCGATCACGCTGCACTGGTGAGCGATGCCGACGCTTACGACGAACATGCCCAGATCACGTTGATGACGCTGCACGCCGCCAAGGGACTGGAATTTCCTCTCGTCATTCTGGCGGGCCTGGAAGAGGGCCTGTTTCCGCATTCCCGCACATTCCTGCAGCCCGATGATATCGAGGAAGAGCGGCGCTTGTGTTACGTGGGGATGACGCGGGCGATGGACACTTTGATTCTGAGCCGGGCCATATACCGACGGCGCTACGGGACCGACCTGCCCGAGGCCAGCGTCCCGTCGCGGTTCCTGGAGGAAATCCCGCCCCAGCTGGTGGAAGAACTGGGGGTGCCACGCCGGCAGGCCGCGCGGACCAGAGTGCCGGCGCCGCAGACGCAGGCTCACTATTCTTACGAAGACGAAGATCAGAGTGCCAGCTGGACCGGCCAAAACCGGCCTCCCGCCAAGGCGTATTCCGGCCGCACCTATAATTCCATCGAGAACATCGCCGAGTTTTTTGCCTCGCGGGGAAAGAAGTTTAACGTTGCCAAATTGCCGGTGGAAGAGCCAAAAGGCAAGAGGGGCTTTCGCCCCGGTCAGAAGGTTCGTCACCCGAAATATGGCGAGGGAACGGTCTATCAACGAGAAGGAGAGGGTGACGAAGCCAAAATTACGGTACAATTCCCTCGCTTCGGTTTGAAGAAGCTGATGGAGAAATACGCTCAGCTGGAGCGGGCATGAAGATCGCGTGGCGACAGCTGCCCTCGGCTGTCCAGCGGAGCGAAGCTCCGCAGCGCACGATAAACTAGCGCACCATAAACTAAGGAGAATCAAACAGCATTCATGGCTAATACGAAGAGTTTGAGCAAAGAAGATCGCAAAAAGGCGAAGCGGGCGGCGCGTAAGAAGAAAACCACGGAAAAGCCGCTGAAGCCCCGCGAGTACGCGCGCGGCTCACAAAAGCGCAAAGTGAAGAAGATGGTACGCGGACAGGCCAAACGATAAGGCACATTCCGCCTCAAACAGGAGAAATCAGTTTCCTTGCCGCCGGCGACTACAGACCGCAGCTCCTCTGACGTAATCCGCACGTCGGACAAGCAGGTCTTCTGCTGCAAGTCCATCGACAAGCTGATTGCCGAGTCAGAGGAGCCCGGTCGAAAGCTGAAGAAAACCCTGGGACCGGTTTCGCTGACGGCTCTCGGCATCGGCGCCATTATTGGCTCTGGAATTTTTGTTCTCACCGGCACCGCGGCCGCCGGCGAGTATTTTCAGGCGCCTTCCATTCTGCATGCGCAGGTTCTCGATATCATTGTGAACCTGCTGCGTGGGGGCGGGACGGCGAGCGTGCTGATGCACGGCCGGCCGGCCGCCGGACCCTCCATCGCGCTGTCTTTCTTCCTGGTGGCTGTAGCCTGCAGTTTTGCGGGATTGTGTTACGCCGAACTGGCCTCGATGATCCCCATCGCCGGCAGTGCCTACACCTATTCCTACGCCACTCTCGGCGAGATCTTCGCCTGGATTATCGGCTGGGACCTGATTCTGGAATACGTTGTCAGCAACGTAGTCGTGGCTATCGGCTTCAGCGCGTACACCAAGGCGCAGCTTTCGTCCTTCGGTCTCAATTTACCGGATAAGTGGTCGACTCCGGTGTGGGAGTCGGGGCACTGGACCGGAGCCTATTTCAATGTTCCCGGCTTTCTCATCATTTTCATTCTGACCGTGCTCCTGGTTCGGGGGATCAAAGAGTCGGCGGAAGCCAACAACATTATGGTCGCCATCAAGATCGGCGCCATTTTGATTTTCCTGATCGTGGGCGGAGCACTGGTCAATCCCGGCAATTGGCGGCCATTTGCGCCCTCCGGCTTCGGCGGCATCGTGACCGGCGGCGCTATCGTGTTCTTCACTTACATCGGATTCGATTCTGTTTCGACGGCGGCTGAAGAAGCCAAAAATCCGCAAAGGGACCTGCCCATCGGCATCATCGGTTCGCTGATCGTCTGCACCATCCTGTACGTCGGCGTGTCGGTGGTTCTGCTGGGAATGATGAAATACAGCACCTTCGTTTCCGGCGAAGCAGCTGAGGCTCCCGTGGCCTACGCGCTAAAGGTGCTGGGGGCGAGCCGCTGGTCACGTTCCATCATCGTAATTGGCGCGCTGACCGGCATGATTTCCTCGCTGCTGGTTTTTCAGTACGGCCAGGCCCGCATCTGGTACGCGATGTCGCGTGACGGGTTATTCCCCAGGCTGTTTTCCAAGGTTCATCCGCGTTTCAAGACGCCCCACTACTCCACCTGGATCGCCGGATTTGCCGTCGGTATTCCGTCGGGAATTTTTGCCATCAGCGATGCCGCCGATCTCTCCAACATCGGAACTCTGTTCGCCTTCGTTTTGGTCTCGTTGGGGGTCATAATCCTGCGCCGCACCCAACCCGACCGCAAGCGGGTCTTCCGGGTGCCGTTCGTGCCATGGTTTCCGCTGATCTCGATTGTGCTGTGCGGCGGGCTCATGACCGGCTTGACGGTCATCACCTGGTTGCGGTTCGTAGTCTGGCTGGCGCTCGGTTTGATGATCTACATCTTTTACAGCCGCCATCGCAGCGAATTCAGCTCCAAGGGATAGTCTGTGACTAAGGCAGATACCCCTCGGCTCAGCCATTTCATAAGTTCCCTCCCTAAAGCCGAGCTGCATCTGCATCTCGAAGGCTCAATCGATCCGCCGACCCTGCTCGAACTCCGGCACCGGCACGGCAAGAAGAGCTCCATCGCCGAAATTGAAATGCTCTACCGGTACAACGATTTCGCCGGCTTCCTGCAGGCCTTCAAGACGGTTACCGAAGACTTGCAGACTGCGGAAGATTATGAGCTCATCACCTGGCGGTTGATGGAAAAGCTGAAAGCGGAAAATGTTCTGCACGCTGAGATCTACGTTTCCGCGGGCGTCTGCCTGTGGCGCAAACAGGATTTCCATGCCATCTTCGAAGGTTTGGAACGCGGCCGGATTCGTGGCGAACGCGACTTTGGAATTTCTTTGCTTTGGATTTTTGATGCGGTCCGCCAATTCGGCGCGGAAAAGGCGCAACAAGTCGCGGAACTGGCCGCGCGCTATCAGGGATCAAGCGTGGTCGGCTTCGGCATTGGTGGCGATGAGCGGCAGGCGCCGCCGGAGACGTTTCGCGACGTTTATGCCTACGCCGCGGACCACGGGCTTCGCCTCACTGCCCATGCCGGTGAGACTGCGGGGCCGGGATCCGTCTGGGGTGCGCTCAATATTCACGCCGAGCGGATTGGCCATGGACTCACCGCTGCCCAGGATGCGGAACTGGTCGAAGAGCTTTCTACCCGCCAGATTCCGGTAGAGATTTGCCTGACGAGTAACCTGCGCACCGGTCTGTGTGCGTCCCTGTCTGAGCATCCGTTGCGCAATTACTTCGACCAGGGCGTCATGGTGACGCTCAACACTGACGATCCCGCGATGTTTGGAACCTCGCTCAACCGGGAGTATCAGCTGGCGCAGAGCACGTTCGGGTTTAGCGATGAGCATCTCCGCGAGCTGGCGCGGAACTCGTTTGAAGCTTCGTTCCTTCCCGCCGAAAAGAAACTCGGCTTTCTGGATTTGTTTGATTCCGCCGCCGCCCGCTCATGAATTTCCACGAACCGCGTAGGTCCAGCTGCCCTCGTCTGGGTGTGGGCAGTGGCCGGCTAAACGAATTCGTTCCACTTCCGTCAAAAGCACAATGAAGGCATCACTGCTGGGGGTGATCCTCGGATTCACGGTTATTTCTCTGGGGCAGACTCCTCCCACACAATTAACAATTGTCCACGCCAATGTAGTCGATACGCGGCATGGCACGATCTTGCGGAATCAAACCGTCGTGTTGCGGGGCGGCACGATTGCAACCCTGTCTGCTGACTCCACGGTCAAAGCGAAGAAAGCGGTGATCGATGCCGGCGGCAAGTACCTGATCCCCGGTCTTTGGGATATGCACGTACACAGCGCGCTGACGCCGGTTTGGGATGAGCGGGCCATCTATCCGCTCTACATCGCAAACGGCGTGACCGGCATTCGAGATATGGGCGGAGATCCGGAGTTGCTCAAGCAGCGGCGCAGCCGCATTGATTGCGGCGAGGTCCTCGGTCCGCACATGATTATGGCGGGGCCTTTTCTGGCGGAAGGCAAGGGTAATAGCGAGACCATCGCCGTAAACACTCCCGAGGATGCGCGGCTGGCGGTCGACGGCCTCAAGCAGCGGAGTGTCGATTTCGTCAAGATTTTGAGCCTCTCGCGCGAGTCATACTTCGCCGTCGCGGAAGAATCCGCAAAGCAGCACATGTTTTTTGTGGGGCACGTGCCCACTGCGGTACGCGTCGCCGAAGCCTCCGCCGCCGGACAGCACAGCATTGAGCACCTGACTGGAGTCTCGCTTGCCTGCTCGGCGAAGGAAGATGAGATTCGCAGCGAAATGCTGGATGCGCGAGCCAAAAAGGATTACGCCGCGTTCATTCCACTCGGGCAACAGGTTCTCGACACCTACGACCCAGACAAGGCGCAGCGCTTGTTTGCTTTGCTGAAGAAGAACTCTACCTGGCAGGTGCCCACGCTGGTGTGGACGCAGGCAAACTCGGCAGTCGATGATCCGGAGAAGCTCCTCTCTGATCGGCGTCTTGATTTCGTCCCTGCCAAGATTCGAGGCATGTGGGATCCCAGGAAAATTCTGACGCAAACTTCCGCCGAAGAACTCAAACTGGCCAAAGCTGAGCTGGCGCGGGACATCGAACTAGTCGGAACGATGCACACTGCGGGCATTCCATTTATGGCGGGCAGCGACGGGCCGGACCCATTTGTCTTCCCTGGCTCCAGTTTGCACGATGAACTGGAGCTGCTGGTCAAGGCCGGATTCACACCAGCCGAGGCTCTCCAGGCTGCAACCTTGCAACCTGCAATGTTTATGGACCAGCTCGACCGTTATGGAGTCGTCGAATCCGGACACGCCGCGGATCTGGTTTTGCTGGAGGCGAACCCTCTCGTCGATATCGCCGGCACCCGCAAGATCGCGGCAGTGGTTCTAAACGGCAGATACTATAGCCGCGAGGAGCTGGACAAGATTCTGGCGCAGGTGCAGGGACTGGCCAGGAATCGGTAAACTGCTGCTCAGGGTATGCCGCAACACATTGGCATCGTCGCTTGCAGCGCGGAAGGCGCCGCGCTCTGCTACCGAACCATCAATCTTGAAGGAACTCGGGTCATGGGGCAGCACGACCACCCCGAAGTGACCATGCACACCCACTCGCTCGCTCGTTACATGAAGTGTGTGTATGACAACGACTGGACTGGGGTGGCGGAGCTGATGCTCTCTTCGGCGGAAAAACTGGCGAAGGCGGGAGCAGACTTTCTTATTTGCCCGGACAATACTATTCATCAGGCCTTCGATCTGGTGGAGCACCGTTCGCCACGTCCCTGGCTGCATATCGCCCGGGAAGTAGCGAATGAAGCTCAGCGCCAGAAATATAAACGCCTGGCCATTCTGGGTACGCGGTATCTGATGGAAGGTCCAGTCTACCCCGAGAAATTACAGGCTGCGGCGTTGGAGTTTCGCATTCCTGACGCCGGGCAACGCGAGAAAATCAACCGGATCATTTTTGATGAGCTGGTAAACAGCATTTTCTTACCATCCTCTCTTGCCTATTTCACAGAAGTGATTCAAGCACTAGCGGCCCAGGGTTGCGATGCGGTGGTACTGGGATGCACTGAGATTCCGTTAATCGTAACGCCGGATGCTTCGCCGCTGCCCACGCTCGACTCGACGCGCCTGCTGGCGAAAGCCGCAGTCCGCAAAGCGCTGACCTGACAGCTTTGAGGGGATTTTTAGAGGGCCGGGTATGTTTTAATAGATAGATCGCCATCATGCCGTCGACTCGCACAATTCTGCGCCGCCGCGCCAAAGGCCTTCACCGCAATCTTCGCGGCGCCCGCATGGTGGCCCGCGCTTTGCTGAACACGGAGCATCCGCTGCTGGCGCACATCATTCCGGTGCGGCGTTGTAACCTCTCCTGCACCTACTGCAACGAATTCGACGATTTCTCCAAACCAGTGCCGACGGAAGATATGTTCCGCCGCGTGGACAAGCTGGCGGCGCTCGGCACCTCCGTCATCACCATCAGCGGCGGTGAGCCATTACTGCATCCGGAACTGGACGAGATCATTGGCCGCATTCGCCGCAACGGCATGATCGCCGGGCTGATCACCAACGGCTATTTCCTCGTGCCCGAGCGCATTCAGCGTTTGAACCGCGCCGGCCTGGAATGGCTGCAGATTTCGATCGATAACGTCACTCCCGATGACGTTTCGAAGAAAAGCCTCAAGGTCCTGGACAAAAAACTCGAGAACCTGGCCGAGCACGCCGACTTTCACGTCAATATCAATTCGGTGGTCGGCGGCGGCGTGAGCGATCCGCAGGACGCGCTGGTCATCGGCAAGCGGGCGCTGGAGCTCGGTTTCAGCTCCACGGTCGGGATTATTCATGATGGCAGCGGTCAGCTACAACCACTCGGAGAGGCAGAGCGCCGCGTCTATCACGAGATGAAGGCGATGGAGAAGCGCAGCTTCACCCGCATCAACGCCTTCCAGGACAATATCGCGCAAGGCCGCCCCAACCAGTGGCGCTGCCGCGCCGGATCGCGTTACTTGTATATCTGCGAAAACGGCCTGGTACACTATTGCTCCCAGCAGCGCGGCTATCCGGCGATTTCGCTGGAGAGCTACACCATCGACGATCTGCGCCGCGAGTATCTGACGGAAAAATCCTGCGCTCCCCACTGCACGGTTTCCTGCGTGCACCAGGTTTCGATCTTCGATTCCTGGCGCGCTCCGCAGCAAACCGGTGTTCCGGTTGCAGGAAATCTCGTGCAGCTCAAGTAACCGCCAGCGGCTAGACCGCAAGCTCAGGAGTCGCGTTCAGCAGGCTCTTGGTGTAGGCATGGTGGGGACTCTCCACAACCTGCTCCGTCGCTCCGATCTCAACTATCCTGCCGTGATACATCACAGCGATGCGGGTAGCCAGGTAGCGAACCACCGGCATGGAGTGTGAGATGAACAGGTACGTCAATCCAAACTCGCGCTGCAGCCGGGCCATTAAATTGACAATTTGAGCCCCTACACTGACATCCAGGGCCGAGACAGGTTCATCGGCCACAATGAACTTGGGCCGCAACGCCAGCGCTCGCGCAATGCCAATCCGTTGCCGCTGTCCACCGCTGAACTCGTGCGGGAAGCGATGGATCGCCGATGGATCGAGACCCACGGAGTTGAGTAATTCCGCGACTTTTGCTCGCCGTGACGCCGCGCTCATGCGCTCGTGAATGATGAGCGGCTCTGCTACCACATCTTCGACCTTCATGCGCGGATCGAGCGAGCCAAAGGGATCCTGGAAGATAATCTGCATGTCCCGGCGGAGGCGGCGAAGCTGGCTGCGATCCGCGGCCAGGAGATCGCGTCCTTGCAGCAGAATCGATCCTGAAGTCGGTTCGATCAGGCGCAAGATCAGCCGCCCCAGCGTACTTTTACCCGATCCTGATTCTCCAACCAGGCCCAGCGTTTCCCCCGGCTCGATCGTGAACGAAACATCGTCGACCGCCCGCACTTCACCCTTAGCCCCTCCGCCAAACGCCGATTCGCCCAGCGGGAATATCTTGGTGAGATTGCCGATTTCTAGCAGGGCCATGGGTCTCAGCTCTCGATCATCAGTCAGCGAACACTATTGGAACAGTGCTACCGCTGGCTACTGCCCGGCAATCAACGGTACCGCCAGCATCGCCGCCAGCATTCCCACCATTTTCCATCGGGTGAAGTGCTCATCTAAAACCACGCGCGCCAGCAACACCGTGACTGCAGGGTAAAGCGACGTAAGTACGACCGCCGAGTCCAGCCGACCGGTTTGGCTGGCGCGAACGAACAGCGCCGTGCCGGTAACATCGAGGAAGCCGGCGAGCATCCCCCAGCGCGCGCTGTCTCGCGTGATCTCACGAAAACTCTTTTGCAGAATGACGATGGTCCCGGTGACGATTAACCCCCCGGTTCGTGTAAAGGTCGCCAGCCACAGCGCAGAAGCGTCGCCAGCCTCGCGCATTCCGAGGTAGAACCCGGCAAACCCTACGCCTGCTATCGCCGCCAATCCAATGCCTTCTGAGCCGCTTCCATCTTCAGTGCGTGAGATCAGCCAAATGCCCAGGCCGGCCAGCAGGAATCCAGAAACGCGCAGCGTTCCTGGAAATCCCTCCGTGAATACTCCGACCGCAGTCGGAATCGCGGCGCCCAGAAGCGCAGCCACGGGAGCCGTCAACCCCATTCTTCCCATCGCTAAAGCCCGATAGAAAATGGCCAGTGCGGTGCCGCCCGAAGTTCCCGCTGCTATCGCCCATGCCAGACTGTGCCACGACAGAAACGGGGCTCGTGTAACCCCGGCCAGAGTGCACATCAAAATCAGACCGCTGGCGTGAGCGATGGTGGTGACGACAAATGCGTTGGCACGCCGGGAAGCGTATCCCCCGAGAAAGTCACTCGCTCCCCAGGCAAACACTGCTGCCAGGCTGAAGCTGGTGGGCACGAGTTCGTGCGTAAGCGCCATTTCGGTTTGAGGGAAAAACTTGAGAGTAACACGTAGAACCAAGGTGTTACTTCGCCGGTTGTGGAACTTCCTCGGCGAGTTGTTCGAGAACGTTGCGCAGAGACTGCAAGACCTCGCCTGGCGAGGTAGCCTTGAGGGAAAACTTCAACATTCCTTCGGGGGTAAATTGCGTTCCCCGCTGGGAAGAGACAAACCTGGCCAGCTTACCCGGATCGATGACCGCATTGGCCCGGAACTTGATGGTGGTGACGTCCCGTTTGCGTTCGATACCGGTCACGCCCACGTGCGCCGCCAGCAGCTTGAGGGCAGCGTAGTCCAGCAGATTGCGTACCGGCGGCGGCGGCTCGCCGTAACGATCCTCTAATTCAGCGGCGACGTCGTTCAATTGTGACTCCGACTCTATTCCCGCCACACGTTTGTAAATCCGCAGCCGCTGATTTTCCTCGCGGATATACTCGCCGGGAATTCGGATATTGAGTCCCAGATTGAGCTGGGTCTCGGCTTCTTCCGCGGCCGCTTCGCCTTTCATCTCTCTTACAGCGCGGTCGAGCATTTGCGTATAAAGTTCGAAACCGACCGCTTCAATGTGTCCGCTCTGCTCTCCTCCCAGAAGGTTTCCCGCGCCCCGCAGCTCGAGATCGAGGGCGGCGATCTTGAAGCCGGCGCCGAGGTCGGAGAATTCCTTGAGCGCGGCGAGGCGGCGGCGTGCAATAGGTGTCAGCTCAATATCTGCCGGCACCAGCAAGTAGGCGTATGCCCTCCGGTTCGATCTGCCTACGCGGCCGCGCAGCTGGTATAACTCCGAAAGCCCGAAGCGGTCGGCGCGATTGATGATGATGGTGTTGCAGAGAGGAATGTCGAGGCCATTTTCGATGATGGTGGTCGAGACTAGAATGTCCGCCTCGTGATGCATGAATTTCAGCATCACCTTTTCCAGTTCGCCCTCGGACATTTGCCCGTGGCCGACGATGATTCGCGCCTGCGGGACGAACTCTTGTAATTTGGCTGCCATCTCCCAGATACTCTCGACCCGGTTGTGGACGAAATAGACCTGACCGCCGCGGTCGAGCTCCTGCTGCAGAGCACTCTGAATCAGCTTCGGATCCCATGTCGCCACCACCGTCTGGATCGCAATCCGGTCCTTGGGAGGAGTCTCAATCACACTCATATCCCGCAGCCCTACCAGCGACATGTGCAGGGTTCGCGGAATTGGCGTCGCCGACATGGTGAGCACATCGACTTCTTTGCGCATCTGCTTCAGACGTTCCTTGTGGCGAACCCCGAAGCGCTGTTCTTCGTCCACCACCAGCAGGCCGAGATCGGCGAACTTCACGTCTTTGGAGAGCAGGCGATGCGTGCCGATCAGAATATCGACTTTGCCGGCCTCAACCTTCTGCAGGATTTCTTTCTGCTGTTTGGGACTGCGGAAGCGGCTGATCATTTCGATGCTGACCGGAAACGCGGCAAAACGCTGCTTGAAGGTTTCGAAGTGCTGGAAGGCGAGCACCGTGGTGGGCGCCAGCACCGCGACCTGTTTGTTATCGTTCACAGCTTTGAAAGCCGCGCGCATCGCAATTTCCGTCTTGCCATAGCCGACATCGCCACACAAGAGCCGATCCATCGGCTGCGAGGATTCCATATCACGCTTGACGTCGGTGATGGCTAAATCTTGATCTTCGGTCTCGCTGTACTCGAAGGCATCTTCGAACTCCCGCATCCACTGATTGTCTGCAGAGAAAGCCTGCCCCTTGGCAGCCTTCCTTTCGGCGTACAACTTCAGCAACTCGTCGGCCATGTCCTGCATGGCCTTGCGCACCCGGGCTTTGGTCTTGGCCCACGCCGCGGTTCCCAGATGGTTGAGCGCCGGCTTGGCTCCCTCCGACGAACGATACTTCTGAATCAAATCCAACCGGGTTAAGGGAACGTACAGGCGCGCCCCTTCTGCGTATTCCAGCAGCATGAACTCGGCGTTTCCGTCCCCCTGGTTGATCTCCTTCAGTCCCTGATACTGGCCAATGCCGTGCTCCACATGGACCACATAGTCGCCGACCTGCAAATCGCGAAAGTCAGAAAGAAAAGCCGAGGTCTTGGACTTCGAACGCTGTGGCCGGGAGATGACCGCTTCGGACTCGTCGAACAGGTCGCGAGCCCCAAAAATTGCCAGGTGCGCTTCCGGGAGAACCACCCCGTCGGGAACATAGGCTTTGGCCAGAGTGGTGGTGAGAATTTCGCCGGCAAAGTATGCGGTCTCATCGGCGTAGCTCTCGCCACCGCGAGTGCGGCTGCCCAGGCGGAAGGAAAGGCTGTTTTCGCTGAAAAGATCTGCCAGGCGCTCGACTTCCCCAATGTTAGGAACGGCAATCAGCACCCGGTTCTGATCGCTGAGCTGTTTCTTCACTTCATCCAGCAAAGCCGGAACCGAGCTGTGAAACCGCTGTGCGGGCTGAGAATGGAAGCTGGCTGTATCCATCTGGTCCGGACGGGCGATCTCAAGGTGCTCCAGATCAGCGCCGGCAATGGTGGCCAGCCTGTTCCACCATTCGTCAGGCGGCAGGTAAAGATCCGCCGGCCGCACCAGGTTGCCCACCTCACTGCGCTCGTGCGCCTCTTCGATGCGCGTCCATACCCGGTCGAATTCGTTGCGCAGATTGTCAGGCTCATCCGCCAGCACGACGGATCGCGGCATGAGATCGAAAACCGTGTTATGGGCGCCCGCCACTGGGGCATAAAACTCCCACCCAGGGAAAACCGTCACTCCGGTGGAGCGGACCGCCTGCTCTACAATTCCTTCCGCCCCTGTAATCCGCTTTCCCGATAAGCGCGCATGGATCGCGCCCAGCAGATCTTCGCTGACTGGAGTTTCTGTCAGCGGCAGCAGCAGCGCTTCTTCCACCGGGTTCGACGAGCGTTGCGTTGCCGGGTCGAACTTGCGAATGGACTCAACTTCATCACCGAAGAACTCAATGCGCAGGGGCCGATCCGCCTCCGGCGAATAGACGTCGAGGATGCCGCCACGCACCGCATACTCCCCGGGCATCTCCACCACGTCGGTCGCAGCGTAGCCGACGGTATTGAGATGCCGCAGCAGCGGGTCGATATCGATGGTCTCGCCTCGCCGCACCGCTCTGGCCAGGTCGGCATAATACTCACCCGCGCGCAAACGCAAAGCCGTAGAAGCGATAGGGGAGACCAGAATCGACACCGCTCCCGTGGCGATCTTCCACAGCGCGACGGCCCGTTCCTCCTGGATCTCGGGATGAGGAGAAAGATTCTGAAACGGCAACACGTCCCGCGTGGGAAGAGAGAAAATCGATTCGGACTCAGTACCTCCGACCAATTCATGAAATGCCTGCAGGACAGGAAACAGATCTTCGGCGGCGCGGTTGTCGGGAACTACCAGGATCAGAGGCCGGTCCGCAGCCCGTTGCAACAAAACGAGGGTCAGAGCTTTCGCGGCAGGAAGCAATCCGGAGACACCAATCCGCCCCGTGCCCTCTTTGAGGTGGGAGGCAACACGCTGGAAGGCGGGCAACTTTTCCACGTCCGCGAAGAGATCGCGAACGAAGGGGAGAACCATGCTTCTTGATTTTAACAGGGTTCAGGAGCCGCGCAGGGGTAGGTGTCCTCACCTGCCCAGCCGAGCGCGGCCCGGTAAGAACAGGTTGTACGAACTCGCTTTTGGACAGCCGAGGGCAGGCGCCCCTGCGTGATTCATCCCCGCAGCAGCGGCCTCGTCAGACACGTCGGCCCGCCGCCGCCGTTGATGCACAGCTCGGAACCGGGGAAAGTCCGCACATCGAATCCCGCAGCCCTCAGCTTCGCGTTGGTTCTGGCGTTTTCTGCAATGGCCAGCAAGCGGCCATTGCCCAGCGCCAGCACGTTGCAGCCGAGGGAATCGCGTTCCGAGTCGTCAATCTCGATGAGCCTGTAGCCGCGCTGCTTCAGCAGTTCGACAGTCTCGACCGCGAGCCAGGGCAGATCCACCAGCGCAGTTTGTTCGTCGAGCAGGCTGATCAGCGACATCAGATGCAGGCAGGCTGCCGGGCCGCGTCCGTACGGCAACGGCGCCGAAAGCACCTCAATGTCCTTCGGTGCGAGCAGCGTCCGCAGCTGAGAAATTCCGTCCCGATTGGTGCGATAACCCTGCCCTACCAGCAGAGTCTTTTCGTCCAGCCACAGGATGTCGCCGCCTTCGGTGGTGCCGGGTGCCAGGATTTTGCCCAGCAGTGGAATTCCTAGAACCTCGCAGTTTGATTCGTGCCATTTTCCTTCGGGCTGACGATTGATTTTGCCGGGACGCATGACGATCAGCCCAAAATCTGAGGGCAGCGAGGCATCGTGAGTGTAGACGGCGTCCAGTGTCAGGCCGGCAGCGGGTGGCAGTTCTTCCACGTCTACCCCCGCAGCTTGTAACTCGCCGCACAGCGCGTCATGTTGCGCCTGGGCTCTCTCGAAATCCGGGGCATGCAAAAATCCGAGTTCGCTCCAGCGGGCGGCTACATCTGCCCTGTTCCACCCGACGGTGCGTGGGGAACAGACAATCACCCGGCGCAGCGGCGCGACCATGGAATGGCCGTTGAATGTCGCCGGTTTCACGGAAGTTGCCAAAATGTCTCCCCTAGCAATCTAGAACGGACGCTGCCGCAAAAGCAATCCGCTGAAAAAACACGTGGGGACAGCTGCCCTCGGCTGTTCGTTTGAGCGCAGCTCGACGTCTTGTCCGGGCCTGGTCACGCCGAGCGAAATCGAAGAATCTGCCTAGAACTCGACGTGCAGGCGAAAACTGGGCACCGTGACCGGACCGCGGTCGCGATTGTAGCCCGGGTTATTGATGTGTTGCACTCCCGGGGCGGCATAAATTCCGCGCCAAACATGGGCAGTGTAGTAAGCCTCCAGAATATTCTCTCGCCCGTAACTCAACCCGCCATCGCCCAGCAGGAAACCAAGTCCTCCATCCGCCAGGTAGATCTGGTGGTCCTTGCAGATGCCGTTCGAAACGAAAGCGATTCCCGCGCGGTCCTGCCGGCGATGCCACTTTGCGCCGTAGACGCCCAAGCCTTCGAGCACGGTTGAGTCGACTTCCGTATAAGCGAAGGATTCGGTCCGGCCGTTGTCCCACCCCCAGCGCGCGAAGGCGACGAAGTTCGGTGAAAGATTTTGCTCCAGGTTAACCCCGAAACCATACTTCATCGTGATGTGCCAGGGATGATGGGTGATATCGGGAACAGTAACCAGCCCCTCCTCAAATTGGGCCACCGCCTGCCGGTAAATCCCCATGTTGGCGTGATTGCTGTAGCCGATGAGCCGAATCACTCCGGACTTCTTCGGAAGCAACCCATGCTGCCAGTCGAACTCGACATTTTCCGCGTGCGCCTCCCAGGGTTTCCAAACCAGGTCGATTCCATTGGCCACCTTCGGCATCAGGGCTTCGGCGAAGCGCAGGCTGAATTTCGGATCCTCATAGTCAGCGACTGCCCCCACGGTGTAGCCTCGCGTGTCGGCGGCATAGTCATAGGCTCCGTCATTGTCGATCGCCCAGTTGAGAAATTGCAGATGGGTGTCCGAGCCGGCGGAGTTCTGGTCGAAAAAATCCGGCATGCTGAACTTTCCAACACGGACTTCCACGCGCCGTTTGGGAAGCTGCTCGAACAACGATAACGGCGTGCGCTCATTCTCGATCTTGTCTTTGCTTAACGCAAAGACTTTATGAATCATGGCGCGTGCGACGTACGGCTCCTTGCTCAACAACGGGTTGCGCACGATGTCGAGATTGGTAAAGCCGGCCAGGCCAAAGCCAGTACTCAGGGCGGCGCCGCCGGCTTCTTCGATGTCCACCAGAATCTCAGTGGAATCGTTCAGCCGCACCCCGGTGTAGAGAGTCAGCACGCGGGAGGTAGCTTTTTCATAGTTCGGGTCGAGGCTGTGCGTACCGCTGTACTTGGCGTAAAACGAGGGATGGGTTTGAAAGATGAAGTTTGCCTGCCCGGAGAGCCAGAAGCGCGTATCACTCAAGTGCGGAAGCA
>Ga0335078_10001703_pt1 | contig 33207 bp, 22 predicted proteins | sample Lox_Sample_32_FD_206711 | JGI IMG/M metagenome (GOLD analysis project Ga0335078, IMG submission 206711) | Soil microbial communities from Loxahatchee National Wildlife Refuge, Florida, United States - Lox_Sample_3.2 | ecosystem: Environmental > Terrestrial > Soil > Wetlands | place: USA...
CCGACGATTCCAAACGTCAGTCCGATCGCACTGCCACCGCGTGGGCCTGAGGACGACTGTGCCGCGTACGGAACGTAAATCGCCGTGGCCACGCCGAAAATGACGAGCGACACAGCGAACCATTTCTTGTGTGTGTGATCGATGCGCACGGTCAGGATTTCTGCGCGATGCTGGGCGCCTGCCCCAGCAAGCCGGCAAAGAACTTTCGCGGATCCACGCGATGAGCCGCGTCATGCGGACAGGCATACACGCAGCTTGGTTCGGCGAGATCGCGGCACAAGTCGCACGAGGTCGCCTTCTGCTTCACGACGGCTTTTTTGCGTCCCGGATGTTCGGGATCGTCCACCATCACGTCAAACGGATGCAGATTGATATTTCCGTACGGGCAATTCTCGGCGCACAGTCCGCAGCCGATGCACCAATCCTCGATGATCACTTCCAACGAGTTTCGCCGCCGAATCGATCCCACCGGGCAGCCCACCATGCAAAGTGGATCAAGACACTGCCGGCACGACGTCGCGACCAAATAATGGTCGAATCGAAGCCCCTCGCGCACGAGCCGCGTAACTCCGTCATGCGCATCGGCGCACGCCCGCACACACGCATCGCAACGCGTGCAGCTGTTGAGGTCGAGCAGCAGCAGACTCTGCGCTTCCATCAAGCCTTGCGCGAGGAAGTTTTCGAGCGGCACGCTTTCTAGAACCGTCAGCCGCTGCCGATTCATCAACGTGCGTTCTTCTTCCACGACCTCGAGCTTTCGGCGAATTTCCGGGAACTGCTCGATCATGCGTCGGAAATCGTCCCCGCCAATGCGCACGAGTTCCACATGGTCGAGCGCGGTGCATGTTGCCGTGCGCAAGTCGCCCAGCAGCAATCCCGTTTCGCCGAAATAATCGCCGCGCGAGAGGTATGCGAGGATCATTTCCCCGCCCGGATGCGTCTGCGACACTTTCACGAATCCGATGCGCACCAGATAAAACGCATCCGCAGGCTCGCCCTGCTTACAGATCACTTGTCCTGGCGCATAGCGTACGAGCTCCACGCTTTCACGCAAGCTGCTGATGAAGTCGTCCGTGAGTCCCGTGAAAACAGGCACGGATCGCAGGTGGCTATCGAGCGCGCGCTGCCGATAAGACCGGTCCAGTTGTGCACGGAAATTCTTGCTGCGCTGCATGATATCCAGCACGTTGCGCAGCATCTCGAGCACCGTGCAATCCGTCTCGGCACGAACAGTCGCCGAGCGCGGATAAAGGCTCATGCACGTCATCTCGCCGAAGAGATCGCCCGGGCCGAGCTCTGCGACGGGGTTGTCGTAATTCAAATCCACGGGCGCATCGATCGGGATCCAGCGCTGATTCCCTTCCTCCTCGCGACGATCGTGTTGCCGTTGTGCCAGCCCGCTAGAGAGCTTCCCTATGAACTTCTTCAACCCGCCTTGCGTCTTCACATGTGCCATCGGCGCCGAAATCGAAACGCGCGCCTTTCCATCGAGGATGTAAAAAGCGGTCGAGCCGTATTCCCCTTCGCGGCAAATCACATCGCCCTTGCGAAACCGCCGGCGCACCACCGCGCCGCGATTTAAGCTGAGGAACGTTCCCGAAACGCCCTTGAAAACCGGCAGCTCCTGCAATTCGTCAGGCGCAACCTGCTGCACATCCGGTCCGGATGCAATCGCTGTGGCCGTCACTACACGATTCGTCAGTGCGCCCGTGGGGCACGAAACCATGCACTCGCCGCACGACACGCACGACGACTTGCCCATCGGCTCGTTGTCGTCGAACGCGATTCCAGCGTGCGAGCCCTTGCCCATGCGCCCGAGCACGAAATTCTCGCGAATCTCGCTGCAGCCGCGAATGCAGCGGTCGCACAAAATGCACGCATCGAAATCGACCGCGATGCTCACCGACGAGTTGTCTTTTCCCCGTCCGCTGCTGTGCCGCTCGAATCTTGGCTTCGTGATGTTTTCCTGTTTGGCCAGCGTCTCGAGCTCGCAGTCGCCCGAATGCTGCTGACGCGTGCACGGGCTCGGATGATCGGACAGCAGCATTTCGATCAGAGTCCGCCGCGAGCGCCGTACCTTCTCGGACGACGTGTTCACGACCATCCCCGGTTCCGCCGGCCGCACGCACGATGCCGTAAAGACGCGCGCGTTCACGTCCACTACGCACAACCGGCACACGCCAACCGGAGTCTCGTTCTGCTGGTGGCATAACGTGGGGATCGCGATGCCGTTCATGCGCGCCGCATCGAAGACGCTCGTGCCCGGCGGTACCGCTACTTTCTTACCGTCGATGGTGAGTTCGATCAAGCCGGTCGCGCTCATGCGGACCTCAGCGTGGCGCGAGGCGCATCAGACCGTGCGGCGGGAGTGAAGCAAACTCCGGCCGGGCATTCGTGCCGCAAAATGTGCGCTTCCACTTCCGGCCGAAAATGTTTCAGCACGGATGCGATCGGAGCCGGCACAACCTGGCCCAATCCGCAGATCGAAGTCAGTCGCAACGCGTCCGAAAGCTCGTCGACCAGCGCCATGTCGTCCACAGATCCGTGTCCGCGCGTCCAACCGGCGAGTAAATCGACCATCTTCTGCGAGCCCAAGCGGCACGGCACGCATTTGCCGCACGATTCGTTGCGGAAAAACTTCGTAGAGTTCAGCGCCATATCCAGCATGCAGGTGCCCTCGGCGCAGACCACCAGCGCGCCGGAGCCGAGCATCGATCCCGCATCTGCGAGCGCCTTGAAATCCAGCCGCACGTCCTTCATCGACGCTGGTAGATATCCCGACGATGGCCCCGAAGGCGCGAATCCCTTCAAAACCTTGCCGCCGGCAATCCCTCCCGCCTCGCGAAAAATCACATCCGAAATCGTCGTGCCCATCGCTACCTCGTACACGCCTGGGCGCACAACGTCGCCGCTCACGCCGATAAATTTCAATCCCGAGCAGCCGCCCACCCCCTGCGCCTTGAACCACTCCACGCCCCTCATCAAAATCGAAGGCACATTTTGGAACGTCTCAACGTTATTGATCACCGTCGGCTTGTTCCACAAACCCTGCGCCACCGGGAATGGTGGCTTGTTCCGCGGCTCCGCACGCTTCCCTTCGATTGCTTCGAGCAGCGCGCTCTCTTCACCGCAGATGTAACCCCCGGGACTGATGAATAGCTCTAGATCGAACGCCAATTCGCTTCCCAGGACGCTCGGCCCGATCAGCCCTGCCTTCTTGCAGCGGCGCAGTTCCTCTGCAAGGATTTCTTCCTGTTCGCCGTACTCGTGCCGCAGATAAAGAATGCCCTTGCGCGCACCCGTCAGCAGCCCCGCCAGAATCATTCCTTCGATCACGAGGTGGGGAATGTGCGTGAGGATAAAACGGTCCTTGAACGTGCCCGGTTCACTCTCATCCGCATTGCAGACGATGTACTTCTCGGCGCCCGCCTCTTTGCGCACGAGTTGCCACTTCGATTCCGTCGGGAATCCCGCGCCGCCGAGACCCCGAAGCCCCGATGCTTTCAGCGCGCCGAAAATGGAATCTGCATCACGTGATTGCACAAATCGCCGCACCGCGCCGTATCGCTCGTTCGCCGCCTCGTAGGGATCGGACGCGCACTTCACGCCGCGCCCTGTTAGAGGCGGTTCTGGCAGCTCGCCTTCGGTCGCCGCCTCGCGCGCCATCTGCTCGGCCGCGATATCGCTCACGTGGGTGTAGATGTGATCGTTGATCGCGACTGCCGGCGCTTGATCGCATCGCCCGAGACACGACACGCCGCGCACAACGAATTCTTTGCCCGCTAAATTCCCCTCTAGCCGCACGCGCAGCCCGTCCGCCCCGCGCAAATGGCAGGACATGTCCTGGCACACGGCCACATCCGCCCTCGGAGGCGGCGTCAATCGAAAATGAGGATAAAAGCTGGCAACTCCGTGAAGGCGATATAGCGGAACGTCAATTTTTTTCGCGAGTTCTTTCAGTTGTTCGGCCGGTATGTATCCGAACTGACGCTGAATTCCCCTCAGCTCATCGAAAATCAACGTCAAACTCCCCGCACCGGGAGGTTAAATGAATCCTAGGTGGAAAACGGGCGCGATGAAGGATCGCCCCCGAGTCATCTGTGATATAGCAAATCCCTTGCGGCAAGTCCAGAATCGGGCGATCCAATCGCGTTTCTGTTTCCAAACATCAAAAAAAGCGCCGCCCGCAGTGGATTCCGTTGACTCCAGCGGGTGATGGATAGTATCAAGGAGTCGGACTTCGCGATCTTTCTCTGGAAAATTTGCTGTAGAGTACTCCTGCCCAAAACACATGCATAAGACTGCCGAAACGAGCTCCTGGGGACTGGTTCCGGTGCTCGCAGCCGCCCTCCTGTTGCACGCGCTTTTTCCATCGACAAGTTTTTCACAGACACCCGCCGTCGGTTCCGAGGGCGCGGGTAAATACACCGGACCTGGCTCCTGCGCTTCCACGAGTTGCCACGGTAGTGTCCTTCAGCGAAACGAAAACAACGTCCTTCAAAACGAATACAGCACGTGGATCATCAAGGATAAGCACTCGAAGGCCTACAACGCGCTCACGGGTCAAGTCGGCGAACGTGTCGCCGCCATCTTGAATCTTGGCAAGGCTGAAAATGCGCCCCGCTGTCTCGCATGCCATTCGCTTGATCCGCCGCCCGCTGACCGCGCCCGCACTTTTGATCTCAGCGAAGGCGTCAGCTGTGAAACCTGCCATGGCCCTGCGTCCGGCTGGCTCGGCCCGCATACCGAACGCGATTGGACGCACGCGCAATCGGTTGCCGCAGGCATGTACGACACGCGCGATCTCGTGAAGCGCACCGAGAAGTGCCTCGGCTGCCATTTGGGCAATGAAGACAAATATGTCGATCACGAGATGATCGCCGCTGGCCATCCGATGTTGCAGTTCGAACTCGATTCCTTCTCCGCCGTGATGCCGCGCCATTGGAAAGACGGAGGCCGCACCAACGAAACCAATAAAAGCGCCGATGCGACCGATCCTCTCTACGACGTGCGCGAACTCACCGTCGGCGAAGCCGTACACCTGCGTGAATCCTTGCTGCACCTCGCTGCACGCACCCGGGGAAAGGTTTGGCCCGAATATTCCGAGTTGCAGTGCGAGGCCTGCCATCACAGCCTCACTCCGCCCGAGCAGAGCTGGCGCCAGGCGCGCGGCTATCCGGGGCGTCGTCCCGGCGATCCCCCGTGGAACGCAGCGCGCTACACCGTCTTGCGCGACGTGGCCCATCAGCTCGACTCCGCCGATGCCGAGCAATTGGATGCGGGTCTCACGCAGGTCGCGCAGTTGATGGGCCAGCTGAATCCGGATCGCGAAGCCGTCTCAAGCGCCGCCACGAATTCGGCTCGCGCGGCGGACGCGATCGTCGGACGCATGCGGGCTGCGAGCTACGATGCGGCCCAGTCGCTCCGCCTGTTGCAGGCGATTTCCGCGGATGCCGAAGCAATCTCGACACAGGGCGAGCAATCCGCCGCCCAGGCGGCGATGGCCTTGCAGTCTCTCTACGTCGCGTGCGATCGCGAACAAAAGGTGCCCAATTCTGCCGATGTGCGAGCCGCGATCACCGACCTTTTTCAGCAGCTCCAAAATTTATCCTCGTACGATCCCGCTCGTTTCGCCGAAGGCATGCGGCGAGTGAACGCGCTCGTGCGCTGACCCACAGGAGAGTCCCGTGCAGGAGTACGACCTCATTGTGATTGGTTGCGGTCCGGCAGGCGAAAAAGCCGCAGCGCAAGCTGCCTACTTCGGCAAGAAAGTGGCCCTAGTCGAAGCAGCGGCGGATGTCGGCGGCGCTTGCATCAACACCGGCACGCTTCCGAGCAAGATCCTCCGCGAATCCGCCCTCTACTTTTCCGGACTTAAGCAGCGCGGCCTCTACGGCATCGACTATTCGCTCAAAGAAGGGCTCACGGTCCAGAATTTCATGCACCGCAAGGATGTCCTGGTCGAAGCCGAACAGGTCAAAATTCGTCAAAATCTGGCCGCGCACAATATCGATCTGATCGGCGGCGCGGCGTCATTCGCAGACGCAAGAACCGTCAACGTGAAAGCGCTGAAAGGCTCGACGCAGCTTCGCGCCGATGTAATTTTGATCGCTACGGGCTCCTACCCGCATCGTCCGCCCGAAATTCCCTTCGACGATAAGGTCATCTTCGATTCCGATTCGATCCTGCGCATGGATCGAATCCCGAAAAGTCTGGCTGTGGTCGGTGGCGGGGTCATCGGCTGCGAGTACGCCTCGATTTTCACGGCGCTCGGCGTCGAAGTCTCGCTTCTCGATGGCCGCGACCGCGTTCTCCCATTCCTCGATGCCGAGCTATCGCAAGCCTTGCGCGAACGCCTCACCGGTCTCGGCGTGAGATTCCATCTCGGCGAACGCATGGGGCCAATTACCCGCACGCCGCAAGGCGTTCAGGTTCAGATGCCCTCCGGCAAAACGATCGAAAGCGAAGCCGCGCTCTTCGCGGCCGGCCGACGCGGGGCCGTCGATGGCTTGGCCCTCGACAAAGCGGGTCTCGCCGTCAATAAGCGCGGCTACATCGAGGTGAATCAGGACTATCAAACCGCCGTCCGGTCGATCTACGCCGCCGGCGATGTGATCGGCTTCCCCGCGCTCGCTTCGACCTCAATGGAACAGGGCCGCATCGCTGTCTGCCACGCTTTCGGTTTTCAGTACAAGCAGCGGCTCGCCTCCCAGTTGCCCATGGGCGTCTACACGATTCCGGAAATTTCCGCTGCCGGTGAAACCGAAGAATCCTGCAAGGAAAAAGGCATCGCTTTCGAAACCGGCCGCGCTCACTACTCCAACAATGCGCGCGGAATGATCACAGGCGATTCGGCCGGCTTGATGAAGCTGATTTTTCGCAAGGAGAATCGACAGCTTCTCGGCGTGCACATCATCGGTGAAAGCGCCACCGAACTAATTCACCTCGGAATGATGGCGCTCGAATCCGGCGGAACGATTGATCTCTTCATCGACTTTGTCTTCAACTACCCGACGCTCTCTGAAATGTACAAATACGCCGCCTACGATGGCCTCGGCAATCTCTCAGGCCACAAACTCCGTCCAGGCTAGAAGCCGTCTCACACCAACCATTGTTTGCAAGCGTCGTGCAGGGTCAACGCCGAGAACGTGCAAGGCGCTACTGCGTTGGGTTGCGGGGGAAGTGCAAATACGGCAGCCGCACGCCATGGATCACAATATTGTCCGCCTGAATTGCAGCCGGCGCTTCGAATCCGACAGCGCCACCCGCCGTCACGTAATCATCCTGATCGACGCCATCGCCGCTCACGCCCAGCCCACCCACAAGCTGCCCGTTGATGTAGAGCGGCTCCGACCCGGGGAAGAAGACCACCCCGCTCTGATTGATCGCGGGCCACGACGGCCCCGGCACCTGATATCCCTGGGTGCACGGATGGATCGTGTCCTGCAAATACAAATTGAAGAACGGTCCCGCCGACGAACCATTGATCCCCGGCGGAAAGAGGGGCTGCGCACCGAATCCGATCGTGCGATTCGTCACCGCCGTGCCGATCGGGACGTCATTGAGATCCTGCGCCTGCCGGTTCGGCCCGCTGAAGTACACCACATTGCGCGCCTTCGACGCCGCCACGTCGATGCTGAAAACCGTCCCGTCCGTCATCCTGTGCAATGCGATGATCGTCCCATCCAGATCGCTTACCGCGATGCTCATCTTCGCTTTCACTCCGGGAGGCAGACGAATCAGCGCGCGGGTCACGTTCGCCGTCGCCACTGCGTTGTTCACAATCTGCCCCACTTGTGCCGCGGTCAAGCCACCGACCGGCCCGTCCGTCGGCGGAATCAGATCGCCCGAAGGATCGGGCCCGGGGCTCGCAATCGGCCCTAGCGTGTAGAGAGCTGAATGGAACGTTCCCGCCGTCACGCCCGCGGGCGCCGTCGTCTGATCCACGAACGGCAGTGCGATCCCGTCGATCACAACTTCGCCCGGCGCGGGCAAGGCCGGCAGTGCGATCCCGTCTGTGCCCACGTTCATCGCTGTGAACGCAACATACTCGGCCACATCCGCCGAAATGCCGGCTACTCCGATGCCGCCGACAAGTTCGCCATTCTTGAAAATCGGCACGCCGCCCGGATTCACCGCGTTCGGATCGCTGTCATTCACATCCGCTTTGCCGGTGATGATTCCGAGGCCGGGACTCGTGCCCGCAATCGTCGTCGCTGGCGGCACCGTGGTCACGATGCCGGGCGAAAGCGTGCACCCGCGATTCGTATTCTCGATCCCGTAGAGGGCGGCGTTCGGCGCGTTCGCTACGCCGGGCGGGAAATGAATGCCGCTGATGTAACGGACCGTTCGCGAGGAGAGTGGCGCCTGATCGTTGCTGAAAAAAGCGCCCGTGCGCGCCAGCGCCACGGCGAGATCGGGAGTCGCAACCTGATTGCCGAAATTTCCCGTCGAGAGCGCCGGCATCGACGCCTCCTGGTAGACCGCCAGGATATTCCCCATCCGGTCCACCACGGCAATCGCCATCGCATCCGACTGCGCCGCTACAGCGGCGGCCTGCACGACGGCGTTTACGTCGCTTTGGGTCAACACCTCTGGGGTCGGTGGGGGAGGCGCTCCGCCGCCTCCGCCATTGCCGCCGCCTCCACCGCAACCTAATAGAGCAACGCTCAATCCAGCCGCTAAGCACAGAGACAAGACTCGAAGTGTGGTTAGAGTGCGGAGGTTGAAAGTGCACATGGGGTCAGCGCTGTATTCGTACCACAGCCGTGCGCCGTTCTCAACGATACGTCGTTTGACAGTGCTTGCAGTTCCCGAAATAAAGCGACACTGACGGCGATTTGCGCTTGCCCATCTCAAAACAACCGTGTTAGTTAAGTCGAGCGGACCTTCGCCCCAAATAAGAGATCGCACGACCTGCGGATGCGATACACATCCACCGCGCTGGCCATCCTGCTGCTGACGTTTCCGCTCGCCCATTCGCCGTTCGCCTCGGCACTCCCGGCGCATTCTCGTCAGCAGCAAATTCCCGGACAAACTCCGCGCAAAACCGGCGCAATCCAAGGCGTGATTCGCGATGCGAACGGCAATCCTGTAGGCGCAGCAAATGTTAGCCTGCGAAATCTCGCTACCGGTGAAATCCGCAAAGTCAGCGCGGCTGCTGAAGGAGTCTTCCGCCTTCTCGATCTCCCGCCGGCAAACTACGAACTCACGGTGTCCGCAATCGGCTTTGCGACCCACACCGAATCAAACATCGCCGTCGCGGCTGGCGATGCCCTCACGAAAGAAATCAAACTGGCCGCGTTGCCTCCCGGCGCGCAGCCGCCCCCGAGCGTTCCCGAAGTTCCGCAATCGACTCCCTCCGCTCTCGCGCAGCAAACACAGCCCATTTATACCGGCGCTCCTACCAATGCCAATCCTCAGCCCGTCGCGCAGCAGCCCGCTCCTCAACCGCTGCCGCCCGCCGGCGACGTTTTCCAGAATCAATCCGATCGCTGGCTCGTGGCCATGCCCGACTGGGATCGCTATGGCAATGGTGGCGAGCATCCCTACGTGCACGGCAGGACCTGGGATCCCTTCGATACAAACAAGCTCAAGGGCGACGTTCCGCTCTTCGGCCAGACCTTCTTCAACTTCACCGGCATCAGCGACACGCTGCTCGACGGCCGCCGCCTTCCCGAACCGAGCAACGTCAGCACCGCGCGCCCCGGCGAGCCCGGCTTTTTCGGCCGCGGCGGACAGTTCGCTTTCGATCAGGTCTTCCTGCTTTCCTTCGATCTCTCCCATGGCGACACTTCGTTCAAACCAGTCGACTGGCGCATTCGCGTAACCCCTGCCATCAGCCTGAACTATCTCGACACGCAAGAAGTCGGCATCGTCAACGTGAACGTCGCCGCCGGCACCACCCGCTTCGATTCTCATCTCGGCTTTCAGGAAGCCTTCGGCGAAGTGAAAATTCACGACCTCAGCCCGAATTTCGACTTCATTTCCGTCCGCGCCGGGATTCAGCAGTTCAACGCCGATTTTCGCGGATTCATTTTTGTCGATGAGCAGCCGGGCGTGCGTTTCTTCGGCAATCTCGATTCGAATCGCTGGCAATACAACCTCGCTTATTTCAATCTGCTCGAGAAAAACACCAACAGCGGCTTGAATTCCTTTCATCTCAGGAATCAGCAGGTCTTCGTCCTCAACGCCTATCGCCAGGATTTTCTGTTTCAGGGCTACACGGTCCAGTTCAACGTCGATTACAACGACGACGCGCCCACGATCCACTATGACGACAACGGATTTCTCGTCCGCCCCGCGCCCATCGGCGATGTCGTTTCCGGCGGCAGAATCCAGGCGCACAGCGTTCACGCCGCCTACATCGGCTTCAATGGCGATGGGCACATCGGCTGGCTCAACATCACTCACTCCTTCTATCAAGCCCTCGGCCGCGACAGTTTCAACGCCATCGCCGGCCGTCCCGTGCGCATCAACGCCCAAATGGGCGCAGGCGAATTATCTGTCGACAAGGACTGGGCTCGCTTTAAGGCTTCTGTTTTCTACGCATCGGGCGATGCGCATCCGCGCGATAGCGAAGCGCGTGGTTTCGACGCCATAGAAGAGTTCCCGGAATTTGCGGGCGGAATTTTCAGCCTCTGGAATCGCGAAGGCATTCGCCTCACCGGCTCCGACGTCCTGCTCACCACGCCGAATAGTCTCCTGCCCAGCCTTCGCTCGAGCAAAGACGAAGGCCAAGCCAATTTCGTCAATCCCGGAATTTTTCTCACCAACGCGGGAATGGATTTCGACATCACCCCCAAGCTGCGGGGCTTCGCCAACGTGAACTACATGCGCTTCCTCGATACCCAGCCGCTTGAGCTGCTGCTCTTTCAGTCGCCTATTCGTCACACCATCGGTGTTGATTCGAGCTTCGGCGTAAAATATCGTCCGCCGCTCACCGAAAATATTTCGATCACCGCCGGTGCAGCGACGCTCGTTCCCGGCGCCGGATTGCGCAACATCTATACCGGCAGAATGCAGTTTTCGCTGTTTTCCAACGTGCGGTTCCAATTCTGAGGCGATTCTTGGCGCACTGGATCACAAACGCAAACGAAGCCACACGAAATGTGAAGCGCGGCTACCTCATTGCCTCCGCTGCAGCAATCGTTCTGGTTTCTCTCTTCGCCCTCGAACATAAATCCAACGCCCAGCAAACTCCAACGCTGCTCACGCAAGCGCAAGCCGACGCCGACCGTAAAAGCTCGGGCTGCCTTTCCTGCCATGCCGGAATCGACGAGCCCACCATGCATCCCACCCGCACTGTTCGCCTCGGCTGCACCGACTGCCACGGAGGCGACTCAGGGCCAAACATCGCAAGTGGCGTCGCCAAAGGCTCGGCGGAATATGAGCAGGCAAAACTCAAAGCCCACGTGCAGCCTCACGATCCCGAATTTGCTCGCGGATCGGGACAGGTTCAGCAGGCCTACACGAAGTGGCTGCGCGAGGGCTACGACTACATTCGCTTCGCCAATCCCGGTGATCTTCGCGTCGCCCCACAGACCTGCGGCCAAACCGGCTGCCACGTCTCTGAAGTCCGCAATGTCAGCACCAGCATGATGACGCACGGCGGCATGCTCTATGGCGCCGCGCTCTATAACAATGGCGCCTTTCCCCTGAAAAATGCGCGCTTCGGCGAAAGCTATTCCGCCGATGGCCTGCCGCAAGAACTCAAAACCGTCCCCGCGCCCACGCCGGAAGAAACGCGCACCAAGGGCATCGTTCCCGAACTAACGCCTCTCGAGCGCTGGGAAATTTCGCAGCCCGGAAACGTTCTTCGCGTCTTCGAACGTGGTGGCGAGAAGAAAGCCGAAGTCGGCAATCCCATCAGGGACGACGAGCCGGGCCGCCCCGACGACAAGCTTGGCGAACGCGGCTTCGGCACGCTCCTCCGCACCGATCCCGTTTTCCTCGGCCTGCAGAAAACGCGCCTGCTCGATCCTCTGCTTTCGCTACCCGGCACGAACGATCAGCCCGGCGATTATCGCGGCAGCGGCTGCACCGCGTGCCACGTCATCTACGCAAACGATCGCGCGCCCGAACATTCCGGCCCTTACGCCTCATTCGGCAACATGGGCTTCAGCGCCTCGGGCGATCCGGCCATCGCGAAAAACGAATCCGGCCATCCACTGCGTCATTCCTTTACGCGCTCGATTCCCTCCAGCCAATGCATGGTCTGCCATGTGCACCCCGGCACGAATATGGAAACCACCTACTTCGGCTATACGTGGTGGGATAACGAACTCGACGGCGAGGAGATGTATCCCGCGCAGCAGCACAATCCCACCGCCGACGAGCGCTACGCTGTTTCGCTCCGCAATCCCGAAGGTGCCGCACCGCGTGGACTCTGGTCCGATCCCAAATTCCTCGCCGAAATCGGCAGCCCAGAATTCAATGCAAAACTCAAGCAGACGCAGTTCGCCGACTTTCACAGCCACGGCTGGGTCTTCCGCGCCGTCTACAAACGCGACCGCCGGGGCAATCTACTCGACGCCGACAACAGAATTGTCTCGCCCGATGATCCCGCAAAATTCCAGAAAGCCGTGCACCTCGCCGACATCCATCTCGAAAAAGGCATGCAGTGCGTCGATTGCCATTTCGAGCAGGACGCTCACGGCAACGGCAAACTCTACGTCGAGCCCCGCGCTGCCATCGAACTGGATTGCATCGATTGCCACGGCACGATCCAAAAGCACGCCACGCTGACCACCTCTGGCTTCGCCGCTCCAGAAGGCGGCACGCATCTCGATATGCTGCGCACTCCCTGGAATGCGCGCCGCTTCGAGTGGCGCGACGGCAAGCTCTTCCAGCGCTCCATGGTCGAGCGTACTAAGGAATGGGAAGTCGTTCAAACCCTCGACTCGATCACGCCCGGCAACCCGCACTACAGCGAAAAATCGCGCTGGGCCAAAACCGTCCGCAAAGACGGCGCCACCTGGGGCAGCATTCCCTCCGACGAATCTCAGCTCGCCCACGCCAATAGCCGCATGACCTGCTATGCCTGCCACACTTCCTGGGCGCCGAATTGTTTCGGCTGCCATCTCTCGATGCAGGCCAATCAGCGCAAGCCGATGCTGCACAACGAAGGCCTGATCACCCGTAACTGGACGTCCTATAGTTTCCAGGTTCTGCGCGATGACGGTTTCATGCTGGGCATCGACGGCACCGTCACCGGCCATCGCGTCGCGCCCGCGCGCTCTTCCTGCGCTGTCATCGTCAGCTCGCAGAATGCAAATCGCGACTGGCTCTACTACATGCAGCAAACCGTCTCCGCCGAAGGCTTCAGCGGCACCGCCTTCAGCACCTTCGTCCCGCACACCGTTCGCGCCACTGAAACGAAACGATGCGACGATTGCCACGTCTCCGCGCAGCGCGATAACAACGCCTGGATGGCGCAGGTGCTTTTGCAGGGAACGAATCTGCTGAATTTCATGGGCCGCTACATTTACGTCGCCGATGGCTCGAAAGGCTTCGATGCCGTCGCTGTCAGCGAACACGATGAGCCGCCTGCCGTCGCCGGCAGCTACCTCCAGCGCCTCGCCTATCCGGACGACTACAAGAAACATCTCGCTCACGATCGCGAAATTCAGGAGGCTTATCATCACGAAGGCGACGTTCTCGATGTCCAGCTCCGCGGCGAGTATCTTTATGCCGCCACGGGCAAGGGCGGTTTCCGCGCCTACGACGTCGCCAACATCGACAACAAAGGTTTTTCCGAACGCATGGTCACCGCACCCGTTTCACCGATCGGCCAGCGCCTCTACGTGAAGACGAAATACGCCACAGCCGTCGCGAGCCCTTCCACGCAAGCGCTCGATCCTATTCGCACCCGTCGACCCGAAAACGAAGAGGGCCCGATCCATCCGCTCTACGCGTTTCTCTACGTCGCCGACAAATACGAGGGCCTTGTCGTCATCGGCGATCCCAACATGAAAGGCAAAACGCCGGGCGTCAGCACGCTTCTCGATGGCGATCCGCGCAACAATTTCCTCAAGCGCGCGCTAGCCTTCAATCCCGGCGGCATTCTGAATGGCGCGCGCCGCATCACCATCGTCGGAACCTACGCCTACATGCTCTGCGATCGCGGCCTGGTCGTCATCGATCTCGATAATCCGCTCAAGCCGAAAATCGCCGCCCAAATCGGGGCGCCCGATCTAAACGATCCGCGCGGCATCGCCGTCCAGTTCCGCTACGCCTTCGTCGTCGATCGCGATGGCCTGAAAGTCCTCGACGTCACTTCTCTCGGAAGTCCGCGCATGATTAAAAATGCATTCGTCAAACTCGGTGACGCCCGCAATGTGTACGTCGCCCGCACCTACGCCTATGTCGCGGGCGGCAAGCAAGGTCTTCCGATTGTCGATGTTGAAGAACCCGAGCAACCGAAGCTCGATCAGGTCTTCACGGCTGGCCGCAAACTCAATGACGTTCGTGACCTGAAAATCGGAATGGTCGATGGCAGCGCCTTCGCCTTCGTCGCCGACGGCGCAAATGGTTTGCGCGTCCTGCAGATTTTGTCGCCCGAGGATTCCCCGAATGCCTACGGCTTCAGCCCCCGTCCCACACCGAAATTGATCGCGATGTATCACACCGAGGGCCCCGCGCTTGCAATTTCAAAAGGCGTCGATCGCGATCGCGCCGTCGACGAAAGCGGCAATCAGCTTGCGGTCTTCGGCCGTCGCGGCGCGCGCCCCTTCAATCGCGAAGAATCCGAACGCCTCTACCTCCACGACGGCCGCCTCTACACCGTCACCAACGCCCCGCCCGGGACGCATTAAGGTAAATCCGATGGGGGTGGCCATTCACTACGAAGGTGCGTGGAAAGACGAAGCAACGTTTAGCGAACTGACCGAGATGGCGCGTTCGGTCTCCAAAGCAGACGGCTCGGCCGTCGAAGCGATCGAATCCAGAGGAGACGTATTCTTCTTCGCGTCCGCGACGAGCAAGGTGGGAACTAGGTGGGTCCCACGAAAGGCATCGTCATCTAACCTCCTGTCAGTTGCGACCCTGTCCTTCTGAATTTGATCGTGACCGATACATTCAGGAATCTGCTAAAACGGCCTTCGCCGGCCCCGCAGTTCATGCGCGAGTCACAGAGCTTCTAAAAACGGTCGCGCCGCTCTTGGGTACGCCAAGGGTTGACGACGAAGGCGAATACTGCGAAACCGAGGACGGTCAGCTACTGGCCGCGCATATGGATCAAGTCCGCTCGATCATTGACCATGAATCAGCCAAGGATCGCTCAGCACATTCGCAGGTGAAAACCCAGAAGGAAGGACCCTGGACGTCTTGAGCTAATCAGAAGCAAACTTCACGCAATTCCCGGCTCGCATCCTGGCGGTGGAAGGGTAGGGTTTGAGCCCGACCGAAAACAACAGGGCGAAGCGCCCTCCTTTGCCCAGGCTTACCCGCAGCAAGTAGTCGCGTCGCGAATCAAGGGAGAGAAATATCTCTAAATATCTTATCGCACGATCCCCTGAAAATATCCCGGCAGCCTTCGCTTCGTCCCGCGCAGAATCCCGACAATCGCTTCCCGGTCCGCCAGCGTCAGCTTCGCATAACGCCTGCTCCGCTCCCGCCCCGATAAAATCTCCCACATCCGCCGGTAAACCGCGTCCTTCACCTCATCCGGCAATCCGTCGAATGCGTCCGAGTAAATCATGAAGCTCAACGGATACCGCATCAGCCGGTGTTCGAGATCGAATTGCCGCAGCGACCGTCCCTCGCTATCATCCGGCCCGCGCTTCGCAAACTCCTCAGCAAATCCTGACGTCCCCTGCACCTTCCCGCTCAGCGGCACTTCATCGACAAAAAGCATGTAGTCCACTAGCTCGCGCGACGTCTCGCGCAGCACGTGCTCCGTCTCCCTTTGATTGCTCGGCGAAGGATCCGTCTCTTGCTGATAAAGAGCTAGACGCGTCTTCCATCCTACCTGCGTGAACAAATTCATCATGTGCATCTCATGCTCGAAAACCATCAGCGCCACTACATCGCTATAGGGCGAAAGATACTGATCCGTGTCGAATAAACCCTTCAGCGAATTCAGATTCTGCGTTGGGCCCTCAATGAATGGATGCAGCTGCCCCGCTTCATCCGAATATTCATTCCCCATGTGCTGCGCCGAACCGCTCAACCCCGTCACGTACCATCCGCCCCAGCGTTGCGAGAACGGGCTCCGGTCGTCCGTGAAGAAACTCCCCGCCGGCGTCACCGGCGCGCCGTCAAAACCCGGAAAGACGCTCCGCATGATCGTACCCGGCATTCCCAAATTCTCGGTGGTAATGTGGCACGAGAGACAATTCGGATCCCGGTAGAGATTTGCCGGCTCGTCCGGCCGCTGGCCCATTTTGTAAAAAATCATCCCTTGCTTCGGATCTTCGGCCGCAACCTCGATCACCGGACCGCCACGCACCCATCCGACCACGGTCGAATCGTTGAAATAGAGGCTGCGAGGGTTATCAGGAGTAATGCGCTCGCTCTGAAAACTCGTCTTCGAAAAAACCACGATCTGCGAATCGATCGGTACATCCAGTTCCTCAAGCAACGACCGCAAATATCCCTGCGGCCCGCTGAACTTCAGATGTCTTTCTCCGTACTGAATTCGAAAGCTCAGCCGCGCTCCCGGATCGTTCAGTTTTCTGATGGTGTACTGAATTGCGGGATGATCGATGTCATTCAGGAGTTCGCTGCTGCCTTTGCCGAAGGCAATGGCGACCGCTGGAAGAAGCAGGACGCAGATGAGGATGGCCCGGCGCATCGGCACACTCGTTTCAACCAACATCAGTCTCTTGCCGCTTTTGTGCTTCGGCAAGCGCCGAAAACTCAGTCCGTCTACGGCTGGCTCACACTTCGGTGTGCGGCGCTGGGCGTCAGTTTTTTGACGATGAACTCCTGAAACACGCCCGCAGCCATCGTTTCCCCGATGCGAATACCCGCTGTTTCGAACGTCAGCCCCACACCGCGATTCTTCGGCGGATAGTAAAGGTTCGCGATGCCGCCTGCCGCCAGATTCCCCAGAATATTCGAATAATTCGGCTGCCACTTCTTATCGTCGCCCTTGCAGATCCAAGAATTCGCCACGAGCGCGTACAACAGCCGCGATTTGAAGCTTCCCGTTCCTTTGTAGAAATATCGCGGGTCCTGCTTCAGCAGTGATGGAAATATCGCGCTCCCCATAAATGTCCCGTCCACCACATCCGCATACGTCGCGCCGAATCGTTTCCCATATCCCTCCGCACCCTGTCCGTATCCCTTGAACGAATTTGTCGCCTGCTGCACCCCCGCGAACGCTGCCACTGCCACAACCGTCACCGGATCGACCGACGATTTCCACGCGAGCTCGAATTTTTGCCGGGCATTGAGCGGCTGCGCATCCGGGTCGTAGGTCACGAAAAAATTCGGGATCAGGCCCAGCACTCGTTGCGTCTCTTGCACCTTGATCTGCTGCTCCGCAAGCTCTTCCTGCGTCAGCGTCACCGTCACCTGCGTGACGTTCGGCGCGAGCGGCAGCACTACATCCGGAACCACATACGCCTGCCCCGGCGCAAGCTTTCCGGCAATAACTTGCGTGGTAAAATTCGTCGCCGAAATCGAAAGCTGAAAAGCTCCCGGCGCGATATAGACGAAAACGAATTGCCCGTTCATGTCCGTCTGCGTCTCTTGCTTGGTCGAGGGATCGTCGTTGCGCGTCAGCACTACGCGCGCTCCGGGTACGAACGCTTCGGTCTGATCCTTCACGGTGCCGCTGATATTTCCCGGTGTCTGCGGGCTAATTTGCTGCGCGGGTGTTGCTGGAGCCGGTGAGGTTGGAGCGGTCGCCTGTTGCGACCGTGCCGGAGACGCGGTGCAGAGCGCCCAAGCCAATGCAAACGCGCCCAGGATCGAAAAACTCGCTCTTCGTCCCGTAAAATTCCTACACGAATCCTTTTTCAAGCCGCTTACAAGTGCAATTTTTTCCAAAATCATTGGTCCTAAGATTTTATAACGTATTAGGTAGTCTCAAATCGGAAGTTCCGCTCGAATCGAAATCAATTCAATTCGCTCCGCAATCGTCAGCCTTGACAAGGGCGATGCGACAAACATAAAATTCATAGGCGAATAAAAAGCGAATGTGATTTAACCCTGCCATTTCGCTCTCCTTCGCTTGGTTGCCATGACTTCAAAAAGCGCTGCCTTGCGTTTACAGGTCGAATCGTCTCTGGCCTCTCGCGTCGCGAGCCCGTTTCAATATCGCGAGCCCCCCGCCGTGGAAACTGTTCCCACCGGCGTGCCCCCCATCGATCTGCTGATTGGCGGTCTCCCCCGCGGTAGCCTCACGGAAATTTATGGCCCTCCCTGCTCCGGCCGAACCAGTTTGCTGATCTCCGCTCTCGCCGCTCGCACCGCCGCATCTGAAGTCTGCGCGCTCGTCGATGCGCGCGATGCGTTCGATCCTCATTCCGCCGAAGCGGCTGGCGTCAGCCTGGACCAACTGCTTTGGGTCCGTTGCCGCCACATCGATCAGGCGCTCCGTGCCACCGATCTGCTCGTCCAAGGCGGCGGCTTCGGCATGATCGCTCTCGATCTCGGAGACGTTCCTTCGCGCACCGTTCGCTACGTACCGCTCCAAGTCTGGTTCCGCTTCCGTCGCGCCGTCGAAAATACGCCCACGATTTTTCTCGTCCTCGAGCAGGAATCAAACGCCAAAACCTGCGCTTCCTTGGTTCTCAGCCTTCAAGCGCAAGAAGCCCGCTGGTCGCACACATCTGAAAGCGCGGCTCGAATCCCTTCACCTCATTCACCGGGATGTCTTCTCGGCGGTTGGAAAATTCACGCCGATGTCATTCGTTCGCCCTCAAAGCAAAGTCAGCCTGCTTTTCAAACTGGAAGATTTCTTGCAGATTCGAACGCCGGCATCGATTTCGAAACGCACATCACCAGGGAGTTCTTACGCCATGCTCTTAAGGTTTAACGTCCGGCCGCAAGGAGGCGTGCGACAAAGGTGAAGCACCCTCCGATTCCCTTTGCCCATCGGCGCTCATATGGCGTTCGCTTCCATTTTCGTTCCCAATTTTTCATTGCAGGCCGTTGTCCGCACCGAGCCTGCCTTACGCGAACGCGCCGTCGCCTTGATCGAAGGCGATCCTCCGCTCTGCTCCGTGATCGCCGCGAACGAGAAAGCCTCGCAAATCGGAATTACCATTGGCATGACGAAAACGGATGCCGAACAATTCTCTGGCGTTGAAATCTATCTTCGCTCGCTCCCGCAGGAAGCAATCGCTCACGCTGCCCTGCTCGATATCGGCTGGTCGATCTCCCCTCGCCTCGAAGATTTCTCGCACGATACGATCGTCCTCGATCTTTCCGGCCTTGAATCGTTACTCGGCTCGGAAAGCGAAATCGCCTCGCATCTCGTCGAACGTTCCTTTGCCTGCGGACTGGGCGTCAATATCGCCATCGCCGCAAATATCGACACGGCCCTAATCGCCGCGCGCGGCTTTGTCGGTATCACTGTGATTCCTCCCGGCGAAGAATCTCGTTCGCTCAGCAGCCTCCCCGTTCGCGCCCTCTCGCCTTCGGATGAAACTCTCAAGACGCTGCGCCGCTGGGGCATCGCCACGTGTGCCGATCTCACCGCTCTGCCGGTTCTCGATCTCTCCGAACGCCTCGGCCAGGAAGGCGTTTACCTCCACGCCCTCGCGCGGGGCGCCATTTCGCGCTCGATCGTCATCGCCGAGCCTTCTCATTCTTTCGAAGAAGAAATGGGACTCGATGATGCCGTCGAAGAACTCGATCCGCTCTCCTTCGTTCTCGGCCGTCTGCTTGATCAACTCTGCGCCCGCCTGAACGCGCGTGCCCTCGGCGCCGCCGCGATTCGCATTCGCTTCGAGTTGCAACCCTCTTTCGACGTCCATGCCTCTCGCGATGAAATCCGCACTGAAAAAAAGCAGCCCGGCCTTTACGAAAAAGAAATTCAGCTGCCCATTCCCGCGCGCGACTCGAAAATGCTTTTGAAATTATTGCGCCTGCGCTTGCAGCTCAATCCGCCCGGCGCACCGATTCAGAAAATCACCCTCGCCGCCGACGCGGCCCGTCCCCGGGCGTCGCAAGGTGGCCTGTTTCTTCCGAGCTTCCCCGATCCTGAAAGGCTCGAACTCACCATCGCGCGCATCGCTCACGTCGTCGGTGAAGGAAATGTCGGCTCGCCCTCCCTCACCGATACGCATCGCCCCGGCGATTTCGAGATGCGCCGCTTTCTCATTCCGCAGGAATCTTCGAAAACGAATCGTGGCCCCAAAAGCGTCCGTTCCGCGAAAAAGTCCGGCGCCCATGCCAACATTCCCATGACCCTTCGCATTTTCCGCCCCGCCATTCCCGTAAAACTCGATCTCGAATCCGGCTGTCCCACGCGCGTCACCTTTCAGGGCTTGCATGGCAAAGTCGTCGCCGCCTCGGGCCCATGGCTCACTTCCGGCGATTGGTGGCGCGAAGCCCCCCGGAGTTCTCGGCACGCCGATGCTACTGGCGATCGCGGTCCTTGGCACCACGACGAATGGGACCTCGAAATTCATTTTTTCGACGAGCTACATCCTAACCATTGTCATTCTGAGGATCGAGCAACCCGATTTTCGAGCTTTGATCCTCGCATCGCGCGGAAATCGGGCGCTGTAGCGAGCGACGAGGAATCTTTATCGTCCTTTCAGGGCATGACCGGCCACTCCGTCACAAACTTGTCATCCCGAGCGGAGTCCCGCGGTCTTTCTTCCTCCGCGTTTTTGGCGGAGGCGGAGCGCAGTCAAGGGATCTGCAGTTCGCTTTTGAACCCTGTCGATGCTTCTCTGTCAGGGCACGGCTTCAGCCCTGCCGATAAATGCTACCGCTTCTTCTACAATTCCCTCCGCCGTGGCTGGTTCGTGCTGGGAGTCTACGATTGACCTACATCGAACTCCACGCCCGCTCCGCCTTCAGCTTCCTCGAAGGCGCTTCCGCGCCCGAAGAACTCGTCGCCGTCTGCGCCGAACACAACATGCCCGCGATGGCGCTGCTCGATCGCGATGGCGTTTACGGCTCGCCTCGATTCCATCTCGCCGCACAAAAATCAAATCCCGCACTTCGCGCGCACATCGGCGCCGAAGTCACTTCCGCCGACGGCTGGCGCTACGTCCTTCTCGTCGAATCGCGCACCGGTTATCAAAATCTCTGCCGCCTCATCACCCGCATGAAACTCCGCGCGAAAAAAGGAGAGGGCAAAGCGCTACCCGAAGAAATCGCCGAAATGAGCGCCGGCCTCGTCTGCCTCACCGGCGGCGAAGAAGGCCCGCTCGCCCACGCTCTCGCTCATGGCGGCATCGAACGCGCCGCCGAACGCATCGGCGAACTCTGCCGCATCTTCGGCCGCGACAATGTCTACGTCGAACTTCAACGCCATTTTTGCCGCGACGAAGAAGCCCGCAATCAAGCCGCCATCGAAATCGCGCGCAAACTCAATCTCCCGCTCCTCGCAACCAACGGCGTCTGCTTCACGCATCCGCAGCAGCGCGAAGTCCTCGACGTCTTCACCTGCATCCGCAATCACCTCAATCTCGCGAACGCCGGCCGCCTCCTCAGCCGCAACTCGGAAAAACACTTCAAATCGCACGACGAAATGTCTAAGCTCTTCGCCGATCTCTCCGAAGCCATCGCCAACACGGAAGCGCTCTCTTCGCGCTTGAAATTCGCTCTCAACGATCTCGGTTACGAATTCCCGAAATATCCCGTTCCCGGCGGCGAATCCGAAATGCACTTCCTGCGCCAGCGCGCGCTCGAAGGCATGCTCCTTCGCTACGGCTCCCACAAAGAAGAAATCCGCCTCCGCGCTGCCCGGCAAGTCGAACGCGAGCTCGCCCTCATAGAAAAACTACGCCTCGCCGGCTATTTCCTGATCGTTTGGGACATCGTCTGCTTCTGCCGTGAGAACAATATTCTCGTGCAGGGACGCGGCTCGGCCGCCAATAGCGCCGTCTGCTACTCGCTCGGCATCACCGCCGTCGATCCCGTCGGCATGGAACTTCTCTTTGAGCGCTTTCTCTCCGAAGAGCGCGGCGAATGGCCCGATATCGATCTCGATCTTCCCAGCGGCGATCAGCGCGAACGCGCGATTCAATACGTCTACGAACGCTACGGCCAGCTCGGCGCTGCGATGACCGCCAACGTCATCACCTATCGCGGACGCTCTGCCGCTCGCGAAATCGGCAAAGCGCTCTCGTTCGATTCCGAAACGCTCGATCGCCTCTCCGCTCTCGTCGGCTCGTGGGAATATCAGGATCCCGACGACACTCTCGAACGCCAGGTCCGCGACGCTGGTCTCGACCTTCGCCACCATCGCATCCGCAAATTCATGGAGCTTTGCCGCGCCGTCCAGGATTTGCCGCGCCATCTCGGACAACATTCCGGCGGCATGGTTGTTTGTCAGGGCCAGCTCGATTCCGTCGTTCCGCTTGAACCTGCCACGATGCCCGGCCGCGTCGTCGTGCAATGGGATAAAGAAGACTGCGCCGATCTCGGTATCGTGAAAATCGATCTTCTCGGCCTCGGCATGATGGCCGTCCTCGAAGATTCGATCCAACTCATCCGCGATCATCACGGCGACGAGGTCGATCTCGGCCATCTGCCTCAGGACGACAAGGCCGTCTACGACGCTCTCAAAAGAGCCGACACGGTCGGCATGTTCCAGGTCGAAAGCCGCGCGCAGATGTCCTGCCTGCCACGTATGCGTCCCGACCATTTCTACGACATCGTTGTGCAGGTCGCGATCATTCGTCCCGGCCCCATCGTCGGCAACATGGTTCACCCGTATCTCAAGCGCCGCCAGGGCCGCGAAGTTCCCGAATATCTTCATTCCTCTCTCGAACCTGTCCTGAAACGCACGCTCGGCGTTCCTCTTTTTCAAGAACAGCTCTTGCGCATGGCTATGATCGTCGCTGGATTCACGGGCGGTGAAGCCGAAGAATTGCGCCGCGCCATGGGATTCAAGCGCTCCGAAAAACGCATGCAGGAAATCGAAGTGAAACTTCGCCGCGGCATGGCGGCCAAGGGAATCACCGGCGAGGTGCAGGACAAAATCGTTCAGTCGATCACGTCCTTCGCTCTCTACGGGTTCCCCGAATCGCACGCCGCCAGTTTTGCGCTGATCGCCTACGCCAGCGCTTGGCTCAAATGCCACTATCTCGCCGCGTTCACGGCTGCCATGCTCAATAACCAACCGATGGGTTTTTATCGTCCCGCCACGCTCGTAAAAGACGCGCAGCTTCACGGCCTGAAATTCAAGCCGATTGACGTCACACGCTCCGATTGGAAGTGCACGCTCGAATCGATCGACGACGGGTTCGCCACGCGCATCGGCATGCGTTACGTCAAAGGATTACGCGAACAGACCGCGCTTGAAATCGTACGCCAGCGCGAAATCTCCAAATTCATTTCGATCGAAGATCTAAAACAGCGTGTCCCCGAGATCCAAAAAGCCGAGCTCACTGCGCTCGCCGAAGTCGGCGCGCTCAATTTCATTCGCGGCCGCAAAGGATTCCACCGCCGCGACGCCCTCTGGCAGGTCGAACGCGCCTCCCGCCGCCCCGGCCCCCTCCTCGAATCACTCGAAGCTCCACCCACCCCCGATGCTTCCCTCTCCATTGTCATTGCGAAGAGCGGCACGGTTTCCGCGCCCGAAGCCTCTGACCGCGCGGAAATCGTGCGATTTTCCGAGGAGGAGGAACCTCGGCGCCGGATCGGGGATCACGTCGACTCCGAAATTCCCGAATCCCCCCTCCGCCGCATGACCGACGAAGAACGCCTCGTCGCCGATTTCCGCGGCACCGGACTCACCACTGGCCCGCATCCCATGGCCTATCGCCGCGCTGAATTGAAAGAACGCGGCATTCGCTCCGCCAGCGAACTCGCAAAACTTCCCGATGGCGCGCAAGTAAAAGTCGCCGGAGCCGTGATCGCTCGCCAGCGCCCCGGCACGGCCAAAGGATTCGTTTTTCTCAGCCTCGAGGACGAAACAGGAATCGCCAACGCCATCCTCACGCCGCAATTATTTCAGCAGGACCACACTACCGTGGTGTACAACCAGTTTTTGCTGATCGAAGGAATTTTGCAGAATCAGGACAACGTCGTTTCCGTCAAAGCCAGCCGCGTTCTGCCACTGCCTATCAGCTCCGCCCCAACCCCCTCCCACGACTTCCACTGACACAGGCCTAACACCGGCATCGTCATCCTGCCTGCCCCGAGCGAAGCCGAGGCACGACAGCGCGGCACCGACGCAGTCGAAGGATCTCTTTTCAAATCACGCGCAGTGGCCAGCCTGAGGAACCTCGGGCCGGAGTGCGAACCGCCTCACTCTTCATCCTCCGGCAAATCCTCATTCCAGCTCAGAATCGCCTCGGACGTGTCCCTCGTCGCGCCAAGCTTCTCCCGCGCGTGCGCCCAGCGCTCGCGTATCAATCGCGAAAGCGGCGCATCCAGCCCCACTTCCTCGCCGAGATCGGCCGCGATCCGCACATCTTTCGCCATCAGCCCCAGCGCGAACCCTGTCGCGAATTTCTTGCCGAGCACCTGCTCCTTGATCATGAATTCCGTACTGAAATTCCGCCCGGTCGACACATTCAAAATGTCCACCATCTTTTCCTGATCAAGACCGAATCGCTCGCCCACCAGCAGCGCTTCCGCAACCGCCGTGTAACCCGCCGCCGCGATGTAATTGTTCAGCGCCTTCATCGCATGGCCCGTCCCGAGCGGCCCGGTTTCAAAAAGCTGCTTGCCCATCGCCATCAGCACCGGCTTCACACACTCGATCGCGGCCTGGTCGTTGCCACCGATCATGATCGCAAGCGTTCCGGCTTTCGCCCGCGGCACCGCACCCGACACAGGCGCATCAATGAGTGCCACGCCGCTTCGCTCCAGCACTTTCCCCAACTCCCGCGTCCCTACCGGTTCGGACGAACTCATATCCACCACAATCGTTCCCGGCCGCAGATTTCTCGCCAGCGATCCGTCCTCTGCTTCGAGGATCACTTCGCGGACGCTCTGCCCCGTCGGCAGCATCGTGATGATGATTTCGTTCTCCGCCATTTCGCCGCGGTGGCGCGCCGCGCGACAATTGTGTTCGCTCGCGAATCGCACCGCCTTTGCCGCGTCGAGGTCGTACACCATCAACTGGTGTTCGGTCTTCGAAATGTGGCCCGCCATCGGCCACCCCATATTCCCAATCCCAATAAATCCCACTCGCATTTTCGTTTCGATCCTTTTCGAATCGTTCTTCTTCAGGGCACGACTTCAGTCGCGCCGCCTCTCAGCGCCGGAAGCGCGGCGGTAATTTCGTCCGGTACGGAAGCCCACCGCAGGCGGGCGAAGTGCCAGGAAAGCCGCAACCGCATCCCGAGTCCCCTAGGGACGACACGCCTTGGGCATCTCGCGACCCCTACTCCATCCCCAATTCCTTCAACACCTCAGTCGCATGATTGAAGCTATCGACGCCCGCCGGCACTCCCGCATAGATCATCGCGTGCAGCAGCACCTCGCGAATCTCGTCCTTGCTCAATCCATTTTTCACCGCACCGCGCACGTGCCCCTTCAACTGGTTCGGCTTGTTCAAGGCAACCAGAATCGCCATCGTCAACATGCTGCGGGTCCGACGGTCAAGCAACGATCGCGCCCAGACTTCGCCGAAACAATAGCGCGTCACCAAATCCTGCAGCGGACGCGTGAAATCCGTCGCCTTTTCGAGCACTTGATCCGCATTGGCGACGCCAAACATGTCTCGCCGAATCGCCATCCCCGCTGATAGCGTATCGCTCTTGCTGTCTCCCGCGGGCGGCGGCCCCGGCTGCGCGTCGAAATGCAAGACGGTCGATCCGCCGCTCGCATAGTTCGGCACATCCGCCGCCACTTTCTGTCCGACCGGTGATCCCATCGCCGCGCCGAAGCTCGCCGCATCCGCGAACTCTCCCTCCCAAATGCAGAAATAAGGAGACGCCGCGCCCACACCCTCCGCCCGAAACGTGTACCGGCTCGAAATCAGCCCCGGCAGCTGCGCCGCGAGTGGCAAATGCTTCTCCACATAATATTTCTTGAAATGTGCCGGATCCTTCGGAGCCGGATACAACACCAGAACCTTATGCATGGCGATTCCTTTCCGTATGTGGCTGGTTAAAGCTGGAATAGCTTACGCGCGTTTTCGCCGAGGATGTTGCGCTTCGCCTGCTCGTTCAAAAACGGCAGTCCCGCGATCCGTGCCGGCACGTCGAAATCCCAATGCGGCCAATCGGACGAATACATCAGCTGCGTCTCCGCATGCACGGCCTTGAACGTCGCCTCCAGCATGTGCGGCATCGTCACTTCCAGCGGCTGCGATGTGAAAAACATCTCCGCGATGTATTCGCTCGGCAATCGCTTTAGCAGCGGCGCATCCGACTGGCGCATCAAGTATTCGTGATCGAGCCGTTGCATCATGAACGGCACCCAGGCCAGACCGCTTTCGATCCAGATCACCTTCAGCTTGGGGAATCGCTCGGGCAGTCCATTCACGACCCAATTCGTCATGTGCGTCATGTTGCAGGTGACGAACGACATCGAATGCACCGACAAGAACCGGTTCATCGTCGTCGTCATCGTGTCGCCCCAACTTGGCCCAGCGTGGAACGCGAGCGGCAGTCCCCGTTCTTCGAGTTCCTTGTAAATGCGCATATAGATGTTGCGGTGCACCCCTGTGTGCCGCTGGCTCGTGATCATGAATCCCACGACGCCCGGCGTCTCGCCGAATTCTTGGATCGTCTTACGCGAGGCCTCCGGATCGTGAAACGGCAGACACAGCAGCGATTTCACGCGCTTCTCGCGCGGCAGAATCGTTCGCGTGAACCAGCGGTTGTACGCGAACGTCATCGCCGTCACGATATCCGGCTCCGGGTGCAGTCCCATCTCGAGCATCGGCTGTGGAAACACCACCTGCATCTTGATTCCCATCGAATCCATCGCACGGCGAATCAAGGTGAGGTCGCGATGCTCGTCGGAGGCGTCGACAGGCTCCGCCAGTTCCGCCTGATGCGGAATGCGGCCAAAAACATCTTGAAACGTCAGGCCCACAGGATGGTTGCTGAACGCCATCTGCCGCGCGCGCGGCCAATCCTGCGTCATCGCTTTCGCGTTGTGCTGAAGGACGGGGTTTTCGAGATGATCGAGAATTTCGCTCCACGAATCGAATTCTACGTGGTGCGCGTCCACATCAACGATGAAGTAGTCGTCGAGATGGTAGCGCGCAATGTCGCGCTTGGCGTTCGCAAGGATCTCACGCGAATCCGTGCGTGTCGTAATCTGTTGGACCGGGTGCTCCCGCGCCGTTGCCGTGCCGTTCAGAGTTTTTGTTGTCCCCATATCGCCCGCCTCACAGTCCTCTTACTCGCCGCGCACTCTCCTAGTTGTCATCCCGCTCGCCCTGACGCAGCAAGAGGGCAGAGCCAGCGCGTGCTTTTGTTTGCCCGCGTCTTCTGCGTGCGCGGGACCTAGTCGAGGGATCTGCGGTTTCTTCAATTCTCTGTTCGCCTACTTCCCAGCTGCTCCCTCGCGCGGTGCTGTCCGCTGAAACCACAGCGCCAAATCAAACGGATTCAAGTGATGCGCCCGCAGCAGCGCGCACGCAAGCACCATCGCCTCCGTCGTCGACACCGTATCGTCGATGACCGGCATCGCCTCCGCACCCGGCTCCGCATCCTCCGCCATCGCCGCGTACAATTTCACCGCACCGCTGACCAATCGCGTTACGTCCGCGCACGCCACGCGCGCCAGTTCGCCCGCCTGAACCGCTCGCTCGATTTCCGCGTTCACTTCCGCGACCAGCGCCGAAAGCCTCGCCGATTCCTCAGACGGTGACATAAATTCCGTCAGCCGATTCTTCGACCGCCACGCGAATCAGCCGCGCGCTCGGCCGCCCCGGATGCACGCCCGTCTTGATGTCGTATTCAAATCCGTGCCACGGGCACACAATGTGCGGATGCGATTCATCGAACGCGAATCCATGGCTCTCACCACCTGCGTCGATCGTTTCCGTCACACGCGGAATCATTTTCCCTTGGCAAACCGGCCCGCCCTGATGCGCGCACACGTTCTCCCAGGCGTAGAGCTTTCCCTCGACTCGAAAAATCCCGATCGTTTTCTCGCCGACGTCCACCACCAGTCGGCCGCCCTCGGCCACGCGATCGCTCGCGCCGACGAAGGCCCGCTCCGATGTTGCCCTCATTTCCTCTCCTTCAACACTCGCTCGCGAGCGCGAACGAATTTCGCCGCAAGCGCGGTCATTGTATGCCGCGTTCTGCGACATAGCAACTTACGCGCCCCGCCTACTAAGCCGCGCTTGTTACGCCGACGCGCGCGAATGTGATATACCCACGCGGCATGTTCGCGCAGACGCTCAACCCCGCCGGCCATCTCTGGCTCACGATTCTGATCGCGCTCGTGCCGCTGCTCGCCTTGATTTTGATGCTGGCGGCGTTCCGCGTTACGGCATGGCTCGCCACGATCGTCGCGGGGGCGATCACGATTCCGATCGGCGTCGCCGTCTGGCACGTCCCGCTCGCCAATGCGCTGCATTCCTATCTGTACGGCGGCCTCACCGGCGTCTGGTCGATCGACTGGATCACCTTCTGGGGCCTCATCATTTTCAACACGCTCGTGCTTACCGGAAATTTTCAGGAGTTCGAACGCTGGATGGTCCATCACGCCACCGCCGATATTCGCATCCAGACCATCCTGCTCGCGTGGGCGTTCGGCGCGCTGCTCGAGGGACTCGTCGGCTTCGGCTACCCGTGGGCCGTGGTGGTGCCGATTCTCGTCGGCCTCGGCATCGCCGATCTCGAAGCCATCCGCGTCGCCGCGCTCGCCAACAACGCCCCGGTTTCCTACGGCGCACTCGGCGCTCCCATCATCGGACTTGCCGCCGTCACGAGCCTGCCGCTTATGGCGCTTTCGGGTTCGATCGGCAATGTCGTCGCGCTCCTCGCGCTTCTGCCGCCGTGGGTGCTCGTTTATCTCGTCAGCGGACGCAAAGGTGTTGCGGAGGCGTGGCCGCTCGCCATCGTCGGATCGCTTTCCTATATCGCGGGCCAGTGGCCCGTCGCACACTACCTCGGTCCGTATCTGCCGGATCTCAGCGGCGCGCTCGCCTCATTCTGGATCTTGTTTTTGTTCGTAAAAGTGTGGCGTCCGAAGACGATTCGCGGCTTCGGCGGTGAACCGCTAAAAACCACGCCATCCTCGATTGCGACGTCCGCGACACCGAATTCGGCCGCCGAAGCCTTCCGCGTCTGGCTACCTTACATCGTGCTGATTCTCGTTGTCGTTGCGTGGACCGGCCCGTGGTCGAAGCTGCCCAGCATCAGCTGGTTCAAACTATCAATTGCGGCGCAATCCTCGGTGACACTGAAACCCCTCACATCCATCTTCAATTTCACGCCCTTCAACGGCGGCTCGGCGATTCTCGCGTCATGGCTAGTGCTGATCGCGATCCTCCGTCCCGGCGCGCAGACACTGAAGCAAGTTTTTGCGCGTACGTTCAAACAAATGTGGGGCGCGCTGCTCGTCGCGTTTTTCATCTTCGCGCTCGCGTACGTTTTTGTTTACACGGGAATGGCGAACTCGCTCGCCTACGGGCTATCGAAGATCGGGGTTTTCTTCGTCGTGCTCGCGCCAGTGCTCGGCTGGATTGGAGTCGCGCTCTCGGGCAGCAATACATCGACGAACGCGATGTTCGGGCCGGTGCAGATGGTCACCGGTCGGCTGCTGAATCTGCCGGTGCTCCTGCTGCCGTCGTTCAATTCCGTGGGCGCCGAAGTGGGCAAGCCGATCGCGCCGCAAACGGCGAGCGTCGGAGTCTCAACGAGCAGACTCGTGCGCAGTGAAGGCCAAGTCATCCGCCACAACATGGGCTGGACGCTAATCGTCCTCGCGTACCTGATCCTGATTGCGCTGCTCTTTTACCGCGTGTTTCCGAAGTCGATGATGATGTGACGAGCCCGCTCAGGCGGCCGCAATGAAATGGTGACGCCCGGGGGTGGGTCTCTTCTCGAAGTGTCCCGTCATCACGACTCCGTGGCCCGCGTCGTATTGCAGCGCGTACGTCTCAGAACACTGCCCGCAGAGCCAAAAGTGCTGGACGGAATGGGTGTTGGCTGGGAGACCATCATGAAAATGGCTTTTCGGAAAGCGGAATAGCCTTCCGTGCCGATGGTCGAATGACGCTTCACACTTTGGATTCGCGCATTTTGTGACCATTTCACGTCCTCTCTACCTGATTCGATGCGACACCTGAACACGAGGTATCATTCAATTTCCTGATACGCCGGATTCTCGCGCGAAAGATGAGCGTCAGGATGAACCGGCGCGGACGAAAAGCCCTCGAATCATTGCGAATCCGCCGGAATCTGGAGGATCGCAGTGACTCCGGGTTTATAACGAAGCCTTCGCCTCCTTTCTGTGAGCTAGATCACTCATGTGCGGCAGGGGAAACCTGTATTTCTCGCGGACTTCGGTTCGAGGTTGCCGGCATCAGCTGGGCGCGACACTTTCTTTTCATCACCTTAGCGTGGGTCTGCACAGCCGGGGCCGGCTGGATTCCCCCTTCCAGGCCCGCAGGTGCGAAACCCGCTCAGCAAAACACTTCGCTGCTTTTTTCGCTTTCTTCGATGGCATCAGCGTCTGCTAGGATCCTCAGCACGGGTCTGGGGGAAAGAGCTTCGCGGTCTTGAGCGTCTTGGTTGAGTGAGTCTTCTTTCCCTTGTTCAACTGCTTCGCGGGCCTTTCGTCTTTCTAGCGGGCGTGTGCGTTCTCCTTCGTCGAGTGATCAGCAAGGATTCGGTGGGAAGGCCTTAAGAGTTTTCGTCGTTGGGATTTTCTTGGCTTTCGTCAACTGCTTCGAGGATTTCCTCGTTTTCTTGGCCGGCATGGGTCTTCTCCTTCGTGAGTAATCAGCAGGGGTCCGGTGGTTCGAACTTCTTGACCAGAGTCTTGGTCGCGATGATCTTCTGGGCTTTCCGAAGCTGTTTCGTGGTTTTCTTGACCTTCCTTGCGGGCATTGGCTCTCCAGTTTCCGGCCGATCACATTATCCAAAGGGATAACTGCAATCGGCGCGCCAATCGTACGCCAACGAGGTCCCTGCCGGTATGTCTTTATATTTCAGCGCCGCCTGACGAGAAGAGGCGGCCAGAAACTCAACGCGCGCCCGCCTTGTCGATGAAATAGTCAACGCGAGGTTGACAATTCAACGGCGACTTCGAGCAATCCACCCTATATTTTTCGGCTGCTCTGCGTCCCATAGGGGAGGCGGCGACAACACACGGCACCGATCCATGGAAACCATCGCACCCAACTCTCGCCCGGCAGCCCAAGCAGATCATTCGGCCATACCGGCGCCCATATCCGAATCGCAAAAGCTCGAACTCGTGCGTCAACTGTATGCTCAGGCCAGCGTGGAAAGAGACGTCGACAAGTTGAAAATCATCTTCGGGGAAATCTTCAATCTGCTCGAAGGACGCTACGAAGCCTCGCCGCCCCGGCCGCATCTCTTGCCCAGCGACCGCCATTAGACGTTCAGTCCCCGGACGGACCAGAGTTTTGACGGGTGGAGATTTTCATGTAATCGATTTCTCGCGATGTATCCGATTTCCTGAGCCAGCCTATCCTTCGACTCGGCCCGGGATTGGAACGCCCGCCGCCCCGGGCGCCAAAATGGCTTGAGTTTTTGTCGATTAGAAAATTCAGGTGATGGATTTTCGGGTGTTTAGGTCGAGTTCTAATCGGCACGATTGTCGGCTAGAACTGCGACACGAGGAAGAGGTCCCTCGATCCCTCCGCTGTTAGGGAGGGACGCAGCGAGGCTAATTGCCATCCTGAGCGGCCGACGAGAGCTGAGGAACCTTTCTCTAGCCCAGGGAGCGCACGGGCCTAGTTCAGCTGAAAAGCATGTTTTCGATCACGATGCGGGCCCGGCGCGCCGGATCCTTTTCGACTTTGCTTTCCGTGTTGATGATCATCACGTTGCGATCGGCTCCCGAATAAGCAGGCCAAGGGGGAAAGCCCTTCGAGTTTGGGTTGCCCGCTGCGGCGAAGGCGGCCCACGCGGCGCTGACGCGTGCGGCGAGAGGAAAAATATCCTTGCCGCTGCCGCAGAGTTTCTGTACCAGCGGATCACCGACGTTATCGAAGACGAACGGCATTTCGATCGTATGCGGCGAGCGTAAACGACCGCCGAGGATCGGCGTCTCCCAAGTGAATTCGTAGACGTACGTCGGCGCCTTGCCCAGTGCCGCGCGGCGCTCGGCGATTTTGTACGTGAAAGGGACCGTGGGGTATGCCGTGGCCATCAGGAAGGAGAGGCCCGTGGGATTTTCGTGCGGGTAATCGGCGCGAAATGCCTCGATCACCGCGGGCGCCTTGTCGCCGAAGAGCGTCTTCGCACGCTGCTGCATGCCGGCTTCGTCGAGAGAAAAAAGACTCGGATCACCGGCGGCAAAGAGGGTCAATTCGGTTTGATTGAAGCCGATCAGCACCGGGACGTCCGCGGAAACATCCGGCGCGACGGGATCGAAGGGCTGCTGAAGCAGCGAGATTGCGTCGACCGTCGGCGAGAAGCCTTGAACCATGCCCGGCAAGAACGCTCCGAGCTTGCGATTCACGGCACCCTGCGCGGCCATGATGCGATCGAGAGGGACCGTTTCCAGATCGGCGCTGCGATCACGCGTGATTCCGAGTTCGGCGAGAAAGAGGTCGCCGACTTTGATGGCGTGATCGAGCGCGTTCATGCGAACGCCGGGGCCGCTCTCGATGACGGCGCGGTGGAAGAGCCCTTTGGCGGCAGGCATCGCGAGCATCGCGGAAACTTTTTGTCCGCCGCCCGATTCACCGAAGATGAGGACGCGATTGGGATCGCCGCCGAAACTCGCGATGTTGTCGCGCACCCATTCGAGCGCGGCGACGATGTCGAGCATGCCGACGTTGCCGGACGCGGCGAAGCGGTCACCGAGGGCGTGGCGCAGATACGTGTAGCCGAGCGCGCCGAGCCGATGATTCACCGTGACGACGACAACGTTGTTGTTGTGCGCGAGATTCGTTCCGTCGTAGAGCGGCGCGGAACCGGACCCGGATGTGAAGGCGCCTCCATGCAACCAAAC
>Ga0335078_10001704_pt1 | contig 33202 bp, 29 predicted proteins | sample Lox_Sample_32_FD_206711 | JGI IMG/M metagenome (GOLD analysis project Ga0335078, IMG submission 206711) | Soil microbial communities from Loxahatchee National Wildlife Refuge, Florida, United States - Lox_Sample_3.2 | ecosystem: Environmental > Terrestrial > Soil > Wetlands | place: USA...
GCTGTCCCTACGTTCCGGCCGTCGCGGCTGTCCCTACGTTCCGGCCGTCGCGGCTGTCCCTACGTTCCGGCCGTCGCGGCTGTCCCTACGTTCCGGCCGTCGCGGCTGTCCCTACGTTCCGGCCGTCGCGGCTGTCCCACCGTTCCGGCCGTCGCGGCTGTCCCAGTTCGTTAGTCCGGCCGGGAGGCCAGCGCGGCGCTCATCCTTCCCAGCGACGTCCCGAGATCCCAGCGCTCGTCGAGCTCGGCCAGCCGCCGCGGATCGGCCGGGGTGACCGGGAGCCGGCCGCCGGCGGGCGGCAGCGGGGCGTCGGTCGCCACCCGGACCACCGGCAGCGCGGCCTCCAGGTAGCCGCGGGCGGCGGCCAGCTTGGCCCGGGTGCCCATCGGGAAGCCGCCGTGGCCCTGGTCCAGCGCGGCCAGGATCGCCTCGACGCTGCCGAACACCCGCACGAGCGCGGCGGCGGTCTTCTCCCCCACGCCGGGCACCCCCGGCAGCCCGTCGCTCGGGTCGCCCCGCAGCGTGGCGAACGCCGCATAGGCGCGGCCCGGGATCTGGTAGCGCTTGGTCACCGCCGCCTCGTCGACGACCTCGAGCCGTGCCATCCCCCGCGCGGTGTAGATCACCCGGACCGCGCGGGCATCGTCGACGAGCTGGAACAGGTCCCGGTCTCCGGTGACCACCTCAACCGGGCCGCCGGCCCGGGCCGCGAGCGTGCCGATGATGTCGTCGGCCTCATACCCGGGAGCGCCGGCCATCGCCACCCCGGCCGCGGCCAGCACGTCCACGATCACCGGGATCTGGGCGGTCAGGGCGTCGGGGACCTGCTCGGTGCCGTCCGGGTTGGCCCGGTGCGCCTTGTAGGACGGTATCGCCGCCACGCGGAAGGCCGGCCGCCAGTCCGCGTCCAGGCACGCGACGAGCTGGCCCGGGCGGCGGGCGCGGATCAGCCGGGCGATCATGTCGAGCAGCCCGCGGACCGCGTTGACCGGCGTGCCGTCCGGGGCGGTCATGCTGTCCGCGGGGATGCCGTAGAAGGCGCGGAAGTACAGCGAGGCGGAGTCCAGCAGCATCAGCGAGCCCACCCCGGCCATCCTGCCAGACCCCCGGCCGCAGGCCGCTATTCATGTCGTTGCTCTATGGGTACGTGAACGCTTTGGCATTGGAGCCGGCCGCCGCGGGGTCCCTAGGCTGGGCTGGTCCGGTCCCGGCTGCCCGGGGGGAGAGAGAGAAACGATGACGCACGCAGGCACGGCCCGCACCCGCTGCCCGGCCGGCCTGGCCGCCGCGATACGCGAGGCCACGGCCTGCCGCGCCGACTGGGCGCAGACGGCGGCACTGGTCGCCGGCCAGCTGCGGCGGCATCTTCCCGGCCCGGAGATCCTCACCGCGCGGGAGCGGGCGGGCCGCCCGGACGGGTACGCGTCCCACACCCTGCACGCCGAGCCCGACGGGGCGTTCTCGGTCTGCGCGCTGGTCTGGCGGCCCGGGCAGCAGACCCCGATCCATGACCACGTCGCCTGGTGCGTGACCGGCGTCGTGCAGGGCGCCGAGTACGAGGAGCTGTTCGCGCTGCGGGAGCGCGAGACCGCCCTGGAGCAGGTGGGGCGGGCGGTCAACGAGGCCGGCCAGGTGACCGGCTTCGCGCCGCCGGGCGACATCCACCGGGTCCGCAACCACGGCCATGACGTCGCGATCTCGCTGCACGTCTACGGGGCCGACATCAGCCGGCTGGGCAGCAGCGTGCGGCGCACCTATGACCTGCCGGTGCTCGAGAGCAGGGCGGCTCGCTGACCGCCTTGTCGTGACCTTCACGTCCCGGCCGGCGGCCCGCCTAGCCGACCGAGGAGTAGGCGACCACGCCGCGGCGCAGGGCGCCGATCGCCTGGCGGGCGCGGCCGGCCACCGGTTCCGGCCCGGCCGCGGCGGCGACCTGGTCCAGCAGGTCGATCAGCTGCTTGACGGCGCGGACGAAGTCGCCGGGGGTCAGCTCGGCGGCCGACAGCACCTGCTCCAGCGGGCGCCCCCGGGCCCAGGCGTGCGCGGCCCACGCGAAGCCCGGGTCCGGCTCGCGCAGGAACGACAGCTGGTGCTCGGCCTCCAGCTCGCGCAGCTCGCCCCACACGCCGGTCATGGCGGCCAGCACCTCGCGGGCCGGCCCGGGCGGCAGCCGCGGCGGGCTCATGTCATCGGGCCGGCGCGACTCGAACGTCAGCGCGCAGACGCACGCGGCCAGGTCGGCCGGGCCCAGCCCGTCCCAGAGCCCGCGCCGCAGGCACTCCGCCACCAGCAGGTCAAGCTCGGCGTACAGGCCGGCCAGTCGCCGGCCCTCGGCCGTGACCGTGTCGCCCTCGGTGTAGCCGAGCTCGTCGAGCACCGCGCAGACCCGGTCGAAGGTGCGCGCGATCACGTGGGTGCGGCCCGCCACCCGCCGCTCCAGCGCGTCGGCCTCCCGCTCCAGCCGGTCGTACCGCTCGGCCTGCCTGGCGTGCTCCTCGCGGTCCGGGCAGCTGTGGCAGGGGTGCTGGCGCAGCCGCCGCCGCAGCCGCTCGATGTCCGCGTCCGGCCCGGCCGGCCCGGACGCGGCCCGCGGCGGCCGGGTCAGGTCGTGGCCGGCGAGCTTGTTGCGCACGGTCGAGGCCAGGTCCCGGCGGTGCTTGGCCGAGCGCGCGCTGAACCAGGCCGGAATCCGCACCCGGTCGATCGGCGTCACCGGCACCGGGAAGTCGGCCAGGGTCAGCCGCTTGACCTGCCGGCCCGCGGTGAGCACGAGCAGTTCCGGCGAGCCGTCGGCGGCCTGGGTCGAGGACGAGTGAGGGGGACTGGGGAGGCGGGTGGGGGGTGGCTCGAGCACGAGCGCGATCCCGGCCCGGCGGCCGCCCGGCACCTGGACGATGTCGCCCCGGCGCAGCCGCTCGAGCGAGGCCGCGGCCTCGGCCTGCCGGGCCGCCGAGCGCCGCCGGGACTGCTCGCCCTCGCGCTGCGACAGTTCCCGGCGCAGCGCCTGGTACCCGGCGAATTCGCCGCGGTCGCAGGACACCTCGAGCCCCTCCATCGACTGCCGGATCTGGCGCGCCTGCCGGGCGATGCCGACCACCGCCCGGTCCGCCTGGAACTGGGCGAACGAGGACTCCAGCAGCGCCTCGGCGCGCCGCCGGCCCGCCTGGGCGACCAGGTTGACCGCCATGTTGTAGGAGGGCCGGAAACTGGAGTTCAGCGGGTAGGTCCTGGTGCCGGCCAGGCTGGCCACCGCCACCGGGTCCACGCCCGGCTGCCAGAGCACGACCGCGTGCCCCTCGACGTCGATGCCGCGCCGCCCGGCGCGCCCGGTCAGCTGGGTGTACTCCCCCGGCGTCAGGTCCGCGTGGTTCTCGCCGTTCCACTTGTCCAGGCGCTCGATGACCACGGTCCTGGCCGGCATGTTGATGCCGAGCGCGAGGGTCTCGGTCGCGAACACGGCCCGGATCAGCCCGGCCGCGAACAGCTCCTCCACAACCTCCTTGAACGTCGGCAGCAGGCCGGCGTGATGGGCCGCTATCCCGCGCCGCAGGCCGGCCAGCCAGTCGTCGTAGCCGAGGACCGGCAGGTCCTCGGGGGGAATCTCCCCGGTCCGCCGCCGCGCCACCGCGGTGATCTCCGCGGCCTCCGGCGGGGTGGTCAGCCGCAGCCCGGCGTCCAGGCACTGCCGCACCGCGGCGTCGCAGCCGGCCCGGCTGAAGATGAACGTGATCGCCGGCAGCAGGCCGGCCGCGTCCAGGCGGCCGATCACGTCCGGTCGGCTGGGCCCCCGCGACCAGGGCGGGCGGCGGGCGCCCCGGTCGGGCCGTCCCGGCCCCCGGCGGTCGCCCGCCGCCCCCCGCCCACCTCCCCGTCCACTTCCCCGGCCGCCGCCACTTCCCCATCCCCCGCCGCTTCCCGCTGCGCTGTCGCGCTGCGCGAGCCGGCGCAGCTCCGGGTTCACCTTCGGGTGGCTCCCGGCGGGCCGGCCGGTCCCGTCGGCGCCGGTGAACAGGTCGTACAGCCGGCTGCCGACCAGCATGTGCTGCCACAGCGGCACCGGGCGGTGCTCGTCGACGATGACCGTGGTGCCGCCGCGCACGTGGGACAGCCAGTCGCCGAACTCCTCGGCGTTGCTGACCGTCGCCGAGAGCGCGACCAGCCGCACCGACTCGGGCAGGTGGATGATCACCTCTTCCCAGACCGCGCCCCGGAACGCGTCCGCGAGGTAGTGCACCTCGTCCAGGACGACGTAGCCGAGCCCGGCCAGCGTCGGCGACCCGGCGTACAGCATGTTCCGCAGCACCTCGGTGGTCATCACCACCACCGGGGCCTCGCCGTTGATGCTGTTGTCGCCGGTGAGCAGGCCCACCGCGGCCGGCGAGTACCGGCGGACCAGGTCGGCGTACTTCTGGTTGGACAGCGCCTTGATCGGCGTGGTGTAGAAGCACTTGCGGCCCTCGGCCCGGGCCAGGTGCACGGCGAACTCCCCGGCCACGGTCTTGCCCGAGCCGGTCGGCGCGGCGAGCAGCACCCCGTGCCCTGCCTCCAGCGCCCGGCAGGCTCTCAGCTGGAATTCGTCGAAGCTGAAGTCATACAGCGCCTGGAACGCGGCGAGCTGCGGCCCGTCCCCGGTCAAGCGCCGGAGCCGGGGCCGCGCCCGGCGTCAGCCCCGTCGCGGGACACCGTGTCGAAGTCCATCGGCGACACCTCGTCGTCGGACAGTCCGGCGTACATCGACGGCCGGCTGGCCCGGCGCCGGTCGTTCATCCAGATCAGCAGGTCGGCCACCTCGACGAGAGCGACGCAGGGCAGGGCCAGCAGCAGCATGGTCAGCGGGTCCGGGCTCGGCGACGCAATGCCGGCGAACACGAAGACGCTGAAGATGATGATCCGCCGCCACTTGGCGATCCGCTCGTGCGACAGGATGCCGACCATGTTCAGCATCACCAGCGCCAGCGGCAGCTCGAACGCCAGGCCGAAGCCGAGGATCATGGCCTCGAAGTAGCTGAGGTAGTTGGTCACGGTCGCCATCACGGACACGCCGTTGGGGACCAGGGCGAGCAGGTAGTGCAGCCCCCGGCTCATCGCGAAGTACGCCAGCGCGGCCCCCGCCGCGAACAGCGGCGCCGCGACGCCGACGAACATGTACGTCCACCGCTTCTCCCGCCGGTACAGGCCGGGGGCGATGAAGGCCCAGATCTGGTACAGCCACAACGGGCTGGTGACGATCAGCCCGAAGAAGAACGCGATCTGCACCCGGAGCATGAACCCGTCGAACACGCCGATGACGATGAGATGGTCGTGACCGGCGGCCATCTTGAACGGGTGGTAGATGAACGCCCAGATCCGGTCGTAGACCTGCGGGATGAACCCGATGGCCATGCCGGCCGCCACCGCAGCCAGCGCCTTGAGCAGCCGGTTGCGCAGCTCACGGATGTGGTCCATGAGCGGCATCCGGCCCTCGGGATTGGCCCGGCGCTGCGAGGCCGCGAAGCGGGCGCCGAGCACGCGCGCACCCGTGATGGTGTCAGCCAGCTTCGCCATGGTGGGCTACGGGGCGGGGCTCAGCCCGGCTGCTGGGTCCGCGGCTGCTCCGGCGCCGCGGCGCCGTTGACGGTCGCGGCCCCGTCGCGGGCCTGCTGCTGCTGGAGGCCGCGGATCTGCTCCTGCAGCGCGTCAATCTGCTGCTGCTGGAGCTGAGGGGCGGACAGGGCCGGGGCGGGGGCGGGCGGGGCCTGGTCCTCGGCGTCGTGGTCGCCGTGCAGGTCCTGCACCTCGGCCTTGAGGATCCGCATGGACCGTCCGAGAGAGCGGGCGGCGTCCGGCATCTTCTTGGCGCCGAACATGACGATCAGAAGCACCGCGATGATCAGGATCTTCCACGGGCTGTCGAACAGGTCACCCAACATGTCTGTCCCCATCCAGCGGGTAGCGCGTCCCCGCGCCTAGGGTCGCTTGCACCCGAAAGTCTACACGCGGGGCTGGCCCGTGTTAGCCCTCAGGCGTACTGGGCCAGCGCGGCGGCGGCGTCCTCCCGGATCTCGGCGGCCAGCCCGGCCGGGGCGGTCACCCGGCCGTCCTCGCCCAGCCGCAGCGCCAGCCGCCGGACCATCCGGGTATCCGGGGTGCGCAGCGCGACCCGCAGCCGTCCGTCGCCGAGCTCGGTGACCTCCTCGCACGGGAAGTACTCGGCCACCCACCGGCCCGCCACCGACAGCTCGAGCTCCACCCGCACGTCGTCGGCGGAGGGCCGGAACAGGCCCTGGTCCAGGTCCCGCTGCTGGGCCTGGGGCGGCACCGAGGCCGGCTCGTCGAGCACGTCCAGGGCCAGCACCCGGTCCAGGCGGAACAGCCGCACCGCCTCGGCGCGCAGGCACCAGCCCTCCAGGTAGGTCCGGCCCTCCACGACCAGCAGCCGCATCGGGTCGACGTCCCGCTCGGTGGCCTCGTCGCGTCCCGGCACGTAGTAGGACATATGCAGCCGGCGGCCCCGGGCCAGCGCGTCCCGGACCTGCGCCGCGTTCCGGGCGCCGCGGTCGTCGACCTGCACCGCGACCTGGGCGCTCACCGCGCCCGCCGCCCCGGCGGCCGCCTCCAGCTTGGCGATCGTCCGGCTCAGCGCCGAGCGGTCCCCCAGGCCGGGCACCTCGGCCAGCATCCGCAGCGCGACCAGCAGCGCGCTCGCCTCGTCGACGCCGAGCCGCAGCGGCCGGTCGATCGACTCGGCCTCGCTGACCACGATCTCGCCGCCTTCGTAGGACAGGTCGATCGGGCAGTAGGGGTCGGGAGACCGGAGCTCGACGCACCACAGCATGTTGAGGTCGTCGACGAGCTCGCGCTCGCTGACGCCGAACGCGGCGGCGGTCTCGGCCAGCCCCACCACCCTCCGGCTCATTACGTACGGGACCAGCGCCAGCAGCCGCTGCAGCCGGTCGGTGGCGGGCGTCACCCGGGGCGGCGCGCCGGAACGCGAGCCGGACGAGGTCATGCCAGGGCTCCCTTCAGCCGCCCGATGACCGCCTCGCGCAGGTCAGCGGGCTCGATGACCACCACGTCGGCGCCGAACTCGGCCAGGTGCTCGCTCTGCCAGCCCACGTCGGAGAACGGCACCTCGGCCAGGTCCCACCCGGCCCGCTGCGGGTCGGGCCGGACCGCGCTGGCGCCGCGCCGCAGCCCGTACCCGGCGCCGCGGCGGACCTGCACCACCGCGGTCCGCCTGACCTGCGGCTCGGTATCCCACTCGCGGACCAGCTCGCGCACGTCGGCGTCACCGGGCACGGCGACCGCGCCCGCGGGCCCGTCGAACGTCACCGGCCCGTCGATGCGGCTCAGCCGGAAGACCCGGGTCTCGCCCCGGTCGGTGTCCATCCCCGCGACATACCAGCGGCCGTGCCGGTTGACCACGCCCCAGGGCTCGAGCCGGCGCAGTTGGGAGTTGCTGCGGCCGGCCGCCCGGTGGCTGAACGAGACCGGCCGCCGGTCCCGCACCGCCTCCCAGAGCGGGCCGAACGCGGCCTCCCCCGTCTGCAGCCTGGGCTCGATGCCCGGCTGCGTGGTCTCCTCCGCGTCGATCCCCGCGGCCCGCAGCTTGAGCAGGGCCCCGGCGGCCGCCCCGGCCAGCTCGGCGCGCCGCCAGACCCGGGCGGCCAGGCCGAGCACGGCCGCCTCGTCCCGCTCCAGCCTGACCTCGGGCAGCACGTAGGCCTGGCGCGGGATCCGGTAGCCCGGCTCGGTGTCCGCGGCCGAGCTCACCCCGGTCTCGAGCGGGATCCCGAGTTCGCGCAGCTCGTCCTTGTCCCGCTCGAACATGCGCTTGAACGCGTCGAAGGACTCCGGATAGCCGGGCACGGCTTCCCTGATCTGAGCCGCCGTGAGGTACTTGCCCGCCGAAAGCAGGCACACCACCAGGCTCAGCAAACGCTCGGTTTTCCGCCGTGACATGCCCGTCCCTTTCCCGGCGCGGCCCTTTCCCCCGGCACCGACGCTACCTTGCCGCGGGGCCGGACAGGCGCCCGGCGACCGGGTTTGTCGCGCCGGGATGCGGACGGGCCCGCCCGGCGGCGCGGGACGCTACGCTGCCGGGGTGACCGGCGTGATCAGGTGGCGCAGCGGGGTGGTGGCCCGGCTGCGCCGGGAGTGGGCCGGCGCGGTCGAGGTCGAGGTGACCGTCGCGGGCGCGGCGGTCCTGGCCCTGGCCTACCCGGCGCTGACCGGCCGGCCGGAGCCGGGCGACCGGGCCCTGCTCAACACCGGCGCGCAGGACCTGGGCCTGGGGACCGGCGGGTACGCGCTGGTGGTCGCGCTGCCCGACCGGCTGCCGCCCGCCGGCGACGGTCCCGGCCACATGATCAAGGCGCGCTACACGCCGCTGCAGGCCCGCGTGCTGGGCGCGGAGGAGCAGGGCTCGCCGTATCACGAGATCCTGCGCGAGGCCGATGACCTGGACGGCATGCCCGCCGTGGTGGCCGACCTGCACTCCGCGCTGCCCGCCGTGCTGGCCGGGGCCCGGGCCGGCGGCGGGGCGCCGCGGGCCGCCTACGTCATGCTCGACGGGGGGGCGCTGCCCGCCTGGTTCTCCCGCACCGCCGCCGGGCTGCGGGAGGCGGGCTGGCTGGCCGGGACCGTCACCGCGGGCCAGTGCTTCGGCGGCGACCTGGAGGCGGTCACCGTGCACAGCGGCCTGCTGGCCGCGCGGCACGTGCTCGGCGCGGACCTGGCCGTGGTCGCCCAGGGTCCCGGCAACCTGGGCACCGGAACCCGGTGGGGCTTCTCCGGGGTGGCCGCGGGCGAGGCCGTCAACGCGATCGCCGTGCTCGGCGGCCGCGCGGTGGCCTCGCTGCGGGTCAGCGAGGCCGACCCGCGGGAACGTCACCGCGGCCTGTCCCATCACAGCCTGACCAGCTACGGCCGGGCCGCCCTGGCCCGCGCCGACGTGGTGCTGCCCGACCTGCCCGGCGAGTTCGGCGCCCGGGTCGCCGCGGCGGCGCAGCCGCTGGCGGCCCGGCACCGCCTGGTGCGGGTGAGCGTGGCCGGCCTCGACGAGGCGCTCCGGGCTTGCCCGGTGCCGCTGTCCACGATGGGCCGCGGGCTGGACGAGGACCGCGCCTATTTCCTGGCCGCCGCGGCGGCCGGGCGGCACGCGGCGGCGCTGGCCCGCGCGACGGAGCGTGACAAGTCATCCTGAACCCGACGTCCGGTACCAGGGAAAGGAAGGGCTCTATGGGATTTGCGGCGAAGGCCCGGCGGCTGCCCGGCCGCCTGACGGCGGGCGCGTTCATCCTCAACGCCGGCGTGGGCAAGTGGTCCGCCGACGAGCAGACCGCCGCCCGGCTGCATGCCATGGCCACCGGGACCTATCCGTTCCTGGCCCGGGTCAAGCCGAAGGACTTCGCGCGGCTGCTGTCGGCCGGCGAGATCGCGCTCGGCGCGGCCCTGCTGCTGCCGGTGGTGCCGGACGCCGTGGCCGGGGCGGGCCTGACCGCGTTCTCGGCCGGGCTGCTGGGCATGTACGCGCGCACCCCGGGCATGCGCCGCCCGGACGGCATCCGGCCCAGCCAGCAGGGGACGCCCCTGGCCAAGGACGTGTGGCTGCTCGGCATCGGCCTGGGGCTGGTCGCCGACGCGCTGACCGACCGGACGGGTCAGCCGGCTGACGAGGCGCCGCTGACGGCGTCCAGGACGTCGACCACGAACACCAGCGTGTCGGTGCCCTTGATCCCGACCGAAGAGTCGCCGCTCGCCCCGTAGCCGTCCTTGGGCGGGATCACGAGCATCACCCGGCTGCCCACCGGCACGCCGAGCAGGCCCTTGTCCCAGCCGGGGATGATCTGGGCCGGGGTGGCGTCGATCTCGAAGCCGAGCGGGGCCCCGCGGGTCCAGGAGGAGTCGAACAGCGCGCGGGTGCGCCAGTTCAGCGCCACGTACTGGGCGACCACGTACTGGCCCTTGGTCACCGGCGGGCCCGACCCCTTGATCAGCGTCTTGACCACCAGGCTGCCGGGCGGCGGGGTGGCCGGGATCTTGACCTTCGGGGCCTGCCCGGCCGTGGCGGTGACCGTCGGCAGGGCGCCGCCGCCGCTGGAGACGTGCGTGCCGGAGGCCGAGTCCGTCGGCGCGTATGTCTTGATCATGTCCACCACGAACACCAGCGTGTCGCTGCCGGTCACGCCCACCTGGGTGTTGCCGCTGGCGCCGTAGCCGTACTTGGGCGGCAGCACTGCCAGCACCCGGCTGCCCATCTTCTTGCCGTCCAGGGCGGTCTGCAGCCCGGGCAGGAGCGTGCCGGACAGCACCTGCGGCGTGGCGGTGTAGGTGCTCAGCACGAGCCGGTGGCTCGTGCCGCTCCAGATGTAGACGACGTAGTTGCCCAGGAAGGACTCGGCCTTGCCCAGCGTCTGCCCGGAGCCGTGGATCTCGGTCTTGACGAACAGGTCGCTGCCCGCCTTCTTGGCCGGGATCTTGACCGCCGGCGCCGAGCCGAAGCTGCCGGACGCCGTGACCGACGTGTTGGGGCTGGCCGGAGGCGTCGAGGAGGAGCCGCAGGCGGCCAGCGCGAGGCCGGCGACCAGCGGGAGGACAAGCGCAGCGCCAATGCGTCGCATGGGAATCCTCATTGTCGGGATCATGAGCGGAGCCAGCCTACCCGCCTTTGCTCAGGGCGCACCCCGCGCCCGCCGCAGCCGGGTCAGGCGAGCACCCCGCGACCCAGGAGGTTCCAGATGTCGGCGACCGGCTGGCGCGCGGTCAGGCCACGGTACTCCGCGTGCGGCGCGCCGATGACCAGCAGGTCAGCCCGGGCGAGCACCTCGTCGAGCGGCAGCAGGGCGGGGTCGGCACTGGCCAGGGGGTCGGTGCAGATCACCGCGCCGGCCCGGTCCGCCAGCAGCTGCCGGAGCCGGTAGGCCAGGCTGCACCGGACGTCGTCGGTGTCGCCCTTGTAGGTCAGGCCCAGGATCCCGACGGTCAGCGAGCGCAGGTCGTAGCGCTGCTCCAGGTGGCCGACCAGGTAGGCGGGCAGGCCCTCGTTAACGCTGACCGCGGCCTGCCCGAGCGGGAAGCTCTTGCTGGCCGCGGCCAGCCGCATCATGTCCTTGAGCAGCCACGGCCCGGCCGCCAGGCCGGCCGGCGGCAGGCCCGCGGCGCGGGGAAAGTCCAGCACCAGGCCGCGGCGGATGCGCTCGAAGTCGAGCCCGCGGTCGCTGGCCATCATGTACAGCTGGTTGGCCGCGGCGAAGCTGATGTAACGCCAGGCGTTCGCGAACAACTTGGCCAGCTCGGCCTCTTCCGGCGTCATCGGCACCAGCGCCGGGTTCAGCAGCGACAGCAGCCGTCCGGCCCGCTCCAGGCCGCGCGAGGTGCGGCTGGACACGATCTGCGGGACCCCGCCGAACTCGCTCATCGCCCGGCCCTCGGCCACGCGCTCCGGGCAGAACGCGACGTCCACGTCAAGCCCGCGCTCGGCCACCATCTTCTCCAGCTGGGCCGTGCTGCCGGGGCAGACGCTGCTGCGCACGATGAGGACCTGGCCATCGCGCAGGTATCCGGCGCAGCCGTCGAGCGCGCGGATGATCGCGCTCGGGCCGGACGACTCCCAGGTGTAGTCATCGGGCGGGACCGCCACGATCACGTGCTCGGCGCTGCTCACGATGCGCGGGTCGGCCGAGGCCACCAGCTGCCCGGACGCGATCACCCGCTCCAGCGCCATGCCCGCGCCGGGCTCGGCGAACGGCATCCGCCCCCCGCTGACCGCCGCCACCGCCTGCTCGGCCACGTCGTAGATCGCGACCCGGGCCCCCCGGCAGGCCAGCGCGGCGGCCAGCGGCAGCCCGACCCGGCCGCAACCCCCGACAACGACGACATCACTGGTGAAACCGCGCGCATGACGTGAACCCGGCACCGAACTACCCCCGGCTTGTCGGATGAGTGACCCCTGACCGGGATGCTAGCAACGGAAAGTAGTCGTCGGCTCACGTTTCGTAAACGCAGGGTAATTGTCCGCTCCGCCCGGCCAGCGCGTCACATGCCGGCGATCAGCTTCTCCACGCGCTCGTCGACGGAGCGGAACGGATCCTTGCACAGCACGGTCCGCTGGGCCTGGTCGTTCAGCTTGAGGTGCACCCAGTCGACGGTGAAGTCGCGGCGCCGTTCCTGCGCCCGCCGGATGAACTCGCCCCGCAGCCTGGCCCGGGTGGTCTGCGGCGGCACCGACTTGGCCTCGAAGATATCCAGGTCCCGGCAGGCGCGTTCCACCGCGCCGCGGCGCTGCAGCAGGTAGTACAGGCCGCGCCCGCGGTGCACGTCGTGGTAGGCCAGGTCGAGCTGCGCGACCCGCGGTGAGGACAGCGGCAGGTCGTGCTTGGCCCGGTACCGCTCGATCAGCTGGTACTTGGTTACCCAGTCGATCTCGCGGGCCACCAGGCCGAGGTCGCCGCTGCTCACCGCGCGCAGGGTCAGCTCCCAGAGCCCGAGCACCCGCTCGGTGACCGGGTCCGGGCCCTTGCGGTCGGCGAAGTCGCGGGCCTTGGACAGGTACTCCTGCTGGATGTCGAGCGCGCTGACCTCGCGCCCGTTGGCCAGGCGCACCTTGCGCCGGCCGGTCATGTCGTGGCTGACGTCCCGGATCGCCCGGATCGGGTTCTCCAGCGTCAGGTCCCGCATCACCGTGCCGGCCTCGACCATCCGCAGCACCAGGTCGGTCGCGCCGACCTTGAGCAGCATCGTGGTCTCGCTCATGTTCGAGTCGCCGACGATCACGTGCAGCCGCCGGAACCGCTCGGCGTCGGCATGCGGCTCGTCCCGGGTGTTGATGATCGGCCGGGACCTGGTGGTGGCCGACGAGACGCCCTCCCAGATGTGCTCGGCCCGCTGGCTGACGCAGTACACCGCGCCGCGCGGGGTCTGCAGCACCTTGCCCGCCCCGCAGATGATCTGCCGGGTGACCAGGAACGGGATCAGGATGTCGGCCAGCCTGCCGAACTCGCCGTGCCGGCCGACCAGGTAGTTCTCGTGGCAGCCGTAGGAGTTCCCGGCCGAGTCGGTGTTGTTCTTGAACAGGTAGATGTCGCCGGCGATGCCCTCCTCGCGCAGCCGCCGGTCGGCGTCTACCAGCAGGCCCTCCAGGATCCGCTCGCCCGCCTTGTCGTGCGTCACCAGGTCGATCAGGTTGTCGCACTCCGGCGTGGCGTACTCGGGGTGGCTGCCCACGTCGAGGTACAGCCGGGCCCCGTTGCGCAGGAACACGTTGCTGCTGCGGCCCCACGAGACCACCCGGCGGAACAGGTACCTCGCCACCTCGTCCGGGGACAGCCGCCGCTGGCCGCGGAACGTGCAGGTGACGCCGTACTCGTTCTCGAGCCCGAAGATCCGCCTGTCCATGTGGCCCCGGATTACCAGTCCACCGCGATGTACTTGGTCTCGGTGAACTCCAGCAGGCCGTCGTGGCCGCCCTCGCGGCCCAGGCCCGACTGCTTCACGCCGCCGAACGGGGCGGCGGGGTCGGACACCACGCCGCGGTTGATGCCGACCATGCCGGCCTCCAGGGCCTCGGCTACCCGCAGCGCGCGCCGCAGGTCGCGCGTGTAGAGGTAGGAGACCAGGCCGTACTCGGTGGCGTTGGCCAGCGCGATGGCCTGGTCCTGCTCGGTGAACCGCACGATCGGCGCGACCGGGCCGAAGATCTCCTCGGCCAGGATGCCAGCGTCGGGCGGCACGTCGTCCAGCACGGTCGGCTGGTAGAAGTAGCCGCGCCGGTCGGGCACCTGCCCGCCGGTGACCACCCGCCCCCCGGTCTTGGTGGCGCCCTCCACCAGGCTGGCCACCTTCGACCGGGTGTCCTCGTTGACCAGCGGGCCGAGGTCGGTCCCGTCCTCCAGCCCCGGGCCGACCGTCAGCCCGGCGAGCCGCTCGGCGAACCGGGAGCTGAACTCGTCGGCGACCGCCTCGTGCACGTAGAACCGGTTGGCCGCGGTGCAGGCCTCGCCGCCGTTGCGCATCTTGGCCAGGAACGCTCCGTCGATCGCCGCGTCCAGGTCCGCGTCTTCGAAGATCAGGAACGGCGCGTTGCCGCCGAGTTCCATCGAGCAGTTGATCACGGTCTGCGCGGCGGTCGCCAGCAGCGACCGGCCCACCTCCGTGGAACCGGTGAAGGACAGCTTGCGAACCCGCGGGTCGGCCAGCATCGCGGCGACCAGCGGGCCGGCCTTCTGCGTGGTGAGCACGTTCACCACCCCGTCCGGGACGCCGGCCTCGCGCAGGATCTCGGCGACGGCGAACGCCGACAGCGGGGTCTCCTTGGCCGGCTTGAGCACGACGGTGCAGCCGGCCGCGAGCGCGGGCCCGATCTTGCGCGTGGCCATGGCGGCCGGGAAGTTCCACGGGGTGACCAGGACGCTGACCCCGACCGGCTGGTGCTGCACCATGATCCGGTTCGCCCCCGACGGCGCGGTGACCAGCGCGCCCTCGTTGCGCACGGCCTCCTCCGCGTACCAGCGGAAGAACTCGGCGGCGTACGTGACCTCCGCCTTCGCGTCCTTCAGCGCCTTGCCGTTCTCGACCACCATCAGCCGGGCCAGCGCGTCCGAGCGCTGAGTCATCAGCTCCCAGGCGCGGCGCAGGCACTCGCCCCGCTGGCGGGGCGGGGTCGCGGCCCAGCGCGGCAGCGCGTCGTAGGCCGCGGTGACCGCGTCCAGGGCGTCCTCGATGCTGGCGCTGGCCACCTCGGCGACCGTGTCCTCGGTGGCCGGGTCGACCACGGGCAGCACCCCGGCCCGCCCGCCGGTCCACTGCCCGCCGATCAGCAGCGCCGTCGGCACGTCGATGCCGGTGATGGTGGCTAGGTCAGCGGTCACGTTTCCTCCCCTGGGCCGCGGCGGGGCGGCCGGGCGGGCCGGCCTGCGCACGCCTTCGACACTACCTCTGCGGGCGGGCGGCCCTGGCTACGCCGGGCTGTCACCGGGGGACTCCTCCGTTTCTCCCGCACCGCCGGCCTCGCCCGTCCCGGCATCCGGGCCGGCCGGCGCGCCGCCCGCCTCCGGCGCGCCGCCCGCCTCCGGCACGGCGTCCTCCGGCCCGGGCGCCTCGGCGATGGCCTCGGTCTTCCGGCCGCCGATGGCCCCGGCCAGCAGCGTCTCCAGGCGGGCCCCGGTGAGCCGCCGGAACGTGCGGTGCGGCCGGCTCCGGTCCAGCAGGGCCACCTCGAACTGCGTGGCGGAGACCTCCGAGCGGCCCCCGCCCGCCTCCCCTTCCCCCTTCAACGGTCCGGCCAGGGCGGTGATCGCGACCGTGAACGCGCCCTCCAGGCTCATCCCCTCGGAGTAGTGCTCCTTCAGCGCCGCGGCAACCTGGTCGGCCTGCCCGCCCATGACCACGAAGCCCCGCTCGTCGGCGACCGAGCCGTCGAAGGTGATCCGGTAGAGCTGGTCGTCATCCGCGATCTTGCCCACCTCGGCCACCACGATCTCGACCTCGTAGGGCTTCTGGCTGTCGGTGAACAGGGTGCCGAGCAGCTGGGCGTAGTAGTTGGCCAGCCCGCGGGCGGTGACGTCCTGGCGGTCGTACTGGAAGCCGGTCAGGTCGGCGTAGCGGACCCCCGCCTTGCGCAGCGCCTCGAACTCGTTGTACCGGCCCACGGCGGCGAACGCGATCCGGTCGTAGATCTCGCTGAACTTGCGCAGCGCCCGGGACGGGTTCGGCGCGATGAACAGGATCCCCGCGTCGCAGGTGATCACGACGCCGCTGCGGATGCGCGTGATGGCCTTGCGCGCGTAGTCCGCCTTGTCCTTCATCGCCTGCTCGGGCGAGACGTAGAACGGCATCGTCACCGCTGAGGATCCTCACTGTGCTGGTCGGGCTGGGACGGACGGGACGGGCTGGGGGCTGGACGGGGCTGGGGCTGGGCGGGCGGCTAGGGCCGGGCGGGCCTAGCGCGGCGGCAGCGCGCCGCGGGAGCCGGCCGGGCGCAGCGGCGCGGGCGGCCCGTCGGGGTCGGCCATCCGGCTCTCGATGACCGTCTGCGCGTACTGGGCGGCGGCCTCGGCGGTGAGCCGCTCGAAGCCGTCGGCGGTGATCGTGGCCACCACCGGGTAGATGCGCCTGGTCACGTCGGGGCCGCCGGTGGCCGAGTCGTCGTCGGCCGCGTCGTAGAGCGCCTGCATGCAGGCCAGCAGGGCGTCCTGCGCCGACATGCCGTCGGCGTAGAGCTTCTTCAGCGAGCCGCGGGCGAAGACCGAGCCGGACCCGATCGCGTAGAACCGGTGCTCCTCGTACCGGCCGCCGGCCACGTCATAGCTGAAGATCCGGCCGGTCCCGGCGTCCTCGTCGTACCCGCAGAACAGCGGCACCACGACCAGGCCCTGCATCGCGGCGCCGATGTTCCCCCGGACCAGGCTGGCCAGCCGGTTGGCCTTGCCCTCGAGAGACAGGGCGTGGCCCTCGAGCTTCTCGTAGTGCTCCAGCTCGACCTGGAACAGCCGGACGAGCTCGAACCCGACGCCGGCCACGCCGGAGAACCCGATGCCGGAGAACTCGTCGCTGCGGAACACCTTGTCGATGTCACGCTGCATGATCATGTTGCCGGCGGTCGCCCGGCGGTCGCCCGCCATGACCACGCCGCCCTCGCAGGCGGCGGCCACGATCGTGGTGCCGTGGGCCAGGTCCCGCGCCAGCGGGCCCGCCCCGGCGGCGTCCGGCCGCGCGCCGGCCAGGGCCGGCCCCGCGGCCTGCGGCAGCAGCTCGGGGGCCGCGGCGGCGAGGAAATCGGTGAACGACGAGGTGCCCGCGCTCAGGAACGCCCCGGGCTGCGGCCGTCCGTGGAAATCAGCGCCCACGCGGATCCTTCCGTTAGTACGCGTCTGCTCGTGATGCGACCCTACTGCCCCGGCCGGGGCCGCGACAGCAGGGCCTTACCTCATTCGCCGCCCTTCTGGACGTAGGACCGGACGAACTCCTCGGCGTTCTCCTCGAGTACCTCGTCGATCTCGTCCAGAATCGCGTCGACGTCGTCGGTGAGCTTGTCCTGCCGCTCCTTGACATCCTCGGTCCCCTGCGGGGCGGTGTCCTGCTCCTCCTCGCTGCGCCGGGGAGCCTGCCGCTGACCGCCGGTGTCCTTTGCTGTCGCCATGCCGAAACCTCCGTGATCCGCGGGAACCGCCCCGCAGCCTCAACGCTATCCTCGCCCGCGCGCGGTTCGCCCAATCCTGTCATCGCCGATCGGTACCGAACCGGGATCTCGCCGCCGGTCAGCCCTGGCCGGTGAGCGCCGCGACCAGTTCCCCCGCGGTCTCGCAGCGGTCGAGCAGTTCGCCCACGTGGGCCCGGGTGCCGCGCAGCGGCTCCAGGGTCGGCACCCGCTGCAGCGACTCCCGGCCCGGGATGTCGAAGATCACCGAGTCCCAGGACGCCGCGGCCACCGAGTCCGGGTACTTGCGCAGGCAGCGGCCGCGGAAGTAGGCGCGGGTGTCGTCCGGCGGATAGTCGATGGCCCGCGTCACGTCCTGCTCGTCCACGAGCCGGCGCATCCGCCCGCGGGCGGCCAGCCGGTTGTACAGGCCGCGTTCGGGGCGGATGTCCGCGTACTGCAGGTCCACCAGCTGCAGCCGCGGGTGGGTCCAGGCCAGGCCGTCGCGGGCCCGGTACCCTTCGAGCACCTCCAGCTTCGCCACCCAGTCCAGCTCCCGTGAGGCCAGCATCGGGTCGTCGCCCAGCCGGGTGAGCACCGACTCCCAGCGGTCCAGCACGTCCCTGGTCATCTCGTCGACATCGGCCCCGAACCGGTCCTCGGTGTACTTGCGGGCCAGGTCGAGGTATTCCAGCTGGAGCTGGACCGCGGTCATCTTCCGGCCGTCGCGCAGCGCCACCAGGTGGCGGCAGGCCGGGTCGTGCGAGATCGCGCGCAGCTCGGCCACCGGGGCCTCGACCGCCAGGTCGGAGCCGAGGAACCGGTCCTCGATCATTGCCAGCACCAGCGCGGTCGTGCCGAGCTTGAGGTAGCTGGAGATCTCGCTCATGTTCGCGTCGCCGATGATCACGTGCAGGCGGCGGTACTTCTCCGGGTCGGCGTGCGGCTCGTCCCGGGTGTTGATGATCGGCCGCTTCAGCGTGGTCTCCAGGCCGACCTCGACCTCGAAGAAATCGGCCCGCTGGCTGATCTGGAACCCCTCGTCCCGGCCGTCGGCGCCGCGGCCGACCCGGCCCGCCCCGCAGACCACCTGCCGGGACACGAAGAACGGGGTCAGGTGGCGCACGATGTCGGCGAACGGGGTGGCCCGGCTCATCAGGTAATTTTCGTGGCAGCCGTACGAGGCGCCCTTATTGTCGGTGTTGTTCTTATAAAGCTGGATCGCGGCCCCGCCGGGCATCGACCCGGCCCGGGATGCCGCCTCGGCCATGACCCGCTCGCCCGCTTTATCCCATATCACCGCGTCGAGCGGGTTTGTGCACTCGGGCGCCGAGTACTCCGGGTGGGCGTGATCCACGTAGAGCCGGGCCCCGTTGGTGAGGATCACGTTGGCCAGGCCCAGGTCCTCGTCGGTCAACTGGGCCGAGTCCGCAGCGTCGCGGGCCAGGTCAAAGCCCCTGGCGTCGCGCAGCGGGTTTTCTTCCTCGAAGTCCCAGCGGGCCCGCCGGGCCCGCGCCGATCTGGCCGCCTGGTAGGCGTTGACGACCTGAGAGGAGGTCACCATCGCGTTTGCGCCCGGCTGACCGGGCACGGAAATGCCGTACTCGGTCTCCGTGCCCATGACCCGCCGCACGCTCATACTTCAGAGCCTAGTGCCGACATACCGCCATCGTGCCCAGGCAGGACCGGGCCCGCACATTCCCGGCCGTACTTACCTGACCCGGCCGGCCGGTTACAGGTACTGCCCGGTGTTGGCCACGGTGTCGATGGACCGGCCCGCCTCGGTGCCGTGCTTGCCGGACACCAGGGTCCTGATGTAGACGATGCGCTCCCCCTTCTTGCCGGAGATCCGCGCCCAGTCATCGGGGTTGGTGGTGTTGGGCAGGTCCTCGTTCTCGCTGAACTCGTCGACGCACGCGGCCAGCAGGTGGGCGATGCGGATGCCCTTCTGCCTGGTCTCCAGGAACTCCTTGATGGCCATCTTCTTCGCGCGGGCCACGATGTTCTCGATCATCGCCCCGGAGTTGAAGTCCTTGAAGTACAGGACCTCCTTGTCCCCGTTGGCGTAGGTGACCTCGAGGAACCGGTTCTCCTCGGTCTCGCTGTACATGCGCTCGACGACGCGCTGGATCATCTCCTCGACCGTCGCCGCGGCAGAGCCGCCGTGCTCGGCGAGGTCGTCGGGGTGCAGCGGCAAAGCGCCCACCACGTACTTGGAGAAGATATCCCGGGCCGCCTCGGCGTCCGGCCGCTCGATCTTGATCTTGACGTCCAGCCGGCCGGGCCGCAGGATGGCCGGGTCGATCATGTCCTCGCGGTTCGACGCGCCGATCACGATCACGTTCTCCAGGCCCTCGACGCCGTCGATCTCCGACAGCAGCTGCGGCACGATCGTGTTCTCCACGTCGGAGGACACCCCGGAGCCGCGGGTGCGGAAGATCGAGTCCATCTCGTCGAAGAACACGATCACCGGCATGCCCTCGCTGGCCTTCTCCCGGGCCCGCTGGAACACCAGCCGGATGTGCCGCTCGGTCTCGCCGACGTACTTGTTCAGCAGCTCGGGGCCCTTGATGTTCAGGAAGAAGCTCTTGCCCTCCCGCGCCTGGCCGCCCGGCCCGGCGGGCGCGCCGGCCGCCCCCTCCTGGCTGGCCTGCTCGGCCGTGCGGGCCGCCACCTGCTTGGCCAGCGAGTTCGCCACCGCCTTGGCGATGAGGGTCTTGCCGCAGCCGGGCGGGCCATACAGCAGCACCCCCTTCGGCGGCTTGAGCTGGTGCTCCTTGAACAGGTCCGCGTGCAGGTAGGGCAGCTCGATCGCGTCGCGGATCTGCTCGATCTGCGGCGCCAGGCCGCCGATCTCCGAGTAGGTGATGTCCGGCACTTCCTCCAGGATCAGCTCCTCGACCTCGGCCTTGGGTATCCGCTCGTACACGTAGCCCGACCGCGGCTCGAGCAGCAGTGAGTCACCGCCGCGCAGCGTGGACCGGCGCAGCGGCTCGGCCAGCCGCACGATCCGCTCCTCGTCGGCGTGGGAGATCACCAGCGCCCGGTCGCCGCCCTCGAGGATCTCCTTGAGCATGACGACCTCACCGATCGTCTCGTAGCCCTGGGCGATGACCACGTTGAGCGCCTCGTTGAGCACGACCTCCTGGCCGGGCCGCAGCTCGCTGAGCTCGACCCCCGGGCTGACGCTGACCCGCATCTTGCGGCCGCCGGTGAACACGTCGGCGCTGCCGTCCTCGCAGGCCTGCAGGAAGATCCCGAAGCCGGACGGCGGCTGCGCCAGCCGGTCGACCTCCTCCTTCAGCGCGACGATCTGGTCCCGTGCCTCGCGCAGGGTTGCGGCGAGCCGTTCGTTCTGGCCGGTGATGTTGCCCAGGTTCGCCTCGGCCTCGCGAAGCCGCTCCTCGAGCAGCCTGGTCTGCCGTGGCGAGTCCGCAAGCCTGCGGCGCAGAGCAGCGATCTCCTCCTCGAGGAAGGAGATCTGAGTGGTCAGGACCTTGACCTCGTCGTCATATCGTCCGGCGCGAGCGCTGTCGTCGCGAGAGGCCATGCCCCTCACCCCCTCCCGAGAGCCGATTCACCCTTGACCCTACCTATCCGGGAAGCTTCCGTAACCTACGGCGTGCGCCGGCGCGGCTTTCTCCCGTTACGATCAGGAAACACCGGCGCCACGTTACTGCTTCCCGGCCCGGCATCTGGCCTGGTCCGGGCGTTTTGGCGGGCGGCCAGCCGCCGCTAGACGACATGGCCGGTCATCAGTGCGATCGCGAGGGCGGTGATCGACACCACGACCGGGGCAATGCTCATGGCGAGCACGATCCGGCACAGGCGCCGCGTACGCTCCTCGTTTTCCAGCGCGTACCTGACGGTCTTCCACCGGTGCCGGCCGCCATGGTGTGATCCCCCGCCGAGAGGCACTATGCTGCTCATGTCGAGGCCACCTCCCACCGTGAGGACCTTGAGCGTCAGGCGGCTCCGCGTTGCAGCGCGGGGCCGTCGCCTTTCGGCGGCCGGCTGGTGCCGCCCTCCCGGCTCCCTCGCGAGAGCCGATTCACTGTTGACCCTACCTATCCGGGAAGCTTCCGTAACCTACGGCGGACGCCGGCGCGGCTTTCTCCCGTTACGATCCGCGTACACGGGCGTCCGCGCTGCTGCTTCCCGGCGCTCCCGCCACCCCGCCCTGACCCGCATCGTCGCTCACCCCTCGCCCGGGGCCTGGTCGGCGTGCGCTCCCTTGGACGGGCGGCGCCGCCGCGGCGGGGGCGTGACCCCGTCCGCGAGCCGCCGCGCGGTGACCAGGAACCCGGTGTGCCCCACCATCCGGTGCTCGGGGCGGACGGCGAGCCCGTCGACATGCCAGCCGCGCAGCAGCGTTTCCCACGCGGCAGGCTCGTCGAAGCTGCCCTGACCGCGCAGCGCCTCAACGGTGCGCGACAGCTGCGTGGTGGTGGCCACGTAACAGCAGACCAGGCCGCCCGGCCGCAGCGACCGCGCGGAGGCGTCGGCGTACTCCCACGGCGCCAGCATGTCCAGCACGACCCGGTCGAACGCGTCGCCGTCCGGCGCGGCCGCGCCCTCGGCGGGCAACTCGCCGGTCACCAGCCGCCACGAGGGAGGCGGGCCGCCGAAGTACCGCTCCACGTTGCCCCGGGCGATCTCGGCGAAGTCGGCGCGGCGCTCGTAGGACACCAGCAGCCCGCTATCGCCGACGGCCCGCAGCAGCCAGCAGGACAGCGCGCCCGACCCGGCCCCGGCCTCGATGACCCGGGCGCCGGCGAAGATGTCGGCCTGGGCCAGGATCTGGCCGGCGTCCTTCGGGTAGACCACCGCGGCGCCGCGGGTCATCGACAGCGTGTAGTCAGCCAGCAGCGGGCGCAGCGCGACGTACGGGGTGCCGCCGGACGAGACGATCACGCTGCCCTCGGGCCGGCCGATGATGTCGTCGTGCGCCAGCGAGCCGCGGTGGGTGTGGAAGGAGCGCCCGGCCTCGAGCACGACCCGGTGGCGGCGTCCCTTGGGGTCGGTGAGCTGAACCTGGTCGCCCGGGGCGAGCGGGCCGCGCGGCTGCCTGATCACGCTCGAAAGGCTAGCCAATGCGCCCCCGCCCGGAGACGGCGTGTCCCCGGCGGGACGCAACTCACACCCGGCTCACGCCCCGCTCAGGCGCCCGCGAAGGCGTGGTCCAGGTCGCTGGTCGCCAGCACGCCGTACACCTGCCCGGATGGCTCGATGAGCAGGTACTCGCTGGCCGGGGAGCGCTGCACGGCCTCGATGAGGTCCATGCCGGCCAGGTCGGCCGACAGCACGATGCCGGGCTCGATGGCGCGCGCGAGCGAGCCGACCTCGATCCACGGCCTGCGCTGCGGCGGGGTGGCCATCACCGCGGTCTCGTTGACGATCGCGATCGGCGTGGCGTCGTGGTCGACGACCACGAGCGCGCGGGCCTGGGCCTCGTCCGCCTGCCGGATCGCCTCGGCCAGCGGCACGTTGCCGGGGATCGCGATGGCCCGCCGCGCGAGCCTGCGGGCCTGGAGGCTGGGCAGCCGGTCGCGCACCTTGGCCGCCCGGATCGCCTGCCCGGAGCTGATCCACATGAACACCGCGATGACGGCGAACCACAGCAGGTAGGTGCTGGTCAGGTTCAGCCTGCTGCTGAGCACCGTGAACGGCACGAGCACGAGCAGCACGGCCAGCCCGCGGCCGGCCCACGCCGCGGCGATCGTCGCCTGGCCGGGCCGCCGGGTCAGCTTCCATATCCCGGCGCGCAGCATCCGGCCGCCGTCCAGCGGCAGGCCGGGCAGCAGGTTGAACGCGCCGACCACGAGGTTGGCCAGGATCAGCTGGTCGATCAGCACGCGCGGGATCCCGCCCAGGTCGAATGCTACGTTCAGCCCCCAGCCGCATCCCGCGAGCGCGAGCGAGGTCAGCGGCCCGACCACCGAGACCGCGAACTCCCGGCCGGGGGTCGGCGGCTCCTGCTCGATCTCGGAGAACCCGCCGAGCGGGTACAGCAGGATGCGCCGCACCGTCAGCCCGAAGGCTCGGGCCACCACGCAGTGGCTGAGCTCGTGCACGAGCACCGAGGCGTACAGCAGGATGACGAAGGTCGCGGCCACGAGGTACCTGACGCCGTCCGGGCGTACCGACGCCGGCAGGCTGCCGGCGTAGAACACGACCACCAGAGCGGCCACCAGGAACCAGTACGGCGAGATGAACACCGGCACGCCGAAGGGCCGCGCGATGATGATGCCGTACCGGCCGTTGAGCCGGGCGGCCGGCCGCTCACTCGGCTCCTGTGGGGTCATGCCTGACACACAGTCGATGCTATGTGCTGCGGGACCCCTTGAGCCGCCGCGCTGCCCAGGAATCGGACGCGCCGGCGAAAGCGCCAAACCCGGCCAACTGTCGGTGCCGTCCCCTAGTCTCCTGAGAGTGGGCAATGAAGCCATCACGCCATTCCCCGGCGCGCCGCGGCCCGGCGCGGGCCCGGCTGAGCCCGGCGCGGACGACCGCGTCAGCGCCGGGCCGTCGCTGTCGCCCTCGCGCGCCGGCGACTTCCTGACCTGCCCGCTGCTCTACCGGTTCCGGGTCATCGACCGGCTGCCGGAGCCGCCGAGCCCGGCCGCGGCGCGCGGCACGCTGGTGCACGCGGTCCTCGAGCGCCTCTTCGATGAGCCGGCCGCGCTCCGCACGCCGCAGACCGCGCAGGCGATGCTGGCGCCGCAGTGGGAGCGGCTGGTTACCGAGGAACCAGAGCTGGCCGGCCTCTTCGATGACGAGGCGGAGCGGCTGGCCTGGTTCGCCGAGGCCCGCGACATGCTCGACCGTTACTTCACCCTGGAGGACCCCACCCGGCTCGAGCCCAGGCACCGGGAGCACGCGGTGCAGGCGGTGCTCGAGTCCGGGCTGGTGCTGCGCGGCTACATCGACCGCCTGGACGTGGCGTCCGGCGGGGAGATCCGGATCGTCGACTACAAGACCGGCACGGCGCCCAAGGAGGAGTACGAGGCCCGGGCGCTGTTCCAGATGAAGTTCTATGCCGTTGTGCTCTGGCTCACCCAGCAGCAGGTGCCGACGCTGCTGCAGCTGATCTACCTGGGCAACGGCGAAATCGTGCGGTACGCGCCGGACGAGTCCGACCTGCGCGCGACCGTGCGGAAGATCGACGCGCTGTGGCGGGCCATCGAGCGCGCCCGCTCCACCGGCGACTGGCGCCCGCGGCCGAGCAGGCTCTGCACCTGGTGTGCGCATCAGGCGATCTGCCCGGTCTTCGGCGGCACTCCCCCGCCGCTGCCCATGCCGGAGGCCGCACCCGCCCCCGCCTTCCTCACCAGCACCGCACCCGCGCTGCCGGGGGCCACGTCTCCGGGCGTCCCCGCCCAGGCCGGTCCGGCCGAGGTACGCTCCCCGGCCGGGGTGCCGGCCCAGCCCGCCGCCCCGGCGCGCGAGGAACACGGCGGGGACCAGGACCGGGCCGCCCGGCCCCCGGTACCGGCCCGGGCCGACGGTCCCGCCGACACGACGGCTGAGCCCGCGCCGACCGCAACTTCATGATCTGGGTACCTGGGGCGCAAATAGACCCCCTCAGGTACCCAGACGGACCCCGTCAGGTACCCAGATCACGAAGCCGGGCGTGGCCGGCTAGCTGGACCGCGGACGCGTCAGTCAGCTGATGCCGTGGCGGCGCAGGATCTCCGCGACGTCGGGATCGAGGCCGTCGTCGTCCGCCCCGCCGCCCTTGGCCCGCTTGGCCGGCTTGGCGGCCTTGGCGGGCTGGCCCGCGCCGACCTGAGCCACCGCGCGGCTGCCCGATCCGGCCGTCACCGGCGCCGCGTCATCGCCGGCGACGGCGGCCTGCTGCTTGAGCTCCTTCTTCCGGGCCCGCCTCTTTGCGGACGACAGCAGCGGGATCCCGCCCGAGGTCAGGAAGATCACCGCGGCCAGGCCGAAGAGCACCACGCCGGCCCAGGTCTTGGGTGAGAACACGAACGAACTGGAGAACTGGACGATCGCCGAGCCGATCCGCCCGACAAGCAGGATCGAGCCGGTGAGATAGAGGGCCAGCGGCAGCAGCGACCACGCGGCGGCCCGGATGCCGCGCCGCAGCCCCTTGCGCCGCCAGGTGAACCAGCTCAGCACCAGCCCGGCGCCGGTGAGCCCGACGCAGATGGGGAACCACGCGATGCTGTTCCATGTGTTCATGGCCGCCTCCCTCATGCCGCGTCGCTTCGTGCGCTCCGCTGCGAGGCGCGCGGCCAGGCGTGTCTGGCTTTCATCGTCGCATATCCGCGGGGCTGCTCTGACCGCGGCGGGGGCGGCCGGCGCGGAGCCGGCCAGGGGTCGCCGCCGCCCCGGGGAGCGCTAGCGGCCCGCTGGCCCGGTGATCGCCGTCGCGGCCAGATCATGCAGCATGGCCAGGTCGACGTGGCTGAGCGAGGCGGAGACCAGCCGGCCGGGCCGGGGCGGGATCGGCACCAGGCTCGGCACCGCGATCAGCCTGCAGCCCGCGGCCTCGGCCGCGGCGACGCCGTTGGGCGAGTCCTCCAGCGCCACGCAGCGCCGCGGGTCGGCGCCGAGCAGCGCGGCCGCCCGCAGGTACGGCTCGGGGTCGGGCTTGCCGCGGGTGACGTCGTCCGCGCAGACCGTCGCGGTGAACGCGACGCCGAGCCGCAGCAGCACGGCGTCCATGATCGGGCGCTCGGACGAGGTGACCAGGACGTGCGGGATCCCGGCCGCCTGCACCTCGGCCAGCAGCTCGCCGGCTCCCGGCAGCATGGCCAGGGTCCGCGACATCAGCAGCGCGGTCATCCCCTCGATCAGCCAGCGGCCGACCTGCTCGCGGCTGGCCGGGCGGCCGGCCCGGTCCAGCAGGTAGGAAACCGTGCGCGGCAGCGACCCGCCGACCAGCGCGTGCTGGTCGGCCTCGCTCCAGGGTCCCTGAAGCCGCTCCATCACCGCGCACTCGACCTCGAACCAGAGCGGCTCGGAGTCGACGAGCAGCCCGTCCATGTCGAACAGCACCCCCTGCAGCGGCGTGCTGCGGGCGGCTGAGACGGGCGGCGCGGCCGGCGCCGGCACCGCGGGCTCGGCGGACTCCACGTGCTCGACCGGCCTAGGTGCTGAAGTAGTTGGCTTCGGGATGATGCGTGATCAGCGCGTCGGTGGACTGCTCCGGCGCCAGCTGGAACTCCTCCGACAGCGTGACCCCGATGCGCTCGGGCTCGAGCAGCCGCATGACCTTGGCCCGCTCCTCCAGGTCGGGGCAGGCGGGGTAGCCGAACGCGTACCGGCAGCCCCGGTAGCCCACCTTCAGGATCCCGTCCAGGTCCGCCGGGTCCTCGGCGCCGATGCCCAGCTCGTCCCGGACCCGGCTGTGCCAGTACTCGGCCAGCGCCTCGGCGAGCTGCACGGACAGGCCGTGCAGCTCCAGGTAGTCGCGGTAGGCGTTCTTCGCGAACAGCTCGGCGGTCGCCTGGCTGATCTTCGCCCCGACCGTGACCAGCTGGAACCCGACGACGTCGGTCTCGCCCGACGCGCGGGACCTGAAGAAGTCGGCCAGGCACAGGTGACGGTCGTGGCGCTGCCGGGGGAAGGTGAACCGTTCCCGCTCGTTCCCGCTGGCGTCCAGCACGACCAGGTCGTCGCCCTCGCTGACCGCCGGGAAGTAGCCGTAGACCACGCCGGCGTCCAGCAGGCCCTCGGTCTGGATGCGGTCCATCCACATCCGCAGCCGCGGCCGCCCCTCGGTCTCGACGAGCTCCGCGTAGGTCGGCCCGCCGTCGCCGCGCGACGGCTTGAGGCCCCACTGCCCCATGAACGTGGCCCGCTCGTCCAGGAAGGCCGCGTAGTCGGCGAGCTGAATGCCCTTGACGATCCGGTCACCGAAGAACGGCGCGGCCGGCACCGGGTTGTCCGCCGCCACGGCGGACCGGGCCGGCATGGCCTCCGGCTCGGTGAGCTTCAGCCGCGATCCCGTCCGCACCTGACGCTTCCGCAGCTCCGGCAGCTGCGCGCCTTCCTCTCCGCGCTTGACCGCCATGAACGCGTCCATCAACCGCAGTCCCTCGAACGCATCGCGCGCGTAGCGGACCTGACCCTCGAACAGGCTGGCCAGGTCCTGCTCCACGTACGCGCGGGTCAGCGCGGCCCCGCCGAGCAGTACCGGCCAGCGCCGCGCCAGGTGGCGCGAGTTCAGCTCGGCCAGGTTGTCCCGCATCACCACGGTGGACTTGACCAGCAGGCCGGACATGCCGATCACGTCGGCCCCGCTGGAGTCAGCCGCCTCCAGGATCGCGGAGATCGGCTGCTTGATGCCGATGTTGACCACGTCGTAGCCGTTGTTCGACAGGATGATGTCGACCAGGTTCTTGCCGATGTCGTGGACGTCGCCCTTGACCGTGGCCAGCACGATCTTGCCCTTGCCGGCCTCGCCGGACCGCTCCATGTGCGGTTCCAGGTAGCCGACCGCCGCCTTCATCACCTCGGCGGACTGCAGCACGAACGGCAGCTGCATCTGGCCCGAGCCGAACAGTTCGCCGACGGTCTTCATCCCGTCCAGCAGGACCTCATTGACGATCTCCAGCGCGGGACGCTCGGCCAGGCCCTCATCCAGGTCGGCTTCGAGCCCGATCTTCTCGCCGTCGATGATCCGCCGCTTGAGCCGCTCCCATAGCGGGAGCCCGGCCAGCTCGGCGGCGCGGCTGGCCTTGACCGCGGCGGCGTCGACGCCCTCGAACAGCTCCAGCAGCCGGGCCAGCGGGTCGTACCCTTCCCGCCGCCGGTCGTAGACCAGGTCGAGCGCGGCCTGCAGCTGCTCCTCGGGTATCCGGGATATCGGCATGATCCGGGACGCGTGCACGATCGCCGAGTCGAGCCCGGCCCGCACGCACTCGGCCAGGAACACCGAGTTGAGCACCGCGCGGGCCGCGGGATTCAGGCCGAACGAGACGTTGGACACCCCGAGCGTGGTCTGCACGTCGGGGTAACGCCGCTTCAGGGCGGCGATGGCCTCGATGGTCTCGATCGCGTCGCGCCTGGTCTCCTCCTGCCCGGTGGCGATGGGGAAGGTGAGGCAGTCGACGATGATGTCGGACCGCCGCATCCCCCAGTTGCCGGTCAGGTCCTCGATCAGGCGGGTCGCCACGGCGAGCTTCCACTCGGCGGTCCTGGCCTGGCCCTGCTCGTCGATGGTGAGCGCCACCACCGCCGCGCCGTGCTCCCGCACCAGCGGCATGACCCGGGCGATCCGCGCCTCCGGCCCGTCGCCATCCTCGTAGTTGACCGAGTTCACCACCGCGCGGCCGCCGAGCAGCTCCAGGCCGGCCTTGATCACCTCAGGCTCGGTGGAGTCGAGCACCAGCGGCAGCGTCGCGGCCGTGGCCAGCCGCCCGGCCACCTGCCGCATGTCGCTGACGCCGTCCCGGCCGACGTAGTCCACGCACACGTCGAGCAGGTGGGCGCCGTCCCGGGTCTGCGCGCGCGCGATCTCCACGCAGTCGTCGTAGCGCTCGCCGACCATGGCCTCGCGGAACGCCTTGGACCCGTTGGCGTTGGTGCGCTCCCCGATGGCCAGGAACGCGGTGTCCTGGCGGAACGGCACGTGCTGGTAGAGGGAGGCCACGCCGGGCTCGAGCCGCGGCTCGCGGACGGCGAGCGGCCGGCCGTGCAGCCGCCGGACCACCTCGGCCATGTGCTCGGGCGTCGTGCCGCAGCACCCGCCCGCCAGGGCCAGGCCGAACTCGGCCGCGAACGCCTCGTGAGCCTCGGCGAGCTGGACCGGGGTCACCGGGTAGTACGCGCCGTCGGCGGTCAGCTCGGGCAGGCCGGCATTCGGCATGCACGACAGCGGCAGCGGCGAGTGGGCCGCGAGGTAGCGCAGGTGCTCGCTCATCTCGGCGGGCCCGGTCGCGCAGTTCAGGCCGATGAGGTCGATGCCGAGCGGCTCGAGCGCGGTGAGCGCGGCGCCGATCTCCGAGCCGAGCAGCATCGCCCCGGTGGTCTCGATCGTCACCTGCGCGATCAGCAGGATGTCGGCATCGGTGCCGGCGGTCGCGGCCGCGATCGCCCGCCTGGCCCCGATGATCGCGGCCTTGGCCTGCAGCAGGTCCTGGCAGGTCTCCACGATCAGCGCGTCGGCGCCGCCGCGCAGCAGCCCGGCCGCGCAGGCCTGGTAGGTGTCACGCAGCTCGGCGAACGTCACGTGGCCGAGCGTGGGCAGCTTCGTGCCCGGGCCGATGGAGCCCAGCACCCATCGGGGCCGGTCGCTGGCCGACCAGTCGTCGGCGGCCCGCCGGGCCAGCCGGGCCCCGGCCTCGGCCAGTTCCCCGATCCGGTGGGCGATGTCGTATTCACCGAGGTTGCCGAGGTTGGCGCCGAAGGTGTTGGTCGACAGGCAGTCCACCCCGGCCGCGAGGTAGCCGTGGTGGATGGCCCGGACGATGTCCGGGCGGGTGACGTTGAGGACCTCGTTGCAGCCCTCGTGCCCGTCGAAGTCATCGAGCGTGGTCGGGGTGGACTGCAGCATCGAGCCCATCGCCCCGTCAGCGATCACCACGCGCTCGGCGATCGCCGCGCGCAGGCTCGCGCTGGTGCGGGCCGGCGCCGTATCCTCCCCGCCGGGAGGCTGGTTGTCGAAGGTCATAGTCCGCCAATTGTAAGTGCCGTCCCTGGCCGGCCTGGGCCGGATGGCAGGCCTGGCCGCGGGGACGGCACGGCGCTACCTGCCGGCCACGTTACGCGGCGATCATGGTCATGCACGTAATCTGGAGCACAGGAAACCCGGGAGGTGGTCCCAGATCGAGCTCGACGGCATCGGAAAGCTCACCTCGCCTGCAGTGATTGCGGCCTTCGAGGGCTGGAACGATGCTGGGGAGGCGGCCAGCGGGGTGATCAGCCACCTCGCCGCCGCGTGGCAGCCCACCCCGGTCGGTGCCATCGATCCCGAGGATTTCTATGACTTTCAGGTCACCCGCCCCGTCATGGAGGTGTCCGAGGGACGGACCGACCGGCTGGTCTGGCCGACCACCCGGCTCACCCTGGCCCGGCCGGAGGGCATCGACCGCGACCTGATCCTGCTGCACGGCATCGAGCCCAACATGCGCTGGCGCGGGTTCACCGACGAGCTGGTCGCCGCCTTTACCGAGCTCGGGACGGACCTGGTGATCCTGCTGGGCGCGTTGCTGGCCGACTCGCCCCATACCCGGCCGGTGCCGGTCAGCGCCGCGGTCTCCGACGCCACGCTGTCGGCCCGGCTGCACGTGGACCCGGTCGATTACAAGGGCCCCACCGGGATCGTGGGCGTTTTGCAGCACGCCTGCATCGCGGCCAAGGTCCCCTCGGTCTCGCTGTGGGCCGCCGTGCCGCACTACGTGGCCCAGCCGCCCAGCCCCAAGGCCACGCTGGCGCTGCTGCGCGGCGTCGAGGACATCCTCGACGTGACGCTGCCGCTGGCCGACCTGCCCGACGACGCGCGAGCGTGGGAACGCGGGGTGGACGAGCTGGCGGACCAGGACACCGAGGTCGCGGAGTACGTGCGGACGCTGGAGGAAGCCAGGGACGCGACGGACCTGCCCGAGGCCAGCGGGGACGCGATCGCCCGGGAATTCGAGCGGTACCTGCGGCGGCGCGGCGATCGCGGGGAGCACGGCGGCCGCTGACGGCGCCCCGGCCGGCCAGCACGCCGGCCGCTGCGGGTGCCCGGGCGGGCTGCCCTCGTGACGGCATAGCGCAATGGCTAGCATCGCGCCGGTTCGCGGCCGTTGAAAGGCCGCAGGGCCTGGCCAGCACGCCGGCCGCTGCGGGTGCCCGGGCGGGCTGCCGCCCTCGTGACGGCATAGCGCAATGGCTAGCATCGCCCCGGTTCGCGGCCGTTGAAAGGCCGCAGGGCCTTTCGGTCGATCTTTCTTTCTGAGAGCGTTATGTCGCGGCTGAGAGGAGACGTGATGGCCGCGACGGTGATGTTTGTGCACGGTCCATGGGTCACCAGTTCGTGCTGGGATGCATTCCGCGGCTTCTTTGAGGACCGCGGCGTCGCGACCATCGCGCCCGGGTGGCCGGGGAAGGGCCGGACCGTGGAGGAGATCCGGGCCGACCCGTCGCCGCTGGCCGGCCTGGGCGCCCGGCAGATCATCGAGCACTACGCGGCGGCGATCGAGGCCCTGCCGCAGCCCCCCGCGCTGATCGGTCACTCGTTCGGCGGCCTGTTCGTCCAGGTGTTACTGGCCAGGGGCCTGGGATCGGCCGGGATCGCGATCGGCTCGGCGCCGCCCAAGGGGATCCTGGCCTGGCAGCCGACCACGCTGAGGTCGCTGGGCGGCGTGCTGGCGAACCCGGGCAACCGGGGCCGGGTGGTGCACTGGACCTACGGGCGGTTCCGGTGGGCGGTCGCGAACACACTGTCCGAGAAGGCGGCCAGGGCGGCCTATGAACGCCATATCACCCCGGAGACAGGGCGTATCTTCTTTCAGGGGTTGATGTCATTTGTTGACCGCGCTAGCCCCTTTGCCATTGATTTTGAACGTGCGGAACGCGCGCCGCTGCTGCTGATCGCGGGCGGAAAGGACCGGCTGGTGCCCCCGTCGGTCAGCCGGGCCAACTACCGCCGGTATGCCATGTCGCCGGGCATTACCGATTTCAAGGAGTTCGCCGGGCGCAGTCACTGGATCATCGCGCAGGACGGCTGGGAAGAGGTAGCCGGGCATGCCTGTTACTGGCTGATCCGGCACGGGGCGGTGTGACTCACACCGGCGGCCAGGGCACGGCGGGCCAGTCGTCTGGCGGGAACGGGTGGATCCGGTGCTGGAGCAGCAACTCGACACGCTGCCGGGTCGCCTCCACCTCGCCCGGGGACAGCCACGGGCCCAGTTCGGCGCACAGGTCGCCGCCGGCCAGCGCCTGCTGCAGCCGGCGCAGCGCCGCGACGGCGGTCTTCGGCAGGCTCCGGCCCCGCCATTGCCACAGCACCGTGCGCAGCTTGTAGTCCTCGCCGAAGCAGACACCGTGGTCGCAACCGTAGAGCCTGCCCTGGCGGTCGGGCAGCAGGTGGCCGATCTTGCGGTCGGCGTTGTTCACGACCGCGTCGAACACGGCCATCTCCCGCAGCGCCGGATGGTCCTGGCTGCGGGCCAGCGCGATGACGTCGACGGTCTCGTCCGACTCGATCCACAGCTGGCACATGCCGGGGCCGAACGGGCCGTCGCGGTACACCGTCGGCGGAACCAGGTGCCACCCGGCCGCGGTGGACACCAGGTAGGCGGAGACCTCGCGGCCGGCCAGGCTGCCGGCCGGGAAGTCCCACAGCGGGCGCTCGCCGGCCACCGGCTTGTACACGCAGGCCGCTTCCCGGCCTTCGCGGCGCACCGTGCAGTAGAGCGTCGCGTTCGACGCCACCACCAGCCTGCCCTCGACCTCCAGGGCCCCGTTGGCCAGCAGGTCGAGCGCATCCGCGTCGCGGCCGGCGGGGGCCGGGTCCGATCCGTCCTGGCCGGCCCGCGGGGCGGGCGGGCCGGCGGCGCGCCGCTGCCGCTGGCGCCGGCTGCGCTGCGTCGGTTCAGGCATTGCTGATCCGGTGCCCGTTCTGCCGGGGGCAGACGTGCCCGGAGGCGTCGAGCGGCAGCCCGCACAGCGGGCAGGGCGGCCGCCCCTGGCTGACCAGCTGCAGGGCCCGCTGGGTGAACGCGCGGGCCGCCGCGGCCGATATCCGCACCCTCAGCACGCCCGGGCCGTCCTCGGGCACGTCGTCGGACAGGTACTCGACGGGCGTCTCCGATTCCTCCTGGGCCTCGATCACCACGCGCTCGCTCTCAGCGTCCCACGCCAGGGCGATGACGCCCACCCGGAACTCTTCCAGCAGCGGCAGGTCGAGCGGGCCGTCGTCGGCGAGGCTGGCCGGCGCCATGGCCGGCACCGACGACTTGCCTGCGCTGTTGCGCAGCTCGTCGTCGAGCAGCTCGTCCAGGCGCTCCGCCAGCCGGCTCACCTGAACCTTCTCCAGGGCTACGCTGGTGACCCGGCCGTTGCCGCTGGCCTGGAGGTAGAACGTGCGCTCCCCCGGCTGCCCGACCGTTCCGGCGACGAATCTCTCCGGGGGGT
>Ga0335078_10001705_pt1 | contig 33186 bp, 22 predicted proteins | sample Lox_Sample_32_FD_206711 | JGI IMG/M metagenome (GOLD analysis project Ga0335078, IMG submission 206711) | Soil microbial communities from Loxahatchee National Wildlife Refuge, Florida, United States - Lox_Sample_3.2 | ecosystem: Environmental > Terrestrial > Soil > Wetlands | place: USA...
AGGTCGAAGTACGGCGCCACGCCAGGGGTCGACGCCATCACCTCGATCAGGCCAGGCCTGACCTCGGCCGGCTGCAAGTAGCTGACGAGCACGCGCGCGATGCCCTCGGTCTTCACCAGCTCGGGCAGTACCGTCTCGAGCAGCCGCAGGTCCCCCAGGTCCTTGCCGTAGGAGGTGGAGTTCTCGCTGACCAGGACCAGCTCGCGCACGCCCTGGCCGGCCAGCCAGGAGGCCTCAGCAAGCAGCTCTGGCGGGCGCCTGGAGACAAAGGAGCCGCGGAAGGAGGGGATGGCGCAGAACGAGCAGCGGCGGTCGCAGCCGGACGCGATCTTGAGCGGCGCCGTCACGCCGCCGACCAGCCTGCTGCGGACCACCGGCGGGCCTGAGGCGGGCGCGACGCCCGGCGGGAGGTCCGTGCGGTCCACGGCGGGTTTGCCCGCCGCGTTCCTGGCCTCCTGACGGCTCGCCGGGCTCACCGGCAGCAGCGTGCGGCGGTCCCGCGCCACGTGGGCCTGCCGCCTGCGCCCGGCCAGCACGTCGTCAAGCCGGGCGGCGATGTCGGTGTAGTCGTCGAAGCTGAGCACCTGGGCTTCGGGTAGCTCGTCGGCGAGCTCGGTGCCGTAGCGCTCGGCCAGGCACCCCACGGCGGCGACCTTGGCACCGGAGTCCGCGGCGATGAGCAGTTCGTCGATGGACTCCTGCTTGGCCGCCTGGATGAAGCCGCACGTGTTGACGAGGACAACGTCCGCGTCTTCCCCTTCGCCCCGCAGCGTCCAGCCGCCCGCCGCCAGACGGGCGGCGAGCTCTTCCGAGTCCACCTCGTTGCGCGCGCAACCGAGGGTGACCAGGCTTACGGAACGGGAACTAGGCACACGCAGAGAGTACGCGATCGGCCGGTCCCCTCAGGTCATCGCGCGGCCCGTCGGTGCGTCGGCCGGCGCGCCGGTCAGCCGATGGTGACGGGGGTCTGGCTCGCCGGGTTGATGCTGAGGTGGGCCACCTTCCCCGCGCTCATCTGCTGCGGCTTGCCGTTCACGGTCAGCTCGATCCCCGGCGGGTTGCCGATCACCAGCGACACCGGCTGCTTCTCGTCCCAGGTCCTGGTCGTCCCGGCCGGGATGATGCCCTGATAGATCGACTGGCCGGTGGGACTGTTAAGCCCGACCCAGCAGTCGGAGATGGCGGTCAGCTTGATCACCGCCTCGCCCTTGGGCACCGCCGCGGTGTGCGTGACGGTCTTATGCGTCACCGTGGGCCTCGGGGTTGCCTCGGGCCGCATGGTGACCGTCGGTGTCGCCGTCGTATGGGTGTCGTGCGTCGACACAAGGCGGTAGGCGCCGAAGCCAGCGACGGCGATCAGCGCCACGGCAAGCACCCGTCCCAGGTGCAGGTTCCGCGGCTCGCGTATCTTGATCGGCGTGGCCGGCTCGAAGATCTGGGACGCGCGCATCTTGCCTGGCGGCCCGTGCTCCTCGTCGTACTCCCTGATCAGCGGTGCCGGGTCCGTCCCGACTACCTCGGCGATCGACCGGATGTGACCGCGGGCGTAGAAGTCGCCGCCGCACGGCGAGAAGTCGCCCTGCTCGATGGAGGCGATGATCGACTCCCTGATCCGGGTCTGCTGGCTTACCTGTGCCAAGGTGAGCCCGGCATGACGTCGCGCCTCCGCCAAGGTGTCACCGATGCTCACGTCGCGCCTCCGGAAAGGTCTCGTCCCTTGGGCCTCTTCTTACCCAGTGAACCTTAGAAGTCACTCACAGTAATGTTACGGGGGGTGGAGTACCCACCTTTCGTTCCGCGGCGCGCTCGGCTAAGCGCCCGCTCACTCGCCCCGCAGGAAGGCCAGCACCTCGTCGAGGTCATCAGGTCTTTTCAGGACGTCCCGCGCCTTGGAACCCTCGCTTGGCCCGACAATACCCCTGCTTTCCAAGAGGTCCATCAGCCGGCCGGCCTTTGCGAAACCGACCCTGAGCTTGCGCTGCAGCATCGACGTGGAGCCGAACTGGCTGGTGATGATCAGCTCGGCGGCAGCGATAAGCAACTCCAGGTCGTCGCCCACCTCGGCGTCGATCTCCCTGGCCTTCTCCGGTGCCGTCTGGACGTCGTGGCGGTACTCCGGCTGGGCCTGCTGCTTGCAGTACTCAACGACGTCCCGGATCTCCTTCTCCGAAACGAACGCGTTCTGTAGCCGGATCGGCTTGGACGCGCCCATCGGCAGGAACAGCGCGTCGCCCTGCCCGACCAGCTTCTCCGCGCCCGGCTGGTCGAGGATGACCCGCGAGTCGGCCAGGCTGCTCGTGGCGAACGCGAGGCGGCTCGGCACGTTCGCCTTGATCAGGCCGGTCACCACGTCCACGCTCGGCCGCTGGGTGGCGATCACCAGGTGGATGCCCGCCGCCCGCGCCAGCTGGGTGATCCGCACGATGCTGTCCTCCACGTCGCGCGGCGCGACCATCATCAGGTCCGCGAGCTCGTCCACCACCGTGATCAGGTACGGGTAGGGCCGGTACTCGCGCTCCGAGCCGGGCGGCGCGGTCAGCTTGCCCGCGCGGACCGCCTTGTTGAAGTCGTCCACGTGACGGAACCCGGACGCCGCCAGGTCGTCGTAGCGGGTCTCCATCTCGCCGACCACCCACTCAAGCGCCTCTGCCGCCTTCCTCGGGCTGGTGATGATCGGGGTGATCAGGTGCGGGATGCCCTCGTAGATCGACAGCTCCACCCGCTTGGGGTCGATCAGGATCATCCGCACCTCATCCGGCGTCGCCCGCGCCAGGATGGACGTGATCAGCCCATTGAGGCAGACGCTCTTGCCGCTCCCGGTAGCGCCCGCCACAAGCACGTGCGGCATCTTCGCCAGGTTGGCGAGCACCGTCTTGCCCTCGACGTCCTTGCCGAGCCCGACCACCATCGCGTGATGGTCGGCAAGCGCCACCTCCGAGCGCAGGATGTCGCCCAGGCTGACGATCTCCTTGTCGGTGTTCGGTATCTCCACCCCGATCGCCGACTTGCCAGGGATCACCGGCAGGATCCGCACATCGGCCGACTTGACCGCGTACGCGATGTTCTTCGACAGCTGGGTGACCCGCTCCACCTTCACGCCCGGGTCAAGCTCGATCTCGTACCTGGTCACCGTCGGCCCCCGGGTGAAACCTGCCACCGTTGCGTCGACCTTGAACTGCTCGAAGACGTCCTGCAGGTCCGCGACCACCTTGTCATTCGCCTTGGTCCGCGCCTTGTGCGGGCTCCCGGGCCGCAGCAGCGCCGGCGGTGGCAGCATGTAGCTGCCCGCCGCCGCCCCGTTCAGCGTCAGCTGCTCGCCGGGCAGCACCGGGGTCGGCGGCACCGGCCGGGGCGGCGCGGCCGGGGCGGCGGCCGCGGGCACGGCCTCCGCCGCGGGCTGTTCCGCCGCAGGGTGGATCCGGTCCGTCTGCGTGGTGAAGCCCAGGTCCTCGAGCAGGTCGTCGCCGATCCTCGCCTCCGGCATCCGGGCGCCGGGAATGGCCGTGCCGGGGACGAGGACCTGGGGATCGTAGGGCTTGCGCTGCTCGCCGGCCTCCAGGGAGCCCTTGAGCCTGATCGCGCCCCTGCTGATCTCGCCGCGCCGGCCGGCGTCCCCGGCGGTCGCGTCACCGTCCTGCCCCTCGGGCGCCGCGCCGTCCCACTCCTCGTCGTAGGCCGCGAAGCCGAACAGAGCCCGGAGCTCCGTCAGCCGTTCCGGCACCTGCCTGACCGGCGTGCCGGTGATGACCAGCAGCCCGTAGGCGGCGAGCAGGCCGAGCAACGGGGTCGCCACCCAGGCCGTGAGCCCCTTGTCGAGCGGCCAGGAGGCGGCCATGCCGACCAGGCCGCCCGCGGTCCGCACCGCCGGCCAGCCGCCGCCCGCGTGCGACAGCGTCGGCACGCCCCTGGCGATGTGGAACAGGCCGAGCGCGCCTGCCAGCAGCGCCGTCCAGCCGATCTCGGCAGGCGGCAGCGCCGAGTTCCTGTCCGGATGGCGCATGAACCGCACGCCGACGAGCGCGAACAGGGCCGGGACAGCGAAGGAGCCCTCGCCGACGGCGGAACTCGTCAGGGTGTAGAGGCCCTCGCCCGCGAGGTTGTGCATCCGGGCCCAGACCGCGGCGGCGAACACGATCGACAGGCCGATGAAGGCAAGCCCTGCGCCGTCGCGCTTGTGGTCGGGGTGCAGTTGCCGCGCGTTGCGGCCGAAGCGGCGGACGATCCCGCCAACCAGGCTCGCCACCAGCAGCCAGGCCATCCCGATGGCACGCAGCAGCCACGCGGTGAGCACGATGAGCACGTTGTGCGACGGCGGGCTCGGCGGCGGCGCCGCGCCCCGCCTGGCCGCCCTGCCCTTTACCTGACGGCCGTTACCCGGCGGGCGGCCGCCGCCCCTGCCAGCGGCCGGCCGGCCGACCTGCTTGCCCGCTCGCGTGCCGCCGCCCTTGGCGTTCCCCTTACCGCCGCCCCTGGCGGTGCCGGCCTTGGCGTTGGCGGTGCCGCCGGCCTTGGCGGTGCCGCCGCCTGCCCGGGTACCGCCCGAGCTGCGCCGCGCTCCCCCGCTACCCGCGCCTCCCGGCGACGGCATGCGCACGATCGGGTCGGGCGACTCGTCGTTGTAGTAGTCGTCACCGACCGTGCTCGCCCGCCCGCCCCGCGAGCCTGACGCGCCCCTGGACCGAGAGGTAGCCATACTCCCAAACGTAACGAGAACCCCGTCTTGGTCGAAGCACCCCGACTGCCTCGGCGTGTCGCGCCCGCGGCGCCGGGCTTGCGGCCGTGCCGCCGGGCAGGCGCGCGCGGGGCCGGGCAGGCGCGCGCGGGGCCGGGCAGGCGCGCGCGGGGCCGGGCAGGCGCGCGCGGGGCCGGGCTTGCGGCACGCTCGCCTCAACGCTGCGCACGGCACCTGGCCCTCGAATGCCACGAAGCGCGGCTGTGGTATCTAGGCCGGCGGTGCCACCCGGTAGTGGTAGCGGTGGCTGTAACGGAAGCCGAGGCGCTGGTACAGGGCCTGCGCGGGCGCGTTGCCCACCTCCGCCTGCAGGAAGACGCGCGGCACGCCGCGCTGCTCCGCCACCCGGCACGCCGCCGCCGTGATCGCGACGCCGAGGCCCTGACGGCGGTGGCCTGGGTGCACCTCGACCGCGGTGAGGCCGGCCCAGCCGGCCGCGATCGACAGCCGGGCGATCGCGAGCACCTCGCCGCCGTCCCTGATGCTCACGAACGACTGCTCCCGCGCCGACGTGAGCACCTGCCGCGCGACGGGCGGCAGGTGGTCCTGGCCCCGGTAGTGGTACCTGGCGGCCCAGGCGTCGTCGGGCTCGGGACTGACCAGGACGTTACGGCCGCCGGCGAGCCCGTCCGCCGGGATGGTCAGGGGCAGGTCGGCGACCATGAAGTAGGCGGGACCCGGCCGAACCGGCCAGGACCGGCACGCCAGATGCGCGTCGAGCTCGCGGCCCGGGTCGCCGTCGGCGAGCGGGGCGTCGGGGGCGTGGGAGTCGCCAGGGGTGCGGGAGGCATCAGTGTCGCGGGAAGCGCCAGCGTCACCGGGAATGTCACCGTCGAGCGGCACAGGTACCGCGATCATCGGGAGCAGGCTCCGGTCCCGGTACCACCTGGTCACCACGGCGAGTGCGTCGTCGAGCGGCAGCCCCGGGTCGCCGAGCGGCAGTGCGGAGTTGGCCCGGCCGGTGAACCCGCCCGCCGCACGCAGCAGCCAGTCGCCGACCCACTCTTCCTCGGTCCCCCGCCAGTGCGCCGCCGCGACCCGCTCGAGATCGGTCATCGTCTGCATCCCGCAAGGATGCCACGCCCGGTTTGCCGCGAACGGTGGCGTGGCGTTGCCAGGCAGGAGCGCAGCCATCGTGCCGGGGCGGGCGGAAGCCGGGTCGCCGGCGACCTGCGCGATGAGGCCGCCCAGCAAGTGTCCGCGGCGGTCAACGGCGCAGGGCGACGTTCATGGAGGGGATACCGAGGCCGGTGAGCTGCCTGATACTCGCTGCATCGGCTCCGGTAGGTCGTTTTCATGAAGATTTGTGGTGTTGTGGAGGGTTTTAAGCGTTATCACACCAATAACTCTTCACGATCATGGACTGGGGCCCCGGCGCTGGTGCCCGTGAGGTCGGTGGGGTTCAGGGTGCTCGTCTGAGTGGACGGCGGGGCCGGCCGACGGCGGGGCTACGGGACGAGCGGGCTGGCGGGGGCCGGGTCGCCGGTGATCTGGGCGATGAGGCCGTGCACGTGGGCGGCTCCCTCGGCGACCTCGTGACGCATGGCGTGCAGGCCGATGAGGTGCTGGCCGCCGAGATCGGGCGCGGGTGCCTGGACAAGCTGCCAGGGGTGGGTGACCTCGGCGATCCGCGCCTTCATGGCGTCAAGCAGGGCGCCGGCCTCCGCGGCAGGCCAGCGGCCGCCCGGGCGCCCGGGGAGAGCGTGCCGCACCACGTCGGCGGGCGCCGCCGCCTCGGCGACGGCGGTGATGGCGGCGTTGAACGCGCGCCTCACGTCGGAGTACTGCACGCTGGCCAGGATCGAGTGGCCCCAGGTGAGGGCGCTCGTGGTGAAGACGTCCGCAGGGGCGCCGGCCAGCTGCGCCCGTGCCACGCGGAACGCCTGGGTACATCGGGCGCCGCGCCCGGCGAACGCGATGACGCACTGGGGCCGGGCCGGACCACGGGCCGGGTGCACCGCGTGCACCGCGTGCACCGCGATCCAGTCCCAGCCGGGCGTCGTGCTGGCGAGCGCGCCTGCGTCGCGGAACTCATACCCGCCGTCGGCGGAGGGCTCGCACCGCGACCGGGGGTCGGCGAAACGCAGGTCGCCGCCTGGCTCGCCGTGCCCGCCTGCGAACAGCGCGCCGCGGGAGGCCTCGGCCAGGATCCAGCGCAGGGAGTTATCGCCCGCCCGGTACGCGTCGGCAGCGGCGCCGGTCCAGGACAGGTGCGCGCTGACCGCGAGCGCGGTGCGCGGCGCGTGCCGCGCCAGCCGCCGCTGGCCGCAGGCGGCCTGGCGGAGCGTGCAGCCGAGCCCGCCGAACTCCGGCGGCAGCGCGACGTTCAGGTAGCCGGCCCCGGCGAGCCTGGCGATGTCCGCGGCGAGCACCCCTGACTGACCGCTCGCCTGCTCCCCGGTCCCGCCCAGCTGCCCGAGCAGGCCGTCGGTGAGCAGGTCACGGGGCCGTGTCGGCGTCATGGGCAGATCCTCCCGCCGGGATGGCTAAGTCCGCGCCGACGACGCGGACCGGCTGGCCCGCGGCGAAGGCGGCGATGTCCGCAACGGCGTCGGTGTAGAAGGTCCGGTACCCGTCATCGGTCACATACCCAAGATGCGGTGTCAGTACGGTCCGCGGCGCGGAGCGGAACGGATGCCCCGCGGGCAGCGGTTCCTCATCATAGACGTCAAGTCCGGCACCGGCGATATTACCGGCATGCAGCGCGGCGAGCAGCGCGTCGGAGTCGACGACCGGCCCGCGCGACGTGTTCACGAGGAACGCCGTCGGCCGCATCAGCCCCAGTTCCCGCGCCCCCACCAGGCCGACGGACCGCGGGCTTAGCTTGTAGTGCACCGTGACGACGTCGGACAGCGCGAACAGGTCGTCCTTGCCGACCGCCGTCACGCCGGCCGCGGCGGCCGTGGCGGCGGACAGGTTCTGCGACCAGGCAAGCACCTCCATGCCGAACGCCAGCCCGACCGCCGCGACGGCACGCCCGATGTTGCCGAGCCCGACCACGCCCAGGGTCCGCCCGCGCAGCCCGAACCCGACCGTGTGCTGCCACCCGCCCTTCCTGATCGCGGCGTCCTCCTCGGCCACGTGCCTGGCGACCGCGAGGATCAGCGCCCAGGTCAGTTCGGGCGTGGCGCCGGGAACGCCGCGTGTGCCGCAAACGGTAACTCCTGCCGCCCGGCACGCCGCCACGTCGATCGAGGCATTGCGCATCCCGGTGGTGACGAGCAGCCGCAGGCTGGGCAGCAGCGCGATCCGCTCGGCGGTGAACGGCGTCCGCTCTCGCATCGCCACGATCACGTCGAACGGCCGCAACTCCGCCACCAGGTCGCCGGTGTCGGCGATGTGGCTGCAGAACGTGACCACGTCCGCGCCGAGCGAGCCCCAGTCGGCGCAGCTCAGCGCCACGTGCTGATAGTCATCGAGTACCGCGATCCGCATCTCGTCGCCTCCGAACGGTTGCGGCTGACTCCCGGGACGATAACGGCTTGCGGCCGACCCCGCAGAGCATGAGCGTGCCGCCCGGCTCTGACACGTTCGGCAGGGTGTCCGGCTGCCACTCGTTCAGGTAGACGAGGCCGGGCTGCACCATCTCGAGCCCGTCGAAGAACCGCGCGATCTCCTCGCGGCTGCGCACCTGGCCGCTGCCGAGGCTGCGGCGCAGCACCTCCATGCTGGCGCGGACCTCGGGCGACTCGTCGCAGAAGTGGGTCATCTGCATGTAGCTGTCCGGCGCGAGCTCCTGCTTGTATCGGGCCACGATGCCGTGCGGGTCCTCCGAGTCGAGCAGGTGGTGGATGACCGCGTTGAGTATCAGGCCGACCGGCTTGCCGAAGTCGAGCAGGGCGCGCACCTCGGGCGCGGCGAGCAGCGCGTCCGGCGTCCTGATGTCGGCGAGCACCACGATGGTCGAGGCATCGTCGGCGAGCAGCGCCTTGCCGTGCAGTGACACGCTCGGGTCGTTGTCCACGTACACCACCCGGGCGACCGGGTTGATCGTCTGGGCGATCTGGTGCGTGTTCTGCACCGTGGGCAGGCCGGAGCCGAGGTCGAGGAACTGGTCGACGCCCTGCAGCGCCATGTACCTGACGGCACGGCCGAGCGCGGCCCTGTTGAGCCGCGCGCCGTTGCCGCGGTCGCCCACGGTCGCCATCGCCTCGGCGGCGACCGCGCGGTCGACCGCGAAGTTGTCCTTGCCGCCAAGGATCGCGTCGTAGACCCGGGCCACGCTCGGCTGCGTGGTGTCGATCTCCGGCGGGACATGATCAGGATCCGCCTTGGCCCAGGTCATGTCGTAATCGGCCACTGCACGGTCCCCCGTCGCTAATGAGTGAGAACGTCCGGCCTTATTGTAGCCGTGCGCCGGCCGACAGGCGCGGGCAGGAAACCGTGCGGTAACTGACAGCGGCATGGGCCAGCATGGTGACATGACAGAAGCAAGCTACGCGATCGAGACGCGCGGTCTTGTCAAGCGGTTCGGCAAGACCACGGCGCTGGCCGGGGTCGACCTGGCAGCGCGGACCGGCAGCGTCCTCGGGCTACTCGGGCCGAACGGAGCGGGGAAGACCACCGCGGTCCGCATCCTCGCCACGCTGCTGCGGCCCGACGACGGGTCGGCGGCGGTATGCGGCTACGACGTGCTGCGCGACGCGCACCAGGTACGCCAGCTCATCGGGCTGACCGGCCAGTACGCCTCGGTGGACGAGGGGCTGTCCGGCACCAACAACCTCATCATGGTCGGGCGGCTGCTCGGCATGAGCCGCGCCGCGGCCCGCGCCCGGGCGGCCGAGCTGCTTAACATGTTCGAGCTCACCGACGCCGCCGGGCGCAGCGCCAAGACCTACTCCGGCGGCATGCGCCGCCGCCTCGACCTGGCCGCAAGCCTGGTCGGCCGGCCACGCGTGCTCTACCTCGACGAGCCGACCACCGGACTCGACCCGCACAGCAGAAACGAGGTCTGGGGCATGATCCGCCAGCTCGTCGCGGACGGCACCACGGTGCTGCTCACCACGCAGTACCTGGAGGAGGCCGACCAGCTCGCGCAGCACATCGCGGTCATCGACCACGGCGCGGTCATCGCGACGGGGACGCCGGATGAGCTCAAGGCGAGCGCCGGGCGGCAGGTACTCGAGGTGACCCCGGTGAGCCGGGACGACCTGGCCGCCGTCGCGGGGCTTATCGAGCGCCTTGTCGGCGCGGCGCCGTCGATCACCGCCGAGTCCGGCCTGGTCAGCGTCCAGGTCGAGGGTGGCAGGGCACTGCCAGGCATCATCCGTGCGATCGACGACAGCTCGATCGAGCTCGCCGAGTTTGCGCTGCGCAGGGCGAGCCTTGACGAGGTATTCCTGGCTCTCACCGGCCACCGGGCGGAGGAGCCTGCGGAGGACGAAGCACCCGCCGCCGCGGGAAAAGCGCGCGCGGCCACGGCGGCCGCACCCGCACGCGAACTTGACAGGAGCCCCCGATGACGACGGCAACGCTCGCCGCACCGCCCCCGGTCCCCGCGCTGGCGCGGCGGCCGGGCCCGGCGGCCGCGGTGGCGAACTCACTCACGCTCGCCTGGCGGAGCGTGCTCAAGATCAGGACGAACCCGGAGGACCTCTTCGGGCTCTGGCTGCAGCCGATCATGTACCTGGTCTTGTTCACCTACGTGTTCGGCGGCGCGATCGCCGGCGGCACGCACCAGTACCTGCAGTTCTCGCTGCCCGGCATCCTGGTGCTCTCCGTGGTCTTCGCCACGCTCGGCACCGGCATGATGCTCAGCGCGGACATCGCCACCGGCGTCTTCGACCGGTTCCGCTCGCTGCCGATCGTCCGCTTCGCGCCGCTGGCGGGCGCGATACTCGGCGATCTGATCAGGTACCTGATCTCGATCCTGGTGACGCTCGGCTTCGGGTACGTCCTCGGGTTCCGTGTGCAGACCGGCGTGCTCGCGGCCGTCATGGGCTGCCTGCTGCTCGTCGCGTTCGCCTTCGCGATGTGCTGGCTGTCTGCCATGCTCGGCGTGCTCGTCAAGTCCGCCCAGGGCGTGCAGCTGTGGGGCTTCCTGTTCATGTTCCCGCTGGTCTTCGGCAGCAACATCCTCACCTCGACGAGCACGATGCCCGGCTGGCTGCAGGCCTTCGTCAAGGTCAACCCGGTCACCTACCTGACCGAGGCGGAGCGCGCGCTGCTCGTCGGCGGTCCCGCCGCCACCGCCGTGGAGCGCTCGCTGCTGTGGGCGGTCGGCATCTTCGTGGTGTTCGCGCCGCTCGCGGTGGCCGCCTACCGGCGCAGAACCTAGCTGAGGGCCGCGCGGGCCAGGGCCACCGCCTGCTGGTAGCCGAGGTCCCGCGACGACGCGTACGCCGCGAGGTAGGCGCGCGGGCCGAGTGCCGCGCGGGCCGCGTCGCGGGCGGGCGGCGCGTCCGGGCTTGACTCGTCGAAGGCGCCGCGGACCGCGTGAGCGGCGCCGAGCAGGCGGGCGGCGCGCTCGGCGTCGCCGCCGCAGGCGAGCAGGTAGGCGGCGCACGCGTCGAGCACCGCGGCGAGCGCCGGGTGCTCCGACCAGGCGGCCGCGGCGTCGAGCGCCTCCCCGAGCAGCTCGCCGCACCTGTCCCCGTCGCCCTGCTTGAGCAGGGCCGCGGCCAGGCGGGCCTTGACCTGTGCACGCAGCGACTGCCACCACGGCGCCTGGGCGTCGCCGACCATCGCGAGCACCGCCGCGGCGCACCGGGCGGACCCGGCGTAGTCGCCCTCCCGCCAGGCAAGCTCGGCGCGCATGAGCGCGGTCCACCGGTCGATGTCCATGTGGCCGCCGCGCGCCGCCACCGTCCGCTCAACCCGGGTCATCTCGGTGCGCGCCGTGGCGAGGTCGCCGGCCCGCGCGCGGATGAGCGCGAGCCGCGCCTCGACGTAGGTCAGGTCGCCCCAGGCGGCGAGCTCGCGGCCGATCGTCGCCGCCTCGGTCAGCGCCTCGATCGAGGCGGCGTGGTCGGCGCGCAGTTCGGTGAACTCCGCGAGCTGTGTGAGCGCCATCGAGATGCCCCACCGCTCGCCGAGCCCGCGCAGCTCGGCGAGGCCCGCGCGGCAGTGCTCCTCCGCGCGGTCAAGCGCGCCGAGGCTGAAATCGTAGGACGACAGGTAGGCCTGGCCGACCGCGCGCAGCCACGGGTCGGGCGAATCGGCGTACCGCTCGAACTGCGCCCGCGCGCGGTCGCTCGCGCCGTCGTACTGCAGCAGCACCGGCTCGGCCATCGCGACCAGCGGGTGGCCGGTCCTGGAGCCGTCGTCGAACTCGTCGACGGCCGCGAGCGCCTCCGTCAGCGCGTCCCTGATCGAGTCGATGTCCCACATCCAGCCCGCCGCGAGCAGCGCGCAGATGACCCGTGCCTCGGCGAGCTGCCGCGTCAGCGGCGGCGGTGTCATGGCGAGTACCTCGCGGCACAGCGCGTCGGCCTCGCCGTGACCGCGCTGTGCCCAGTAGTAGCCGAGCGAGCGCACGAACCGTAGCGCGCTCGCCGCGTCGCCCTTGGCGGTCACCCAGCGGATCGCGGCGTTGATGTTGTCCTGCTCGGCGGTGAGCACGCGGAACCAGTGGGCCTGCGCGCCGGTGCGCAGCAGCGGGTCGGCGGCCTCCGCCAGGTCCAGGTGGTACCGCGCGGCGGCGTCCCTGATCCCGGCTTCCTCGCCGGCTTCCGCGAGCCGTTCCAGGCAGTAGGCGCGGACCGTGTCCAGCATCCGGTACCTCGCCTCCCCGTCGTCGCCCGGCACCGCGCGGGTGAGTATCGACTTGCCGACGAGGCCGGCCAGCGTGGGCAGCACGGCGCCGGACGTCAGCCCTTGCCGGCTGGCGCAGACCTGCTCGGCCGCGGCCAGGGTCGACCCGGCCGGGAAGACGGCGAGGCGGCGGGCCAGCGCACGTTCCTGCCCGGACAGCAGGTTCCAGCTCCAGTCGACGACCGCGCGCAGCGTCTGGTGCCTGGGCAGCGCGATCCGGCTGCCGCCGGTGAGCAGCGCGAAGCGGTCATCGAGGCGCTCGGCGAGCTGGACCGGGGTCAGCGTGCGCAGCCAGGGGGCGGCGAGCTCGATGGCGAGCGGCATGCCGTCCAGGGTCCGGCAGATCCGTGCCACGGGCCCCGCGCTTGCCTCGCTGAGCTCGAACCCGGAGAGCACCGCCGCGGCGCGGTCGGTGAAGAGGCGTACGGCCGGGTAGCCGCTGGTAACCGTTGGCAGGTCACCCTCGCCAGGGATGGCGAGCGGCGCGACCACCTGCAGCGCCTCGCCGGGGATGCGCAGCGGCTCGCGGCTTGTCGCCAGGACGCGAACCCGCGGGCAGTCCGCGAGCAGCCGCGCCGCTAGGGTGGCCGCGGCGTCGATCACGTGCTCGCAGTTGTCCAGGACAAGCACCGCGTCCCGGCCCGCGAGGAAGTCGCAGAGCCGGCCTACCGCGTCGCCCGCCGTGTCGACGGCGTGCCTGGCGATCGAGCGCGCACGCAGGCCGAGCGCGTCGAGCACCGCGTACGGCACCTCGGCCTGGTCGGTGACCGGGGCGAGCTCGGCGAACCATGCCGGGACGTCGAGGCGCGCCGCGGTCTCGACCGCGAGCCGTGTCTTGCCGACGCCGCCCGGGCCGGTGAGCGTGACAAGGCGCTCGGCCGCGAGCCGCTTGAGCACTCCGGCCAGGTCGTCGTCCCGTCCGACGAAGCTTGTCGGCGGGCGGCGCACGCCGGCGCCAGGGGCGGAGAGGTGTGCGGCCGGTGCGGAGGCGAGCGGGCCAGTGGTGACCGGCGCGGCGGCCTGCGGGACCTCTTGCCTGAGTACGGCCAGGTAGGCCTGCTCAAGCTGGGGGGACGGGTCCACGCCGAGGCGGTCGGCGAGCCGGCCGCGGATCTGCTGGTAGACGGCGAGCGCCTCCGCCTGGCGGCCGGTGGCGGCCAGGGCGCGGATCAGCAGCGCGGCGGGCCGCTCGGCAAGCGGCCCGTCCGCGGTCAGCTCGCGGAGCTCACCGACCAAGGAAACGTCCGCCGCGCCGAGCGCGAGGTCGGCCTCGATCCGGTCCAGGGTCGCCGCGGCGCGCAGCTCGGCGAGCCGGGCAGCCGGCGCGAGCGCGAACTCCTCGCCCGCCACGTCGGTGAGCGCGCTGCCGCGCCAGGCGCCAAGTGCCTGGCGGAGCAGGGCCGCCGCCTCCTGCGCGGCGCCGCGCGCCAGGGCCTGGCGGCCGGCCCTGGCCTGTGACTCGAAGGCGATCGCGTCCACCGCGTGCGGTTGCACGGCGAGCCGGTAGCCTGCCGGGCGTGACTCGAGCACCCCGTCGGGCACCCCGGCCTGGCGCAGCGCCACGCGCAGCCGGGAGACAAGGGACTGCAGCGCGTTCGCCGCGTCCGCCGGGCGGTCCTCCCCCCACAGCCGGTCGATCAGCGCGCGGGCGGACACCACCCGGCCGGCGTCGAGCGCGAGCAGGATGAGCAGGGCCCGCGCCCGGCGCCCGCCCACCCGCACCGGCCGGCCCGCCTGGGCGGTCACCTCGAGCGGGCCGAGTACGCTGATCCGCACCGCGTCCGCCGTCGCCTGCACGTCGTCCTTCCCGCCGGGAGCACACGGCCGCGGTACGCGGCCAGCACCATGGTAGCGCGGAATGAACTTCGAGATCTATCTCGTTTTGCACGGGTAACGCGGGCAGCGACGGCGGGAGGCAGAAGCGGTCGAACAGGGACGCGTCGAAGGTGGTGATCTCGGCGATGCGGCCGCCGCCGGTGCGCAGCACGTCGAGCTTGAACGGGAGGAAGGTGTCGCCGCCCGCGCGCCGCAGGTACGAGGCCGCGGCGGGCATCCGGTTGGCCGCCGTGGGCAGCAGCCGCCAGTCGCCGAAGATCGCGGCGTCGTAGGCGTGGGCCATCATCCCGGCGACCGCGTCCCTGCCGGTGAACAGGCCGGGGTTCGGCGGCATCGCGACCCGGATGTCCTCGCGGATCACCGCGAGGCCGGCGGCGATGTCCTGCCGCTCGTGCGCCTCGATGAACGCGGCGAGCAGCGCACGGTCAGCCTCGGTGATGCCGCTCGGCGACCAGTCCGCGTCCCGCGCCGATGCCCGCGCGGCAAGCGTGGCCCGCGCCCGCTGCAGCGCGCTTGTCACCGCGCCGAGCGACATCTCGAGGATCTCGGCGGTCTCCGCGGCCGGGTAGCCCTGGACGTCACGCAGCAGCAGCACCGCCCGCTGCCTGGCGGGCAGCAGCTGGATCACGGCCAGGTACGCGAGCTCCACCGTCTCGCGGCGGATCACCGCCTCCTCCGGCCCCTCGGCCGCGTCGAGCAGCGCGTCGGGATACGGCTGTAGCCACGGCACGTCCGCGATCGACTCGATCTGCTCGGGGCGCCGCCGCGCCGCGCGCAGGATATCGAAGCACGTCGTGGTCACGATGCGGTACAGCCAGGCCCGCGCGGCCGGGCCGCCGTCGAACGAGGCCCGGCCCTTCCATGCCCGCAGCAGCGCCTCCTGCACCGCGTCCTCGGCCTGTTCCATGTTGCCGAGCATCCGGTAGCTGTGCACCTGCAGCTCGCGCCGGTGGCGCTCGCTGAGCTCGGCGAACCGGGCCTCGTCTAGCACGTCCATGGGGGCGCGGTCTCGTCAGGCGGTCGCAGCGGCGTCGGCCGCGGCGCGCAGCGCCTGGATGTCGATCTTGGTCATGCCGAGCATGGCCTGCACGGCGGCGTTGGCGCGCAGCGGGTCCGGGTCGCCGATCAGCGTGACAAGCTCCTCGGGAACGACCTGCCAGGACAGCCCGAAGCGGTCCTTGACCCAGCCGCACGGGCCGACCTCGCCGCCGCCCGCGGTCAGCCGCTCGGTGTACCGGTCGACCTCGTCCTGGTCGCGCGCGTTCACCTGCAGCGAGACGGCCTCGGTGAACTTGTACATGGGACCGCCGTTGAGCGCGGTGAACGGCCGGCCGGCCAGCTCGAAGGCGACGGTCATCACCGCGCCCTCCGCGCCGGGCTGGTCCGGGCCGTAGTGGCTGACGTCGGTGATGCGCGAGTCGGGGATGACCGAGACGTAGAGCTCGGCGGCCTCGCGGCCGTTGCCGTCGAACCAGAGGCACGGGGTGATCGTGGTCATCGCTTGGTTCCTTTCTGCTGCGGCGTTACTGACACCTGATGAAACGTCCGCCGGCCGGGTAACTAATCGGTGTGACTAGGCGGCCGGCGGTCGGCTCACCCGTTCGGGCTATCCGGCGGCGCGCCCGCGGCCCTCCAGGCACAGAATGTTAGCCCTCGGCGACGTACCGTGCACTCGGGCCGGCCAGGGGGCATGCACGTGCGGCGGCCACATTGCGATGCAATTGCATGCTCGTAAAGTGTGCTAATGAGCACGGAGAGTAACATCGAATGGCATAAAGAAACGGCGGTCTGGTCCATCTGGACTAGTACCACGCGGTGGCTGGACAGCGGGGTGCTGCCCGCGGGCAGGCGCGCGGCGGTGCCGGCGGCCGACGGCGTGCCGTCACCGCTCTCCGCCCCGTTCCATGCGGCGTCAATGCCCATGTCGTGCAGCGGCGGTGCGAACGCCACCCGGTTGCGGCCCGCCTCCTTGGCCGCGTACATGGCGGAGTCGGCGGCCGCGAGCAGGTCGGTGAGCTCGAAGGACTCGCCGCGCGCCATGGCGGTGACGCCCACCGAGATGGTGACACCGAGCGTGGGCGCCTCGGGGCGGTCGTCGACGGGGATCGCCAGGTTCGCGATGTAGCCGCGGAGCCGCTCCGCGATCTTGCAGGCGTCGTCCTCCCTGGTCTGGGCGAGCAGCAGCACGAACTCCTCGCCACCGAACCGGCCCGCACGGTCGTAGTCGCGTGACTGGCCGGTGAGCGCCTCCGCGATGGCCTTAAGCACCCGGTCGCCGACCAGGTGCCCGTACGTGTCGTTGACCAGCTTGAAGTGGTCGATGTCGACGAGAGCCAGGGCTACCGGGCTGCGGGTACGGGTGGCGCGGGAGAGCTCGACCTCGGCCTCGGACTCCCAGGTGGAGACGTTAAGCAGCCCGGTCTTTGAGTCGGTGCGCGACTGGGCGACGAGCACCGGGTGAATCAGGAACCGCCGGACGAGCAGCACGGATGGCAGCGCGATCACGACAAGCGCGGGACTGAGCGCCACGGCGACCGTTATCAGGATGCCGAGATCGATTTCAACGAATAGCCCCTGCAGCGCGTCACGCTCAAATTCGCCCGCGAAGAACCGCATCGAGGGATTCGCCAGCTTCACGGCGGCGACGATGAGGAAGTGCTGCAGCCGGCAGCCCAGGATCTCACAGGCGCCCACCGCCAGGCACCAGGTGAAAGCGTGCAGGTCAGTGCCCACGGTGGCGCCCGCGAATGAGTGCGGAAACGCCCGGAACGCCAGCGACGCGGCGGCGTAGCTCAGGCCGTGCGTGGCCGCGGAGAAAACCCTGCGGTAAAGCAGCCCGCGGTGCACGAACAACTGCAGCGTCGCGCTGATCGGAATCGCGATAAGCAAGGAGTAAGCCGGCGGGAGCAATATGGCCGTTGGCAGCACCCAGATAGAGCTAAAGTCCCTGGTCACTCCCGAGTATGAGTACATGATCCGCGGCGTGGACGCCATCGAGACCGTCCCGCAGCAGGCCAGCAGCAAGAACTCCACCACGTCATTGGTGTGCCAGCTGGTGCGGGCGATGCCGAAGCCCATGGCGACGGCCATCATCGCCACGACGAGCAGGACATAACAGCGAAGCAGGGGAGGCAGTTGCCACCATGCCCAGTCCCTGATGACCATGCCGCGCTTGACGCGCCTGGTAAGGGACGATGCCTGCATTGTCCACCGTTCCGTCTGCGGTACCTGTTACGTCGTTCTAGTAGCTGCTGACTGTAAATGACTAGCTGCGTATAGCTACCATAACCCATCTTGCCTGGCTTGGTAACTATTGCGATGTGTTTCCAGTACAAGTCGTGACAAGGCGGCGCTTAATAGTGCGTAAGAGCGATGGCGCAGAGGCAGGAGAGACGAATTTGCGCCAGAGCAAAAGAAGTGGACGCTGTTTAGTGCTGCGTCCGCTGTTACGCATGAGGAGGACGCGAAGTGCGTACATCCTGGTGGGGCTGATACTCCCACGATCTCAGCGAAGAAAAGACGCGCCGCTTTGAGAGGAGTGCACATCATGCGCGACACCTGGACCCGGTAGCTAGATCCGGCTTCACCTGCATTACCCCTTTCCTGCAACCAGTCTTACAACGAGCCGCTTTGGATAGGTGTCCGCCCGGCAAGCGAGGCCTCTCGGCCAAGATGTCTCGCAGTGTGACGACCGACGGCGGGTGACATCCCCCGCCAACGGAGAGCAAGGCCACAGGCGATAAGGGCACCGATTCCCCCACTGAGAGCCACGACCGTCGAGGGAGGTACCACCTCGGCGGCCGCTCCGGCCACAGCGAACGCCACCCCTTGACCCACCACGAGGCCCGCATTGGCGAGGCCGAACGCCTGCCCCCGCTTCTCGTTCGGTATCCGCTCCACGAACGCGGTGTTGGCGGCGACCTGGTACATCGCGAAGCTGTTGGACAGCGCGAACAGTGCCATCGAGACGATCAGGTCCGGGCGAAGGACCGTCACCGCGAGGATTCCGCAGCTGAGAACCGCCATCGGGCCCATCCAGCGCAGCCGGGTCAGCGGGCCTATCTTCTTCGTGAACAGCGGGGTCGAGATCGCGGCGCCGAGCTGCGAGGTAGCGAGAAGCAGTCCGGCCGCCACCGCCCCGCCGCCGAGCCGCCCCGCGTACGGGGCGGCGATCCCCTCGGGCACCTCATAGAACGCGGCGAGCCAGCCAAGGGCCATCAGCGTGCGCAGCGCGGGATCGCAGAAGACCAGCCGTACGCCCTCGGTGAGCTGGCCGAGCGGGCCAGGGCCGCCGCCATCGGGCGCGAGCGCCGGGCGGGTGCGCACGCCGAGCTGGATGAGCAGCGCGGAGGCGACGAACGTCGCCGCGTCCACGCCGAGGGCCGGCCGGGCGCCGGCCAGTGCGACCACGAAGCCGGCCGCCGCGGTGCCCACGACGAGCACCGAGCGGCTCGTCGTCTGGATCACGGCGTTGGCGAGCGGGTACCTGTCGGCGCCCATCATCTCGCGGACGATCGCGGAGCGTGACGCGTCGAACGGCGGCTGGAGCAGGGTGACCGCGTAAAGCAGCGCGATCATCGCCGCAAGCGGCACGCCCGGCGCGAGCATCGCCCCGACCAGCAAGAAACGGAGCAGGTCGCAGCCGACCATGACGGAGCGCCTTGGCAGCCGGTCCGCGAGGCCGGACAGGAACATGCCGCCGAAGAGATAGGGCACGAAGCCCGCGGCGAAGGTGACGGCGGCGAGCAGCGGCGACCTGGTGCGGCCATAGACGAGCAGCGTCAGGGCCACAAGGGCGAGGCGGTCGCCGCCGCCGGACAGGACGTAGGACAGCCACAGGGCACGGAACTCTGGTACGGCGAAGACGTCACGGAAGGACGGACGGCGGGCCGGAGAGGGAGACACGGCGACCCTTTCATTCAGCTGGGACCGGCCTGCGCGGTTCGGCGGCCACGCATGCGGCTCGACCGGTTACCCACTGCCATGGTCGCAAACAAGCGAACGCTTCGCGGCGAAACGGTCACATTGGGTACATCACGGGCAAAACCGTCTCACTGTGACTCAAGTGGCACGTTTTATCAATTCCGGCGGGGGACCTCGGCCCGGTGAATCCGGGACCTTCGGCCCCTGCCCTCGGAGGCCGAAGAGCCCGACCATGGGTAGTCACCCCGCGCAGCGCATAGGGACGGAGGCAGGCAGTGACCGCCGACTCAGCTGAGCCAGCGCCGATCACCCCGCCCAGGCAGGCGATCGACCTGACCGAGAGCGAGTGCTTGCGGCTGCTCGCGTCCGTCTCCATCGGCCGGGTCGTGTTCACGCATCGGGCCATGCCGGCCATCAGGCCGGTGAACCATGTCGTCGACGGGCGGACCATCATCATCAGGACGCACCTGGGAGCGGCGATCGCCGCGCGCGCGTCCGACGGCAGGAACGAGCGGCAGGGCTCGGTTGTCTGCTACGAGGCCGACGACCTCGACCCGGCGCGGCGCACCGGCTGGTCCGTCATCGTCACCGGCATGGCCCGCCTCGTCACCGACCCCGCAGCGGTCGACCGCTACGCGGCCGCGATCGAGCCGTGGATCGCCGGCGACCTGAACCAGGTCGTCGCGATCGAGCCGCAGATCGTCTCGGGCATCCGCCTCGTCGGCTGGTGCAGCTGACCCGCGGAGCGGCGGGAAACGAAGTCAGCCGCACTCGTTCGGCGTCATCATGATCTTGGCCTTGGCCGTGCGGCGCGGCCGCCGCGCGGTTTGTGAATTGCAACTATCGGAGCAAGCAGGGGCAAGTTAGACTATGCGTGACGGGATGATCACGGCTAGGTGGTGATCATGGGTGCACATCCCGGTCAGGGACGTCCGGGCGAGTGGCTGCGGCAGCAGCGGGTTGCCGGCGGGCTCACCCAGGAGGACCTGGCGGAGCGTTCCGGTGTATCGGTGCGCGCCATCGCCGACCTGGAGCGGGGGCGGACGCGGAAGCCGTACCCGTCCTCGCTGCGCGCGCTGGTGCGCGCGCTCGGGCTGCCGGACACGGCCGGGGCGGAGCTGGTCGCGCGGTACCGGACGGAGCGCGGCGGGCATGCTGACGCCGCGTCCGACGCCGCCACGTCCGACGCCGCCGGGCCGGCGGTGACCGTGCCGCGGCAGCTGCCGACGCGCGTGCCGCACTTCGCGGGGCGGGCCGGGGAACTCGCCCTGCTCGACGGCGTGCTCGACGAGGCGGCCTCCGACCGCGCCGCGGGGGCGACCGGGGTGGTGATCTCCGCGATCGGCGGGACCGCCGGGGTCGGGAAGACCGCGCTCGCGCTCCACTGGGCACACCGGGTCGCGCACCGGTTCCCCGACGGGCAGCTCTACGCCAACCTGCGCGGGTTCGACACGGGGAACGAGGGGCCGGCGGATCCCGCCGACGTGCTGCGCGGGTTCCTCGCCGCGCTCGGCGTGCACCCGGAGCGGCTACCTGCCGACGCCGAGGAGCTGGCCGGGCTGTACCGGTCGGTGCTCGCCGGGCGGCGCATGCTCGTGCTGCTCGACAACGCCGCCGACGCGGCCCAGGTGCGGCCCCTGCTGCCGGCCTCGCCAGACTCGCTCGTCATCGTGACCAGCAGGCGCGAGCTCGCCGCGCTCGCCGCGCGGGAGGGGGCGCGGCTGGTCCAGCTCGACGTGCTGAGCGAGCAGGAGGCGAACGAGCTGCTTGTCACCCGGCTCGGCAAGGAGCGGGCCACCGCGGAGCCGTGGGCGCTCACCGAGCTCGCTACCTTGTGCGCGCGGCTGCCGCTTGCGCTCTCTGTGGTGGTGGCCCGCGCCGCCGCGGCGCCCAACCTGCCGCTGTCCTCGCTCGCCGCCGAGCTGACCGAGCTCGGCGGACGGCTCGACGCGCTCGACGTGGGCGATCCCGCCGCGAACGTGCGCACGGTGCTCTCGCTGTCCTACCGGCACCTGCCGGAGAAGGCCGCGCGGATGTTCCGGCTGCTCGGGCTGCACCCGGGACCGGACATCAGCGCGGCGGCCGCGGCGTCGCTCGCCGGGGTGCCCGTCGCCGCGGCCCGGGTCGCGCTGCGCGACCTGACCAGGGCGTCGCTGCTGACGGAGGTCGGATGCGGGCGGTACGCGTTCCACGACCTGCTGCGCGCGTACGCGGCCGAGCAGGGGACGCCGGCGCAGGAGGTGGCCGGCACCACGCGGCGGATGCTCGACCACTACCTGCACGCCGCGCACCAGGCGCACCGGGTGCTCTACCCGGGGCGGGAGCTGATCGGCCTCGACGCGCTGGCCCCCGGGGTCACCCCGGAGACGTTCGGCGGCAAGGCGTCCGCGCTGTCCTGGCTGGAAGCCGAGTACCAGGTACTGCTCAAGGTGACCGACGTCGCGGCGCGGACCGGGTTCGACGCGCACGCCTGGCGGCTGCCCGTGGTGCTGTGGACCTTCCACAACGTGTGCGGCCACTGGCACGACGGCACGCGGCTGCACCGGCTCGCGCTTGACGCGGCGCGGCGCTGCCGCGACGTCTCCGGTCAGGCACACGTGCTGCGCGGGCTCGGCTCGTTCGCCATGTCGGTGGGCGACTTCGGCGAGGCGTTCCAGTGCCTGACCGCGGCGCAGGCGGCGTTCACGCGGCTCGGCGACACGCTCGGCCTCGCGCGAACCGACGTGATCTTCTCACAAACGCTGGAGTTCCAGGGGCGGCACGCCGAGGCACTCGCCGTCATCGGCGACGCGCTGCGGCTGTCCGAGTGCGCGCCGTCCGACCGGCACATGATGCTGGTGCGGGCGAGCGCGCTCAACGGGTCGGCGTGGAACAGCGTGCAGCTCGGCGACCTGTCGGAGGCGCGGGCCTTCTGCCTGCAGGCCATCGAGCTGTGCCAGGCGATCGGCTACTCCCCCGGCGAGGCCGGCACCTGGGACACGCTCGGCGTCGTGCTGCAGCGGCTCGGCACGCACGACGAGGCGGTGCCCTGCTTCCTGCGCGCGGTCACGCTCGACAGGGAGATGGGTAACCGCTACGACCTCGCGATGGTGCTCGCGCACCTCGGCGAGACCTACGCGGCCACCGGGGACCTGCGCGGCGCGCGCGAGGCATGGGACGAGTCACTGGCCATCCTCCGCGTGCTGCACCACCCGGCGGCGGGCCAGGTCCGTGGGCAGCTGGCCGCGCTCGCGACGGGGCAGCTGGCGGGTTCCGCCGCGGCGGCGGACGCGGGTGCCGCCTGATCCATCACTTATCGTGACCTCTGGTCCGGATGCGTGATGACGCGTCGGCGTTCTGCAGTTTGCCGGTAAGTTCGCCTGGCCTGCACATGATTACTGTCCGATGATGTATTAAGGACAAAAACCACGGATGGTGACCGGACAGGAGATCACGATGCGTGACACGTGGACCCGCTAGTCTCCCCGGGCCGCACCACGAAAGACCGCAGGAAAAAAGAAAATGAAATAAGGGTCAGAACGGAGGGTACCGGCTCGGATACCGCGACAGAATCGCGAGAGACAGCCGAACCCGACGGGGAGGACCTCATGCCAGATCTCGTACCGCTGTCCGGCAGCGAGCGCTCGGAACTGCCGGGCGCGACACCCGCGCCCAGCCCGCTCGACGCTAGCCAGCAGATCACCATCACCGTACTGCTGCGGCGCCGCGCCGAGGTACCTTCTGCCCTGGTCGAGGGTCCGGAGACGATCACCACGACCCAGCTCGGCGAGCAGTACGGCGCCGCCGAGGCGGACGCGCAGCTTGTCACCCAGGTGCTCGGCGAGTACGGGCTCACCGTGACAGAGACCCACCTGGCATCCCGCCGGCTCAAGGTTTCCGGCACCATCGCGGCAATGCAGTCGGCGTTCGGCACCACGCTGACGGCCGTCACCTCGCCCCACCCGGACGGGTCGGGGAACGTGGCGCACCGGTACCGGACCGGCGCACTCTCGGTCCCTGTCCAGCTGTCTGGCATCATCACCGCCGTGCTCGGCCTCGACGACCGGCCGCAGGCGCGCCCGCAGTTCCGCCGCGGCCCGGCGTCCGGCGCCCGGGCGGCGGCAGAACCGGAGGACGGAACAGCCGCCACCGCGGCGAGGGGGGGACCGCTGACCGCCCCGCAGGTTGCCAGCTTCTATCAGTTCCCGGCCGGCACCGACGGAACCGGGCAGACCGTCGCGATCATCGAGCTCGGCGGCGGTTACACGCAGGCCGACCTGAACACCTACTTCTCCGGTCTCGGGCTTTCCGTACCGCCGGTGACCGCCGTCGGGGTGGGCGGCGCGTCCAACTCTCCCGGCCAGCAGGCGGACGGCGAGGTCGAGCTCGACATCGAGGTCGTCGGCGGGGTGGCGCCGGGCGCTGCCCAGCTGGTGTACTTCGCGGGCAACACCGACCAGGGGTTCATCGACGCGATCTCGGAGGCCGTGCACGCCACGCCGACGCCGGTGGCGGTGTCGATCAGCTGGGGCCAGTCGGAGGACCAGTGGTCCGCCCAGTCGAGGACCGCGATGGACCAGGCGTTCGCCGACGCGGCGGCGCTTGGCGTGACGGTCACGGTCGCGGCCGGCGACAACGGGGCGAGCGACGACCCGAGCGGGCAGACGTCGGTGCACTGCGACTTCCCCGCCTCGTCACCGCACGCGCTGGCCTGCGGCGGTACCAGGCTCACCGGCAACACCTCGTCGTTCGCGATCGCCTCCGAGGTGGTGTGGAACGAGCTGGCGAGCAACGAGGGCGCGGGCGGCGGCGGCGTGTCCGACGTGTTTCCCGAGCCGTCATGGCAGGCGAACGCCGGCGTGCCGGCCTCGGCGTCGGGCAGCGGCGACGGCCGCGGCGGCGGCAGCAGTGGCGGCGGCAGCAGCAGTGGCGGCGGCGGGCGTGGCGTGCCCGACGTGGCGGGCAACGCCGACCCGGTGACCGGCTACCTCGTCGTGGTGGACGGGCAGCGGCAGCCGATCGGCGGAACGTCCGCGGTCGCGCCGCTGTGGGCCGGGCTCATCGCGCGGCTCGCGCAGGCGACCGGCAAGACCTTCGGCCTGATCCAGCCGATGCTGTACGCGGGGGTCGCGCCAGGTACCGCGCAGCCCGGGTTCAACGACATCGTCTCTGGCAGCAACGGCGCCTACTCGGCGGGACCCGGCTGGGACGCGTGCACGGGCCTGGGCAGCCCCAACGGCGCCGCGCTGCTCAGGCTGCTCAGCGGCACCACGCCCACGTCTGGCAGCTAACCCGGTCCCTCCCCGGCCACGGCGCCTTAGCGGAAGCCGTGGCCGGGGGGCGTGGCCGGGGAGCAGGGCCGGGGGACGTGGCCGGGGGCGTGGCCGGACGCCGTCGCCGGCGGCCGGGCTCGATGATCGCTCGATGATCGCCCGCCTCGTGGCCGCGGCCTCATCTTCTTCGCCTCCCGCTTCCCGCCTGTCGCCTCCACCCGGTGCACCCGGGATGAGCTGTTTACATAGCCGGGGACCACGATCTGGCGCCTTTGCATAGCAGGCGCCCATGATCACGATCGATTTGCGGCATATGTCCAACCCTCGGCTATGCAAACATGAGGATCCGTGGTCACCGGCTATGCAAAGCGGCCCTGCGGGGGGCGCCAGCGGCGTGAGAGCCGGCTCATCCGGGGAACGGCGTGCTGCCGCAGAGACTCCTGTGTTTTGTGCTCCCAGCGGGAATTGGGGAGAACTCCCCGATCAGGTGCGCGGCGCGCACGGCACACCCGGCGCGCGCCGCCCACACTTCACCCAGCCCGGGCTGCGGCGCTTCCGGCGAGGTCTTTGGCAGACTGCTAGAGGACGTCGTGGCCGGGATGGTCGGCGGGTAGCTGCGACGCGGGCTGGGCGGGAATGCTGCCGAGCAGGCCCTTCTGGTAATCCTCGAAGGCCTGGGCCAGCTCCTCCTTGGTGTTCATGACGAACGGGCCGTAGGTCGCGACCGGCTCGCGGATCGGCTCGCCGCCGAGCAGCAGGATCTCTAGCGCCGGGCTCGGCCCGTCCATCCGCTGCTCCGCGCCAACGGTGATCGACTCGCCGAAGCCGAAGACCGCCAGCTGGCCGGTATGCACCGGGCGGCGGCCCGTGCTGCCTGAACCCGTGCCGACGTAGCCCGCGCCCGCGAGCACGTAGCCGAGAGCATTGAAGTCCGCGCGCCACGGCAGGCGGACCTGCGCGCCCGGCGACACCGTGGCGTGCACCAGCGTGATCGGGGTGTGCGTGACGCCGGGGCCCGCGTGGCCGTCGAGCTCGCCGGCGATGACCCGTAGCAGCGCGCCGCCGTCGGGCGAGGTGAGCAGGGCGACCTGGCCGGCCCTGATGTCCTGGTACCTGGGCTGGGTCAGCTTGAGCCGCGCGGGCAGGTTGACCCACAGCTGGAAGCCGTGGAACAGCCCGCCGCTCATCACCAGGTCCTCGGGCGGCGCCTCGATGTGCAGGATGCCGCCGCCCGCGGTCATCCACTGGGTGTCGCCGTTGGTGATGAGCCCGCCGCCGCCGTTGGAGTCCTGGTGCCTGAACACCCCGTCGATCAGGTAGGTGACGGTCTCGAAGCCGCGGTGCGGGTGCCACGGGGTGCCCTTGGGCTCGCCCGGCGCGTACTCGACCTCGCCCATCTGGTCCATGTGGATGAACGGGTCGAGGTCGGCCAGGTGCACGCCGGCGAACGCGCGGCGGACAGGGAAGCCCTCGCCCTCGAAGCCCGAGGGCGCGGTGGTGACCTTGACGACCGGCCGGTCCCCCTCCGCGGGCGGCTCGGTGACCCGCGGTAGCACTAGCAGGTTCTCTACGGTGACTGCTGGCATGATGAACGCCTCCTGAGAAGCTCGCCCTGGTTGTCAACCGCTGATGAGCAGCGTACCCCGCATAACAGTAATTGAACTTTCAACATTCCATCGATGGCGGCGTCGTGCGGCCGGGTGGTCGGTGCGGGCCGGGTGGTCCGTGCGGGCCGGATGGTCGTGGCAGCGAGCCGGCCGTAGGCGGCGGCCTGCCTAGAGGGGCAGGCCCTCCTCGAGCAGGGCGAGGGCCTCGTCCAGCCGGGACACGGACTCCGGGCCCATGAACGCGCCGAAGTCGGGCTCGAGGTCCACGTCGTCCCCGAGTTCGGGCGGCAGGAAGACGGACATCATCACGCCGACGACCGCGCCGGCCAGCGCGCGCAGCCGGAAGTCATCCGGTGCGCGCCCGGTGCGGCCCGCCAGGGCCTCGGAGATCACGTTGATCGCGCGGGCGAACTCGTTCATCGCCCGTGCGCGGATCTCCGGCACGTGCATGGACAGCTCGCTGCCCTGCCTGATCTGCGCCCACTCCTCGGAGGTGAACGAGGCCCATGCCTCCCGCATGGCGGCGCGGACGGCGGCGACCGGGCCGAGTCCCGGCGGCTGCCTGGCGAACGCCTCCACCATCCTGGCGTCCAGGTCGTCCTGGAGGACCAGGTCCTCCTTGGTGGGGAAGTAGCGGAAGAACGTGGACGGCGACACCTCGGCGGCGGCCGCGATCTGCTCAACCGTGGTTGCCTGGTAGCCCTGCTCACGGAAAAGCCGGAGCGCGTGCTCCCGCAGGGAGGCACGCGTCCTGGCCTTCTTCCGTTCCCGCAGGCTGGCCCGCGCCGTCATGTCCGTCACAGTGTCGATTGTGCTCCCTAAAGCGCCGCGGGCGAAGTCTCCTCGGACTCCTCGGTAGTCACGGTGCTCCTCGGCAGGAACAACAGTGCCAGGACCGCGCAGCCCACCGCGATGCCACCACAGGTCCAGAGCATGGCATCCATGCCGTGCACGAACGCGTACCTGACGGTGCCGAGCAGGGCGGGCGAGCCGAGCTTGCCGGCCGCCGCGACGCCCGCGCCCACGCTTGACCGCACCGCGGCCGCGGCCTGCGCGGGCAGCCCGGCCGCGGCCTGCGCCACGCCGCTGCTGTAGCTGTTGCTTATCACGGTGCCGAGCACGGCGACGCCGATGGTCGAGCCGACCTGGCGCATCGCCGTGAGCAGCGCCGAGCCCGCACCGCTGTGCTCGGCGGACAGCGCGCCAAGCGCGGCGCCGAGCGCGGCGGGCATCACCAGGCCGAGGCCGAGGCCGGCCAGCGCCACCCAGGCGAGCGTGTAGCCGGCCGAGCTCGCCAGCGTGGTGGACGCGCCGAGGATCATCGCGGCGGCCATGAGCAGGTAGCCCACGGAGACGACCGCGCGCGGGCCGGCCAGGGGCGGCGCTGCCCCGTCCTTCCGCGGTGCCTCAAGCCGCGTGCCCGCGATCATGCCGGCCAGCATCCCGCCGATCATCGGCAGCAGGCGCAGGCCGCTGCCCAGGGCGTCCGCGCCCCGGACGTCCTGGAAGTACTGCGGCAGCGCGAAGAAGATGCCGAACATCGCGAACGACACCGCGGTCGCCAGGATGGTGCCCCAGCGGAACCCGGCCGAGCTGAACAGCCGCAGGTCCGCGAGCGGCTGGCCGCCGCGCCTCGTTACCCCGCGCTCCACCCATGGCAGCAGGGCGAGCACCGCCGCGCCCGCCGCGATCAGCCCGAGGGCGGCCGCGTCGGACCAGCCGTCCTGGCCGGCCTTGATGAACCCGTAGGTCACCGCGACCAGGCCGGCGCTCGAGGTGACAAGGCCCGCGAGGTCGATGGTCGGCCGGCGCGCCGAGCGCGACTCGGGCAGCAGTGCCAGCACGGCGATGACCGCGAGTACCACCACGGGCACGTTGATCAGGAAGACCGAGCCCCACCAGAAGTGGTCGAGCAGGATGCCGCCGGCGATCGGGCCGATCGGGAAGCTCAGCATCGTCGCGCCGGCGATCGCGGCGACGGCCCGTTGCCGCTCCTCCTGCTCGAACAGCACCGGGAGCACCGACAGGGCCAGCGGGAAGATCGCCGCCGCGCCGATGCCGAGCACCGCCCGCGCGGCGATCAGCTCGCCGGTCGAGGAGGCATAGGAGCAGGCCAGGGAGGCCGCGCCGAAGACGACCAGGGCGATGAGCAGCAGCCGCTTGCGGCCGTAGCGGTCGCCGAGCAGCCCGGCAGGGAGGATAAGCGCGGCAAGCACGAGGCTGTAGGCGTCCGCGATCCACTGCAGGTCACCGGTGGACGCGTGCAGGCTGACGGCGATGGTGGGCAGCGCCAGGTTGAGCACGGTGAGGTCGAGCCCGACGACGAGCACGCTCGCCGCGATCGCGACCAGCGCCCACCAGCGGCGCGCGGAGCGCGTGACGTCGTGCGCGGCGGGGACGGAACCGGAGCCGCGGGCGGCCGCGGAACTGGTGGGCCTGGTGGTCATGACAGTCACCACCTTCAGATAGCAACATCGAAATGGTAGTTACAGTCAAAATATAGCCACAACCATTTGATGGTGTCAATCGGAACGGGGGCGTGCTTCGCCATTTTGGCGACAACGGGAAACGGGCGCGCGCTCGGCCGTGACGGCGAAGCACTACGAGCTCTCTTCCCCTGACGGTTCGGCTGGCAGTCCTTGAGGGTGAAGCAGGAGAAAAGAGCTCGCCCGTTCTGGATGCCCGGTCTTGAGGTTGGCTCCTTACTCGCGCAGCAGGCGCAGCGCCAGGGTGGGGCAGGCGGAGACGGCGGCGCGCGCGTGGCGCTCAAGGCTCGGCGGGAGCGGGCGGGGATCGACGATAGGAAAGCCCCACTCGTCCATGGTGATCGCCTCGGGCAGCAGCTCGGCGCAGGCACCATGGCCCTCGCAGTCGATGGGGTTGACCAGGAGCTTGTCGGCCATGGGATCAGATCCAGTCTTTTTCTGAGCGGGCGGTGTGCTGCGGGACGGGCAGGAACGGGCGCGTGTCGGCCGCCGAGCAGCGGCCGCGCTTGTGCCAGTCGAGCTCGGCGGAGAAGGTGCGCAGCGCGCTGCGGACGAACCGGACCGTGCCGTCCGGGTGATGGCAGGCGCCGCGGCCGGACACCAGGCCCGACCAGCGCTCGACATCGGTGACGGTCTGGGCGCGGGCCCTGTACCTGCCGGCGCCGGCGATCTCGGCGAGCGCGGCGGCGATCCGCGGCAGGCCGTTCAGGCACGGGCCGCACTGCCCCGCGCTCTCCAGCGCGAGGTAGCGGACCGCCCGCGCGGTCTCGACGAGCCCGCACCGGCCGGCGGGCAGCGCGATGACGATGCCGGCACCCACCCGGGCGTCGGCCTGGTCAAGCGAGCGGTTGTCCAGGGTGAGCCCGGACGCCTGCGCCCCGGTGAGCCAGGTCCCGTGGTAGCCGCCGATGAGCACCGCGTCGTCCTGGCGCAGGTCGCCCGTCAGGTCCTTGAGCGGGATGCCGAGGGGGACCTCGGTGATCCTTGGCTGGCCGTCGGTCCTGAGGATGGTGGCGAGCATCGAACCCGGCTCGGCCGCGGTGCCGACCGAGCGGAACCAGCCCGGGCCCCTGCGCGCGATGAGCGCCAGGTGCGCGAGGGTCTCCACGTTCTGCACCAGGGTGGGGGCGTTGTTCAGGCCGCGCTCTGTGATACGTGGCGGCACGAACGTCGGGGTCACCGGCCCGCCGGACAGGTGGTTGACCAGGGCGGTCTCCTGGCCGGCAAGGAACCGGGCCGGCGCCGTGGCGAGCTGGACGGGAACGCGGTCGACACCCGCCGCCTGGCGCGCCGCGATCGCCTCGGTGAGCCGGCCGCCGACGTCCTGCGCCCGGTTGGCGTGCACGTAGAGGATGGCGGTGTCGGCGCCGACCGCTTCCGCGGCGAGCTGCAGGCCGTCGAGCACCAGGTGCGGCGACAGCCAGAGCAGCGTGGCGTCCTTGTCGCTGGCCGGCTCGGACTCGGCCCCGTTGGCGATCACCACCGGGGTGCGGCGCCGCTTGTCCGCCGCGTCGAGCACGGCCCGCAGCTTGCGGTGCACGGGGAACGCCGCGCCGCCGCGGCCGGTGAGGCCTGCCGCCTCGGCCTCCCCGATCAGGGTGCCGATACGGTCACGGTAGGTAAGCATGCCATGCCGCATCGCGTGCGCCCGGAAGTCGTGCGCCTGCCCGCCGCCGGACGCACCGCCGGACCCGCGGCCGGACCCGCCGCCGGGCGTGCCGTCGCGCGGCGGCAGCAGCCTGGGCAGCTCGGTCACGGCATCCGTCGTACCTTCCATCGTGGCGGTCACTTGGCGAGCGTCCTCTCCCGGTGCTTGTACTTGTCGCGCGCGTGCACGGCGGTCATCAGCAGGCCGACCCGCTCGGCGCGCGGCACGTCGCCGGCCGCGGCGGCCATCCGCCAGACCGCGGCGCCGACGACGGCGACCGCGCAGGCGACGGCCAGCAGGAACAGCGGCCCGTGCCGGAGGTCGCTGCCCGCGAATACCGAGTGGATCCAGGCGACCGGCCAGCTCAGGTAGGCGGTGAGGTGCACCGCCCGCCAGGCCCAACGCGTCAGGTGGCGGCGCAGCAGGCTGGTCACAGCGGCGGCGAGCATGAGGTCGAGGCTCACCGCGCCGAGGCCGAGCCAGAGCCGCTCGTAGGACGATGACAGGGGGATGACCGCGGCGCTGAGCGGGATCTTCACGTACCCGTCGGCGACCGCCGACAGCACGTGCACCGCCACGAACGCCACCGCGAGCAGCGACAGGTTCCTGTGCAGCCCGCTCACCGCGAACCTGGGCAGCCCGGGCAGCCGGCCCTGCCTGGTGACGAGCAGGCCGAGCAGCATGACCGCGGTCAGCAGCAGCAGCGCGACGACGCCGGTGGCGCGGCTGGCGTACCAGAGCGCGGTGGAAGAGTTGATTCCGCTCACGTTGATGAGCATCGGTCACCAAGCCAAGCGACGGATACAAGGCCACTATGAACTCGCTCTGAGACGGCTCTCGAACTCTGCGCCGCCTCTAGCTCATGGCAATATGTAATTGATTAATTACTCTTAGTTCCAATTGTGCGCCGCCTTTCTGCGACGGCACCGTCTTGCGGCCGATCCTGGATAACGGACCGTAACGACTGCTATCCCCCGGCTTCATCAATGGTGTGCCTTGTGAGGCGCCTCGTCCGTGGCACACCCAGGCGCAGCCAGGTAACTTCGCCTTTGGCAAAAGGGGATGCCAGCCAGCGTGCCTGCTACGGAAGTTCCGTGCTGCCCCGACAGTTAACATGCCTGAAACATTTGGACACCTGATTGTTACGAGATGACTGGGTCACTATCTATTGCCGCCCGGGCCGCGTACGTCCTGCGGGACAACAGCACCGGCCTCATCACGAGGGCAGCCCCCTCCCTCTACCCCCACCAGTGGAGCTGGGACGCCGGGTTCAACGCGATCGGCCTCGCCACCGTTGACCTGCCGCGCGCCCGGCTGGAACTCGACTCGCTGTTCACCGGCCAGTGGCGCAACGGGATGCTGCCGCACATCGTCTTCGACCCGGCAGGCGACGTCCCGTACTGGCCGGGCCCGGCGCAGTGGCAGTGCCAGCGGTTCAACGAGGACGCCCCGGCATCTCCCGCCACGAGCGGCATCACCGACCCGCCCGTGCACGCGATCGCGGTCGACCGGATCCTCGCGGTCGCCGCGTCGGCCGGCGCCCGCGAGTTCGAGATCACCCAGGGCTGGGCGGCTCACCTGTACCCGAGGCTGCTCGCCTGGCACCGGTTCCTTGCCCGCGACCGCGCGGACAAGCCGACCGGGCTGATGACGCTGTTCCACGGCTGGGAGAGCGGCACGGACAACTCACCACGGTGGGACCTCCCGTACGCGAACGTCCAGGTGGGGCCGGACATGCCCGGCTACACCCGCAGCGACCGGTCGCACGTCTCGAGCGCCGCGCAGCGGCCGACAGACGACGAGTACGACCGGTACCTCTGGCTGGTCAAAGAGGCGCGGGAGGCCGGGTACGACGCCAGCCTGCTGCGCGAGTCCGGCAGCTTCCAGGTCGGTGACGTCCTGTTCACCGCCATCTACGCGGTCGCATCCGACCTGCTTGCCGAGCTGGCCACGCGGCTGGGCAAGCCCGATGACGCGGCCGAGCTCAGCGACTACGCCGCCGAGGCACGGGCGGCCGTCTTGTGTCACGTCGACGAGGCGTCGGGCCTGGCCGCCGACGTTGACCTGCGGACCGGCGAGTGGCTCAGGACGGAGACGTACGCCGGCTTCGCACCGCTGATCGCCGGAGACATGCCGGCCTCCCTGCGGGAGCGCCAGGTCTCGCTGCTTACCGGGCCGCGCTGGGCAGGGCACCCTGACCTCAAGTGGCGGCTGCCGCCGTCCACCTCGCCGTTCTCTCCCGCATTCAACCCCGACTGCTACTGGCGCGGACCCGTGTGGCCCGTATTCACCTGGCTGCTCACCTGGGCGCTGCACCGGTCGGGCGAGGAGGCCATCGCCGGGCAGTTCCGTGCGACGTCGCTCGAGCAGCTTGGCGACCAGACGTACGCCGAGTACTACAACCCGATGAACGGCGCTCCGCTTGGCAGCCTCAACCAGTCATGGACCGCCGCCGCGGCACTGGACTGGCTGCTCGCCGGGCAGTAGCACCGCGGTCACGCCGCGGCGGCGCCGTCCGGCTCAGCCGTGATCCGCCGGCCAGCCGGATAGCGTGCGGACGGTGCCGTCGAGGGCCACAAGGCGGGCGGGAAGCCGTAGGCCGGTCAGCCAGCCGACGGCCTGGCGGCCCCTGATGATCGCGGTGGTCGCCGCGGTGTTCGCGTCGGCGCAGGTAGCGGCCGCCACCGAGACCGTGCGCCATACCGGGGCGGCGGGGCGCGCGGTGCGCGGGTCGAGGATGTGGTGCAGCACGTCGCCGCCGCGCCGCCAGCGGCGGGCCGCCGTCGACGAGGTGGCGAGGCCGCCGTCGCGGATCGCCACCACCTGGCTGGGGCCGCCCGGCGGCTCGCCAGGCAGCGCCGTCCTGTCCTGTACCCGGATGCGCCAGCCGCCCTCGGGCGGCTCCCCCGCCACCGCCGTGTCGCCGCCGAGGCTGACGAGCACGCCGCAG
>Ga0335078_10001706_pt1 | contig 33174 bp, 43 predicted proteins | sample Lox_Sample_32_FD_206711 | JGI IMG/M metagenome (GOLD analysis project Ga0335078, IMG submission 206711) | Soil microbial communities from Loxahatchee National Wildlife Refuge, Florida, United States - Lox_Sample_3.2 | ecosystem: Environmental > Terrestrial > Soil > Wetlands | place: USA...
CGCGCATTATACGCCGCGGACAGGCCGTAGACGAGGCTCGGACTGGACGAAAATAGCTTTTCGAGTATGATGGCCGCGCTACGGATTGGAGCGAGTCATGAAAAAGTCGAGCCATCTCTCGCGAGTGAGTATCGCGATTTCAGCCGCATTGTGTGCTGCGGCAGTCGCCGTTTCCGCTGCGGCCCAGCACACGCCGCCCGCACCTCCAAACGAGCTTCGTCTCTATGTTCTGGATTGCGGCGTGATCAAAGGGCTCGATCCGGGCCTCTTCAATTTCAAGCCGGGCGAATTAGCGGAAACTGAATTGGCGGTTCCCTGCTATCTGATCGTTCATCCGAAAGGAACGCTGATGTGGGACGTCGGCGCGATCCCCGATACGGCTTTCTCGAGTGACAATACTACCGTCACGCAAAGCTATTTCACTTCAACGCACACCCTGGGGTCACAGCTTGCCGCGCTCGGTTACGAGCCGACCGACATCACATACCTCGGTCTCTCGCACTACCATCTCGATCACGTCGCCAATGCAAATGAATTCGCGAGCTCCACTTGGCTGGTTCGCAAGGTCGAACGCGATGCGATGTTTGCCGATAAGCCGCCGGCGGTTACAGACCCGACCGTCTACAATAAGCTGAAGGACAGCAAGACGATCATTCTCGATAAGGACGAATACGATGTCTTCGGCGACGGCAAGGTGATCATCAAGTCCGCTCCCGGTCATACGCCCGGTCATCAAGTGCTGATTCTCAAATTCGCGAAAACCGGAAATGTGATGCTCGCTGGCGATCTTTACCATTATCCCGAGGAACGAGCGCAGAATCGGATTCCCACATTCGAGTTCAGCAAGGACGAAACGCTCGCCAGCCGCGCGATGATCGAGGACTACTGCAAGAAAACCAACACACAGCTGTGGATTGAGCATGATTACGTGGCGAATTCGAAACTGAAGAAAGCACCGCAGTATTACGACTAACGAGGCGCTAGGCGATTTCGGCAGTCGACGTGGTCGCCAAACCGCCGCTTTCATTTTGCGCCCAAAGCGAAATCGTTTTTCCGTGGCCTTCCGGTTTCCCGCAAATCTTAAAAGGCGCAGTGTCGAAAAGCGGCGAAACGGCGCGGAACGAAAACCTTTTGAGCGCCGATCGCGCCATTTCCCGCCGGAGCAATTCCGCAAGTAGCGTCGCGATCAAAGGGCCATGCACGACTAAGCCGGGGTAGCCCTCGGTTCGGGTCGCATAGCGCCAATCGTAGTGAATTCGATGGGCGTTGAAAGTCAGCGCGGAATAGCGGAATAGCAGCACGCCATCGGGCCGAATCATGCGCTCCCATTTTGCGCCCGTCGGAGCCGCCTTTGGCGCCGGCGTCGGCTCGCCAGTCTTGGGCTCCTCGCGATAAACAAGGTCCTGTTCCTCCACAAGCGCGATGCCTTCGCGGTCCCCGATTTCGTGGCGAGCTATGACAAATACGAGCGGTCCGGTTTTGCCCTCTTTTTGATTGATCTCAACGATCTGCGAATTTCGTGTGTACGTTTCTCCCACCCGCAGCGGCCGGTGAAATTCAAATCTTCCTCCCGCCCACATGCGCCTCGGCAGCGGCACGGCCGGCAGAAAACCACCTTTCATCGAGTGCCCTTCCGCGCCGAGCTCCGCCTGTCTGTGAATCGATAAGAAATAGAGCCAGTGCCAGAGTGGCGGCAATGGATCGCCCGGGCGCGGCCTTTGCACGTCCAGATCGAGCGTCGCCGCAAGTGCCATCATCGGAACCGGCGTGATCTCGTCTTCCACCGTTTCCGTTTTGCCGATCCATCTCTGCAATTCAGCGATACTCATCTGCTTCGTCAGCCGCACCACTCGGCGCGCCCAGCTTCCAACGCACAGTATCACGCTTCCGATGTCCGTGAGGTCGCGTGATACACTCCCGCCTCGCGTCAGACAAGCCACAGCGCTGTGACGAAAACGGATCTATCCATCGATGCCACGAATCGCTACGCTGCCGGCTGGCGCATGTGGATTCCCGTTTTTGTGATGATGTCCTGCTCGCTGCTCTCCTATATCGACCGCCAGGCTCTCGCCGTCATCTCACCGGTGATTCTGAAAGATACCGGCATGAGCACGTCGGCGTACGGCTATGTCCTCTTCGTCTTTTCGATTGTTTACATGATTGCCAATCCGCTTTGGGGCTCGCTGCTGGATTACGTGGGCTTGCGAATCGGCATGCTTGCGGCAGTCGCGATTTGGACATTAGCCAGCGCGTCGCACGCACTAGTCCTGGGATTTTTCGGATTCGCCGCAGTGCGCGCTCTGCTCGGCTTCGGTGAGGCTGCGACATTCCCCGGCGGCCTCCGCACCGCCGCGGAATCGCTGCCGCCCGAGCGTCAATCGCGCGGAATGGGAATCTCCTATAGCGGGGCTTCGCTGGGATCTATTCTTGCGCCTCTGATCATCGTCCCGATCGCAGTGAAGTGGGGCTGGCGTGCGGCATTCTTGGCCACCGGTGCGCTCGGTCTCCTATGGGTGGCCGCCTGGTCGGTGATCGCTCGGCCGCCGTTGCTTGCGCCTCAATCGAGAAAGAGCCACAAAGTCGGGTGGCCAAATCTGTTCGAGCGTCGGTTCTGGCTCCTTGTCGCCGGGATGGGTCTCGGCGGAGCCGCCCTCGGACCAACTCTCTCCTTCAGCCCAATTTACTTGAATCGCGTTCTGGGCCTCACGCAATCGCAGCTCGGCATGATCCTCTGGATTCCTGCGGTTTGCTGGGAGTTCGGTTACTACTTCTGGGGATGGGTTGCCGATCGCTACGTCCGCGATAATCCTCGTCCGCTCAGTCTGTATGTTTTCTTAGCGATTCTTGCTCTGCCGCTTTCGCTCGTGACGCGGACGCATTCAACCGTCCTCGCCGTCGCACTTTTTTCGTGGGCCATGTTCATCGCCGTAGCCTTCATCGTCACATCGCTACATCTGAGCGCGCGCGCCTACCCTCGAGAAAAGACGGGCATGGTCGCAGGAATTGGATCGGGCGCCTGGTCAGCGGTCGTTGCGATTCTCTCGGCCGTCTACGGCCGCTGGTTCGATCACCAGTGGTACGGGCGGACGTTCGTTTCCCTGAGCTTGATTCCTGTGTTGGGTACTGCGCTGTGGTGGTGGATTGGCCGCAAAGAAAAGCAGAATGCGGTCGTCGCGGCCTGAAACTCCCGCTAGCGCATCACGAACGGATTCGGCGCGTTTCCAACCGTATCGATCCAAACGCTCTTCGTCTGCAGATACTCCCGTATCGCATCGATGCCGCTTTCCCGCCCGATTCCCGAGCGCTTGTATCCGCCAAAGGGCGACATGTAACTCACCGCGCGATACGTGTTCACCCATATCGTCCCGGCTTCCAATTGTTCGGACATCACGAGCGCGCGGCGAATGCTCTGCGTCCAAACGCCTGCAGCGAGCCCGTAAACGGTGCCGTTCGCAATCCGAATCGCATCCTCTTCAGTATCGAACGGAAGAATGGAGAGCACGGGCCCGAAAACTTCTTCCTGCGCGATGCGCATGTCGGGCTTCACACCCGTGAAAATGGTTGGCTCAACGAACCAGCCTGTTCCGCATTCCGGCCTTTGCGCCGGTGTGCCACCCAGCCTGCAAACGGCACCTTCCTCTTTCGCGATGCGAATGTAATCGAGCACTTTTTGATATTGCGGCTGCGTGGTGATCGGCCCGACTTGCGTGGTCGTCTCGAGTGGATTGCCCATCCGCGCAGTCTTAGCAAGCGCCAACAGCTTCTCGACAAATTGATCGTGAATCGGCCGCTGGATCAAGGCACGCGATCCTGCGATGCATGTTTGTCCCGTCGCGGCGAATATTCCGGAAACGACTCCCTTCACGGCCTCGTCGAGGTTTGCGTCGTCGAAAACGATGTTTGCTGATTTCCCGCCGAGTTCAAGCGTAATCGGCTTGATCCCACGCGCTGCCAATCCGTAAACGTGCTCGCCTGTTTTGTCTCCGCCGGTGAACGCGATCTTCGCCACATCGCGATGCGTGATCAGCGGCTCGCCGACCTCATTCCCATAGCCCGTGACGATATTGACCACGCCGGGCGGAAAGCCGGCGCGCTCGAACAATTCGCCGAAGGCGAGCCCTGAGACGGAAGCGAATTCCGAAGGCTTCCACACGACCGTATTCCCTGCCGCCAGCGCCGGCGCGAGCTTCCAAGTGGCAAGGAGTAACGGTGAATTCCACGGAGTGATTGCGGCGACGACTCCCAGCGGCTCTTCACGCGTGAAATTGAAGACGCCGGGCTTGTCGATCGGTATTACGCGGCCTTCAACTTTGTCGGCGAGCCCGCCAAAATATCGAAACCATTGCGGGATGTAAGCGACCTGCCCGCGCATTTCGGCGAGCAGCTTGCCGTTATCAGTCGTTTCGATCTCACCAAGCTTTTGCGCCTCCGCCGCGATCAAATCGGCGAGCTTCTGCAAAAGTTGGCCACGGGCCGTCGCTGTCAGCCTGCGCCATTCCTTCGAATAGAACGCAGCTTTCGCCGCCCCGACCACGCGATCAACGTCGTCTTTCGTTCCCTGCGGCACAAGCGCCCAGGGCGCGCCCGTGAAAGGGTTCATCGACTCGAACCATTTTCCCGAAGCAGGATCAACCCATTTCCCGCCGATCAGCATTTGATGCTTTTTCATCGTGCTTCTTTCTTTGGTGCTCGCCTAGCCGCTGGATCGCCCTAGGCCTTCGCCTTCGCTGCATCCAACTCCCCAAACGCCTCGCGGGCGATTCGGAACGAATCCACGGCGGCTGGAACGCCGCAATAGATGGCAACCTGAAGCAGAACCTCGCGAATCTCCACCTTTGTAACTCCGTTGGCGATCGCGCCCTTCACGTGCGCCTTCAGCTCATGCGGACGATTCAGTGCGCTGATCATCGCCAGGTTCAGCATGCTTCGCGTTTTCTTCGGAAGCTCTTCCCGTCCCCAAATCGCGCCCCAACAGTATTCCGTCACAAGATCCTGTAACGGACGGTTGAAGTCATCCGCCGTCTTGAATGCGTTGTCGACATACTCCTTCCCCAGCACAGAGCTCCTGATTTCACGTCCTCGCTCAAACGTCTTTTGATCCATGGGTGATCCTCTCTCTTGGGTTGAAACGTCAAACTCTAAAGGTGCGAATCCTTCACTTCTGCCCGATTTGCACTCCTGCGAATCTTTCGACGGTTCTGGCCATGGCCGTCATGTCTGCATCAACACCCTCTGCCGCCGTCGAAATCGAAAGCAATTGGCGCACCGCGCTGCCCACGATCATGGGAACGGCCAGCCCGTCCGCTTCTGCCATACACAAGCGAATATCTTTGTTCAATAGCGCGAGCCCGAATCCGTAGCTGAAACTGCGCGAAATCACGTGCTGTTTGATTTTGTCCTGGGTCGCACTGTTGCGCGCCGTTCCGGCGTTGAACACATCGATAACCAAGTTTGGATCCAGCCCTGCTTTGACGCCCATCGCCACCGCCTCCGAAGTGATCGCCATGGCCGTCGCGGATAAAAGATTGTTCAGTAGTTTCATCGTCTGCCCCTGTCCAGGCTGCGTGCCCACGACGAAAATCTTACCAATCACTTCAAGGACCGGTTTCACCGTAGCTAGCGTCTTCTCCGGGCAAGAAAGCATCACCGCCAGCGTTCCTTTTTCCGCGCCTGTGATCCCTCCGCTGACGGGCGCGTCTACCGCAACGATTCCCTTCGCCACGAGACCTTCGGCCACTGCTTTCGCAACCGTTGCACCGGTAGTCGAAACGTCGATGAAGACCTTGGCGCGGTTTCCTTCGATGACGCCTTTGGGTCCCAGCGCCACGGCCTGCACGATCGGCGGCGTCGGCACGCTCGCGAACACAATCTCTGCGGCCGACGCCACCGCCGCCGGAGAATCCGCTGCCTTCGCGCCCATTTCAACGAGCGGTTTCACCGCGGCTTTATCGGTATCGTAAATCGTGAGCGAATAGCCGGCTTTGATGAGCCGCGCCACCATTCGCGCGCCCATTCTGCCGACGCCGATAAAACCGATTTCTTGGTGAGACATTCCCAATCCTCCGATGTTGCGAGCCCCCGACGCGCGAAACAGCGTTTTTCCGCCGCCGCATTATGCCCTATGATAGCGCCGGTCACAATTCAGCGACCGCTGCAAGTTAAACGAGGATATTCGTGCAGATCGAGCCGTTCGAAATTTTCGCGATTCGTTACGCGCACCTCGGCAATCGGCAGGCGAGCGACAATTTTATTCTCGCCGATCCGCACGAATTCGCTTCGGACCTGGACTACTTCGTGTGGGTCTTGCGTCGGGGCGATCGCGTGTTTGTCGTCGATACCGGCTTCGGGAAAGAAGCTGCCGCTCGGCGCAAGCGCGAATGGCTTCGCTGCCCCGCCGAATCGCTCAGCCTAATCGGGGTTGACGCCGCAAAGGTTCGAGAAGTGATCCTCACCCATCTGCATTACGACCACGCCGGCAACCTCGAGAAATTTCCCAAGACTCGATTTCACCTGCAAGACAGGGAAATGGCATTCGCAACCGGACCTTGCATGTGCCAACCGGCGCTCCGCAGCCCGTTCGATCTTGAGAACACGCTCGAGATGGTTCGCTTGGTCTATTCAGAAAAGGCAGTCTTTCACGATGGCGATGCGGAACTCGCGTCCGGCCTGACCCTGCATCGGGTCGGCGGGCATTCGGCGGGATTGCAGATTCTTCGAGTATGGACGCGGCGCGGCTGGGTCGTCGTCGCTTCCGACGCGTCCCATTTGTATGCGAATTTTCAACAGCGCCGGCCGTTCCCGATCGTTTATAACGTGGCTGAAATGCTGGAGGGATTCAAGCTGTTGTACAAGCTAGCGGATTCGCCGGAACACATCATTCCTGGCCACGATCCGCTGGTGATCGCGAAATATCCGCCGCCAAAGCCCGAATTGAAAGGAATCGTCGCGCGTTTGGACACCGCGCCGGAAGGCAGTTAACGCGCTTATTCCGCCTGTGCCTTCCATCTCAAAGGCCAGCGCCGTTTTTCCTTTTCAAAAAGCTCCGTCGCCCACAAAAGAATATCCAGCAGCCGCGCGCGTTCGAGGTTGGACAAGTCTGTTCGAACAATCAGCACACTCGCCATCTTGGTTCGATACTCCTCAAGAATCTCCGACGCGGACCGAGCTGCCCCCGACGACGACTCCGTGGATTCGAATCCTTCGCCTTGCTCGCATTCCTGCAAGCGAAAATAGCAGTAGGAAACAATGTGCTCGAGGCATAGTCTCCGCGATTCGATCGTGACCATCGATCGACCTGAACAATTGTTGAAGTCGCAAGCCGCAGGCTTCGCTTTCTCCGCCGCCGAGCTCCCAGGATGCGCAAAAAGATCAGACGAATCCATCGCGATCACGGTCCCCTTTTCTTCAAGCTTCATTCTGGCTGCGCTGTTCATAGGATTTGTCGGAGTCTCAACAGATCTCTTCTGGCTTTTGAGCATTTGGCCCCGCACAGATCGGCGGAACGGTGGCACGAAATGTCTGCACTTTCGTACAGACATCGACAATTGGCGAAAGTACTTTCCGCACAGCCTGAAATTCTTCCCAGCGATTATTCGCCGCCTGCTTCTCGGTCTCCCAGAATGTAAGCACCAGGAGATTCCGCTCCTCGTGCTTTGAGTGCAAAACGATCGCGCCGAGAAAACCCGGCACTCGCTGAAGCAGATCGTTTACGGACTCTGAGATGCAAGTCTGAAGCTCGTGAGTTTTCTCTGGCTTCGCGATAAAGCCGACTGAGCGAACGTTCCACCCGGCCTTCGCAAGCGCCCGAGCTGTATCCGCACTCGGCAGAATGACCTCGAATCCGTCCTTTTCTTCCGCCAAATTTCCTGGCCCATCTCCCGCGTGCATCTTTCCCTCCTGCACTTGATCCGATCCTGGCTCGAAATTGAGGAACGGCAGGCCATCCGTTGTGTTTGGGACACAGTGGGGAGGCAGATGGCCTGCCGTTTTCCGCTTCGGGCTTGGCTCTTTCACCCCAGTAGTGCGCGAGCGGCTAAAAGCGTTTCATTGTGGAATCCAAGCCTACCCATCCGCTTCGCTGGCCATATCCTGGCCCTTCGTGGCCCTTCGTTGCACCTGCCAAAGTGGGACGCTATACTCGGTCCCCTAAATCCTTAGGTGGCAATGTGGAATTTTTCGATTTCGACGAGACCTATTTCCGCCGCCTGCAGAGCCGTGATCCGCTCACGGAGGATCATTTCGTCTCATATTTCAGCGATCTACTGCATATAAAACTCCGCTCGCGGCTGAATTCATCCCCGGCCATCGAAGACGTCAAACAAGAAACGTTCGTTCGTGTGCTCGCCGCTCTCCGCACAGAGAGCGGGATCCGCTCGCCCGAGCGTCTCGGCGCTTTCGTTAACTCCGTGTGTAACAACGTCTTAATGGAGCACTATCGTTCGAGCGCACGTACAAAACAGCCCGACGAGAATGCCCCCGATCCGCCGGACAAGACAATTGACCTCGATGGATTCCTCGTCACCAAGCAGACCTGCGACCAGGTCCGGCAAGTGCTCGATCAGCTGCCAGAAAAGGACAGGAGGCTGCTCCGTGCGCTCTTCCTCGAAGAAAAGGAAAAAGATCAGATCTGCCATGAGCTCAAGGTCGACCGGGGCTATCTTCGCGTCCTGGTGCATCGCGCGAAACAGAGCTTTCGCGCTCTCTACGAGAAGAGCGAAAGATCGGCGAGTCGTAGGCCGATACCGGAGGGTTGCTGAAACTGGGCGGTTTTGAAGCGAAACGATTTGGCCCTCAGGCACACTAGTGGATAGGCAGGATATGGACCATTCACAGGCCACAAATATGAACGCCGCCGAACAATACCTCCTCGGAGAGCTAAGCGAAGAACTGCGCGCTGACTTCGAAGAACACTTCATGTCCTGTGCGGAATGTGCTCGCGACATTCGCGCCGCAGCAGCCTTCATGGAGAGCACGCGCGCAGTGTTGCGCGAAGAAGACCTAGCGACCGTCCGCGCGACGGGGAAACCCAAAATCGAACGCAGCTGGTGGGCAACACTCTTCCGGCCAATGATCGCCGCACCCGTCATGGCCGTTCTCATCGCTGTCTTGGCGTATCAATCGTTTGTCGCGCTCCCGCGTCTGAAATCGTCTTTATCCGAGGCAACCGCTCCAAGAACACTCGCCGCTTTTTCGCTGATCAATGCCGACTCGCGCGGCGGCGCGGCAACTCTGTTCACGGTGGCGAAAGATCAGCCATTCGCACTCTATGTAGATGTGCCCCCTCAACCGACTTTCCCGATCTATACCCTCGCAGTCGAGACATCCGGTGGCGCGCCGCAATTCACGGTTGCCGCCACTGCCGACCAAGCGAAGAACACTCTCCAAATTTTGGTTCCTGCTTCGCGCCTGAAAGAGGGACAATACGCACTCGTTGTTCGAGGCTCCTCGGGACCAAATGATACGCAAGAGACCGAAGTCGCAAGCTTCCCGTTCGCGATCCAATACTCCCCATCAACAGCCCATCAAAACTAGCGCAGGAGAGCGCATGAGCACTCCGATTCCTTCAAATTACTATCATTTCAATGCCCACGGTCACGGTCTGAGCGCGCATTTTCATCGGCCCATCGAGCACCTCATCGACGTCCAAGCCGCCACTTCCCTTCCGACCACAGGCGGCCACGGACACGCGCGTGTCGATCATTTTCGATTCCGGGAATTCATCTCGTTCAAGGCGGCTTATTCTCACGTGTCGGGAAGCCGCAATCCGGTCGACGACACGTACACGACTCTCGTCACCGCGACGGTCGAGGGCTTGAACCTTCTCGACGTAGTAACGGCCGATCGCATCGTGGCTCGTCTCGCGACTCAGCACCCGAGAAAAGATCGCGAACCTGTGGTGCGGCTTGTGGGAAGCAAGTTTGAAAATTTGCAGATCGCAGGCTGCGAGGTAGATATCGAAATAGACCACGAATTCTTCGATCGCCTCAACACCTTCGAGATCATGCTGAATGAGCTTGCATCCAACCCTCAATTTAAGAAAATGGCGGAGGATCCCTTTCAAACAGGCACGGCGAATAAGCTTCCCGATATTCGCGGAGTTTTGCTTTGCTCGCTGGTGAAGAACATGAAGACGACCTGCCCCGGCGTCGCGCGCCACGGCCACTCGTTCGTTGTGCCGCATTTCGGGAAAATCTATCTAGGCGAATTGCTGGCTTGGCACGGCAGCAGAACTCTAACGATGCTGCGCTTCGAGCTCGGGTCACCGATCAGCGGCACCGGCACCACAGGGGAAGCCACCGTAAATGGCAGTCCCTGGCCATAGAGTCAGTTGCTGTCGCTCTAGCTCTAGCGCTTGCCCTCGCTAGTTGCAATAAGGTCCGCACGCCTCCCCCGGCGGAAACGTATCGAGCCGCCTCGCTGAATCTCGAGCGCGGCAACTGGCAAACCGCGCTCCATCAAGCTGACGCGGAGCTTGCCGAGTATCCCGATCCCCATAGTGAATTGAATTGGAAGTTTCGGACACTGAAAGCGGAGATCCTTGTCCGCCAGCGCCTGAATAATGAGGCTCTCGCTTTGCTGCAGCCGGAGCCTCCGCCGTCTCTCGCCGCGACCGACATCCCTGTGCGCAGAAAGATGACGCAAGGCGCGGCGTATGGATTTCTTTCGCAGTTTTCCGATGGCGATAAGAGCCTCGACGAAGCGGAGGCTCTTGCGACGAAGTACGCTCCGCCACTGCTCGGCGAAATCGCCTTGCGAAAAGGCACGCTTTGCTTTCTACGCGATGATTCCGTACAAGCGGAGATCTACTACCGCAACGCGCTGGCAGTCGCCCGGTCGCGGAACCAGTCATTTCTTGAGGCTTCGTCTCTGGGTAGCCTCGGCCTAATCGCTGCGCAACAGGAGCATTACGACGAGTCGATCGATTGGGACGATCAAGCCTTGCAGCTAGCGCAGTCGATCGGCGCGCAAGCCTCCACCACGAAAATCCTAGGAAACATCGCCTGGAGCTATTTCCAATTAGGCGATTACCAAACCTCGCTTGCTCTTTATCAACAGGCCGAGCTGTCGGCGGCGCAACAGGGCAACATCGGCGATGAGCTGACCTGGCTAGTGAATCTGAGTTCTGTAGCCTTCTATTTGCATGATTACGCCTCAGCTGATCGGGACGGGAAAGCGGCGCTCGACCTCGCACGGCGCTTGGGCGAGAAGCCGCAAATCGCCGCGACTTTGGATGCGCTCGCCCGTGTGGCTCTTGCTCAAGGCAATATCAATACCGCTGATGGATACGCCAAGGAATCCGTGCGCCTCTTCCATGAAAGCCAAGATCCCATCGACGAACTCTCATCCACGATTACCGATGCGCGCGTTCGAAATGCACGCAGTGAGCGCACTCAGGCGATAAACCTGCTGAAGGGGGTCATCGCCAATCCGGCAGCCACAGCCTCAGTTCGCTGGGAGGCACAGGCGCGATTAGCCAGCGTCTACGTCGATGATCGTCAGTACCGCACCGCCGGAGGCGAATTTCAGCAGGCCATCGATACCGTCGAATCGGCTCGCTCGTCGGTCCGCGATGAGCAACTTCGCATATCGTTCCTCGCAAATGCCGCAGACCTTTACGGCGACTACGTCGATTTCTTGGTCTCCCGCAGCAGGGCGGAAGAAGCCCTTCGCGTTGCCGCGCTGGCTCGCTCAAAGACCCTGCTCGAGGGATTGGGGCTGCTTCGTGCAAAAAACTCCGAACTCTCGCCGCGTGTGGACGTGAACCAAACGGCGCGGCGAACGGGAGCGACCATTCTCGTTTTCTGGCTGGGGTCCCGCGAGTCATATCTGTGGGCGATCACACCGGGCGGCAATCTCAAGCTATTCCGGCTACCGCCAGAGGATCAGATCGACTCCGCCGTTCACGGATACATCGGCGACCTGCTTGGCCCTCGCGACGTGCTCGGCTCTGCCAATCGCGCCGGTAAGAATCTCTACACCACGCTGATCGCTCCCGCGCGAAATGTCATTTCCAAGAACTCGCGCGTCGTCATCGTTCCCGACGGTAGTCTCTGGAGCCTGAATTTCGAGGCTCTCATAGCGCCCGACCCGACGCCACACTTCTGGATCAACGACGTGACGATCTCTTACGCCGATTCCCTCTTGATGCTCCATCGGCCGAGCGAAAAGCGGAGCCTCTCATCCGCAAAGATGCTCATTGTCGGCGATCCCATTCCGGCCACATCGGAGTTCCCGCGCCTCCCGCAAGCAAGTAAGGAAATAGCCAGCGTCGAGAAATACTTTCGGCCGGCTGAAATGAGAATCCTTTCGGGCGATCGTGCGACTCCCGGTGCCTATCTTGAAAGCAAGCCCGAGCAATTCGCATTCATTCACTTCGTGGCGCACGGCGTTTCGAGCAATGCGCGGCCTTTCGAGTCGGCTGTCGTACTGACGCGGCAGGGCGACTCGTACAAACTGTACGGAAGAGATGTGATGAAGCACCGACTGAACGCAGAACTTGTGACCATTTCCGCCTGTCACGGGGTGGGCACGCGAAATTACTCGGAGGAGGGACTCGTTGGGCTGTCCTGGGCTTTCCTGCGGGCGGGCGCTCACGGCGTAGTCGCAGCGCTCTGGGACGTGAACGACGCCTCTACCGCGGAGCTCATGGACCATTTCTACAACGAGATGAGCAAGGGCAAAGATGTGCCCACAGCCTTGCGCGACGCCAAGCTGGCGCTACTTCATTCCGGAACGGTCTACCAACGCCCCTTTTATTGGGCGCCTTTTCAGTTTTACACGGGAATGTAGTTCGAGACTTTCATCAAAAAAACGCGATGGCTCGCCCCGCAAAAATCAACGTGATCCAGAGAACCAGCGAAATCCCAGCCCACCGCCGCGCCTCGGGCGGCCCGGATTCCGCTGTATCCCACTGAGAGACATTCTTGTACACGCCGTAGTGAAAAATCGCCGCGTTGACGCCCGCAAGGGCAAGGATTGCGTTCGAGATCCAAAACATGATGTTCCCGCCGTATTCCATCGGATCGGATGCGGCGATTAATACGCCCGTCATCAACAAGATCACGAACGCCGCCCACTTCCAGAGCCGGAACTGCCCGATCACTTGCGATACGGGCACGCTCTTCATCGCCAACCCGAGCACTCGTAAATTGCCCATCGCCACCATTCCGCCAAACAGCGCAATGGTGATGATGTGGATGATGATCAGAATCGGAAAGGGATAAGGCGCGTCGCGCAGGTAGTGACTGAATGCCGTGTCGTTTAGCCGTTGGAAGAATTCGCCCATTCCTGAAGAGCCTCAACGCTTGCAAAAATCTAGAGATTCCCGATCCACAGCCCGGCCAGCAGGACACAAAACCACAGCCCGAGCGAGACAAATCCTGCGCCTCTTCTCCATCCGAGCGGCGCGGAATCAGCAGCCGGTCTCGTCGCCCACCGAATCACCGTGAAATGGAAAATCAGAGCGGCCAGAAAGAACCACATCTTGTTTCGAAACGCTTCGACCTGGACGTACTCGTGAGGATCTCCGGAAAACAGATACGGTCCGGTCGTCAGTTGAACGAGCAATCCAATCCAGATCCAGCGCGAAAGCCCTTTCGCAATTTCCGAAACAGGCTGGTTGCGCAGACAGATTCCCATCAGGCGCAGATCGAGAATTACGATCGTCCCGACCAGCAGCGTGAATCCACAGATGTGCAGTGCTTCAACGACGGGAAAGACCCATTCCCATCGCGCGATAGGATTCACGGGCAGCGCTTCCGGATGAGCTTGAAAAAGGCATGCGAGAAACATCGTGTCCTGATTCCCTCGCCTGTACGAGAGATTGAAACTATTGATCGGCGCCGCTGACCGAACTCGTTGGGGTCGTCACATAGCCGATGGCCCGTCCGCCGAGCCCGACTCCTGCCCACAACGTAATGGATACCAGCGCAACCAGCACTCGCCACAACAGCGCAACGCGTGTTTCATCCGCCATCACAACCTTGCGATAGAGCGTAAATGTGTAAGCAATCGCCGTCGCCAGGAATAACATCTTCCAGCGAAACGCCCAATTGCCGTACATCTTCACGGCCTCGGTCGAAAAAAGCAGGAAACCCGACAGCAACATCACCGCCAGGCTCCCGATCATCCAAGGCCTGAAATCCCTTTCCAAGTCTGCTGTGTGCTGGCTTCGAAAACCCACACGCATCAGCCGCAGATTCAATACAAGCAGCGTGCCGCCCAGAACGCCGAGGCCGATCAGATGAAAAATTTCGACGAACGGAAATAGCCAGACGGAGTTGCGGATTCCGTGTCCGAAGAACGAGCCATTGCACCACTGACAAAAGTGCAGCAGATGAACCCTAAGCCACATTGCGAGCCAATCTCCTCATGGCGGCGGCAGTACGTACGCGATCGCGCGCCCCGCAGCCACAATCAAAATCCAAAGTGCTATGGAGACAACCCCAGCTACTTTCGCACCAGCCGGCGTACTCGGCGCGAGGTCCCACTCGCCGACTTTGCGCCCAATGCCGAGATTGAAAATCAGTACGTTCAGCCCCGCCAGCACCAGCATGATCATCTTCCATTTAAAGAACGGCGGATGCGTATAGTAGAACGTAACAGGGTCCGCGCTAAAGAGCAGAACGCCTGTTACGATCATGATGGCAAATCCGCCAAAGAGCCACGGGTTGAATTGCGCCAGCACCTCGGACACTCGCCGGCGCGTCATCGTGATGCCCAGCAAACGGAGATCGAGCAGGATCGCGAAGCCCAAGAACATTGTGAGCGTCAGGACATGGACGGACTCCACAATCGGCTCGCCCCACGTTGATTCCCGCATCGTGGTGCTGAATTGCGTGTTCGCGAGCCACTGCAGAAAATGATCAAACCACATCCATCATCCTCGCTAAGACTTGGAAGCAGAATGCTCCGCCGCATTCGGCCACCGGAGACAACGAAGCTATTTCGCCTGGCAAGCCGTCGGATTCCAGCCGGAAGCGTCGGCCAGCTTCTTGAAATGCGAACTCGTGAGGTAGGGTTGCGCCAAATACTGAGGATCGGTCACCGTGCTGGTGACCACGAGGTAGCTGTCTCCGTTCGGTTCTTTGAAGCTGTCAAAATACTCTTCCACCGTCGCGTTCGCCCCATATGGCACGCCGTTCTTTCGGATGTATCCCGGCCGCAAATCCGTTGTAATAACCTTCAAATAGCCCTCTTCGTGATGCGCCGTTGGAGCCCCGCCGGACGCCACTGTCGGCAGCCCGAATCCCCGCGCTCTTAGCCCTTCCCACGTCGCAATCGAATATCCTTGCAGAGAGGCCGCCTCGCCCTTGGGCACCTCAGTCACGCCGAAATGCAGCAGCCGAACCTGCTTACCCGCATCCGTCTCAATTCGCAGCGTCGTGTCGTTGGCCCAAGTGATGTGCAGTCGCGTCGGCACGCGCATGATGGCCCCTGCGCCATACGATTTGCATTGCTCGCCCGCTGCTTCATCCTTTGCCGGATCCCACGCCATTGCAATCTGCTGCCCGGCCGGCGTAAGAAAGATTCCTGGAAAATCTCCCTTGTCCGGCGTGATCATTCTGTATCGCCAGTCTTCCGTAACCAGAGACACCCAATACCCGGTGTAGTCTTCCGGGGCCGATGTTTGGGGGTTCTGCGGCGTGTTGCTCGGGGCGAATCCGATCTGAGCGTTGCTTCGCGGTGAAGCAAACAGGCCAGCCGTGACGAGCCCGATCATAATGCCAGCACATCGAATGGCCCGAATGGATTTCACTGTCCCCCCCCAGGTTCCCAGACAACAAAATCCTCTCGACGTTCCCTGCCGAGAGAATCGCTACATGATCACGCCTTCCCACTTCCAGCCGTCGGACGGTCGCACGATCTTGTGAAGGCGAATGCGGTGCTCATCCGGATCGCGTCCGGGGTTCCCGGTGACGACCACGTGATCGCCCGGCTTCAGCGTGTCGCGCGTCACATGCTCCTGGGTCAATTGCGCGCCGCCGCCCCATTCAACCGACCACGTCACCGGATTTCCCTTGTCGTCCTTTGCTTCCACTTTTATGAACGAGTGCGGATTGCGATACAGAAACTGCGTCAGCGTCCCCTCAACGGTCACTTCCTGATCCACGAAATACGTCGCCGCAAACGAATGATGGGCGTAAGCGCGGCCCCCAGCCAAGAAAGCCGCCACGAAGATTGCCGCTAAAATGGTGCGTTTCACCGGGTTCCTCCCAACTACCTACCGCTATTATAGCTGCCAAAACATCCTGCCCGCGCTATTGGCCTGACTGCTGCTTGGGCTTCAAGCTCTTGTAGACGGCCTCCACGAATTTCTCCGTCGTCCAGAACCCGCTCGTCGCACCGTACCGCGGATCGTAGTCCAGAGTCGGTTTGGCAGCCTGGACTTGCTCGAGCGTCATGCCTTTGTTGACCATGTCCTGCACGCGATCGCGGATGATCGTCACCATTTCCTGATAGAAAACAACGTCCGCGATGTCGCACAGCCGGCCATGACCCGGAATGATCATCGTCCCGCCTTCTTGCTCGTCGGCGGGTATGGCCAGTTCGATAATCTTATTCAGACCGGCGATCACGCCCTGGACGTTGCCCCCGCGCTGCAAATCGATGATCGGATAACTCGTAGTCACAAAAATATCGCCCGTGCTGATCACATCCGAACGCCGGAAAAAGACGATGCTGTCACCGTCCGTGTGCGCCGCCGGAATATGGAAAATCTGGATTCCTTCTCCGTCGAAGAACAGCTTGCGCTCGGAAGTCGTGTACGTTTCCGTCGGCCACGCGCCCTGCGGCGTCGGCGCCTGCTGTCCCGTCGGAGCGCTCATCCGGTCCAGCACCTCCTGCGTGGCGATCACGGTCGCCTGATTTCCCGCGCTCGCACCGATATCGCCTACGACATTGCCGCCGGCAATCGTGTTGCCAGCCTTTGCGATTGTTTCGTTGCCCCCGACGTGATCCGGATGCATGTGCGTGTTGATGATGTAGCGGATCGGTTTGTCCGAAAGGCCCTTGATCGCCGCCAGTAGTTTCTCGCTCATTTCCGCGACGCCGGTGTCCACGACGAGCACGCCGTCGTTCCCTACCTGCACCGTCACGTTCCCGCCTGCCCCCACAAGCATGTAGATGTTGCCCTGGACGGGGAGGACGTGTACTTCAGCCTTCGAGTAATCGCGCGCAGGAGACGCGCTGTTTGACTGGGCTGCGGCTTGTTGAGCCTTCACGGGTGACCACGCCAGAGCGAGGCCAACGAAAGCGAGCACGACGGGTGCTCCCGATTTCAGCGCAAATGGCAGATTTTTCTTTCCCGCTTTCGCTGTTCTCATCGATTCGGCACCACTTTCGCTGGACGCGGCAAGAGTTTCATCTCTTTCATCTTCGCTTGATATTCCGGATACATCGTTTCCGCACCGCCCCTCGACGCTTCCACCGGAATTCCATATTTCGCCGGAAACTCGTCGAGAAATGGATTCGCACCGATATGGCTCGGGACCTTCCCCTCCGGGCGATCCACTTCATCAACTGCTTCGCACGGCCATGGAGCCATTTGCGTCTGCGGCGAAAATACGAAATCGGTCGTACGCACGAACGGCTCGCTCAGGTAGACAGGATCGTACACGATCACCGCCACCGTCAGATAATTCCCGTGCTTCATCACGTGTACTCGTGCGGTGGCCAGATCGCTCCGCGGAATTCCGTTTCGGCGGATCCAATTCTCCTTCAAGTGCGTCGTCGTGATGACGAGCGTATCGCCGTCCCATTCGCCAGTCGAAAATCCCTGCCACGTGTGCGCCGCATAGTCAGGCGGGTGCGGACGACCATCCATCCAAATCGTCTGCTCTGCGCCGTACGCCGAAAGGTGCGTGTGGTACGCAATCAACTTCTGCGTCGAGCGGTCAATTTCCTTCCAGATATGCAGATTCGAGGGACCGCGCCATCCGTAATCCGAACCATGCGCCCGGCATTGATTTTCAGGAAGCTCAATCAGCGCCGCGTTCCAGGCGTCACCTCGCAAGCGCGCGGCGGCATTGATCGGTAGCCCGAGGTAATCGCCAATCTCTGGCCCCGGAATCCGCTCTTCCCAATCCTCATCAAATCGAGGAGCCCATTCCCCCGACGGGTCCATTTGCGCCGCAACTGGCCGCACCACCACCGCCGCCTGAAAGAAGAGCAGTGCCAAAATTCCTAGGAGTCGCCCCCTAGTGATTCCACCCATAACACGCTCCGGCCCTTTGCCGCGCGAACCTTTTATCACAAAAGCCGAGGTCGCAATCATCCATTTTCGCCGTTTCGTCGCCCCTCAAGATCGTTCCATGCGTGCATGCGCAAACTGCCGCTGCGGTGCCGACTTTTTCTACTTGTGATAGACTCCGCGAAAAAGGGAGGGAAGAACAATGGCAATCGTAAGAGGTCTTCATCACATGACGGTCTGCGTGGGTGGCGCACAGGAGGACATCAACTTTCAGACACAGATTTTTGGCCAGCGCATGATCAAGCAAACCGTGCTCTTTGATGGCCGCTACGCTCATTATCACCTGTATTACGCAAACGCGGATGCCGAACCTGGCTCCGTCTACACGACCTTTCCTTATGGACGCGTGCGCGGGCGTCAAGGTTCCGGTCAGATTCAATCGACTGCCTATGCGGTTCCGAAAGGGGCGACTAAGTTTTGGCTGGAACATCTGAACCGCCACAAAGTGAAAAACAGCGGCATTCAAGAGCGCTTTGGACAGAAGTACATTCGCTTCGATCATCCATCCGGGATCCAGCTCGAAGTGATCGAAGATAACGCCGACAAGCGCAATCCGTGGAAAGTCGGCGAGATCACTCCCGATGTCGGGACGCGCGGCTTTCACGGTCCGGTGCTATCGGTTCGTGAGATCGCCGAGACCGAGCGCTTCTTTGTCGATGCCCTGGGCTTCAAAAAGACTGGGCAGGAAGGCCCGTATCACCGCTACGAAATCGGTGATGGCGGATCTGCAAAGACCGTGACGCTACTGCACGAACCCGATCGTCCGTCCGGCAGCTGGATTTTCGGCGCGGGCACTGCGCATCACATGGCTCTGGATGTCGAAAGCGATGAGAAGCTCGCGGAGCAAAAGGGCGTCTACGAGGAATTGGGCTATACCGACGCGTCCGAAATCAAAGATCGCATGTATTTTCACTCGGTCTACTGCCGCTGCCCGGGCGGGATCTTAGTGGAATGCGCGGCGACCGTTCCGGCCGGATTCGCCGTAGATGAGCCTGCCGATCAGCTGGGCCAGAGCCTGCTGCTACCCCCGTGGTTTGAGGAGCGTCGTAAAGAAATCGAGGCGATGCTTGATCCGATTACAGTTCCGGAAAGCAATTTCCCGGGCGGGCGCAAAGTCCCGGTAAAGACCGCGGTCGCTTCGTCTGATGCGTCGCCCACCGGCGCGTCGCGCCGCACCAGCGCAGTCTTCGTCGGCGGGGACAAGGCGGCTGACAAGAAATAAGCGTTGGCATTCAAATCTCCGGCCGCCCGGAATTACCCGGGCGGCCGTTTTTCTTATTGGTAGGAAGTCTCGAGCAGACCGAGAACTTCGTCCCTCGTCACCGCGCGACCTACCACGCCCGACTTCTCCAATTCATGCAACACCGTGGGCACGATCTGCTCGATCTCCCCACGCGGCACACCGGCCTTCTTCAACGAATGGGGAACGTCGAACTGTGCGATAAATTTTGCTGTCCTCTCCGCGCAGGCGAGTGCTCCCGCTTTCGGATTCGCCGGGTCGAAGGGCGCGCGAAATCCCTCCGCAATCGGACCGAATCGTTCGGGCGCAATCTCCGCCATGAATCGCATCGCGTGAGGCAGCGTGATGCACGACGTCACTCCGTGCGCCACATTCCATTTCGGACCGATCTGATGTCCCAGTAAATGCGAAATTCCAAACCGCGTGTTCATCGACCCATAAATCGAAAACCACGCCGCGAACTGGCATATCCCGCGATGCGCCAGTTGATCTTTCCCGCTCGTCTTGATCGACGCCGGCAAATGCTCCACGAGCAGCGCAATCGCTTTGGAGGCAAGCGCGTCGCTCAACGGATGATGCTTGGGCGTATAAATCGTCTCGATCGCGTGATCGAGTGCGCGCATCCCCGTGGCGACCCACAGCCAGTTGGGAGTTTCTAGTGTGACTTCCGGGTCGTTGATCACCGTCCGCGCCTGCAACTGAGAATCTGACACTCCCGATTTAACGAGCGTCTTCTCGTCGGTTACGCCGCCCGCGTGCGTGTATTCCCCGGCAGAAAGCGTCGTCGGAATCGCAATATGTGTAATCTCTCGCTTGCCGAGGAAAGCATGGCTCGCGACCTTGCAAGTATCGATGGGGCTTCCTCCGCCGAAGCTCACCAGGGAATCCGCTTCGTTGTTCTCGATTAGTCTCTGAAGCTCCTCCACGGTGCTTCGGGGCACATGCTGCCGCGCACCTTTGAATACCGCGACGCATCCGGCACCCCCGGCTGCCGTGACTTTGCCGAGCAGCGGCGAGCCGCCCAGCGTCTTCCCCGTCACGACGATCGCGCGCTTCAGCCCCCTCCGGTCCAGCTCCTCACCAAGCGCCGCAACTTTCCCCGGGCCGGAGATCACCCTCTCGAGTTTGCTCAACGTGAAATCAATGCTGATGGGTTCCATGATGCGCGCGAGTATACATCACGGAGAGCAAACGATGGCTCTAGGCGGGGGCGTGTCCCTCCGGTCTTGGCGTCACGTCGCGTACGAATTGCATCACCCGGTCTTTGATCTGATCCCTGATCCGCCGGAACTCCTCCTTCGTTTGATCCGAAGGGCGATCATCCGTCGCTGCGTCGGGAACGCTCCATTTCAGGAGGTTCGGCGAAAATGGGAATGTCGGTGACTTCTCCCGCCTCGAATCGAAAATCGTCACAACGTAGCCAAAGTGCTCGCGAAGGGATTCTTTGACGCTCTTCGCCCTCTGACTGCCTATGTCCACCCCCGCTTCCCGCATCACCTCAAGCGCCGGCGGGCTCGCAACATTCGATTCGAGACCAGCACTTACGGCTATGAATCGTTCGCCGGCCACCGAGCGTAGAAAACCCTCCGCCATCTCACTCCGCGTCGCATTGCCCGTCGAAAGAAATAAGACTCTCGGCTTGTTATCCATCGCTGTTCTCCCGTGCGTGACACCGAGGACCGCCCCTCCCGAGCGCATCATTGCTTTCACTCGGACCAGTTTCCATTCGGCATGTTCCGTAGGGTCCTAAGGGTTGGACTTAGCCCGCTCTCAAAGTCCACACACCCTCACGCTTGACACGTCGATTCCCGTCTAGAGCGATGGGCACATGGTAGAGAGGAAAGTTGGCCGCGAGCCCCATTGAGTCGAGGCCTAAACGAGGCAGGATCTCGCCTCGGTTGGGGCAAGAGCGTGGCGGTTTGAAACGGCTACTTCACGGCGCCACCTTGTTCGTCAGCGCAATTCTACTCGACACTACCATACAGGTTGAGTTAGCCCTAAGTTGCTCAAAACAAACGATCGAGGTGCGTGCTACTCGACACCTTTTCGCAGGTTTCCGGCGCGACATGTACGATCGATCGCGCGGCAGCTGCCGTCACTTTTGTCGCTCGCTTCTCATCGCTTCCCGAATTTCGCCGCTGCACTTTTTCATTTTTTTCCGCGCCTTGCTTTCACCGATCGAACCGCCTAGAATTGGAAATCGATTCATGAAGTTCGCTCTCGAAAAAAGACTTTTTTCAAGCCCGGCGCACCGCGCTGGGCTTTCGCGCTTATAGGGGGAATGGAATGGCCAGAGAAGCGCTGTTCGTAACGACGCGAGAAGAAATCGCCGGCGACCGCGCGCTCGATCGCGCGATTCCTGAGGGACTTACATTCGACGACGTGCTCCTGCTGCCGGGCAAATCATCCGTGCTTCCGGCCCAAGCCGACACGCGCACGTTTCTCTCGCGCCACATTGCGTTGAACATTCCGATCGTGGCGGCGGCGATGGACACAGTCACTGACTCGCGCCTCGCCATCGCGATCGCGCGCCAGGGCGGTCTCGGCTTCGTACACCGCAACATGTCAATCACTCGTCAGGCGGAAGAAATCGACCGCGTCAAGCGTTCGGAAAGCGGCATGATCGTCGATCCCGTTACCATCTCTCCGGAAATCTCCGTGCGCCAGGCGCTCGACATCATGAATAAGTACAAGGTTTCGGGCTTGCCGGTCACGCGTGGGCAGAAGCTCGTCGGCATCCTCACCAATCGCGATCTTCGGTTCGAGCGCAACCTCGATCAGCCCGTCAACAATGTGATGACGAAGGACGATCTCGTCACAGTTCCGGTGGGTACCACGCTCGACGAGGCCGAACGCATTCTGCAGAAACATCGCATTGAAAAGCTTCTCGTGGTTGACAAGGATTTCAACCTCAAGGGCCTGATCACCGTTAAAGACATCCAGAAAAAGCTCGAATTTCCGAACGCGACGAAAGACGAGCAGGGGCGGCTTCGCGTCGGTGCCGCAATCGGAGCCACGGGAGATTTCCTCGAGCGTGCGGTTGAGATGGCCAATGAAAAAGCGGATGTCCTCGCAATCGATACAGCGCACGGACACACGACCCGCGTTATGGACGCGATTCGCGCTGTAAAGCATCGCCTGCCCGAAATGGAATTGGTTGCCGGCAACGTGGCCACCGGCGAAGCGACGCGCGACCTGGTCGCTCTCGGCATCGACGGTCTGAAGATCGGAATCGGCCCCGGCTCAATCTGTACAACGCGCGTTGTCACTGGCGCAGGCGTGCCGCAAATCACCGCGATCGCGGAATCGGCGAAAGCCGCGGATGGCTCTGGCGTGCCGTTGATCGCAGACGGCGGAATAAAATTCTCCGGCGATATCACCAAGGCCATCGCGGCAGGCGCATCCGCGGTGATGATCGGCAGTCTCTTCGCCGGTACGGAAGAATCTCCCGGCGAAACGATTCTCTACCAGGGCCGCACGTTCAAGTCTTATCGCGGCATGGGCTCGCTTGGCGCAATGGAAGCGGGATCAGCCGACCGCTACGGCCAGGAAGGAGTCGAGCGCGGCAAAACTGTTCCCGAAGGAATCGAAGGTCAGGTTCCCTACAAAGGACCGCTCGCTGGACTCGTGGAACAGCTCGTCGGCGGTTTGCGCAGCGGCATGGGCTACTGCGGCGCGGCGACCCTCAAGGAATTGCAGGAACGCGGAAAGTTCATTCGAATCTCCCAGGCCGGCTTGCGCGAAAGCCACGTGCACGACGTGATCATCACCCGCGAAGCTCCCAATTACCGGTTGGAATAGTGGACTGGCTCAAGCGTTGGTGGCCCGCGCTCGCTTGGGCCGTTGTGATCTCCACGTTTTCAACGAGCCTCTTCACCTCGGACAACACGAGCCGCATCATCGTACCTGTCCTGCACTGGTTTTTTCCTCACGCGGCTATGGCCACACTGTTTGAAATCCATCATTACGTTCGCAAGTCCGCGCATTTCACGGAATACTTCATTTTGAGTCTACTGATCCTTCGCGGAATTCGTGCCGGAAGACGCGAGACACATTTGAAATGGGCTGTGCTCATCGTGATCATCGTTGCCGCATACGCCTCACTCGATGAGATCCATCAAATGTTCGTTCCCGGGCGGACTCCTGCCGTGCCGGACGTGATGCTCGATACAAGCGGCGGAATCGCCGCGCAGATAATTGCGGCGCTGTTTGCCCTGTGGTTCCGCGTGCGCCAGCCGCAATCGAAGGAAGTCAGCGCCTAAAAGGAAAATACCCGTTTCGCCGAAGCGAAACGGGTGTGAATTGTTTTGAGATTTTAGGCTGCTACTTTTCGGCTGCGACCGCCTCTTTTTTCTTCTCGTTTTCCTCGGGAGCCTCGTCGCCACGTCCCTTCCCTGGCTTCTTTTCCTTCTTTTTCAATTCGGAGCCGATGAATTCGAGAATCGCGAGTTCCGCGCCGTCGCCGATACGCCAGCCGGTACGGATGATCCGCGTATACCCGCCCGCACGATCTGAGAAGCGCGGCGCCAAATCGGCGAAGAGCTTCTTCGTCGCGGCATTCGTCATCAGGAAACCTGCTGCCTGACGTCGCGCGTGCAGCGAATCCCGCTTGCCCAGCGTGATCATTTGCTCGGCGAGCGGACGCGTGGCCTTGGCGCGAAGCAGCGTCGTGTGAATGCGTTCTTTCTCGATGAGGTTCGTCACGAGGTTGCGCAGCACGGCGCGACGATGCGCCGGTTGCTTGCCCAGTTTCGATCCTGCCTTTAGGTGTCTCATGGTCTGATCCCGGCCAACAGACGCTTAGATGGCCGCTCCCTCTTCCGGAGGCAGAGGCGCGGTCTGGCTCGGCAGCGGCGGCCAGATGATGCGGCCGTGATCGTCGAACTTCATGCCGAGGCTCAAGCCCATTTTCTGCAGGATGTCCTTGATCTCGTTCAACGACTTGCGCCCGAAATTCTTGGTCTTGAGCATTTCGGATTCGGTCTTCTGCACGAGCTCGCGGAGATTCTGAATGTTCGCGTTCTTGAGGCAATTGTATGAACGGACCGAAAGCTCCAGCTCTTCAACCGAACGATCAAGGTATTCGAGCCGTGGATCGGCGTAGTTCTCGACCGCTTCTTCCGGAAGCTCCGGCTGCTCCTCGAAGTTGATGAAGATGCTCATGTGGTCTTTGATGAGCTTTGCCGCGAGACCGATGGCATCCTGTGGGGTGATGGCCGCGTTCGTCCAGGCCTCGATTGTCAGCTTCTCGTAATCGGTCATCTGACCGAGACGAGCCGCTTCCACCGCGTAGTTCACTTTGCGCACTGGAGAATGAACCGAGTCGATCGGAATGTAGCCGATCGGCAGGTCCTCGTCGAAGTTGCGATCGGCAGCGACGTAGCCGCGGCCATTCTTCACTCGCAATTCGAGTTCGAGTTTGCCGCCTTCGCTGACCGTCGCGATGTAGACGCTCTTGTCCAGCACCGCAATGTCCGCATCTTCCTCGATTTTTTCTGACGTGACCGGGCCGGGCGTATCGACGCGCAGCGTGATCGTCTTCGGCTGGTCGTTATTGAGCTTCAGCGGAATCTGCTTGAGATTGAGAATGATGTCCGTCGCATCTTCGACGACGCCGGGAATCGGCGAGAATTCGTGCAGCACGCCTTCGATCTTAACGGCGGTGATGGCCGCGCCTTCGATCGAGCTCAGCAGCGCGCGACGCAGTGCGTTTCCGACCGTGGTTCCCCAACCGCGCTCAAACGGCTGCGCGGAAAACTTCCCGTACTTGTCCGTAAGCGACTCGGGTTCCGCCGCCAACCGCTTTGGTTTCTGAAAGCCCTTCCACATATTTGCTGTTCCTCCCGGCCCGCGCGTAGCGAGCCCACGAACCGATCAAAGAAAGTCGTTTTACTTGGAATACAGTTCGACGATGAGCTGCTCGTTCATCGGCGGCGTCTGCACGTCTTCACGCCGCGGCAACGCCACAACACGGGCCTTGAAGTTTTCTCGATCGATATCGAGCCACGGTGCCAGTCCCTGGCTCTGTGACAGGTTCCTGGCCTCAAGCACCATCGTGTTCTGGTGCATCTTTTCCTTGAGCGCCACTTCGTCGCCCACCTGAACGAGGTAGCTCGGGATGTTCACCTTGTTGCCCTTCACGCGGACGTGACCGTGCAACACGAGCTGCCGCGCCTGTGCGCGCGAGCCGGCAAGGCCAGAGCGATAGACGACGTTGTCGAGTCGGCGCTCGAGCATGATGATCAGATTGGAGCCGGTCGGGCCCTTCGCGCGGACGGCTTTCTCGAAATAGGAGCGGAACTGGCGCTCGAGCAATCCGTACGTGCGCTTCATCTTCTGCTTCTCGCGGAGCTGAACGCCGTAGCCAACCATCTTCGCGCGCCGCGCCTGGCCGTGCTGGCCGGGCACAAAATTGCGCTTTTCGATGGCGCATTTTTCTGTAAAACACCGAAGGCCCTTCAAGAAGAGCTTCTGCCCTTCTCGGCGGCACAACCGGCAAACTGCATCACGATGTCGAGCCAAGTGCTTCTCCTTTGCTTCTACTGCAAGCTGGCGCGGTTCGCGCCCCTTCGAAAGTCTCTCTAAACGCGGCGGCGTTTCGGCGGACGGCAGCCGTTGTGCGGCACCGGCGTGACGTCCTTGATTGCGTTAATGTGCAAGCCGGACGAGGCCAGGGCCCGTACCGCGGATTCGCGGCCCGCTCCCGGTCCCTTCACACGAACCTCCACCGACTTCATCCCATATTGATCGCGCGCGACACCGGCAGCGGTCATCGCGGCTTGCTGCGCGGCGTACGGCGTGCCTTTGCGCGAGCCCTTGAAGCCCACGGAGCCAGCCGAGGCCCAGCTCACGGCGCGGCCATCAGGATCGGTGAGCGTCACGATCGTGTTGTTGAACGTCGCCTGAATGCAGACAACGCCGTGCGGCACCACTCTCTTTTCGCGCTTCTTGCGAAATTCTTTTTTTCGCTTTGTCGGTTTCGCACCTGCTGCCGGTGCTGCCGCTGCGTCCTGCGGATCTTTTGCCACGCTCGTTCCTCTCTTTGGTTCTCGCTAACGATCGGCGCTACTTGCGGGCCATCGTTTTCTTCTTCGCCGCCACTGCGCCCTTACGCGGTCCCTTGCGCGTCCGGGCGTTCGTATGCGTACGCTGGCCACGCACCGGAAGATTCCGACGATGCCGCAGTCCGCGATAGCACTGAATTTCAATCAACCGGCGGACGTTCATTTGGATCTCTTTGCGAAGATCGCCTTCCACGCGCCCTTCCGCCTCGATCGCGGCCCGCAGGCGCGTGACTTCGTCCTCGGTCAGATCCTTGATCTTCTTCGTCGCTTCCACGTTGGCCTGGGCGGCGAGATCCTTCGCCCGCTGCTGGCCGATGCCGTAGATCGCCGTAAGGCCGATCCAGAGCCGCTTATTCGGCGGCAAGTCCACACCTGCAATACGTGCCATTCTTTTCTCCTAGCCTTGCCGCTGGCGGTGCTTCGGATTGGTGCAAATCACGCGCACAACGCCCCGACGATGAACGATCTTGCACTTCATGCAAATTTTCTTGACCGATGCCCGAACCTTCATTCTTCTGCTCCATCTCTTCCGCTGCCAGCCGGAAGATGCTAAAGGACCCGGCGCTACATTCAACCTAAAACTGACTGCTCCGGAGCCGCAGCCCCGTTCGTTTCTATCCGAATTCGCCCGACTGAAGTCCCGCGCTTCCACCCCAAAAGCATGCCACGCTATTTGTAGCGGTAGACAATGCGGCCGCGGGTCAAATCGTAGGGCGAAAGCTCCACGGCCACTCGATCACCCGCCAGAATACGGATGAAATTCTTCCGCATCTTGCCTGAGATGTGCGCGAGCACCTGATGCTTGTTTTCCAGTTCGACGCGAAACATTGCGTTGGGCAGCGGCTCGATCACCGTGGCCATCACTTCGATGGCGTCTTCTTTCCCGCTTCCCTCTTCCGGCTTCTTCTTTTCCGGTAACGGTCTCTTTGCCATGTGCTCCTTAAAGAACTACCAAACCGGTCCCGCGGCCTCTTTCGGCCGCGTCAGAATCCAAGGGCCATTGCTCGTCACCGCGACGGTGTGCTCGAAGTGCGCCGAATCGCTTCCGTCAAGCGTCACCGCCGTCCAATCGTCGTCCAAAATCCGTACTGCCGGCCCGCCCGAATTCACCATGGGCTCGATCGCGAGAACCAAACCTTCCTGCAGTCGCGGCCCAACTCCCGGCGCGCCGTAATTCGGAACTTGCGGCTCTTCGTGCATCTTTGTGCCGATGCCGTGCCCCACGAACTCGCGCACCACCGAAAAACCATTGTCCTCGACGACTTTCTGTACCGCCGCTGAAACGTCGCCCAGCCGGTTGCCGACCCGAACTTTCTCAATCGCGCGCTCGAGCGATTCGCGCGTCACTCGCAGCAGCTTCTCGCGCTCGGGCGTGATCTTTCCCACCGGCACCGTCAGCGCAGCGTCGCCGAAAAACCCATTCAGCTCGACGCCAAAATCCATCGAGAGAATGTCTCCCTCGCGCAGCTTCCGCGAGGACGACGGAATTCCGTGCACCACTTCCTGGTTGATCGAGGTGCAAACCGAGCCCGGATAACCCCGGTAGCCCTTGAACGCCGGTTTCGCCTTATGCTCGGCCGTGTACGCCTCGGCGAATTCGTCCAAATCCTTCGTCGAAATTCCCGGACGAACCATCTCGCGCATCTTATTCAGCGCGCCCCAGACGATCAGGCCGGCCTGATGCATCTTTTCTAGCTCAGCTGTCGATTTGCAAACAACCATTTCAGCTTCTAGCGTCCTTCAGAATCTTGTGCAGGGCACTCTGCACCTCGCCGACGCTTGCTCCCGCATCGATCGTTTCCAGCACGCCCTGGCGGCGGTAATAATCCGTCAGCGGCTTCGTCTGGCGCTCATACGCCGCCAGCCTTTCCTTCACCACTTCGGGCCGGTCGTCGGCGCGCTGCGTCAGCTTCCCACCGTCGACATCACAGGTGCCGTCAACCTTGGAGGGCGCGTCGTACACGTTGTAAATCTCGCCGCCCACGCTGCACGTTCGCCGGCCCGTCAGCCGCCGCATCAGCTTGTCCTCGCTGACCGCGAAATCGATCACAAGCTTGCCGAACCCGTTTTTCTCCAGAATCCGATCGAGGCCCGCAGCTTGCGGAATCGTCCTCGGAAACCCATCGAACACGAAACCCGATGCGCAATCCGGGCGCGACAGCCGCTCTTCCACCAGCTTCATCACCAGATCGTCCGGCACCAGCTCGCCACGCTCCATGATCGGCTTTACTTGCTTGCCGAGTTCGGTGCCGCGGCTCACGGCATCCCGAAACATGTCGCCGGTCGAGAGATGCGGCACGCCACAGCTTTGCGCGATCCGTTTTGCCTGGGTACCTTTCCCCGCGCCGGGAGGACCCAGGAAGATGAACGCCCGTTTAAGAGCCATCGCCACCCCTGGCGAGATTAGGTCAATTGCGACGACCGCGTACCCGGCCCTTCCGAACGAACCCATCGTAATTACGCATTACGAGTTGCGCTTCAAGCTGCTGCACGGTGTCCATCGCAACGCCGACTACGATCAGCAGCGAAGTACCACCGAAATAAAACTGGACGTTCAGTCCGTCGAGGACGAAACGCCACATGTGATTGTCGAACCAGTTGCCGAGCGCTCCCGGCAGGTGCTGCAAGTGAATTCCCGAAATCATCCACTCCGGAATCAAGCAGACCAGCGCCAAATACGCGCCTCCGACCAAAGTGAGGCGCGAAAGAATGCGGTTGATATATTCTGACGTGTTTCGTCCCGGCCGAATGCCTGGAATGAAACCGCCGTACTTCCTCATGTTGTCCGCCAGCTCCGTGGGATTGAAAATGATGCCCACATAGAAGAAGGCGAAGAAGACAATCAGCGCAACATAGATGACCGTGTAAAGCGGCTCGCCCCACTGGATCGTCTTCCCGAAGCTCTGCAGAAACGGCGACTTGCTCTGGAAAATCAGCGCCAGCGTCTGGGGGAACGTCAGCAGCGAACTCGCGAAAATCGGCGGAATCACGCCGCCGGAGTTCACTTTCATGGGTAGATAGGTCATCTGGCCGCCCATGACTTTGCGGCCCATCACGCGTTTCGCATACTGGACCGGGATGCGCCGCTGGCCGCCCTCGACGAAAACGATGAAGGCAATGACTGCAGCCATCAGTAAGAGCAATGCAATCAATGCGATAGCAGTGAACGAGCCCCACGCGCCATTGATCGCCTTGCCCCACAGGTCCTGCACGGCGCGCGGCAGGCCGACGATAATGCCTGCGAATATGATGAGCGACATGCCGTTTCCGATTCCGCGATCGCTGATCTGCTCGCCGAGCCACATGATGAAAGCGGAGCCTGTGGTTAGCGTGAGTATGGTCATCAACATGAACCGAATGCCTGGGTGATAGACGAGCGATTCATTGCCCCCCAGCACGTTGCCTTCGAGCGTGCGGGCGATGGCAAATGACTGGAAGACGCTTAAGATGATCGTCAGATAGCGCGTGTACTGCGTGATCTTGCGCCGCCCAAGCTCGCCTTCTTTCTGCAAGCGCTCGAGGTAGGGCCACACGACGACGAGCAATTGCAGAATGATCGACGAGGTGATGTACGGCATGATTCCGAGCGCGAAAATCGTCAAGCGCCGGAAATTGCCGCCGCTAAATAGATCGATGATGCCCAGCACCGAGCCGCGATTCTGTTCGAAGATGTGCGCGAGGGCTTCGGTATTGATACCAGGCGTCGGAATAAATGCGCCGAGGCGATACACGGCCAGCAGGCCAAGCGCAAACAAGACGCGCTTGCGCAGGTCCGGCGTCGCGAAAATATTCCGAAATGCCTCGACTAACTTCTTCATGACAAGACTTCGGTTTTTCCTCCGGCCTTGGCGATTTTCTCCTCAGCCGACTTGCTGAAAGCGTGCGCCTGCACGGTGAGGGCGATTTTCAACTCACCGTCACCCAAAACCTTCACTTGTTTCGCGGAACCACGAACGATCCCTCGCTCGGAAAGCTTTTCCGGCGTGACGGTATCGCCAGCCGCGAATTCGTTGAGCGTCTCGATGTTGACCACGGCGTAGGTTGTCGAAGCCGGCGCCGTGAAACCGCGCTTCGGCAGACGGCGATGCAACGGCATCTGTCCGCCTTCAAACCCCGGACGGCGCGAGTAGCCGCGGCGGGATTGCTGCCCCTTGTTTCCCGCGCCTGCGGTCTTGCCCATTTTCGAGCCCATGCCGCGCCCCACGCGCACCTTGCGATGGCGGGAGCCGCGCGGCGGCTTCAAATTCGAAAGTGTCGGTGTAGCCATTGACCTAGTCCTCGATTTTCACCAGATGGTGAACCTTCGCAATCATGCCGCGGGTTTCCGGAGTGTCCGCGCGCTCGACGACTTGCCGCATGCGCCGGAAGCCGAGCCCGCGAATCGTTTGGCGCATGCCTCGCGGACAGCCGATGAAGCTGCGCACCCACCGAATTTTCAATGTTCCCGATGATGATTTCTTCTTTGTCGCCATAGTCCTTGCCAAGGATTAAGATGCGGTCGCTTCTTCCGCGGCCAGCTTGCCCCGCGTTTCTGCGACCTTGGAAGCGTCCTTTAGGTGCAAGAGTGCGTCGAACGTGGCCTTGATCACATTGTGGGGATTCGACGTGCCAAGCGACTTCGTCAGCACGTTCTGGATTCCCGCAACCTCCATCACAGCGCGAACGGGACCGCCCGCGATAACACCCGTTCCTTCGGGCGCGGGCTTGAGCAGCACCTGTCCTGAGCCGTAGGATCCGACGATCTGGTGCGGAATTGTCGAGCCCTTGAGGTTGAGCTTGACCATATTTTTCTTGGCCTGCTCGATCGCCTTGCGGATCGCCATGGGAACTTCGCGAGCCTTGCCCATTCCGAATCCGGCGTGTCCGCCCTGATCGCCCACTACAACGAGCGCCGAGAAACTAAGGTTCTTTCCGCCCTTCACGACTTTCGTGACGCGGTTGATCGAAACTACCTGATCTTTTAGATTGGCCTGGTTTGCGGAAACAGGCCGTCGAACCGCGAGCGTGTCTTTCAGTTCTTGTTTCGGCATAGGAATTAGAACTTCAGGCCCGCCTCACGGGCCGCTTCGGCAAGCGCTTGCACGCGGCCGTGATATTGATAACCGCCTCGATCGAACACCACATTCTCGATTCCTTTCGCTTTCGCGCGGTCCGCAATCGCCTTGCCGACGACTTTCGAAGCCGCGATGTTGCCGCCGCCCTTCATCGTCTTCTTCACGTCTTTGTCAAGCGAACTGGCGGAGACAATCGTGTGCCCCGTCGAATCGTCGATCACCTGCGCGCGAATGTGACGGCTCGAACGATGCACGCAAAGGCGCGGCCGTTCAGCAGTGCCAGCGATCCGTTTGCGCATGCGCACGTGAATTCGTTCCCGGTGCGTCTCACGCGATAATCTTCGTACCGATACGGCCACGCTCGTTCTCCTTTGACGGTGGCGTTACGCAGCCGCCGTCTTGGCGCCGGCCTTGCCGGCTTTCTTCTTCAGGCGCTCGCCCGTGATGCGAATGCCCTTCTGTTTGTAGGGATCGGGAGGACGCAGCCCGCGCAGGTTCGCCGCGACTTGACCGACTTGACCTTTGTCCGCTCCGGAAACCGTCAGGTGCGTCTGCTTCTCGACTGCGATCTGGATTCCCTCTGGGATCGGGAACTCAATCGGGTGCGAGTAGCCGAGCGCGATCACAAGATTCTTTCCCTTCACTTCCGCGCGATAGCCGACGCCAACGATGTCGAGCTCCTTCTTGAATCCGGTGGTAACGCCGGTGACCGCGTTCGCGACAAGGGCGCGCGCGAGCCCGTGAAGCGCGCGATGCTCGTCAGAATCACGCTTGGCCACAAGCGTGGAGTCTTTCTGCTCGAAGGCGATGCCGCGCGGCACCGCAACGCTCATTTTGCCTTTTGGGCCCTGCACGTCGACCGCGCCGTCCTTGATTTGAATCTTTACGCCCGACGGCACCGGAATGATTTTATTTCCAATTCGCGACATGGTTCTCTAAACCTCGCCTACCAAACTTCGCACAGTAGTTCGCCGCCGACGCCTTCTTTGCGCGCCGACTGGCCCGTCATCAAGCCGCGCGGCGTGGAAAGAATCACGATGCCCATCCCGCCGACAACGGGACGAATTCCCGCCTTGCCCGTATAGCGACGCGAGCCCGGACGTGAGACGCGGCGCAGGTCGGTGATCACGCTGCGGCGGTCCGGCGTGTAACGCAAGAAAATGCGCAAAGTGCGCTTGCCCTTTTCTTCGGCCACTTTGAAATTCGCGATGTAGCCTTCTTCCTTCAGAATGCGCGCGACCTCGACCTTCAGCTTCGACGATGGCAGATCGACGCGCGGATGACGCGCGCGGCTGCCGTTGCGAATGCGCGTCAAAAGATCGGCTATAGGATCAGTGGTCATCGGTCCTCACCAACTCGCCTTCACCACGCCGGGGATTTCTCCCTTGAGCGCGTGGCCGCGGAAGCAAATGCGGCACATGTGAAACTTGCGGAGGAAGCCGCGCGCCCGTCCGCAGATGCGGCAGCGGTTGCGCTGGCGAATCTTGTACTTCAGCTTCTTCCGGGTTTTTGCAAACTGACTGTCTCGAGCCATTCCGTTGAATTCTCCTTAGGCGCCGGGCTGAC